>Ga0123356_10001942_pt1 | contig 22377 bp, 16 predicted proteins | sample TergutEmb28metaG_2_FD_92546 | JGI IMG/M metagenome (GOLD analysis project Ga0123356, IMG submission 92546) | Embiratermes neotenicus P3 segment gut microbial communities from Petit-Saut dam, French Guiana - Emb289 P3 | ecosystem: Host-associated > Arthropoda: Insects > Digestive system > Gut ...
CGCCGACGATGGGCGGGGCGCTGATCCTGGTCACGACCCTGGTCAGCACGCTGCTGTGGGCGGATGTCGCGAGCCGCCTGGTGTGGATCGTGCTTGGCGTCACCTTCGCCTTCGGTCTCATCGGGTTCTGGGACGACTATCTGAAGCTCGTCATGCACAACCCCAGGGGCCTGATCGCGCGCTGGAAGTACTTCTGGCAGTCAGTCGCGGGTCTCGCCACGGCGCTCACCCTCTATCTCACCGCGGCCACGCCCGCGGAGACCACCCTCTTCCTGCCGTTCGTCAAGACCTTCCATGAGCCCCTCACGCCGGTGCTGTTCGTGCTCATCGCCTACCTGATGATCGCGGGCATGAGCAATGCCGTGAATCTCACCGACGGGCTGGACGGGCTGGCGATCATGCCCGCGACCCTGGTCACCGCAGCGCTCGGGATCTTCGCCTACGCGAGCGGCAACGCCAAGTTCGCGCAGTACCTGCAGATCCCGGAGATCCGTGGCGCGGGCGAGCTCCTCATCTTCTGCGCAGCGCTCTCCGGGGCGGGCCTGGGCTTCCTCTGGTTCAACTCCTATCCAGCGCAGATCTTCATGGGCGATGTGGGGGCGCTCGCGATCGGAGCGGCGATCGGCGTCATGGCCGTGATCGTGCGCCAGGAGCTGGTCGCGCTCGTCATGGGCGGGGTGTTCGTGCTCGAGACCGCCTCCGTCATCATCCAGGTCGCCTCTTACAAGCTCTTCGGCAAGCGGGTCTTCCGCATGGCCCCGATCCATCACCACTTCGAGCTCAAGGGCTGGGCGGAGCCGAAGGTGATCGTGCGCTTCTGGATCATCTCGCTCTTCCTGGTGCTGGCCGGGCTTGCGACCCTGAAGCTGCGATGATCCCTGACACGCCGCCCTCATCCGCCGTGATCGTGGGGCTCGGCCGCACGGGCCTGTCCTGCGCGCGCTATCTCGCGGCGCGCGGCTGGCGGCTCGCGGTGACCGACACACGCCTCGAGCCGCCCGAGCGCGCGCACCTGCAGCAGCTCGATGCGCGCATCCCGGTGCGTCTGGGCGGGCTTGATCCTGCGCTGCTTGAGGAGGCTCGCTACGTCGTTGCCTCCCCGGGCGTGTCACTGGAGGACCCCTTCTTTGCGCGCGCGCGCGCGCGCGGCATCGAGATCGTGGGCGATGTGGAGCTGTTCGCGCGCGCTGTCGCTGCTCCCATCGCCGGCATCACCGGTACGAACGGCAAGAGCACGGTGACGACGCTTGTCGGCCGCATGGCCGAGCGCGCCAAGGTGCGCACGCGCGTCGGCGGCAACCTGGGGGAACCGGCGCTCGATCTGCTCGCACCGACCTCCCCGTTGCCGGGCGATGCCACGCAGCTGTATGTGCTCGAGCTGTCGAGCTTCCAGCTGCAGGCGACCCAGTCGCTGAAGCTCAAGGCGGCGGCGCTCCTGAACATCACCCCGGATCACCTCGACCGCCACCGGTCCCTCAGCGCCTACGCGCAGGCCAAGGGCCGCATCTTCGCCGCGTGCGAGACCGCCGTGATCAACCTCGATGACCCGCTCGTGGCGCAGCAGCTGTCGCCGGGTCAGCAGCACCTGAGCTTCTCGCTGCTTCCCGACAGCGGCGCCGACTTCTGCATCGGCCCGACAGCTGATGCGCACGGCTGGCTCATGCGCCGTGGCACACCGCTGCTCGCTGCTGCGCAGCTCAAGATCAAGGGATTGCACAACGTGGCGAATGCGCTCGCGGCGCTCGCCATCGGCGAGGCTCTCGAGCTGCCGCTGCCGGCGATGCTCGCCGAGCTCGCCGACTTTGCAGGCCTGCCCCACCGCTCGCAGTGGGTGGCCGAGGTGGCCGGTGTCACCTACATCAATGACTCCAAGGGCACGAATGTCGGCGCCACGCTGGCAGCGGTGGGCGGGCTCGCAGGGCCCCTCGTGCTGATCGCCGGCGGGGAGGGCAAGGGACAGGATTTCGCGCCGCTGGTCGCGCTGCGCGGCAAGGTGCGCCATGCGGTCCTGATCGGGCGAGATGCTCCGGTGCTCGCCGCGGCGCTCGCCGGGGTCTGCGGGACAGAGCGCTGCGGCTCACTCGAGGATGCGGTGCGCCGCGCGGCGCGCTTGGCCCGCAGCGGCGACACGGTGCTGCTCTCGCCGGCATGCGCGAGCCTGGACATGTTTCGCGACTACGCCGAGCGGGGTGCCGTGTTCACCCAGGCCGTGAAGGAGCTGTAGCTCATGCGCACCCCCGCGCGAGATCTGGCTCACGCCTCGCCGCAGCGCGCCGGCCGTTGCCGGGGCCGGCGGGCGTTCATGAGCAGCGTGGGGCTGCTGCGTGAGGAGACCCCAAGGTGAGCCAGGTGAGCACTGACCGACCCATTCTGATCATGGCTGGCGGCACCGGCGGGCACGTCTTCCCGGCCCTGGCTCTGGCGCGGCTGCTGCGCGAGCGAGCCTTCAAGGTCGTCTGGCTCGGCACTCACCGCGGCATCGAGGCTCGCGTGATCCCAGCGGAGGGCATCCCCATCGAGTGGCTGTCGGTCGGCGGCCTGCGCGGCAAGGGCATGCTCACTCTTGCGCTCGCCCCGGTGAAGCTCGCGATGGCCCTCGCGCAGGCGCTCGGCGTGATGTGGCGGCATCGGCCCGCAGTCGTAGTCGGCCTGGGCGGCTTCGTGACCGGACCGGGCGGAGTCGCCGCATGGCTCACCGGCCGCCCGCTGCTCATCCACGAACAGAACGCGATCGCCGGCTTCACGAATCGCACCCTCGCCCACATCGCGCGCGAGGTGCTCGAGGCCTTCCCGGGGAGCTTCGGCGCTCGCGTCCGGGCGCGAGCGATCGGCAACCCGGTGCGCCGGGACATCATCGCCGTGCCCCCACCCGAGCAGCGCCTCGCGCACCGCGCAGGTCCCATCCGCATCCTTGTGATTGGCGGCAGCCAGGGGGCCGCCAGGCTCAATGCCCTCGTGCCGCTCGCACTCGCGCAGCTCGTGGGCCGAGCCCCCTTCGAGGTGCGCCACCAGGCGGGTGAGCGCTGGATCGAGGACGCCAGGGGGAAGTATGCCGCGGCGGGCGTGCCGGCGGACGTGCGCGCCTTCATCCAGGACATGGGCGAGGCTTACGGGTGGGCGGATCTGGTCATCTGCCGCTCCGGAGCCCTCACTGTTTCGGAGCTCGCCGCCGCGGGCGTCGGCGCCATCCTCGTGCCCTTCCCGGCCGCCGTCGATGACCACCAGACTCACAACGCCCACTACCTCGTGCGCGCCGAGGCTGCGGTGCTGATCCCGGAGCGCGATCTCACCGCCGCTACTCTCGCCGCCCAGCTGCAGTCCCTGGCCGCCGACCGGGCCAAGCTGCTCGCGATGGCGCGGGCCGCACGCTCGCTCGCCCGGCCTGCCGCGGCGGATGAGCTGGCGAGCTCCTGCCTGGGGCTCGCCGGGAGGGCGGCGTGAGCGAGGAGCGGCGCACCCTGCTCGAGCGCCCCGCGATCGAGCGCCGCCGCGCGCCTGACCGGCGCGACCGCATGCGCCGGATCAACACGATCCACTTCGTCGGCATCGGTGGCACCGGCATGAGCGGCATCGCAGCGGTGCTCCTGAATCTCGGCTACGCCGTGCAGGGCTCGGACCTCAAGGCAAGCCCCACCACGGCTTGGCTCAAGAGCCTCGGCGCCCGCATCGGTATTGGCCACGATGCCGCCAACATCGCCAACGCCGATGTTGTCGTGGTGTCAAGCGCGGTCTGCCGCGGGAACCCGGAGGTGGACGCCGCTCTCGAGAGGCGCATCCCGGTGGTGCCGCGTGCGCAGATGCTCGGTGAGCTCATGCGCTTCCGCTACTCGATCGCCGTTGCCGGAACGCATGGGAAGACCACCACGACCAGCCTGGTCGCCTCCATTCTCGCCGAGGCGGGCGAGGACCCGACCTTCGTCATCGGCGGGCAGTTGAAGAGCACCGCCAGCAACGCGCACCTGGGCGCCGGCAGGTATCTGGTGGCCGAGGCCGACGAGAGCGATGCCTCGTTCATGCACCTGCAGCCGCTGGTGGCGATCGTCACCAACATCGACAACGACCACCTCACCACGCACGGCGGCAGCTTCGAGCTCCTCAAGCAGAGCTTCGTGGACTTCCTGCGCAACCTGCCCTTTTACGGGCTCGCGGTGCTGTGCCTGGACGATGAGCACGTGCGCAGCATCGTGCGCCAGGTGGGGCGGCCGATCCTCTCTTACGGCTTGAGCGAAGGTGCGGATGTGCGCGCGCGGGGGATCTGCCGTCAAGGCGCCAGCACCTGCTTCGAGGTCCTGCGCCCAGGCAGCGCTGCGCTGCAAGTGACTGTCAACCTGCCCGGCACCCACAACGTCCTCAACGCGCTCGCCGCCATCACCGTGGCGACCGAGCTCGGAGTCCCCGAGGAGGCGATCCAGCGTGCCCTGGCGGGTTTTCAGGGCATCGAGCGGCGCCTGCAGCACATCGCCGACCTCGACACCGAAGCTGGCCGGGTGACCCTCATCGATGACTACGGCCATCACCCGACCGAGGTTTCGGCCACGCTCGAGGCGTTGCGCCAGGCTTACCCGGGCCGCCGACTGGTGCTCGCCTTTCAGCCCCATCGCTACACCCGCACCCACGACCTCATCGATGACTTTGGCAAGGTCCTCTCGGGGGCCGACGTGCTGCTGGTCACCGAGGTCTACGCGGCCGGCGAGGCGCCCATTCCGGGGGCCGACGGCCGCGCGATCTGCCGCGCGGTGCGCACGCGTGGCCTGGTGGAGCCGCTGTTCGTCGACAAGGCGGAGGAGCTCGCCGGGTCCCTGAAGGATGTGATCCGCGCCGGGGATGTCATCGTGACGATGGGCGCGGGCAACATCAGCGCCGTCTGCCACGGCCTGCCCGAGCAGCTATGCCTGCCCAAGGCGGGCATGCGCCCATGAGTTTGACGGTCGCACCGCAGTTCCAGGCGCGCGTGCGCCGCAACGAGCCTCTGAGCCGGCACACTTCCTGGCACGTGGGCGGCCCGGCCGAGCTGTTCTTCACCCCGCGCGATCTCCCGGACCTGGCCGCCTTCCTGCGTACGCTGCTCCAGGAGATCCCGGTGTGCTTCATCGGGCTCGGCAGCAACCTGCTGGTGCGCGACGGGGGCCTGCGCGGAGTGGTGATCAGCACCCGTGGCACCTTGGATCGCCTCGAGCGGGTGAGCCAGCTGGCGGCTGCCGGTGAGGCCGGGGTGCCCTGCGCCCGCATTGCCAGGCAGTGCACCCAGTGGGGCTTGCGCGGGGCGGCCTTCTTCGCCGGGATCCCCGGCACACTGGGCGGAGCGCTCGCCATGAACGCAGGTGCCTTTGGCGGGGAGACCTGGGCGCACGTCCTCGAGGTGCAGACCATCGATCGCCGCGGTCTGACCCATTCGCGCCCGGCCGCGCAGTACCAGGTGGGCTACCGGGAGGTGCGGCCCATCACGGACGACGAGTGGTTCATCGGCGCCCGGCTCGGCTTCGAGCTCGGGGCTGTGAGCAGCGAGGTCGAGGTGCAGGCGCTGCTCGAGCGGCGCAGGGCCTCGCAGCCGATCGGCGAGTGGAGCTGCGGCTCGGTGTTTCGCAACCCGACAGGCCAACACGCGGCGCACCTCATCGAGACCGCAGGCCTCAAGGGCTTCCAGATCGGCGATGCCCAGGTCTCGCCCAAGCATGCCAACTTCTTCATCAACCGCGGCCAGGCGCGCGCGGCGGATCTCGAGAATTTGATCGAGCACGTGCAGGAGACAGTCGAGCGAGCACACGGCATCCGGCTGGTGCCGGAAGTGCGCATCGTCGGAGAGGCAGCCTGAACAGCCGCGCACGCGGCTCCAACATCCCAGAGTCGAGCGCCAGATGCGGCCGAAAAAACAAAATCGCACAACAACAAGATCACGGCCCGGCGCCTCCCAGCTTGCCTGGGAAGGCGCTCTCACGCTTGCGGTGCGCGAGCCCCCGCCAGGGCGTGAGCGAGGCGGGCCGTGAACAGGCGCCCTGACAGCAACCTCATCGCGGCCCTCGACATCGGCACCTCCAAGGTCGCCGCCATCGTCGGCGCCTCGGATCAGACGGGTTCGATCCAGATCCTTGGGGCGAGCTCGCAGCCCTCCCGTGGCATGAAGAAGGGCGTCGTGGTCAACATCGAGTCCACCGTCCAGTCGATCAAGCACGCGATTCGCGAGGCCGAGCTGACGGCCGGCTGCGAGATCGACTCGGTGCTCGCGGGCATCGCCGGCAGTCACGTGCGCAGCTTGAACTCCCACGGGGTGGTGGCGATTCACGAGCGCGAGGTATTGCACACCGATGTCGAGCACGTGCTCGATGCCGCGCGAGCGGTCGCGATCCCCGCGGACCAGAGAATCCTGCACGTGCTGCCCCAGGAGTTCATCGTGGACGGTCAGGCGGGCATCCGTGACCCGACAGGCATGTACGGCGTGCGGCTCGAGGCGCGCGTGCACATCGTGACCGGCGCCGAGAGCGCCACGCAGAACATCACCAAGTGCATCCAGACCTGCGGGCTCGCGGTGGACGCCATCGTGCTCGAGCAGCTTGCCGCCAGCCTGGCCGTGCTGACCGAGGACGAGAAGGAGCTCGGGGTGTGCCTGGTTGATATCGGCGGCGGGACCACGGATCTGGCGGTGTTCTCGGCCGGAGCGATCCGGCACACCGCGGTGATCCCGATCGCCGGCGACCAGATCACGAACGACATCGCAATCTCCTTGCGTACCCCGAGGCAGCACGCGGAAACCATCAAGATCCGCCACGCGTGCGCGCTCACACACCTCGCCGGGCGCGACGAGCGCATAGACGTGCCGGGTGTCGGCGAGCGCCCCTCGCAGCGCGTGCCGCGGCAGACCCTGGCGCAGATCGTCGAGCCGCGCTACGCGGAGCTGCTCAGCCTGGTCCGCGACGAGCTGCGCTTGAGCGGCTACGAGGAGCTGCTCGTTGCCGGCGTCGTGCTCACCGGCGGCAGCGCCAAGATGGCGGGGGCGGTCGAGCTGGCTGAACGGGTGCTGGAGCAGCCAGTGCGACTCGGGGTACCGCGCTCGCTGCGCGGCCGCGCGGAGACCGTCTGCGATCCGATCTTCGCCACCGGCGTGGGTCTGCTGCGCTACGCGTGTGACAGCACCGAGCCCGGGCGGCGAACGCTGGCGGGCGCCGGCCAGGGAAGATCGGTGCTCAAGCGCATGCGCACCTGGTTCCAGGGCAACTTCTGACTCATCAAGAGCTTCAAGACATCAACCCATGTAAACGATCGAGCCACAGGAGCACGAGCCATGTTTGAATTGATGGACGCCTACAGTCAGAGCGCGGTCATCAAGGTGATCGGAGTGGGCGGTGGTGGCGGCAATGCCGTGGTCCACATGGTGACGAGCGGCATCGAGGGGGTGCAGTTCATGTGCATCAATACCGATGCGCAGGCGCTGCAGGCCGGCAAGGTCAAGACCTCGCTGCAGATCGGCAGCAACATCACCAAGGGCTTGGGCGCCGGGGCCGACCCGGAGGTCGGCCGCCAGGCGGCGCTGGAGGACCGCGAGCGGATCTCGGAGCTCCTCGAGGGCTGCGACATGCTGTTCATCACCGCGGGCATGGGCGGAGGCACCGGCACGGGAGCCGCGCCGATCGTGGCCCAGCTGGCCAAGGAACGCGGCCTGCTCACCGTGGCCGTGGTGACCAAGCCCTTCACGATGGAGGGCAACAAGCGGTTGTTCGTGGCCGAGCACGGTATTGCAGAGCTGGCCAAGCACTGCGACTCCCTGATCACCATCCCGAATCAGAGGCTTTTGACGGTCTTGGGTCCTCAGACCAGCCTGCTGGATGCGTTCAAGGCCGCGAACCGGGTCCTGCAGGGGGCGGTGCAGGGCATCGCCGAGCTCATCACGCGTCCTGGCCTGATCAACGTGGACTTTGCGGACGTGCGCACGGTGATGGCCGAGACCGGCGTTGCCATGATGGGCACGGGATCGGCGAACGGCGAGGGCCGTGCGCGCCAGGCGGCCGAGGCCGCGGTCTCACACCCGCTGCTCGAGGACATCAACCTTGCTGGCGCACACGGCATCCTGGTGAACGTCACGGCAGGTCCGGACCTGTCGATCGGCGAGTTTCAGGAGGTGGGGCAGATCGTGAAGCAGTTCGCCTCGGAAGATGCGACGGTCGTGGTCGGCACGGTGATCGACCCGGAGCTCGCGCGAGAGATCCGGGTGACAGTGGTGGCCACCGGGCTTGGCCGGACGGCCGGCGCAACCAGTCCCACGACCGAGGAGCCTTCGGGACCTGTGCGGGGCGGTGCGGTGACCCACGGGAACTCAGGCCGCGGCGAGCCGCCCATGAAGGTCGTGCCGGCCCGCCGCACGGCGCTCGGGGAAACCGATTACGCAGCGCTGGACAAGCCCACGGTACAGCGGCAGAAGGCCCTCGCCGATGGGACAGGGCTCGAGGCCGCGGCCGAGGGGCTCCTGGATATCCCATCCTTCTTGCGCCGCCAGGTCGAGTGAGCGTGATGTGACTTCCAATAGCGTGACGTGACATGAATGTTGTGGAGGCTGCCGTGGAGCGGACTTACGCGCTGTGCTAGGGTGCGATGCGTGCTTCGAGGCACACGCAAGGCACGCATTCCCCGACGCTGAAGAGCGCGCTTGCTGCCATGGCCGAAAGCTTCGGCCGTGGGGCGGCGCGTGCGCATCGCAAGAAGCGCGGCTAAGCGTTGTTGAGATGAGGCGAAGCAGTACAGCATGGTCGGACAGCGCACGCTCAAGAACTCGATCCGCGCCACGGGCGTCGGCCTGCACACGGGCAAGAAGGTCCTCATGACCTTGAGGCCGGCGGTGGCGGATGCCGGGATTGTGTTCCGGCGCATTGATCTCACCGAGGCGGCCGAGATCCGGGCGCACGCCCAGAATGTCGGCGATACGCTACTCGGCACGACACTGTGCAAGGCGGGCGTACGGGTTTCCACGGTCGAGCACTTGCTGTCTGCCTTTGCCGGCCTCGGGATCGACAACGCGATCGTCGAGCTCTCGGCGGATGAGGTGCCGATCATGGACGGCAGCGCAGGGCCTTTCGTGTTCCTGCTGCAGTCGGCCGGGATCGAGGAGCAGCGCCGGCCCAAGCGCTTCATCCGCGTCAAGAAGCGGCTGCGGGTCGAGGACGGCGACAAGTGGGCACAATTCGATCCCTTTGACGGCTTCAAGGTCAACTTCGAGATCGAGTTCAACCATCCGATCTTCAAGCGCCGCGCGCAGAAGGCCTCGATGGACTTCTCCACGACCTCCTTCCTGAAGGAGGTGAGCCGCGCGCGCACCTTCGGCTTCATGCGCGACCTCGAGTCGCTACGGGCGCGCAATCTGGCGCTCGGCGGCAACCTTGACAACGCGATCGTGCTCGATGATTTCCGCGTGCTGAACGAGGACGGGCTGCGCTACGAGGACGAGTTCGTCAAGCACAAGATCCTGGATGCCATCGGGGATCTGTACCTCCTGGGTCACAGCTTGATCGGGGAGTTCAGCGGCCACAAGTCAGGCCACGCCCTGAACAACAAGCTGCTGCGCAAGCTGCTGGATGACCCCTCGAGCTGGGAGGAGGTGGTGTTCGAATCCTACGCGGATGCGCCGATCTCCTACATCGAGGCCGCGGTGCTGCCAGGCTCGGGCGGCTAGCAGCAGACACACCTTAAGGCGCGCTCCCGCTGCTGTCGCGAGCGGCCCGTATCCCCCGCTAGCCCCTGGGCAAGACACGCACCTTGACGGTCGAGATCGCGGGTGCTGCAGCGCGGATCCGCGGCTCGAGCTCCGCCACCGCGTAGCGCAGGCGCGCCGACCAGGCGGCCGAGGCTGCCAGGATGGTGAGAGCCCCCTCACGCTCGACCACACTCGCGATTCGGCACTCGAGCTCGGCTGGCAGATGTTCCTTTAGCCAGTTTCGCCAATACGTCTGCCGGGTCGCTTGCTCCGCCAGAAGCGTCAGAGCAGGCGTGGTGCGGCGCAGTAATTCCTTGGCGGATTGTGCGCTTGTCGTCCTTCGGAGACGGCTGTCAGGCCCTGTGGACGAGGTTTTTCTCTTGTCTAGCCGCTGTTTATTCGGCATATTCAACCCACTAGGGAGCTAAAGTGAAGCCGCCCGAAGCGGCCGGTGCTCCTTGAGAATCTCGCTTGCAAAGGCGGGGTAGCAAGACCACCGGTACGACATAAGCGGAAAGCGCGATGACAGCGGGGTTGGCAGTGGTGCAGTGCGAGCGCCTTGTGATGCCGGCGGGAACCTCCCGCGGCATGCAGCTTAGAGCTCGCGGTTGCCCTTTGCATCACGGTCCCGTGAGATCCTGGACGCATCCATCTTCTGGGCGCGTCCATGTTAAGGAGCCCCTGGCATGAACGTTATTTTTGTCTCCAAGCAGGAAGGACGTGCCCAGCAGCTGGACCTCTCACGTCCGCTGACCTTCGGGGCCATCACCGTGATGGTGCTGGGCGCCCTCGGGGCTGCGTTCGCCGGCGGGATGGCATTCGGGCAGGGGGGCGGGCGGCGCTTTGCGCTCGGGCAGACAGCCGAGTGGTCCCAGGTCCTCAAGGACCAGAAGAAGGAAATCAACGACATGCATCAGACGCTGCAGGAGCGCGTCGATGCCATGGCGATGCGCCTGGGCGAGGTGAACGCGCACATCATCCGGCTGGATGCCCTCGGCAAGCGACTCACGGAGATGGCCAACATCGATAGCCGCGAGTTCAACTTCGAGCACGATCCCCCGAGCGGCGGACCGGAGGGCGAGGGCGGCGTGAGCGCGGAGATCCCGGATCTGTCGGCGATGCTGAAGGGCCTCGAGGACCGGGTGGCGCTGCGCGACACCCAGCTCTCCGCCCTGGAGAACGTCATTCTTGCCCGGGACCTCAAGAGCCAGATCCATCCAGAGGGGCGGCCGGTGACCACCGGTTTCATCTCCTCTTACTTTGGCGAGCGCGAGGACCCGTTCAGCGGTCGGGTGGGGTATCACAAGGGTGTGGACATCGCTGGCAGCTCGGGTGAGGACGTCGTGGCGGTCGCCGCGGGCGTGGTCACCTGGTCCGGCGAGCGGGCCGGGTACGGCAATCTGGTCGAGATCAATCACGGCGACGGCTATGTCACGCGCTACGCCCACAACGAGCGGACCCTGGTGACCGTGGGCGAGACCGTCAAGCGTGGCGATGCGATCGCACTGATGGGCTCGACCGGCCACTCCACCGGCCCGCACGTGCACTTCGAGGTGCTCCACAACGGGCGCCAGGTGAACCCTCTGTCCTTCCTGGGTCAGTAGTCGGACCAATAGTCGGTGGCGCGCGGCGCACCCGTCCCACGTCCCGCCCCGGCAACGCTTGCGCCTGCGAGGAATGTAGAGGGGAGCTAAGGCGACCGGAGCGCACCAGCCCTAGTGTGCTCCTTGCCGCCTTGAATCCATGCACTTCCGTGCCCATACCGGGTCCGAAGCATGTGGGCGCGGCCGGTGTCTATTGCGTACAATATCACCGCTGCGCCTTGCCCAGCCTCGAGGCACCGGAATCTAAGCGCCTATCGGGGCTAATCTCGTTCAGGATCGTCAAAGTTGCTGCACCTTCTCACGCGCGTTTTCGGTAGCCGCAATGAGCGGCTCGTCAGGGGCTATGCCCGGGCAGTTCGGGCCGCCGGCGAGCTTGAACCCCGAGTACAGGCGCTCTCCGATGAGGCGCTGCGCGCCAAGACCGAGGAGTTCAGGGGCCGCCTGAAGGAAGGCACGACGCTCGCGGCTCTCCTGCCCGAGGCTTTCGCCGTGGTGCGCGAGGCTGCCCAGCGTACGCTCAAGATGCGCCACTTCGACGTGCAGCTGATCGGCGGCATGACTCTGCACGAGGGCAAGATCGCCGAGATGCGCACCGGCGAGGGCAAGACACTGGTGGCGACACTGGCGGCCTATCTCAACGCGCTGCCCGGCGAGGGCGTTCACATCGTGACCGTGAACGAGTATCTCGCGCAGCGCGATGCCGACTGGATGGGCCCCATCTACCGCTTCCTCGGGCTCACCGTGGGGGTGATCAAGAACTCCCAGGGCCAGCAAGAGAAACGTGAGGCGTACGCCTGCGACATCACCTACGGCACGAACAACGAGTTCGGCTTCGACTACCTGCGCGACAATCTCGCCTTTCGTCTTGAAGACCGGGTGCAGCGCGGGCTTGCGTACGCGGTCGTTGACGAGGTCGACTCCATCCTCATCGACGAGGCGCGCACCCCGCTCATCATCTCCGGTCCCGCCGAGGAGAGCACCGAGCTCTACATCCGCATCAACCAGCTCGTGCCGCGCCTTACGCGCCAGAAAGAGGAGAACGGGCCGGGCGACTTCTCCGTGGAGGAGAAGACCAAGCAGGTGCACATCACGGAGGACGGCCACGAGCAGGTCGAGCAGCTCATGTTGCAGGCGGGCCTGCTGCGCGAGGGCGACAGCCTGTACGATGCAGCCAACATCCGCCTGATGCATCACCTGAACGCGGCGCTGCGTGCGCACGCGCTCTACAAGCGTGATGTTGAGTACCTGGTGCGCGGCGGCGAGGTCATCATTGTCGATGAGTTCACCGGGCGCACGATGGCCGGGCGGCGCTGGTCCGATGGCTTGCACCAGGCGATCGAGGCCAAGGAGGGGGTGCGGGTACGGGAGGAGAACCAGACCGTCGCCTCCATCACCTTTCAGAACTACTTCCGCCTCTACAAGAAGCTTGCCGGCATGACCGGCACGGCCGACACCGAGGCGCCGGAGTTCCTGCAGATCTACGGCCTGGAGGTCGTGGTCATTCCGACCCACCGCCCGATGATCCGCAAGGACCAGTCGGATTTCGTATATCTCACGCAGAAGGACAAGTTCCAGGCGATCATCGAGGATATCCGCGACTGCGTCGAGCGCGAGCAGCCGGTGCTGGTCGGCACGACCTCCATCGAGACCTCGGAGTTTCTCTCCGGCTTGCTGCACCAGGAGGCCGTGGCGCACCAGGTGCTGAATGCCAAGCAGCATGAGCGCGAGGCACAGATCGTCGCCCAGGCGGGCCGTCCCGGCGCGGTGACGATCGCCACCAACATGGCCGGCCGTGGCACGGACATCGTGCTCGGCGGCAACCTGGCAGCCGAGCTCAACGCGGGCGAGATCGATGAGGCCGGTCGCGAGGAGCTGCGGGAGGAGTGGCAGGCGCGTCACGACAAGGTCCTGAACGCCGGTGGCCTGCACATCATCGGCACCGAGCGGCACGAGTCGCGCCGCATCGACAACCAGCTGCGCGGTCGCTCCGGGCGCCAGGGAGATCCGGGCTCGTCCCGCTTCTACCTGTCGATGGAAGACAACCTCATGCGCATCTTCGGAGATCCGACGCGCACCAAGCGCCTGCTGCAGATGGCCGGCATGCGCGAAGGCGAGGTGATCGAGAGCGGCATGCTCACGCGGCAGATCGAGAAGGCGCAGCGCAAGGTCGAATCGCACAACTTCGACATCCGCAAGCAGCTGCTGCTGTTCGATGATGTGGCGAACGATCAGCGCAAGGTCGTCTATCAGCAGCGCACCGAGATCATGGCCACCGATGATCTCTCGGGCGCGATCCGCGGCATCATGGAGGAGTCGGTCGGTGGGCTCTTGGATCAGCTGATGCCGCGGCATGTGCCGGCGGCGGACTGGGATCTGGCAGGGCTGCGGGAAGCGCTCGCGCGCGACTTCAATGTCCACGTCGATCTCGCCTCCTGGGTGCAACAGGAGCCGAACATCGAGGAGCCGGCGTTGCGCGAGCGCGTGGTCCGCGCGGTCCACGATGCTTACGATGCGCGCGTGGCGCGCTACGGCGCTCCCATCATGCGCTACGCCGAGAAGGACGTCATGCTGAAGATGTTGGATCAGCAATGGCGTGACCACCTGGCCGCGATGGATTACCTGCGCCAGGGGATTCACCTGCGCGGCTATGCGCAGAAGGACTACCGCTTCGAGTACAAGCGCGAGGCCTTCGAGCTGTTCGCGGCGATGCTCGAGCGGGTCAAGCTCGAGACGGTCTCGATCCTGACCAAGCTCGAGGTGCGCACCCAGGAGGAGATCGACCGCGAGGAGGAGCAGCGCCGTGCGCACCTGTTGCGTGCACTCCACGCGCAGCACGCCGATGCACCCTCCCTGCTCGGCATGGATGCCCCGGCGCCGGAGGGTGAGGGTGGTGAGGAGGAGGCGGCCGCCCTGCGTCCCTCGGCTGCCGTGACCCCCCTGCGCAGCGCCTTGGGGGCTCGCGCCGGGAGCGCTCCCGCCGCCGAGCCCCAGGGCACGTTCGTGCGCGGTGAGCGCAAGATCGGGCGCAACGAGCCCTGTCCCTGCGGCTCAGGCAAGAAATACAAGCACTGCCATGGGGCGCTCTCCAGCGTCGAATAGCCTACCCCGGTAGTCCCCGGTCACGTCCTGACCGGGGGCTACTACGTCCCCCAAGGCAAGCTTCCGGCTTGAGTGTACAATTGTCGCTCTTGAGCCTTGAGCAAACGCATGGGACTTCCATGGCAGCCCAGACTGACCTTCCTGATGTCCAGCTCGACCCGGCCGGCCTGTACCGCGAGGAGACCTTCACGGACCGCCGCGCGGGAACGATCCGGCGCTTGACGCCGGTGACACTCGATGGCAAGACCGACAGTACGCGCGCCGTGCTGTTCTCCGGTCAAACACAGCTGCTGACCCCGGCGGGAGTCGTGCTGCCGCTGGTGTTCGACATCGAGGCGCAGACGCTGGACGAGGCGGTGAGCAAGTTCCCCGATGGTGTCAAGGTGGCCCTGGAGCAGGCCATTGACGAGGCCCAGGAGCTGCGCCGCCAGGCCGCCTCCCGCATCGTGGTCCCGGAAGTGGGCGCCGGCAGCGTGGGCCCAGGCACGGCAGGCGGCGGCAAGATCAAGTTTCCTTGAGCCCAAAAGAGACTCAAAAGGCAGCTGCACAAGCAGCGCTTCTACCCGCCTCGAGTAGCGCCGCGCCGGCCATCTGACACTTCCTCCCGCCCTTGAGGCGCGGTTCGCAAGCACCGGCGGCCCGCGCCAGAGCATGCGCCTCGTATGTTGGGCCGTGCGTGCAAGGTGGGAGCCTTCACGTATCGGAACGTAACGGCTGTGTGGAGCGTTATGTCCACGCAGTTCGGTCGCATCCCGTCTTCGCACGGCGTGCAGGCGGCGAGGTGACCATGAGTCAGTCCCAGCGCGCGGCGAAGACGCCGCTTGTCAGCATCGGCATGCCCGTGTTCAACGGCGAGGGCATGCTGGAAGAGACCCTTCGCTCGGTGCTAGTCCAGACCCTGGATGACTTCGAGCTCATCATCTGCGACAACGCCTCGGGCGATCGGACCGCCGAGATCTGCCGCGATCACGCTGCCGGGGAGCGGCGGATCCGTTATTTCCGCAACTCGCGCAACCTGGGCCAGGCGGTCAACCATAACCTGGCCTTCAGCCACGCCCGCGGGCGCTACTTCAAGTGGCTCGCCGCCGATGAGCGGCTACTGCCATCGTATCTGGCGAGCACACGGCGCGTCCTGGATGAGCGCCCCGATGTAGTGTTGTGCAATACCCTGATCGGGCGCATCGATTCGCGCGGCATCCCTCTGGGCAAGCATGACAGCGGGCTGGCCCGCGCCGACCTGGCCTCGGTGGCGCGGCGTTTTGCGTGGGTGGTATCCGGCGCACACTCCTTTGTTGATTTCTTCGGCCTGATACGCACGCAATCGCTGCTGGGTTCCCTGCTGCACGCAGGCTTTCCCGGCGCCGAGCGCGCCTTGCTGGCACAGCTGGCTCTGCGCGGCCGCCTCGCGCAGCTGCCGGCACCGCTGCTACAGATGCGCGAGTACCCGCATCGCTCCCCACCGTGGCAGCAGGCACGTGCGAGCCTCACGGGCCGGCGCCTGCGCCGGGAGTATCTGCGGATGATCGCTCGGGAAGCGTTGCCGCTTGCCGAGCACCTGCGCTGTTTTGCAGTGCTGGCCTGCTCCCTCGCCGGCAACGCTGCACGCGATACCCTGGCGCGCACCGGCCGGCGTGCCGCCGCACGCAGGACGGGCACCTCGGGCGTAGCCGTGGAGGAGCTGTTCGTCAACCGGCGGCGCTGAATCAGCCTGCGCGAAGCTGCCTGTCAAAGAAGCGCACGATGGTGGCGTAAGCATGCAGGCCGGCCTCCTGCTGGCGTAGCAGGCCATGCTTGCTACCCGGGTAGGTCATCATCTCGAAGGGCGTGTTGCGATCCTGCAGCAGCTTGAAGAGCGCCGTGCTGTGCGTGAAGAGCACGTTGTCATCGGCCATGCCGTGCAGGATGAGGAGCGGACGGCGCAGCCTGTCGGCCTGGGTTAGCACGCTGCTGGCCTCGTATCCCTGGCGGTTCTCCTTGGGGGTGCCCATGAAGCGCTCGGTATAGTGGGTGTCGTAGAGCTGCCAGTCCGTGACGGGGGCTCCGGCGGCCGCCGCCGCGAAGGCATCCGGCGCCTTGAGGATGCACATGAGGGAGAGATAGCCGCCGTAGCTCCAGCCGAAGATGCCGATGCGCTGGGGGTCCACGTACGGGAGGGTCTCAAGAAAGCCCACTCCGGCCACCTGGTCGTGGACCTCCACGGAGCCCAGCTGGTGGTAGATCGAGCTGCTGAAGCGCTTGCCCCGGGCAGCGCTGCCGCGGTTATCCAAGGTGAAGACGACATAGCCATGCTGGGCAAGGTACTGCCGGAAGAAGCCCTCATTGCTGCGTGGATAGCCGCCCCAGGCACGCCGCACGCGCTGTACGCCCGGGCCGCCGTAGACGTCCACGATCACCGGATAGCGCTGGCCCGGGACCAGGTCACGGGGCCGGATGATCTGGTAGTAGAGCGTCTGCCCGTCGGCCGCCTGCAAGGTTCCGAACTCGGTGGGCTGGTGAGCGCTCAAGTAGGGTGCGTAGGGGTGATCCTGCTTGAGCGCGTTCGGCACCAGGACGGCGAGCAGCTCGCCGCTCGCGGTGCGCAGGCTGAGCGAGGGAGGCTCCTCGGGTGTGGAGAAAGTATCCAGGAAGACCCGCGCGTCCTTGGACATCGTGACCGCGTGCCAGCCGGCCTCGTTCGTCAACCGGTCCGGCGGGGCGCTCGGGTTCGCGAGCGAGAGGCTGTAGAGGTGGCGCTCGAGCGGGGACTCGAGGCTCCCCATGAAGTAGAGGAGGCTGCGCTGCTCATCCACCCCACGGATCGCGCGCCCCGCGCCCTCGCCCGTCACCTCCCAGGAGCCGCCGGTCAGAGGGCGGACGAGGTGTCCGTGCAGATCATAGAGGTACAGGTGCTTGAACCCTGAACGGCTGGACGCCCAGATGAAGAGCGCGGAGTGCTCGAGGAAGGTGAGCTCATCGTTTAGCTCCACCCAGGTGTCGCTCTGCTCGGCCAGCAGCTGGCGCGTCTCGCCGGTGAGCGCCTGTGCCGCCAACAAGGTGAGTGTCTTCTGGTCGCGGCTCTGGCGCTGCACGGCGAGCTGCGTGCCATCGGGAAACCACGTGACTCTTGCCAGGTAGAAGTCGGGGTCTGACCCGAGGTCCACCCCGACTGGAGCGCTGCCGTTGGCGAGCGGGGCGACCAGGAGCTGCACGGCGGCATTCGTGCCGCCAGCGGCTGGATAGCGCTGCCTCAGCACCTGGAGGCCCCCGGCTTGAACCTGGAAGCGCTGTACCCAGGCCACGGCAGACTCATCCACGCGGGTGAAGGCGATCGACCTCTCATCGGGTGACCACCAGTAGCCGCGCATGCGGTCCATCTCCTCCTGAGCGATGAACTCTGCCGTGGCGTAGCTCAACGGTCCGCCGCCATCGAGCGTGAGCGCCCGCTCCGTCCCACTGGCGAGCTCGTGCACGAAGAGGTTCTGATCCCGGACGAAGCTCACGTAGGAGCCATGCGGGGAGAAATGGGCTTCGGTCGCGTAGCCGGCGCCGCGTGTCAGGCGGCGCACCGCCTGATCGACAGCGGCGTTGAGGTCATAGACGTACAGGTCCCCGCCCAAGGGGACCAGCAGATAGCGGGAGTCGGGGGAGAACTCATAGTCCACGATCCCGCCGAGGGCGGCAATTCGCGCTCGCTCGCGGCGCTGCTCTTCCTGGCTGTCGGGCGTGCGCTCCTCCGGGGCGAGGCTTGCCGAGTCGATGAGCAGCCGGTGCGCCCCGCTTCCGATGTCGTAGGCCCACAGGTCCATGCGATCCTTGGCCGTCTCCTTGCCGCGCAGGTAGGCGATCAGCCGGCCGTCCGGGGAGATCTCGGCAGAGCGCAGGCTCGGTCCGGACAGGTCCGGGGCGGCGAATATCCGCTCCAGGGTCAGTTGCTGGGCGCCCGCTGCGCCTGTCAAGGATGCCGGCATGATTGGCACAATGTAACGCGTGAGCAGTACGGATCTCATCCAGCCGATGCGCTTTGTTAGACTTTGGCTCGGCCAAACCTAGTGAGTGTAGGGAATGAAGCGCTTGCAAAGCTATGGGTCGATGGCTCTGGCGATCTTGGCCGCCAGTCTCGCAGCCTGTGCCGCAGGAGGGCCCCAGGCACCGCTGGGCAGCGGTCCTGCCGGCAAGCCCATGATGACCAGCGACCAGCAGGCCGTGGGCATGGTGATCCCGACGCAGATGACCCCTCCGGTGTATCCCTTCTCGGTCGCCTTTGGCGGCGGTGGCGGGAAGGGCGGCACGACGGAGGACGCCTATCGCTGGCTGGAGAACCTCGATACCCCGGCCGTGAGGCGGTGGGTCGAAGCTCAGAACCAGCTGTCACGGCCGCGCCTGGCCGTCATCCCGGCGCGGCGCTGGGTCAGGGAGCGCCTGCGGCAGCTGTGGGCCCACGAGCGCTACGGCGTGCCCGTGAGCGAAGGTGGCCGGTACTTCTTCCTGCACCAGGACGCCGGTCAGTCCACGAGCGTCCTGTCTGTGGCAGACGGGCTCGATGCATCGCCGCGCACGCTCGTTGACCCGAGTAGCCTGCACGCGCAAGGCACGGTCGTGCTGGCCGACTTCTTGCCCAGCCCCGGTGGTGATGTCGTTGCGTACTCACTTGCGGGCGCCTCGCCGGCCTGGCAGTTCCGGCATGTGGCGGACGGCCAAGATCTCCCCGACAGGCTGCAGTTCACCGACCTCTCGGGACTGTCCTGGGCGCGTAACGGCTCCGGTGTCTACTACCCTCGCAATCCTGAGATGGCCAGCGCGAAGGGCGAAGAGGTCCGGCACTCCGCGGTGTACTTCCACAAGCTTGGCGCACCGCAGGAGCAGGACGCGCAGGTCTACGCGGTGTCCGATCGACCGGCGCGCATCGCCGCCGTGCAGGTCACGGATGACGGACACTACCTGGTCATCACCTTGCTCGAGGCGGACGAGCGCAGCGCTGTGGAGCTGATCGATCTCACCAGCCCCCGCGCCCGGCCGCTGGTGCTGTTTGGCGCCGGGGATGCGTTCTACAGCTTCATCGGGTCCAGCGCCGAGCGGCTCTACTTCCTGAGCACCCGCAATGCGCCCCAGGGGCACGTGATCGCGGTGAGCGCGCGCGAGCCCCTGTCCGGCTCCGCGACGGTCGTGCCCGAGAGCACGGCCGTCCTCGAGGAGGCCTCCTACGTCGGCAACCGGATCGTGGCCCGCTACATCGAGAATGCGCACGACGTGGTGCGGCTGTACAGCGCCGACGGCAAGCCGGCCGGCGAGGTGCAGCTTCCCGGCCAGGGCCGTGTGCAAGGCTTTGCCGGCAAGCCTCAGCAGACCGAGGTCTTCTTCAGCTACTCCGACTATCTGACACCCGCCGAGGTCCACCGCCTGGACTTGACGAGTGGCCGCTCGCAGCTGTGGCGCCGACCCAAGCTGCCGGCCCCGACCGATGCATATGTCACCGAGCAGGTTTTCTACCTCAGCAAGGACGGCACCCGGGTGCCGATGTACGTCACGCACCGGCGTGACATGCCTCGCGACGGCAACCAGCCGCTGCTGCTACACGGCTATGGCGGCTTCAACGTCTCCCTGACACCGGTGTTCAGGCCGCAGGTGCTGACGTGGCTGGAGATGGGCGGGGTCTACGCGGAAGCGAACCTGCACAGCGGCACGCTCCAGAGTCAGCCGAACGTGTTCGATGACTTCATCGCTGCGGCACAGTATCTGATCAGCGAGCGCTACACCCGCACGCGGCGGCTGGGTATCTACGGCCGCGGCAACGGCGGCTTGCTGATCGGGGCCGTGATGTTGCAGCGTCCGGACCTGTTCAGCGCAGTGCTGCCCGCCGTAGACGTGTCGGATCGCCTGAGTGATGAGAGCGCGGCTGCGAGCGCACGACGGTGGGCGGCTGACAACGGGCTCGGCGAGGATGCGCAGCAGCTCGCCTCTGCCTATGCCTACGCACCCTATCGCCGCGTCAGGCAGGGCATCTGCTATCCCCCGACGCTCATCACGACTGCCGAGCGCGACGAACGCATCGCGCCCTGGCACAGCTACCAGCTGGCCGCAAGCCTGCAAGCGGTGCAGCTGTGCGCGAATCCGATCCTGCTACACGTCGCCGCGGCTCGGCCTGCCGGGGAGAGCAGGCCGGTATCGGAGCAGATCGATGAGGTGGCCGACCAGTGGGCCTTCCTGGCGCAGTGGCTCGGGATGGGGGATATGCCGAGCAGCTAAGGTTCAGGGCTTTCCGGGTGGGCGCCCGGCATCGGTGTCGGCGGGCGGCTGCGACGCACTCTCCCCGGGGATGGCGCGCTGCTCGGTGAGCCAGGCGCCCAGGTCGATCAGCCGGCAGCGCTCACTGCAGAAGGGGCGATGGGGCCCCTGCCAGTCCGTCTCGCGCTGACACGTCGGGCAGCGTACGCGCGTCGGGCTCATTTGAGATCCTCCCCGCCATCAATGGCTGGGATCCCAACAGAGCCAAGAGTGCGCTTACTCACTGATGGTCTCTTCGGCGGTTCTTGCTTCACAGAGGCTGCCGGGGGGAAGTTGGCTTGGCTATCGCCGCGTATTTCTCCCGCGAGGGAGTCTTATGTGGTTCGATTCACAGCTGACAACTCCCCCAGGTCTCACTACATCTCCACAAACTACCTGCGGTTGTAGTTGCGTTGAGGTCCCGCGTGTACCTGACGTGAGCGTCCGCCATGCTTTGCCGTTCGATCGAGCCTGTGAAGCATAGCACAGCGACAAGAGGCGCGCTCCAGCCACGCCCTTGAAGGGCGGGCGTGGCTTGCCGCGCGCGAATCCGCTCAGGTGCAGCAGCTCAACATGAACTCGACGTTGCTCTCGGTCTGCGTGGGCCGCGCGCACAGGCCGTTCCAGCTCAAGAAGCGTACGCTGCAGCGGTGGTGGCTGCCGCTGATCACCGGATAGAGGGCGGCGGCTGCGGGCAGCGAGATGCGCAGCAGTTGCAGAGTGCTGTCGCGCTCGAACGCCAGGTTGAATGTGCCACCTTGCGCCACCTCCTGGCGGCTGCGGCCGTTCTCCCGTATCAGCCACAACAGTTCGGCGATCGCATCGCACAGCGGGCGCAGCAGCGCCAGCAACTGGTTGAAAGCACGCACGCGCTGCTGCTGCGGCTGGCTCAGCCAGAAGCAATAGTCCGGCAGATCAAAATCACAAGTGCCGCCCGGGATGGCGCTGCGATGCTTGATCGCGTTCATGAACTCGGACTCGCGCAGGGGCTGGAGCAAGGCGGCGCCGGCGCTCATCAGCTCCTGGCGCAGGCGCACGAGGTTCGCCATCAGCCTCTCGAGCCGCTGGTCATCCACACCGGGGCGGGAGCGATACTCGTTCAAGTGCGTGATGCGGCGCTCGAGCTCCTTCAGGACCTCGGAGCGCACATCGCCGCGGGTGGTGATGGCCAGCAGATCCAGCAACGAGGACATCGCGGCGCGGCTGCCCCAGGGGCTCGCCATCTCGTTGTGATACAGCGCCTGGGTGTAGAGGAAATCGAGGCGCAGGTAGGTGCGCATGCGCTCATTGAGTGGCTGCTCGAAGACGAGCGTCTCCCCGTCGGCCGGCGCGGGCGCCTCTGCCGGGCGCTCTGGTGTCTCGGATTGCATCATGTCCAGCATGCTCCGTATTGTGCTTGACCCTTTCGCCGCCCGTAAACCGTGATCTCGTGCTTGGAGCTTGAGTCGACCTGCAGGAGTTGCATCTGAGAGGAAACGCTCAAGGCCGCGCTGCGCGCGCGAGCTGCAGGTAGCGATTGTGCAGCGTCGCGACCTGCTCCGCGAGCGCGCTCATCTCACCCTCGTTCTTGATGACATCGTGTGCCGCGCGTTGCCGGGCGGTGCGCGTCGCCTGCGCCGCCAGGATCGCTCGCGCCCGCTCCGGCGTCGCGCCATCACGCGACTGAAGCCTCGTGAGCTGTAGCGCCTCGTCGCAGTCCACAACGAGCACGCGGTCCACGAGCGACCCGAGGTTCTTCTCCACCAGCAGCGGGATCAC
>Ga0123356_10001943_pt1 | contig 22375 bp, 18 predicted proteins | sample TergutEmb28metaG_2_FD_92546 | JGI IMG/M metagenome (GOLD analysis project Ga0123356, IMG submission 92546) | Embiratermes neotenicus P3 segment gut microbial communities from Petit-Saut dam, French Guiana - Emb289 P3 | ecosystem: Host-associated > Arthropoda: Insects > Digestive system > Gut ...
CAGAATGAATATTGATACGCAGATCAGTTTGAATAAAACAATCACTGCAAAAAAAGAAATAGCAGAGCAGGCAAACCGTTCAAAAAGCGATTTTCTTGCCCGTATGAGCCATGAAATACGTACACCTATGAACGCGATTATAGGGATGTCGGAATTATCCTTGCGCGAAGAATTACCCGAAGCTGCCGCAGAATTTATTTCAACCATAAAACAAGCCGGCGAAAACCTGCTTGATATAATTAATGATATTCTGGACTTCACAAAAATAGAAACCGGTCAATTGGAAGTCCAAATGGAAGACTACCAATTGTCATCGCTGATCAGCGACGTAATCAATATCATAAAACCAATGGCATTGGATTCCCGATTAAGTTTTATGGCGGACATCGACAGTAATATGCCAAGTTTTTTCAAAGGAGATGTGGTAAGGATCCGTCAGATAATATTGAATCTTTTGAGCAACGCTGTAAAGTATACAGAAAAAGGATACATGGCGCTTTCGGTTAAGGGAGAAATTATAAATGATAACAAGTTTAATCTTATCATAAAAATTCAAGACAGCGGCAGGGGCATAAAAAAAGAAAATATAACATCGCTTTTTGAAGAGTTTACCCGGTTTGACATAAAAAAGAACAAGGATAGTGAAGGTACTGGACTGGGTCTTGCTATAACTAACAGCCTTGTTAACGTTATGAACGGAAAAATTCATGTCGATTCAGAAATCGGCGAAGGCTCAACTTTTACCGTTATTTTACCGCAAGAAGTTTTGAATCATAAAAAATTAATACAGGTCAGCCATCCTGAAGATCATAACGTGCTTATCTTTGAACAGTGCGAAATCCGTATTAACTCTATCACAAACACTTTAAATAATTTAGGTTTAAAACACAAAACAGTTTCATCCGCTTCAGAGTTTGGCGATGAGCTTATCAATAACCGGTACTCGTTTTTGTTTTTAGCGGCTGCTTTGTATGATAGTGTGAAGGATATATACGGCGATGCTAAAACCGAAGCAAAGATTGTCCTTATTGCAGAGTTCGGAGAAATTATATCAATCCCAAACATCAATATATTGACCACGCCGATTTTTTCTATTCCGGTTGCAAATATTCTTAATGGTATTTCCGATAACTATACTCGCTCTTTTAATAAAAATTCTACTAATAAGAATTCTACGGCGGATTTCTCGGCTCCTGACGCCAAAGTACTGATTGTTGACGATATAAACACAAACCTCATTGTAGCGAAGGGGTTGCTGCAGCCTTACAACATGAACATAGATTTATGCTCCAGCGGTGCGGAAGCAATCGAGGCGATAAAATCTGTTCATTACGACATTCTTTTTATGGATCAAATGATGCCGGAAATGGACGGCATTGAAGCTACAGCACGGATCAGGGCAATGGGATATACTAATGTTCCCATTATTGCTTTTACTGCTAATGCAGTGTCGGGTACAAAAGAAATGTTAATCGCAAATGGTTTTAACGATTTTCTGTCGAAACCAATTGACACGCAAAAACTTAAGGCAATACTTGGCAAGTGGCTTCCTAAAGAAAAACAGCAAGAGCCTGTTACTCAAAATTATTTTATTGAAACAGAATCCGCAGTTTCTATGAATAAAATTAACATTATAATAAACATAGAAGGAATCGATGTTAATAAGGGTATTAAAATGATCGGCGGAAAAGTTAATAATTACCTTAACGCTCTTTCCCTATTTTGTGATGACAGCATTTCCAAAATATCTGAAATACAAAACTGTTTAAAAAATGACAATCTAGATTTATTTACGACACATATCCATGCGCTCAAGAGCGCGTCAGCCAATATCGGAGCGGACAGTTTATCCGACGCCGCAATGTCTTTGGAAATTGCCGGGCAGCGTTTGGACACGAATTATATATATGAAAACACCGGCACATTTTTAACAAACCTTGATACTTTATTAATTAATATACGAGAAGCCTTGTTAGTAATGCAGAATAAAACCGGCGGTACACCCATAGATATAAACATTTTAAAATCCGATCTTATCAGGCTTAAAACAGCTTTTGAAAATTACGATGCCGGTGTTATAGGTGAAATTTCAAAAAAATTAAAAGATATGGTTTTTGCTCCAGGTATCGGCGATAAAATCGTCGATGATATCTATGATAATATCAGGCAGATTTTGAAATACAAGTTAAACGGCGAATATAATGAAGCTGTATTGCTGATTGAAAAAGTAATTAATAAGATAGAAAGCAAATAATAATATTCATTTTCTACTTGACATACTCCAAAAAACATCCTAATATTTGAGTATATACTCAATGAGGAGACACTCAATAATGGGTAGGTCAGAACAGAAGGAAAAACGCAGGGAGGAAATACTCTCTGCGGGTCTCAATTTATTCATCCGCAAGGGGTATGCCGCCACAAAAACGCTGGATATTTCGCAAGCTGCGGGTATAAGCGAAGGTTTGTTGTTTCATTACTTTGAAACAAAGGAAAAATTGTATGAAGAACTGATAAAACTCGGCATTTCAGGACCGCAAGGTTTATTAGACAATATCAAAGGAGACGCGTTTACATTTTTTCAAACAGCGGTTAGGGAGATTTTTAAATACATAGAAACAATGCCGTTTGTTGCCAAGATGTTTGTGTTGATGAAACAAGCTGGGTGTAATGACGCCGCGCCTGAATCGGTAAAAAAATTGTTGGCGGCAAATAAAATTTTTTCTTCATCTATTGAAAAAATTAAAGAAGGACAGAAAAGCGGCACTATCAGAGATGGAGATCCTACAGCGCTTGCGATTGCATATTGGGGAGCGGTACAAGGCATTGCAGAGCAAGCCGCTCTATTCCCTGACAATCCGATTCCTGACAGTGAATGGATTGTAGATATTTTAAGAAGGAGAAATTAATATGAAAAAAATAGTTGTTATAGGAGCTGGTATCGCGGGATTGTCAGCCGCGATTTACGCGTTAAGAAGCGGTTTTGACGTAACGTTATGCGAACAGCACTTTATCGCAGGAGGCACGTGTACAAGCTGGAGACGCAAAGGGTATTTATTTGAAGGCGCGGTTCATTGGCTTACAGGTTCCAGCTCCAAAACTGAACTTTACCAGGTCTGGAAAGAAACAGGAGCGTTAGACGATGATATTAAAGTATTACTGTCTGATCCTTTTGCCGCAGTGGAATATAACGGGCAAACCCTTAACCTGTACAGAAATATTGATAAAACGATTAAACAATTTACCGATAAAAAGAATATTAATGAACAACTTATTGTTCTTTCGCCTAACGATAAAAAGATACTCAATCGTCTTTTAAAAGATGTTAAAGCATTCTCTAATGTACAAATGCCGGTTTTTGATATTAAAGGTGTTAAATCAAAAAACCCAAAACGCTTTACAATGGGTACACTTTTTAAAATGCTGCCCGCGTTTCCTGTTTTAAACAGATTAAAAAACATTTCAAGTAAACAGTACATTCAGCAATTTGAACACAAAGGTTTGCGGCGTTTGTTTAACATAGTACCGGATGAATATTCTGCCATTAGCATTATCGGTACATTGGCTACACTTAATATAGGAGACGGCGGATACCCAGAAGGCGGCTCTTTAGCGATGACAGAAAGAATGGTAAAAACATTTACTGACCTTGGCGGAAAACTCTTACTTAAAACAAAGGTAAAAAAAGTTAATATTGAAAATGGAATTACAACAGGCGTAACACTCGATAACGATTCATCCAGTATAATTAATGCCGATGCTGTTATTGTAACTCAGGAAACAATCGCGGCAGTTAACCAATTATTTGATACGCCATTAGAAGATAAATGGGTAAAAGATCTTTGCAGCGAAACAAAACCGGTTGCCTGCACTTTTATAGGTATAGGAGTAAAAACAGAAATTCCTCATGATCCGATTCCTTCATGGGAACTAACAGAGCCTGTTTTATTTGCGGGAGAAAAAATAACAGAAATTGGTTTTTACAATTATTCCGGTTTCAAAGGTTATGCTCCCGATGGCTGCACTTCCATTACTACCGCACTAATGGGTGACACCTACGATTTTTGGAAAAAAGCAAAACAAGAGGGACGATACGATGAAGAAAAACAAAACATCGCAGACAAAATAAAACGTGTTATCTGTCAAAAATATCCGCAGATGGAAGGTAACATCGAAGTAATTGATGTCGCAACTCCTTTGACATACGAGCGGTACACAGGCGCATACCGCGGTTCATGGATGAGTATTGCAAGCGCAGGAGAAAAAATGAAATCCTACCCTGGTTTTATCGAAAACATTTGTGGTTTATATTTCGCAGGTCATAGGCTTTCATCTCCGGGAGGTTTACCGGTAGCTTTGTTTACAGGACGTCAGGCAGCGCAAATGGTCTGCCGCCAGTTTGATGTTGTTTTTAATTGATTGGAACTTTTAAAAACTAATAATTTTAAAAAAGTTCCATAATTTGAAATAAATATTTACTTTAATATATATTTACCGGAGACGGTACATCTTTAAGCGAATAATCCGCCATAACTATATCGTAATCCTTAACGATATTGCTGTCTATAAAACCTTTTTGCGACATATCATTTAAGACCTGCATTGTATCATTGTGGTTTCGTGCAGGATGATATGGGCGTTCTTCGCAAACAGCTTGATAAATATCTGTACAAACAAGAAGACGTGATATAAAGTCCAGCTCTTCCGATTTTTTTCCAAAGCAATATCCTGTACCATCCAGTTTTTCGTGATGACTTGAAGCCCAACGGCAAATATCTTCAAACCCTGTTATAACGCTTAATAGATCATAAGTACCTCTGACATGATCTTTTATTATATTAAATTCATTTTCATCAAGTTTCCCGGGTTTTTCTAATATTTCTGTAGGTGTATAAAGTTTTCCAAGATCATGTATTGCCGCAGCTAAATATATTTTTGCCCGCATAGTAGAATCAAAATTATAATAACTGCTCATAAGCCAGGCTTTATTCGCGATTTGAACAGAGTGTTTTCTTGTAAAAACAGATGCATAATCAATAATTTTAGCAGTTAAATCAGCAAGACGAAAAATAGTTTCATCATTTGCTTCTACTTCCCATGCAGGCAATAATTGGGAGGCAGTTTTATTAATACTTTCATCATTAAGTGATAATATTGTATCTTTGTTTAAGATGGAAAGCATTGAATCAGCTGCTGTTTTTGTGTAACACTTGCCTTTTTGATTTTCTATTTCTTTTTTTAGTAACGGTAATTTTTCTACCGGAAAACGCTGTAAATGATGACTAACATCAATCATATCTGCTATCGCAATCAATTCTGCTCCGACAGGGATTTCTCCCTCTCTTTTTCCGAAAAGGCCGCTGCCGTCTGCTCGTTCATGATGATACAAAATAAAATCATTTATATCGGTTTTGAAAGGCAGCTTTTCAATATTACGCTGTCCGTATTCGCAATGAAGTTTAAAGTTAACTCCTTGAGCATCATTCTTTTTATGTTCTGATTGTATGTATTCTGTAAGCGCATTATCGTGAAATAAAGCGCAGGTAGTAAGCGCTTTTATTCCTTCTTGGTTCATATTCAGTTCTTTAGCCATAAGGGAACATAAAACTGCAATGCGTTTTCCGTGATTATTACTTGCACCCAATAATCTGCTTTCTACGATATTGAGCGCAGTACCGATAGATTGAATTAGCTCGTCCATGCGTATTTTCATATTATGATTATGACATAAATATTAAATAATATTAAGGCAGCTTGTTTATACTCAGATGACTTTGGCAATCAATTGAATTGTATTAAAATATTTTCCGTCTTCTGCTTTCATCATATCCAATGTCCACTTGTCGTCTCCCAAGTTGTCACCGCCATTTGGATCAAGGCTTTTAATGTATTCATCCCAAGCTATGCCGTGGCAGGACATTTCGCTGATGTTTACAATTTCTATGCCTTTAGCTTTGTTAAACAATTCCTTCCACCATTCAATACCGCGAACGCTTCTTGTTACATCAGGTTCAGCCCAAAACCGTTGCATTTCCGGCGGAACATTGTCACCAAATTCATACTTCAACCCTGGAAACGCGACTGCAATATATCCGCCTTTTTTCACGTAAGGAATAAGTTTAGGCAGCATTTCATCGTTATCGCCAAACATATTGTATGCGCCAACCGAAAAAATCACATCAAAAAAACCCTTTGCAAAAGGTAATGGCTGTGTCGCGTCTATCAGCATCGGAACGATTTTATCCGAAATGCCAAGCGATTTAAACCTTTCATGATTTTCAGTCGGGTCAGCATATAAATCGGTGGCAAGAACATTTGCGCCATGTGCCTGCACCAAGTACAACGCCGATAAACCTGTTCCGCAGCCTAAATCAAGGATTTTCATATCTTTTGTAATTGTAAAATGTGAAGCCAATTCCTCAGCTTGCCGTATTGCATTGGGTCCCCACATTGTATCTTTCAATAGTGTTAAATTCTTTTCGTCAGCGACGAACTTGTTAGAAAATGTATTACTCATAATTTCTCCTTTTTTATGCATTTTTTTCCATATGCATGATCCTTAATTTTTATAAATCCATTACTCAATAATGTCTTTATCGATATTATATTTTGCTCATCAGGATCAGCCAGTATTTCTTTTCCGCCTATCTCAAATATTTTTTCTTCAAGTTTTTTTAAAATTATTTTTCCAATTCTTTTATTTAAGTATTCTTCTTCACCGATACAGAAACCTATTTCATAAGCACAGTTTTTATCGAATGTTTTTCCATAAACTTCTTGTGAATATTCTTGTTCAAAATGACAATCCATATATAAACAAAATCCAATTTTTTTATCATTACAATTAACAATAAAATGTTTCATGTGGTTATATTTGCCATTTACATTGTTAACTTCATTTAACCAAGCTTCCTTTTCTTCTTCTCCATCTGGACAAAACCATTTATAAATAAAATCTTTATCCAGCCATTTACAGAATTGGTTTATATCTTCATTCGTGAGAGGTTTTAATATAATTTCACTTTCTTTTATATTCATAAAATTACTTTATCCCCTGTTTTTTCAAACCCAATATTCTCATGGCATTTAAAACCGCAAGAAGCGAAACACCTACATCGGCAAATACTGCTTCCCACATACTCGCAATTCCAAAAGCGCCGAGTACCAGAAATACACCTTTAATCCCTAAAGCAAAAATAATGTTTTGCCAAACGATTTTTTTTGTAAATCGCGCGATGTCTATCGCAATGCATAATTTGGAAGGTTCATCTGTCATTAGAACTACATCAGCGGCTTCAATAGCGGCATCTGAACCAAGACCACCCATTGCAATGCCAATATCTGCCATAGCAAGAACAGGAGCGTCATTAATTCCATCACCAACAAAAGCGAGAGTCTTTTTTGATGTCAGTTTATTTTTCTGTAAATTAAGCAGCTCTACTTTTTCAACTTTTTCATGAGGCAGTAAGCCAGCGTATACTTCGTCTATACCTAATTCATCAGCGACAACAGCGGCAATTTGCGGAGTATCACCGGTAAGCATTACTGTTTTTCTTACACCTTTTAATTTAAGCTGTGTTATTGTGTTTTTACTGTCGATTTTGATTTCATCAGATATTGTAATGTAACCTGCAAATTTACCATCTGTAGTAACATAAACTTTTGTTCCTGTGTTTTGTGTTACCTGAAAGTTTATATTATTTTTTATCATTAGTTTGTCATTTCCCGCAAGAATTGTTTTACCTTTCAAAGAAACACTTACCCCGTGACCTGAAATTTCGGTATAATTCGATAAATTATTTTTATCGATTTTATTATCAGGTTTTTGGTTTGAGTATTCATTCAATATAGATAAAGCAATAGGATGATTAGAAAAAACTTCGGCATAAGCTGCAAGTTCTATCACTGTATCTTTGGAAAAACCTTCTGCAGTTTCAATAGCAGTAACTTTAAATACACCTTTGGTTAAAGTTCCTGTTTTGTCAAATACTACAGTATCAAGATTATTAAATGCTTCAAGAAAATTTCCGCCCTTAATTAAAATACCGTTTTTTGCCGATTTTCCAATACCTGCAAAGAAACCCATAGGAATTGACAGAACAAGGGCGCATGGACAAGAAATAACAAGAAAAACAAGAGAACGATGCAGCCACTCTCTCCATTCGCCGCCAAAGAATAAAACCGGCAACACAGCGATCAAAACAGCAAGAATAACAACGACAGGTGTATAATAACGTGCAAATATTGTAATAAAATTTTCGGTTTTCGCTTTTTTGCCGGAAGCGTTTTCTACAAGGTCAATAATTTTTGAAACAGTTGATTCGCCGAAAACTTTTGTAACCTCAATAGTTAAAACCCCGGTTAAATTAACACAACCCGATAAAACATTATCTGTTTCCTTTGCGCTTCTTGGAACTGATTCACCCGTCAAAGCCGATGTATCAAGTTTTGAACTGCCATTTATTACAATACCGTCAAGCGGAATTTTTTCGCCGGGTTTTACAATAATAATATCACCGATTTTTACAGTTTCGGGCGCAACTTTTATAAAATCATCGCCTTTTTTAAAGTTTGCGTAATCAGGTCTAATATTCATAAGGTTTGTAATGGATTTTTTAGATTTTCTGACAGCCATTTCCTGAAACAATTCTCCGACTTGATAGAAAAGCATAACCCCTACAGCTTCGGGATATTCGCCAATTACAAAAGCCCCGATAGTAGCAATACTCATCAAGAAATTTTCGTCGAATACTCTCCCTCTAAATATTCCTTTAACAGCCCTAAAGACAATGTTTCCGCCAAGTATCAAGTATGATAATACATAAACAGATAAAATTAGGTAATCTGACAATTCTATAATATTTAATTTATCAAATAAAACTCCAACTGCGAAAATTGCTGCTCCGCAAATAATCCTGATAATTTCTCTTTTTCCTTCATTTTCATCAGTTGTTTCTTTTCCCCCATGACATTTACATTCGCTCATATGAAAACTCCTTTAATATATTTAAAACCTGTCAAACCAAAATATTTTTTTTAATCCATTCCGCTACGCCATCTTCATTATTGCTTAAACAGATAAAATCTGCGGCTATTTTTACTTCATCATGAGCGTTTTCCATCGCTACACTTATACCGCAATATTTTAACATATCAATATCATTTAAATCGTCTCCGAATGCTGCAATTTCAAAATCTTTTAAATATGGCCATTCCTTTGTAATATTGAAATTTTAATAATCCATACCGTTAAATTGTGATGCGATTTTTAGTCCATACTTATCACAAGCAATTAAAAGCGACCTTACAGATTGACATGGAATAACACGATAATAAATTACATCATCGTTAATCTGCGCTATAGCGCCGTTCATAATTATTCTTCCATCAAAAATAGAAGAAGAAATATTTTGTTCGGCGCTTTTACCTCTTCCTGTAGCATACACTACTTTTATTCCTTTTTTTCGGCATTCTTTTAAGGTATTAATTGTATTTTCTGATACAGTTTTATCTGTTTTAAATAATGTTTCATCAAGATCTGTGACAATCATTTTTATATTTTTATTCATGATACATATTTATACCATTCATTTTGAAAATATATAAGCATCCTTTATTATTGTTAATGCTGTTGTTAGTGTTTCAAAGTCATCAACAATATCCCCATTTGTGCCGTCAATTGAACCATGTCCTATTGGAATTAAGTTTATCCTTTCTGTTGCGCCAGCAACAAATTTAGCATGATATATTAATGAAGGCTGTCCATTTACTCCTGAGTTACTATCTGTCCAAAAATCGTTGTAATCAAAACTATGGTTTATTTCCAGGTAAATAATATATTCCTGTCCTTCATTTAAAGAGCTGTTATCTATTTGAATATTTACAGCTCCCTTTGGAGTAGCAGAGCTAACAGTATCAACCTGTTCAGAATTATTTTGTCTTTTAAAATTCCACACAGGAAGCGTTTCCGGTCTTCCTTCTTTGGGAGCGCTTTGCCAGTTATTTTTTGCGCTTTTTCCGGTAACTAATACTGTAGAAACATAATCACCTTCGCTATTTTCAATCCAAATCGCCAATTGCGGATGTTTTTTAATTGAAAATATAAATACTTTCATTCTACCTTGCCAATGATCGCCTGGTTCAATAGTAAGTATTGTTCCATTAGAAATAACAGTTTGTACGCTTTTACTGTCTGAACTACAGCCAGTACAACCGATAAAACATACAATAACAAATACCAAAAATAAAATTCTTAAACTTTTCATAATTCCTCCTAAAAAAATATAATTGTTAATTTTTCCTCGTTAGCGATGCTAAAAGTAAATCGATCATTTTATCGGTAAAAATTATTCTTCCTTGTTGTGTCCAATATTTAGGAATAGTTCTGTTTAAAAGTACAGATTCAATTGCACCCCAAAGAGCAGCAATGCAAAGGTTTGCATCCAGTAATGTGTCTTTGCTGTGTATAAGCCCTTCTTTTACTGCCTTTTCCAAAGTTGCTTTTGCAAAATCTGTACTCTTGTAATATTTTTTCATTTTTTCACTATCAGCTTGAATATCCGCTTTAAGCCTGCCCATAACTAAAAGCGCAATTCTGGGATTTGAAAAAGCCCAGTCCCTGAATGCTTCGAGTCCTGCTCTTATTTCATATAAAGAGTCAAAATTACCGCCCGATTTTGCATATTTTTTTGCCTTTTTAACAACTTGTTCATATATATAACTATCCATTTTCGCGACACATTCAATTTTTACTTCGTTATATAGGGTTTCTTTGTCTTTATAATAGTAATAAATACACGTTGTTGTTGCCCCGCAAGCCTTTGCTATGTCCCTTGTTGAGATTTCCTCAGGCTCTTTTTCCATAAGCAATTCCAGTGTTTTTTCCCTAATTCTGGGGGCTAGGTCTGTCTTGGGTTTTCCCATAAAAATCCTACTTTTTAAATATAACATAACACTGTTATTATAACGCTGTTATGTTATTCTGTCAAGGGGTTTTATAGTTTTTTTAAAAATCGGCTGTTTTTCTATATTTTTATACTTTGATTCATGATTACTTTTTTACACATATTTATCTACTAATTCATTGAATCTATCCTGGGTTTTTGAATAACCTTTCTCTTTTTTTGGAAATAATTTATCAAATTCTTCCGCTTCATTTTTATCTACTTCGTATACTTTACCTTCGTCAAAGATACCTTCTATTCCATTTAAAGCGCCGGGATATAATTCCAAAACTAATAACGCGACAGGAAATTTCTTTTCTTTGTTTGTTATATTAAAATTTTTTGATTCAATAAACCCAAATCTTTTATAATATACAGGATCTCCGTAAATAATAATACCATTGTAACCTGTTTCTTTTGCTAATTTGACTGTATGATTTATTAATTTACTTCCAATTCCTTTATTCTGATAATCCGGTAAAACACTTACAGGTCCAAATGTTATTACAGAATTTTCTACTTCTTCTTTTTTAACTTTTGATTTTACATATACAATATTTCCAACAATTTTATCTTCATGTATTGCGACAAAATCCAGTTCTTTAATAAACTCGTTTGATTTTCTTAAATTATGAATAAGTAAATGTTCATCACAACCCGGAACATGATTATTCCAGAATGCTTCTCTTGTTAAATTTTCTACAATTCTATAATCTTTTTCTTCTTCTAATCGTAATGTAATTTCCATCATTCAATAGCTACCCTAAAAGATTCAAAAACAGGAAAAACTCTTTCCGGTTCAGGTAAATTGTCTATTTTATATCTTCCAATGTAATATAACTGTCCATTATGCTCTGTACCATTCAATGATATTCTTATATCAGAAAAATTACCTTCATTATTTGGTATTAAATATAATATTGGTCTATAAAATGAGCCATATATATTTGGCTGTATTACTTCAATCCAAATATATAAAACTAAAATATCCGTATCCTGTGTTCTAAATCTATATGTGTATTCTTTATTAGGATTTATTCCTCGTAAATTATTTATTTTAAACGGTGTTGAATCAAGTTCATTAAATAATAAAGAAGAAAATCTTAGGGTTAGTTCATCATTAATTAATTCTTTTTCATCAGATTTTACGATAATTTGCCACTTATTTTGATTTTCGCCATTATTCAACCATGGTTTATTTTCAAATTTTATTTCAGTAAAATAACCATCGTATCCAATATAATGATCTAGTTTTAACAATTCCGGCAGTACTGTTTCATATTCATTAGTACCCCCTCTTGCAATTATTGTCATTCTTTTATTAATATCAATATCTTTATTAAAAAATAATCTAATACTATCCCAATGATAAACAAAATAATTATCTGTAACAACACCAATTGGCCAATAGCCATCTCCCGCGCTTGTATGCACATTGACAATATCAGAAACATTATAATCTGTTGTTATTTTACCGTTTGATACATTTATAATTAATTTTTCAATGAAATCCGGTGATTCAATTGCGTCCGTATAAAAAAAACTCCGTCTATAAACTTCTTCATTACTTAAATTTTCATGATTAGGTCTATTTGTATTAATAAGAGCTTCTTTAATTAATGGAATTTCCTGGGTTTTATCAATTTTGTTATTTAAACTTTCATTATTTTCATTATTACTTCTTTCACAAGAGATAAAAATAAAAAATAATAATAAAATAAATATTTTATACATGTAGCAACTCAAACATATAAATATTTTCCATAATAAGCTATATTCCTTTTATATTAGTTTAAAATCATGTTTTTCAAATTCTTTTCCATTAATTATGACAGAAACCTGATGAAGTCCGGGATGTAATACCCTTGTTGTCACCACCTTAAATGAATGTTTTCGGGTTATCGGCGTTATCGAATTTTTTGCATATTCCTTTTCGCTGATCCTGCAAACTTTTTTTGACAAAGTTTTATTTGCTTTTTGGTAATAAAGCCCGTATTCAAGCCTTACTTTAACATTTTTAGCACTGTTATTAATTAATTTAAATCCAAATTCCAATGATTCACCAATTTTAACTTTTGGTGTTGAAATTTTAAAATCCTTGATAGTAATACTTTTAACGGCATCAAAACCAAATATTTTCATTGCTTCTGCATTACCCTGTTTTAAAAGCGTTCTACAGCCATGTTTTATAACCCAATCTATATTGTCTGACTTCCCTTGCCATTTTTTTACAAGGTCAATCACAGTTTTTGGATTGTCTTTTGCTATATCATTTAAATTATTGGCAACGCTCAATCTTACAAACCTTGATACATCATTTTTTAGATTTTCTAAAATCGGAATAATTGGCGTTGGATCTTTTTTTAAATTTGGTAAAGCCATTGCCCAGGGAAGCCGCGGACGGCAGCCTTCCGATGAAAGCCGTCTTACACCCCAATGTTTATGTTTTGACCAAATCAACATCTGCTTCATCATTTTTCCCGGATACTTGATTATAAAAGGACGTACAGAAAATTCGCAGCTTGTAAATTGGGTGATTTTTTCTATTGCTTTAACCGATGTTTCATAATCATCTAAACCAAATTGTTCAACGAAATTATCCAAAATCCAGCCATATTCCAGTGATAATCCAAACGCTTCATCATTTACTTCTGAATAATCATGTGTATCTTTTAAACGATCCAATAATTCAAGTATTTTAGCGACTGCACCTTTATAATCCGCCGGCAAAAAGTTTTTAAGAACTACTGTGATATGATAACATCTTTGTTTAAATTCTTTATTTTTCCAATTTTCGTCCATTATTTGGGACACAAACTTACGGGTATTAAAATCGTTAATTACAAGTTTTAAGTCTTTTGTAAACCTGTCAAAAAAATCTTTATTAAACATATCTTTTAGAGCTTCAGTCATTTTTCCTCCGATGGATTTTTTATCTACTCTATTGTCCTTCTACATATATATAACGGTAATTATACAGATAAACTTTCAAGAGCCTTTAAAGCGGACTCAAAATCCAATTCTTCCATGTACATAACAAGTTTTTCGCTTCCCGGTATTAACCTGAGGCTGTCTGTAAATTCAAGGCATTTAATATTGCTCGACATAAGCAAGGGTTCCAATTCTTTCAATAATACACGAACTTCTTCTTTTTTTAACGGCGCTGCTTTTTCATTTGACGCCGTCAATTGTTTTTCATATTTATCAACTTCCGGTTCAAGTTCGTTTATCACCGTATTTAATTCTACCTTTAAATTTTCCATTTGTTCCTGTGAAACAAGGTTTTCATTGTTTACAAGACAGCTTTCAACTGCTTCAGCTGCCTGTTGCAATGCTTTTTTATTTAAGTGACCTGCGCTGCTTCTTAGCGTATGTACCAATCTATGCGCAAGTTTTATATCACCGTCATTTATAGATGTCACAATTTCATCGTACATATTTTTATTATCTTTAACAAATTGAATTGTAATCTGTTTCAGCAATTTTTCATCTGCCATGTCAGATGACGCGTCAGATGAAACTTTCTCTTGCCGATTATTTACAGCAGTAGAATTATTGGTTGGAATATAAGTCAATAAGCAGCTCCATAATTCCTGCGAAGTAAACGGTTTTCCGAGAGTATCATACATACCGCTCTTTTTGTAAATTTCCATGTCATTAGACATAATATTTGCAGTTAAAGCTACAATAGGGGTTTTTATTCCAAGTTCAGTTATTTTAGAAGATGCTTCCAATCCGTCCATTACAGGCATATGTACATCCATAAAAATTAAATCAAATTGTTTTTCACCCGTTTTTTTCCTCTTCGTTATAATATCAACGCCGTCTTTGCCGTTATACGCAACAACTGTTTTTATTCCAACTCTCGCTAAATGATCACAAATTACCTGCTGGTTAAGACTGTTATCTTCACAAATGAGAATTTCACCTTCAAAGTTTGGTTTTTCAATATCGTTTAATACTATTTTCTTTGTTGGTATATCAGAAGAATCTTCTGTTAGATCAAATGTCAAATCAAAACTGAATTTACTGCCAAGCCCAACTGTACTTTCAACAATGAGCTTCCCGTTCATCAACTCAATGAAATTTTTTGTAATTGTAAGCCCTAAACCTGTGCCGCCGAATTTTCTCGTAACAGTATCGTCTGCCTGAACAAACGGTTCAAATATCCTTGCAATTTGTTCGGGTGTCATACCGATTCCTGAGTCTTTTATTTCAAAATGCATAGTTGTATTTGTTTCATCTGTTTTTACGATTGAAGCCAAAAGTTTAACCATGCCTTTATTTGTAAATTTAACAGCATTAGAAAGAAGGTTAAGAAGTATTTGACGCAGTCTTACAGGATCACCGAGCATCTTTTTCTTAAAAGACGGTTCTGCGTAACAATAAAGAGCTACTCCTTTTTCTTCAGCTTTTGGCGTAATTAACATCTGGCAATGCGAAAAAATATCAGTCAAATCAAAAGGAACACGCTCTAATACAATTTTTCCAGATTCAATTTTTGATATATCCAATATATCATTAATAATATTAAGCAGCCATTTTGCACTGCTCTGTATTTTATCCAGATACTCCTTTGATTTTTGCGGCATATTGTCATCCTGCGCAAGTTCGGAGAATCCGATAATACTGTTCATAGGTGTGCGTATTTCATGGCTCATGTTGGCTAAAAATATAGATTTAGCGGCATTAGCTGTTTCTGCGCTTTGGCGCATATTTTCTATTTCATTCATCATTTGCTGCAATCGCCGTTCAATTACTCTGGAAATAAATATTGCAATTATCACCACTGCAGCAAACACAAGAAGTGTTATTAACACGCCAATTAGTATAAAAACTTGTATTTTTTGGTTATACTCCTGAGTATAATATCCGACAAAAATCATACCTATAATTTTGTTATTTGCGCCGTATAACGGAACATATAAAGCTAACACATCCTTTTCGAAAAGTTTTATTCTATCGAAAAATGATTCTCCCGCCAGCACTTTTTCGCTTATGTATTCCGCTTCATTTATTCCTATTGTACTTCTGCCGCCTTCACCGATAATTGTAGAAGCAATACGTTCAGCGTTTAAAAATATCGATACTTCGCATCCTGTTTTTTCTTTTAAATTATATACAAAATTCTGAGTATCTAATCTTAATCCCAAAGACATAGCGCCTACGATATTCGTTGAATCATAATATATCGGAGAACTTGCAACGACTCCAAGACGTATTAAATTATCCGGTACTATGTGTGATTCAATCCTTCCTGCCAAAGCTGAAATAATGTGAGGCTGCTGTGCGAGGTTGTCACCGTAATTTTCGATGTCGTATGTTCTTACTAAAACCGTTCCTTCGCTGTCTAATACATTACAAAAATCAATTTGCGCCATTGCCTGCAAGGAATAAGTTATATCTGCGATTCTAGCGCGGTCATTATTTATAATTGCTTCGCTGAGGTTTTGATTATCAGAAACTGAAAATGCCGCAAGACGCGCCTTTGATTTCATTTCATCAATTTCTGATTCAATCATATTCTTCGCGGTAATAATTTTTTCCCGCATAGATTCATTTAATTCTCTGCTAAAAAGTAATATAGAAGAAGCAAGTACGGCACTTCCGCACAAAACAACCAACACAACCATAGGAATCAGAATTCTTTTTTTAATATTCATCTGTGTGTCCATCTCTCCAAAAGCCGCTCTTTTTCTTCGGAAGTATTGTTCAGCATATTAGCATACCTGATATTTATCGGAAAATTAGGAAGTGTAAATTCTCTGTCATTAAAAATTCTTTCAGGGCAAAAAAGAAGTTTGTCCATTTCTGTCCAAACATTCACAATATAATCAAAAACTTCATTTACTTCACGGCGTATTTCTTTTCCTTTAATAATACCGATACCGTAAAGCGAAAAAGGCGAGCCTTCTTCAAAGAAATGAATTCGCAGCGGAAAACCGTCATTAATAGCACCAACCGTTTGCGCTGTCATGGCAAAACCGATCGCTGCTTCTCCTTCTTTTAACGCATTAACAGGACCGGAACCGGAACTTGTAAAACTCAAAATATTTTTCGAAAGCGCGTCAAAATATTCAAATGCTCTCTGTTCACCCCATGCGTTAACAAGGCTTTTTAAAAACATGTAACCAGTGCCGGAGGATAAAGGGTTAGGCATAGAAATTAACCCCTGATAAACGGGGTTTAATAAATCGGCATAACTTTCCGGGACAGGAAGACCTCGTTCGGAAAGCACTATTCTATTGACAGCGATACAACCGCCGTTACGATACCACGGCAGGTATCTTGGTTCATTTGGAATCATATCAGCAGTATAAACACTTGTGTTATATGCTGATAAATCAGCCAGTAACTCAATTATCCTGTCAAGATTAGCATATTCCATCTCGCCTATGATGTCACATTCGGTATCCGTACCTTCGCTTAAAAGTTTGGTAAGCAGATCGCCTGTGGAATAATATTCGATTCGAATGATGTAATTCGGAAACCTGGCGTTTAAGTCAACCTGCATTGCTTCACGGCGGTTTTCCTCCGCGCTTGTATAAATGACCACGGTACGTATCCCGCTCTGAGTGCAAGCGGACAATAGTATACTTAGGCACAAAGCCAAATATAAAGCTACAAGTTTCATTTTCATCAGGTTCTCTCCTTAATTACTTATTATAATCCCAATTTGATTAAAATAAAACAATAATTATATTTTAAGTATCAAAATCCTAAGTATGATAATACAAAATAAACAGAAGAATTCCAATAAATGGCAATTTCATTTGAAGCGCAGCTTTCAATATGATCGACAAAACATTTCATCGGTGGTAGTCCTTCGCAAGTTTTATGCAAAATTACATCCCCCCTTGTATGTCCGTTCGGACCGCCTGATACCATGCCTGGTACGGCTTTTCCAACAGCGACCGAAGGGCGGTGATGAGGATTTCGCATTGGTTTTGAACCGAAACCTGAAACATAACATTGATTAAGAGCATTTTTTCCAAGTAAATAATGAACATGTTCCAACGCGGCTTCCCGGTAATTTTCGTTTTTTGGAAAGTGACCGTTAGAAATATGATCAACTAACAATAGTGTCATGGCGTTATTTCCAACATCCATGTTGCTTCCCCATCTGTAATATGTACCTAACGAAATACCGTAGTGGTCTGTTTTGCATTTTTCAAATATCTTTTCAGCAGCAGAAAATAATGTATCTTTCATTTTCTGTGTTAAATTGACATCGGCTTTATTACCCGCGTGTAAAAGGTAGGCAATAATGCCGTAAGTTCCCATTTTACTCCAGCCAAGGCCAATAGAAATTTCGCGTGTTTTTATATAATTGTGATACTCGTCATCTCCAGTAACGGCAAACAATTCACAAGCTGCCCAAAATCTTTCGTCACTGCTGTCATGATCTCCGTATTCACCTGTTTCAATTCCAGGCGGATTTTTAAAACCCGGCACATCGGGATTTTTCACACACCAGTTCCATGCACGAATCGCAGCGTCAAGCAATTTATCTTTTTTTTCAGGATAAAAACGTGACGCCATAGCCATTGCCGCGGCGAAATCCGCTGTAGCTGTTGCGGAAACAGGACAGAGCAGCAACTCGCCGTTTTCTTTTTCGGGCATTTCATTTAAAGGATTAAATCCTTTGCAGCTAACTTTGTGATACACTCCTCCAGTAGAATCATCCTGCATTTTCAGCATCCATTCGATTTCGAACCATGTAACATCCAGAACTTCATTGTCAGGATTAGGTGAAAGTTCATAAGCAAGCAGTAATTGCGCTACAGTTTGCGCGGCTGGAACAATGTAACGCCCATAATCGCCCGCGTCATGCCAGCCGCCGGATACATCTTTTTTTTCACCGGTTTTTTTCCCGTTGGCATCGATTACAAAAGCAGGCGACGTATGACAAGCCGGATGCGACCAAACACCAGCGTCAAGGTCTACGCCGCATTTTTGATAATGGAAAAAGTCGAGCAAGGATTTTCGCAAACTGCCGTAAGGTTTATCATTTATAGGAAAATTAAATGATGACCCATTGGAAGTTTCGATGCGGTATTCGCCTAACGTAGTAACAGCGGAAAAATCCGCTATTCGTACTGTTTCTTTTGATGCTTCACAAAATACGCTTTCGCTTGCGTTAGCTTTAAACACAACTTTATTATCACTAACAGAAACAACATCAAATTCTGTAACTTCCTGCGGAATTATCGCTTTTTTTGGATCGCTCGGACGATAACCCAATTGATCGATTTTTATATTTTCCATATATTTTATAACCCAAGAACAACAGGTGTGGATTTACAGCCAATACCTATACGTTTTACACCCATGTCAATAAAATTAAAAAATTTATCACGATCTCTAATACCGCCGGAAGCCTTAACTTTGGTATTACCTTTTGCATTATCAAGCATAACCTTTATTACTTCGACTGTCGCTCCATTATTTGAATCGCCGGTATAAAATCCTGTAGAAGTTTTTACAAAATCAACTCCAACAGAGCAGGCAATTTCAGTCGCTTTTAGAACTTCATCCAAAGTAAGAGCGTCGGTTTCAAATATTATTTTTATTATACTTCCATATTGATGGCAGGCATCCGTAACAGCTTTAAATTGCTCTTTCGTTTCCTTCCATAAACCACTTTTAATCCAGCCATAATTTGCTACTATGTCTAAATCCTCTATATCTCTTTGCCGGCAAATATCTTCTATTTGTTTTATTTTTGACATTGTACTTGAAAGCCCAAAAGGAAAATCGCAAACAGCGCAAATACCTGTTTTTGTATCTTTACAAAGCTCTCGTATTATCGGCAGAGAAGAAGGATTAACACATACGGTTTTACAGCCGAAATCTATACCTTCCTTTATATATTTTCTAATTTCTGTTTCTGTAAAATCAGGTTTTAATACTGAATGATCGATATAAGCCGCCAATTCTGCAGTTGTTTTCTCTTTTGCTTTTTTTTCATTTTCCATTTTAATCCTCACTTGTAAATGATAATATTTTATACTTTAAAAAGTTTTTCCGCTTCTTCTATGTTACTAATAATTGGTACATCAAAAGGACAGCGTTTTTCACAGCTTGCGCATTTTGTACATTCATTTCCCCTGTGTGTCAGGTTTTGATAATGACTGCGAATCGAAGGCGGAATATTAGTTGTATCCAGTTTTGCGATATCCAAATATTTATTAACTGCTGTTATGTCAATTTGACTTGGACATGGCTGACAATGATTACAATACACACAACAGCCTTTCATACCGCTTCCAACAGAGCTAAGAATATCGGTGTAATCAAGCTCTGTTTCATTTAACTCTAAATATTTTACACTGTCAAAAACTTCTTGCGCTGTTTTACATCCAAGTAAAACACTAACAACCGCCGGTCTTGAAAGAGAATAATGTATACATTGCGCGACAGAAAGAGGTTTTTTAAACGGAGTGTGTTCTGGCGAAATCAATTTTCCAGCTCCTAGCGCTTTCATTACAGTTATGGCGACATTTTTTTGTTCACAAAGCCTGTACAACTCTGCTCTCTTTGGTTCAATCCCGGAAAAACTATCTATGTTAAAACCTTTGTCCAAATGAGTAAAAATACTATCACCTGTTTGGATAATATCGAATGCGGGATTAATACTAAAAAGCATAATTTCAGGAAGCCCTGTGTTAATTGCCTTAATTGCTGTAACAGGGTTATGAGAGCTAAAACCAATGTGTCCAATATCACCTTTTTCTTTCAGTTTTTGCGCGTAACTCGCGATATCACTTTCAAAAACATTTTTATAATCATCATCGCTGTCAATAAAAAACAACATTCCAAAATCAATATATCCGCCGCATAATCTAAGATGATCTTCAAAGAAACGCTGAACGGTAGGCAGATCACGGCTTATATCATACTGCTGTCCGATATCAGTTGAACCGATATGTCCCTGAATTAAAATATCCTTGCGCCTCGATCCCAGCGCTTTTGAAAGATACTCACGCACTTCCTTGCCGGGCATGAACATATCATAAATATTGATACCGCAGGAAAGAGCCGCGTCAATCGTTTCTTTAACCTGCTCGTAGGGTTTTCTGTCCAGATGTTCACAGCCAAGTCCTATAATGCTTGCTTTTTTTCCTGTTTTACCAATATCACGATAAATCATTCGTTAGCTCCAACTTTGTTTTTTTCTCTAACAAGTTTTATTAGATGGAAAATATTTATTCCAATACTGTAAGTGTTTATTATCGCAATCGGTATACTGCCAAGAAAAAAACTGTAAATCAAAAAGCAAACCGAACCTGCCATATTGAAAATACGAAAAAAAACTCCGCCTTTTATAGTAATGGAAATCGCAACCAAAACCGAAGCTAAATAACCGACCCATTCAAATAAACTTATGCTCATAAAATGATGATAAAACACTTTAACAAACAAAACAAGAAGGGTTTCATTCCCTGTAAATTTGCGTGATAATCTGTTCCATAGGAAGCTCTTTTACCGAAATATCAGAAAAACTGCATCTGCGGGAAAGGTTTTCTATAAAATCGCCGATGGCTATTTTTGACGTATCAACTTCAAGGGTTACTTCCAGCGGGGATTTTTGTTCTATTACCCTTATATCGTGAATGTTGCCATCACTTAAAAAATCATCAAACGGTTTTTCCAGTATAAGTTCGACAATCTTTTTTTCACCAAGATTTAATTGTAATTTTTGCAGGGTATCATCAAAAACTTTTACGCCGTGATTTATAACAATTACATGATCAGCTAGCTGTTTTACATCTTCCAAATCGTGTGTTGTAAGTATAAAAGTAGTGCCGTCTGTATTTATCCTTTGAATAAATTCCCTGATTTTAGTTTTTGCGATAACATCAAGGCCGATTGTCGGCTCGTCTAAAAACACAATCTTTGGTTTGTGCAGCATCGCCATTATAAACTCGCACTTCATTCTTTCGCCAAGCGACAAAACCCTTGTCGGTTTATTCATCACTTCCTCGATTTCAAACAAAGCCGCAAGCTCGCCAAGTCGCTGTTTGTAATCCGCCATTGGTATTCCGTAAATCGCACGGTTCATGTTAAAACTGTCTACAGGGGGAATGTCCCACACAAGCTGCGACCTCTGCCCGAACACAGCACCGATTTGGCGCACATATTTTTTGCGCTCGGCATAAGGACTATAACCCATTACTTTAATTTCACCTGCTGTAGGGAAAAGTGCGCCGCAGAGCATTTTTATCGTTGTAGATTTTCCCGCTCCATTTGGACCAAGTATACCGCAGATAGAACCTTCATCAACCGAAAACGAAATACAATCAACAGCTTTTACAATTACCTTTTCACGTTTGAAAAAACTTTGTACAGTTTCTTTTAAACCGCTGCCTCGTTTGTAAGTAGTATAAATCTTACTAAGATTATCTATTTTTATAATTTTTTCACCGCTC
>Ga0123356_10001944_pt1 | contig 22372 bp, 21 predicted proteins | sample TergutEmb28metaG_2_FD_92546 | JGI IMG/M metagenome (GOLD analysis project Ga0123356, IMG submission 92546) | Embiratermes neotenicus P3 segment gut microbial communities from Petit-Saut dam, French Guiana - Emb289 P3 | ecosystem: Host-associated > Arthropoda: Insects > Digestive system > Gut ...
AACGTAATCGCGGCCTTACCGACTTTGCGAATTTTTTTGAATTCATCGATAGTGGTCTTTTTTACAAGTCCGTCAGCCGTAGCCATCATCAAATGCCCGACGTTGAAGTCCTCGATTGGAATAACCGCCGTCACACGCTCGTTGTCGCCAAGCTGAAGAAGGTTGATTATTGCGCGCCCCTTGGTTCCCTTTGCCGCCTCGGGAACCTCGTATGCCTTAATTCGGTAAACCTTACCTACGTTTGTGAAAAACAGCAGGTCATGATGAGTATTGGTGACAAACAAGCTTTCGACAAAGTCTTCCTCTTTCATAGCCTGTGTATTTGCACCCTTGCCGCCGCGTTTTTGCGCGTGGTACTCACTCAGAGGCAGGCGTTTGATATATCCGTAGTGACTCATCGAAACAACCACGTCCTGTTTTTCTATGAGGTCAGCGATTTCGATTTCGCCGTAATCTGCGCTTAACTCGGTGCGGCGTTCATTGCCGTACTTGTCTTTGATTGCCGAAAGTTCGCTTTTTATGATATCCAAAATTTTCTTCGGACTTGCCAAAATTGATTTAAGTTCTTCAATAAGGTTTTTAAGTTCGGCAAGTTCTTCTTTGATTTTCTCGACTTCCAGTTTTGCCAAACGATGCAAGCGCATTTCCAAAATAGCGTTTGTCTGGCGGTCGGTAAGCAGGAATTTCTTCATTAATTTTTCGCCGGCATCGACTTTATCATCCGCTTTTTTGATTATCGCGATAACTTCGTCAATGTTGGCAAGCGCAATTACCAGACCTTCCAAGATGTGTGCGCGTTCTTCAGCTTTTTCCAATTCAAACTTGGTGCGGCGGATAATGATTTCCTTTTGGTGCTCGAGATAGGCAACAAGCATTTCTTTCAGGTTCAAAAACCTGGGCTCGTTTCCCACAAGTGCAAGGAAAATTATGCCGGTGGAAATTTGCAGTTGCGTATGTTTGAAAAGTGCGTTCAGAACAACCTGAGGATTCGCTTCCTTTTTGATTTGTATAACTATGCGAAGCCCCTCGCGGTCAGATTCTTCGTTGACATCGGTGATGCCCTCGATGCGTTTGTCTTTCACAAGATTTGCAATTGATTCAATCAGTTTCGCTTTGTTTACCTGATACGGCAACTCGGTAACAACAATTCGGGTTTTGCCGTTGTCTTCTTGGATATCGCATTTGCTGCGGATAACCACACCGCCGCGCCCGGTCCTGTAAGCATTGCGGATGGCTGCACGCCCCATAATCAGACCGCCGGTCGGATAATCCGGAGCAGGTATAATTCGCATAAGAGCCTCGATTGCAACGTCTGCGTCGTCGATAACAGCAATTACGCCGTCAATAACTTCGCGCAGGTTATGCGGAGGAATATTTGTTGCCATACCGACCGCAATACCATCCGAGCCATTAACAAGAAGGTTTGGAAATCTTGACGGCAGAACAACGGGCTGCTGCTCGGTTTCATCAAAGTTCGGAACAAAATTTACTGTATTCTTGTCGATGTCGCGCAAAAGTTCGTTGGAAATCGCGGAAAGACGCGCCTCGGTATACCTCATCGCAGCCGGCGGATCACCGTCAACCGAACCGAAGTTTCCGTGACCGTCGATAAGCGGCATGTTAATCGAAAAACTTTGCGCCATACGCACAAGCGCATCATAAATCGAGGTGTCACCATGCGGGTGATACTTACTCATAGTTTCACCAACTGTACGTGCACATTTTTTGTACGGTTTATCGTGCGTTATGCCCGATTCGTACATCGCATACAAAATACGGCGGTGAACAGGCTTCAGCCCGTCACGCGCATCAGGAATTGCACGCGATACGTTTACCATCATCGCATATGACATGAACGATTTTTTAATTTCGTCCTCGATTCGCACCTTAATTACTTGGGTGTTGTCTTCCAGTTGCGAGAGTTCCTCGCTGTAATCTTTCTTCTTCATATTTGTCCACCTACCCTATACATCCAAATTACTTGCAAACGCTGCAGCGTGCTGCGAGATGAAGTCACGGCGAAGTTCCGGTTTTTCACCCATAAGCGTACCGAAAATCTCATCCGCCAAAAACGCATCCTCCAAGGAAACCTGTAAAAGTGTGCGGTTCGACGGACTCATTGTCGTTTCCCAAAGTTGTTCCGCGTTCATCTCGCCCAGACCCTTATAACGTTGTACCTGAGTACCCGTTCTGCCGACAGACCTGAGATGTTTGTCCAAATCTGCGTCGGAGTAAAAATAACTGTCGCCTTTGCCGCGTGTAACTTTGTAAAGCGGCGGCTGAGCAATATAAACATGACCTTTTTCGACCAAAGGTCTCATGAACCTGTAAAAAAACGTCAACAGAAGGATACGAATGTGCTGACCATCAACGTCGGCGTCAGTCATACAAATAATTTTGCTGTAACGGAGTTTCGTTTCGTCATAATCTTCCTGAATTCCGCAGCCGAATGCGGTAATCATGTTTTTGATTTCAGTATTTTCCAAAACTTTGGCAAGGCGTGCCTTTTCAACGTTCAAAATCTTGCCGCGCAGCGGAAGTATTGCCTGAAAACGCCTGTCACGCCCCTGCTTTGCCGTACCGCCTGCAGATTCACCCTCAACGATATAGATTTCGCAAAGATCTGGATTTTTCTCGGTACAGTCGGCAAGTTTACCCGGCAATGTTGTGGATTCCAAACTCGATTTTCTGCGAATTAAGTCTTTGGCGTTGCGTGCAGCATCACGTGCATTGCGTGCGGTAATAAATTTCAGCAGAAGTTCCTTGGCTTCTTTCGGATGCTCTTCCAAAAACTCGGTGAAACTGATTTGCATGGCTTTTTCGACTTCACCGCGCATCTCGCTGTTTCCAAGTTTTGTTTTTGTCTGTCCCTCGAACTGCGGGTCAAGAAGTTTCACGGAAACAATGGCAGTAATTCCTTCCAAGGTATCCTCGATGCTCAGTTTGTCAGACTCTTTCAGCATACCTGTCTTTTTGCCGTATTCGTTTACAATCTTGTTAAGCGCGTTCCTGAATCCAATCAGGTGCACGCCGCCTTCCTCGGTGTTGATGTTGTTGGCATATGTATGGATGTTCTCGCCGTATCCGTCGTTATAAGCAAACGCAATCTCGACCTCGTTATTTTTGTTTTTCTTGTTCATGTAGATAACTTGCGGAATAACCAGTTCTTTGTTCTTGTTAAGGTATTCCACAAATTCAACGATACCGCCTTTGAAACAAAAATCATCCTTACGTTCCAAGCCGGGACGTACGTCAGACGCAATTATGCGCAAACCTTTATTAAGGAACGCAACTTCACGCAAGCGCGACCGAATCGAATCATAGTTAAAAACGGTTGCGTCAAAAATCGCGGCGTCCGGCATAAAAGTAATCTTTGTACCGCGCCTAAGCGTCTTGCCCGTTTCAGTTAAATCCCGCTGCGGAATTCCCCGATTATAAGTTTGCTTGAAAATTTTACCGTCCTGCCAAACTTCTACGTCCAACCACTCGCTGAGTGCATTAACAACCGAAAGACCGACACCATGCAAACCGCCGGAAATCTTGTATCCGCCGCCGCCGAACTTTCCCCCGGCGTGAAGTTTAGTAAGGACCACCTCAACTGCGGACTTCTTTTCAGTTTTGTGCATACCCGTAGGAATACCGCGCCCGTTATCAGTGACCGAGCAGCTGCCGTCTTTCAAAATTTCGACACTTATCGTATCGCAGAAACCCGCCAAAGCCTCATCAACGCTGTTGTCGACAATCTCAACAATAAGGTGATGAAGTCCGCGCTCATCGGTCGAGCCGATGTACATGCCCGGGCGTTTCCGGACAGGATCCAACCCCTCAAGGACTTGGATTTCGCTTGCGCTGTACGCCTTCGAATTTGCGGCTGTTTTTTTGCCATCATTCAGTTTGGGCTCGGTCTTTCCCGACCCCTTTTCGGTTGTTGTTTTCGCCATTTTCGCTCCTTGAAATTTACCGAATAAGTGTAGCACAACTCACGAAAAAAAGCCAGTACTTTTTACAAATTCATAAAAAAAGGAATCGGTAAACGCAGCCAGAAGCCTTGGTTTAGCCCATATTAAAAGTTGTACATAAATTTAAAGAAACACACCCCGATCATGGAAACCGCCGGTCGCACTTGGTCATGGAAGATTATTGTGACAGCAGCAAAATTTCCTTGCATACTTTTTCCAAATCCTGCTCAAACGCTTTGTCGTAATTATTTTTCACGACAAAATCGACACTTAAGGCTTTGTCAACAACCGCCCCGAAAACGACCTCCCGTAAGTTATGCGACCTCCGCGCCCCTTCCTCGGAGTTACCATACTTGGCAAATCGCACACGCAGATGTTCCGCGCGCGCACTCTTTTCGGAAGTTATAATAATGCGAAAGTCCGCACGTTTCCAAAGACTTAAAACCGGCAGGAGTACATACTCTACAACAACAAAATCTTTGCCTTGTGTTTTTGCCTTGGCGATTTCTTTTTCAATCACTTTTTCAATGTGGCGCGCGCGGAGGCCGAATAATTCGCCATATTGTTCGACGGTTGTTGACGGAGCGCATTCGGCACGAATTAAACTTGCACCAGGCTTTTCTTTGTTAAGCGGGAAGCCGAAAATGCGTTCGAATTCTTCTGCAAAAACCACCAGTGATTCCAACCAAAATTTATCACCGCTTATACTTGCCGAGTTCGAAAGATACCTGTCCAAAAACTTGGCAGCCTCTGATTTCCCGCTGCAACTGTGCCCCGCTATGCAAATAACTTTCATATCCAAAAAACTACAGCGTCAACCCGCCGTCAACCACTAAAACGTGACCTGTTATGTAACCCGCATCCTCGCCCGCCAAAAAGCCGACAGCGGCTGCGACATCTTTAACGTTTCCCAGGCGTTTGATTACAAGGCGAGTGTTTACATGCTCTTTAATTTCACTGCCAAGTTCCGAAGTCATATCTGTTTCGATGAACCCGGGCGCGACCGCATTGACAGTAACGTTTTTGCCGCCAAGTTCTTTGGCAAGGCTTTTGGTAAGTCCCACAAGACCGGCTTTTGCTGCGGCATAATTCGCTTGACCGGCGTTTCCGGAAAGCCCCACCACGCTTGTAACGTTGATGATTCGCCCGCTTTCAGATCTCAAAAGCGCACGCATAAAATGCTTGCAGCAATTAAACGCGCCCTTCAGGTTAACAGCGACTACTTCATCAAATTCCGACTCGGTCATCCGCATTGCAAGGTTGTCACGTGCAACCCCTGCGTTGTTAACCAACACATCAACCCCACCCAAGTCTGCGATTATTTTGTCCGAAGCTTCTTTTACCTGACGAAAATCCGCGATATTACATTTGTAAGATTTTGCATCCGTCACAAAAGCGCCGGAAGCACTGATTACGGCAACTCTGTAACCTTGTTTTAAAAAAAGTGTAACAACTTCGCGTCCAATTCCGCGTGTCCCGCCGGTTATAACCGCTGTCCTCATTTTGCAATCTCCTTAACTACTGCGTCGACACTATTCATATCACCAACTGTAAAGATTCTTATGCCCTCGGCGCCTTTTGCCTCGACAATCCGGCGCACAAGGCCTGTAAGTTCCTGTCCGGGTCCGACTTCGATAAAATTGCGAACGCCGTCGGCAAGCATGTTTTCAATGGTTTGCTGCCACAAAAGAGGGCTGATGATTTGGATGCTGATCAGTTCTTTATAATCACTGCCATAAGGTTTTGCGGTGACATTTGAATAAATCGGTATTCTTGCTGGGTTCAACTTCTTGTTTGCAAGATACGCCCTAAGCGCCGCGCTTGCATCGTTCATCAACGGGCAATGGAACGCACCGCTTACCCTGAGGCGCAACCCCTTGCCACCCGCCGCAGCAGCCGCAGCCGAAAGCGGTTCGACGGCATCGGGTTTACACGAACAAACCGTCAGCGCCGGAGAGTTAAAGTTCGCCGCCCATATATCATCGCGTCCAAGCGCAGCAATGATTTCCCGCACTTTTTCATGTGTCAATTTAACAACCCCGACCATCATCCCGAGGTTTTCTTCGCAGCATTTCTGCATAGCTGCAGCGCGTGTCTGCACAAGTTCAAACCCGTCCGTCCTGCCAAGCACGCCGGCAAACACCAAGGCAGGAATTTCACCAAGTGAAAACCCAGCCGCGCAGTCTGCAGCAACTCCGCGCCTCTGAAGTTCCTCCGCAGCCGCCAGGTCATGCAAAAAGATTGCCGGCTGGGCATTTTTTGTCAAAGTCAGTTCTTCGGACGGTCCTTGTCGCATGATATCGTAGATACCGCCCTGTTTATTGCGAAAAAAATCCGCGCCCATGCCGACAAACTGCGCGCCCTGCCCTGCAAATAAAAAAGCTGTCTTTTGCCTCATGCTGTATTACTTTTTCGCGTTTTTCTGCGCTTCAATTATTTTAACAACATCGCCGACAGTAACAGTTGTTTCCTTGTTCATTTCAATCGTGACACCAAGTTTATCCTCGATGTCCATTATCAGCGAAACCGTATCTAAACTGTCAAGCCCCAGCCCATCAAGCCGTGTTCCCATCGCGATTTTAAAATCCGGCTGCCCCTTGAATTCCCGCATGATTTTTTCGATTTCCGCCAAAATCGGACTTGGTGCCGCCGGAGCTGCTTTTGCCGAAGCCGCCTTCGGCTGCTGCTTTAAAACTGCTTTTTCTGCCATAATTTCTCCCTTTAATATGCATAAAGGTTAACCGACTTCTTTTATTGTGTCAAATACTTATTGGCAATTCTCATGACCGGCGATATATTCGCAGCCTATACGTCCCAAAATGTATTCACAAGCCTTCTCGCCGGTAAGGTCAACAAGCACGGCAATTGTCATGGAGCCGTGTTCGTGCCCCTCTTCCCCATGGTCGTCATGATCATCGTGTATTTCTTCCATTGATTTGATATAAAAGTACCGCGTCATCGTGTTTCGCGAAACAACCCAAGGGCGAATGGCAGTTTCAGGCGATACAGTGGATTTCAGCCATGGATCAGCCTCACCGTTGTTCAAATTCACGGCTTTGAACTCGCCCCCGGAGCTTAAGTAATGGATTGTGCTTGCAGTAATCATAATTATTTTAGAAACGCCGGAAACCATTGCTTTAGGTTCTTGCCCGCCTTCCTGATATATGTACAAGGAATTGCCGGCAAGCGTTACATACCTGAAATCAACACTGGGGGCAAGCACCGTCGGCAAATGCACCACCTCTGACGAATCCAGCGCCCAACCCTCAAGCAACTGATAGTTATCAAAATACTCGAACGGAGATTTCTTGTCCTCTATCTGGTTGGTCGAATAGGAATAAAGCCCAAGACGCTCGCCACTGCTGACCGAGGTCACGGTATAGGCAAGGCGTCCGCCGGAAAGTGCCAAAATATCAAAACGATAGCCGTCATTACGCGCCTCAATCTTTTTATCACCCCTTACATCGTATTGAATCGCAGTGTTTCCAACAAAATCACGCTGCTGGTCTTCGGTAAGTTCTTCCGTATAGTAAACATAGCTCATAACTCCACGATAGCTTTCGGAAAGGTTGATAACACCATCTGCACCGCCACGGTATTCGGTCACCTTGGGCAAAGCAACGCTTTCGACTTTATCACTGACAGTTTTTACCTGACCAGGATCCTTGGTTACACTTATTCTTCGCAGCATTTCTCCGTCTTTGATCAAAACATAGACGTCCTGACCATAACACGCAACGGTAAAGTCGTCAGTTGTCACCATTTCGTTGACGGTCGTATAAATTTTGCGGTGATTGCGCCCGTCCAAATCTACGCGGAAAAAGTCTATTTTTCCCAGTTGGAGGTCTCCGTACTTATCTTTTGTGTTGTTAGGAGAGGTATAAATCAGGTGTCTGTCAAATATCCACAGGGCTGCTTGGTCAAATCCGGTAACTTTCGGCACAACAAGATTGAACTTGGATTTATCCAAAAGGTGCGGCTGATAACCCGGAGTCGTTAAAACATTTTCGCCGTTTTCATACAGCAGACCGCCGGTTTCTGCGTTTGCAACCGGGTCAATCCAAACTCTGTAAATCGCACCGTAGGTAACATTGTTATGCTCGTTCTGACGATACTTGATTGTCGAAGTGTCAACATAGTTTCCGACAAAATACAGCCAGTCTCCGACCATAACAGCAGGTCCGCCATTGCCGGAAACATTCTGCCGCTGTTCGGGCGACAACCCCGCCATGCTGACCGGCTTGAACGCAGCCGTCGCATTCGCCACAATTATCCAGGTTGTTCCGATTGCAAAAAACACGGCAACGAATGCCAAGGTAACCCAAACCTTCTTGTTAACTGCCTTAATAGCACGCCATAAATTTTCAAACATATCGTTTATTATATAGGATAATTATACCCAAAGTCAACATGAAATTACTTGATTATGTTACCAAGTTCACGTAAACCAAAAAAGCAAGTACTGGACTTGCTTTTTGATTCAGCACCTAGCCACAACAGCGGCAGCGGCAATCACATCGCCGATCGCATCCGCGTCGGAAACATTCACAGCAGCGGTTTCCGCGTCCACAAACGCCGCAACCCAAAAGACCGCCCAAAAGCAATCCCCCAAACAATCCGCACATAGTAACCTCCTTTGTATATTAAGGTCCACACCGGACCTACTTCATTATATGCCGCCTGAACCGGCTTCTTCTTTCCCCGTGTCGTCGTCGGTTTTCTTATCACAGCCGGGCTTCTTCGCATTTTTGCAATCCGATGCCGGATCCTTGATATATAACCTGCGGTCAGCAATCGCAATAAGCCCTGCAGTTACGATTCCGAAAAAGTCGCTCCACGCCAAAACCTCGTTTGCGTCTTTTCCGCAACTGAATTCAATGGCAAACAACGCCGCCATCGCCAAAACCTTCTCGCCAGGCACGCATTTCATATTGTTTACATATTCCGCACCGGTTTGCATTGACACAGCCGCAAAAAGAGTATAAACTGCATGATACTTTGCGACCGTGGCGCGAGATGGCAAAGCCAGCGAGAGAAACGTTTCAAAGAAACGTGACAAAGTGGCAGCCAATTCCGCGAGGGAGCATAAGCATATAAGCGACCGTGGCGGAATTGGCAGACGCGCAGGACTAAGGATGTTATGCGTGTAATCCACAACTATTAGTTCAAAAGCAACAGAAACCCCAATAAAATAAGGGGTTTTTTAATGTTTACACTACAAATTCAAAACAACAAAAAATGCCTCGAAAGGCATTTTGCACACATATTGCACAACTGCGATAAACTAACTTGATTTTTGCACTACTTTTACATTGGAATCTTCTTCTTTGAAATCGACTATTAACTTGCCCATATCTTTCTTTTCATTGCCCATAAGTTTGTTGAAATTCATATGTTCAGCCAACCTTTGTCCAGCCTTAATCTTTTCATTCATTTCCAAGTGAGCATAGACATCACCAGTTGTTTGGATAGATGCGTGTCCTAACCATTCTTGCACCATCTTAAGACTTGCACCACTCGCCAACAATGCCGAGGCACTACTATGCCTGAGTTGATGCATTGTGACTCGCTTTATGCCAGCCTTATCACACAACATACCAACATTCCTCGACAGTCGGTCAGGTTTGTATAACTCACCTAATTCATCCACCATTACAAAGCCATCCCACTTGTGATTGTATCTTTTCCTATGGTCTTTCTTGTTCTGTTCGATTTTAGCTTTGATTTTAAGCAGAATATCTTTGACACCTGGCAAGAAAGGTAATGCCCTCAAACTCTTTTCAGATTTCAATGTGGTGTCTTCCAACCATCTTTCACAATAGTAAATCAACTTGCCTCTGATATGAATTATCTCGTGCTCGAAATCAAGATTCTTAAATTGCCAAAACAACAACTCACTTCGCCTTGCACCGTATAACAAATCGAGTTTATACAAATCACCCAACTCGTGAGAATCCAACACCGCCCAAAACTTATAGTAGTCTTCTTTGGTTAAAAAGTTTGCCTCTTTCTTGATTACCCTTGGTGCCTTGATTCCATCGGTTATGTTTGTGCCTATCCACTTTTTGTCATAATGAGCCCACTTGAATGCTGGGTGAAAGAAACACCTAATATGTTTCAAGGTGTTGCCTGTAATTGGTGTTTTCCCATCTCGACCTTTCGAGGTGTTCTTTTCAAAGTCATAGAACTGCCTTAGCAAGTCATTATCAAAATCCGAGAGTTTCATATCCTCGACATTGAATTTGGTTTTAAGAAACCTTGTCATTTTGTTGAGGTAGTTCTCGGACATTATGTAGACCAACTCTGACCATTCTCTTTCTCGCCACTTGTGTTCGATATACTCTCGACACATTTGCAATACCGTGATGTTGGCATTGTCGTATCGTTTGCCTTTCTTTGCATCAAGTGTTTTTTGGAACTCCTCGACAATCTCTTTTCGTTTCTTTTCCGCTTCACCTTTCTTGCCTCGGTTATCATAGTCGGATTTGGTAATGCCTGTGGTTTTATAGTATTGTTTTCTTTTGCCGTTTTCCTCATAGTAGATGAACACGCACATATATGTCTTGGTGAATTTCTTCACAAATTTTTGACCGTTAACAATCTCGGTCTTTTGTAAGTTGAATTTCTTTGCACCAATTCTATTGCTTAGCACTATATCCCTCCTATGCCACAAATTTTGTCAAACTAATCATATATTCAAGCAAATGTTGTTTGAATACATAATCATACTTTGAGCCCTTTCTTATCGGTAAAGAGTTTTTGAGTTGATACTTCTTTGTTCGACCATATCCCATAATAAGGGCAGCTTCTTCCAAAGTAATCCAATCATCATACTTGTCCCACACCGATAACTTGGTTATGTCAATTGCGCTGAATTTCATATTACCTCCTTCAATGACGCAAAAGTCAGCGTCTCTAGTATCACGCACAACACCTTTAGTCAACGTTTCTTCCATAATTTCCTCCCTAATATAGATAAAAAAAGGGGTCACATTCGGACCCCCTCTTTGATTACATCGCCCAGCCGAATTGTTCGACAATCTTTCCGATTGTTTTGTTTGCACGGCGGAGGTGTTTGCGTACAGCAGATTCATCGACACCTTTTTCTTTGGCGACTTCCAATGTTTTGCTTCCAAGCACTTTGGTTTTGTAAAATGAATCGGCTTGGTTCGGAGTCAGTTGCCCAAGTATATATTTGGCACGTGCTACAAGTTTGTCTTGTTTGGCTTTCCCAATTGCTTTCTCGACATAGTAATCACAGGTAAGTGTATCGTCCGCAATTTCGTGGTAGTTATTTGGTGCATCAAGTGAGACACGGCGACGGTTTTCTTTGTAGTTGTTTTTCTTTTCTTCGGTATCGAACTCGCTAAGTATCTTAGCCCATTTGTTGTCGATTTCGATTTCAACCTTTGCTGGTACATTTTTACCTGCGTCATTAAATGTGTAAGTGTATTTTTTCATTTTGATCTCCTTTCAAAAACAGCATTGTGAAAATGCCTGCCGAACTTTCGGTTCGACTTGGGGAGATGAACTTGTTGGATTTGTTCATTCCCGTTTTCAAAAGAAGCGCTTCTTTTTGTACTGCCAAAATAGCAGAAAGAAATCGCCTAGTCTGTGGCGAGACAACCACGGGAAATTTTGGTAAACACCAATGGCATTTTATACACTTGTATCAAGAAAGGTTTCTATGCTATGCTTGTGCGTGAAAGACAAGGCTCTATTTACAATGAATTATTATGGATATCTGGAAAGGTTTAAGGAGCGCCTTAACAATATTTTAGAGGATCTTTTTGGTGCTGATTTCAATATAAAAGAAGTCGCAGGTGAGATGGGACTCAATCCACAAACTTTAAGGAAATATCTTTCGGGTGACCGTCAACCATATATCACAGAATACGCACACATCGTTAAATACTTCCGCAGCCGTATTGGTGAAACCAATTTTGATTCGGACTATCTTATAGGTTTGTCCGAGTCGTATGAATATCGTAATATAGGTGTTGCAACAACCCTTGGCTTTAATGATAAGACCACAAAAAAGATCTGCGAGTTAAAAGAAAACTTTATGCTTGACCCACTTTCAGATTTAATTAACACATCAAATTTTGAGCACTTGCTTGATGCGGTTAAATATGCAGGAATGCAGGACCAATTCTCGAAATCTCAGAAATCCTCTGTGGAACAATACTCTCTGTTTAAGCAGTGGGTTTTAGAAAATGAATTAAAAGCCTGTGTATCTGAGCTTACAAGAAAAGATTCATACGGCACTGACGAGGACCAACAAAAAGTTTTAGAAAAGAATAGGTTATCAATGAAAGCAATGCGTGAACGTATGTGTAAAGAAAATGCTGAGGATTAACTTTTCATTAGTATATCTTTTAATTCGTCCATCGTCAGAATTCTGACATCGGATGTGGGTCTCCATTCACATATCGTTGCACCCATACCACACTTGCCGAACTCCTCGATACTTACCATTGACCAATAACCTTTGGTTGCCTCGGTGTTGAAGATCTTTAAGGCACTTTGATAACTCATCGCATTCGTGTATGAGATAAACTCACCGAGCGGAGGTGGTGTTCGCTTCCAACAATTAACGACATATCTCATTTTGACTTTGCTAAAATATTCTTAGCTTGACTCATAGTTAATACCTTTCGATATTTTGTTTGTGTAATGCCAGCACAGTAGTGAAGCACCAAATTGTTCCCGAGTGGTATCAGAACCTTGTCGCCGACACATATCTTCTTGATACATTGGATCCGTTTGTGGGGGCGGTACTCGACCAAGGATTCCACCAAGTCATAGAGCTTGGTATTAAATAATTCCAACCAACTCTTTACCCCTATCGGTAGTGGAAATGCGTCCTCGACCTTTACGGAACTGCCCATTGATTCAACTACTGCCTTGTTATAGAAAAGTATCTTTTGCCTTACGTCGAACTGCCTCCAAGCATTTGTTGTCGGTTTCATTCCAAACCCCACCTTTCCAAGTAATTCTTGATTACCTCAATATTGTATCTATTTAGGGACTTTTCGCCACCATCTTCGTCATCACCGAGGAAAATCACAGTGCCACACACTATGTCGCAGACCTCGCCGCCCATAACCAATCGGAAGTTTGGTTCAAGTTCTAATATCTTACCACCCTCGTTGCAGTAGCAGATTATTTTTCGCTCTCGTAGTCCTTCGATGCAGATACTCTCGATGAACCCACCAACGACATTTTGTAATGACATAAGGCTGATGTGCATATCAACCACCTTTGGCTCTTGCTTTGGTTCTTTAATCAATACTTTCATTTTCCACCTCTCGCTTTTGTTATGTGTTCCCAAAGGTTTGTCTTGATCTGTTTTGTGTCAACGTCATCTCGGTGAGTTATGTAGATTTTCAGTTCGGGATTAGGGAACATTTCGTCCAAAACTTTTATCACCGCAATCATTTCGTCCTTTGGGAGCTCTTTGTCGGTCTTGAATACTAAATGCCACTGAAACAAAAATGCACCTCCTTTTCGGGAAGTGCACGTATACCGCTGATCGGTTTCTATGTCAATTGGATTTAACTATTTCTTCGGTTCATATCCACAGTTTGGACAATACTCGTTGCCTTTTCTGTCTTGCAATAATGGATGACCGCAATAAGGACATATTTTCATAATCAGTTATCCACCCACATTTCGCATTGGTTAATGACTGTGTTGATTGCGTTGGCTTCTTCCTCAGGTGGGTAGCCATATTTTTTCAGTAATCGCTTAACCATACGTCGCATATCAGCACGTGCTGTTTCTTTCTTTTGCCAATCAATCGTTCGGCTCTTGCGAAGTGTATCAGTCAACTCTTGTGTCATCGCAACAAGTGTTTCGTTATCATAGAAATCCTTTACCGCTTGTGGCTTTGTAATTGCATCATAGAAAGCCATCTCCTCGTCTGTAAGACCAAGGTTGTCGCTAAACAAATGAGCGGTTGCCATTTCACTTGCGATCTTCATAAGTTCCGCTATAACTTCCTCGTTGGAAATCAAACCATTGATATACATTTTCATTGCACGTGTCAGCATCTCGGAAAACTTTTCGCTCTTAACAAGATTTGTCCGTTTATATATTGCCACTTGTTCGGCAAGTAATTTTTTCAATATTTCAACAACAAGGTTGCGTTCTTTCATTCGAGATATTTCTTCCAAGAACTTTGGGTCAAACAAGTTAAAGTCTTTGCGAATATCGGAGAACAGGTTTATCACCCCTTCGCTTTGGATGCTCGCCTTTAACAATTCATTTATCCGTGCGTTTATTTCTTTGAATGTCAAAGGTCGGTCATCTTTTGTGATTCGTGTAAGCAGGGTTCTTACCGCTTCAAAGTATGATGCCTCGAATCTCTGTTGTGCATTTATCAAACTGCGACAGAGTGATAGTGATTGCCTTAACAACAATGCTTCTCTGATGAATAACTCTCTTTTCTTTTCAAGTTTTATGTCCGACAGAAAGTTCAAGCCACTGCTAATAATTCTTGCACGCACCAAATCGGTTGATGCAGGATTAAGGAACTCGGAATAGTTAAAGCCGTGGAACAATTCTCGACAGACTTCCAACTTTTCAACAAACTTTGGGTAAGCAGTCTTTGCAATATCAAGCTCGCCGAATTGTGCCTTGTCTCGCTTGGTGTAATCATTCATCGCTTGCTTCAACGCACCTGCGATGCCGACATAATCAACAACCAAACCCCCTTCTTTGTTTTTGTAAACTCGGTTAACCCTTGCAATCGCTTGCATAAGGTTATGACCAACCATCTGTTTATATACATACATCGTGTGTAGACTTGGAACGTCAAAGCCAGTCAGCCACATATCAACAACAATCGCAATTTTCAAACTGTCATTGTCATCCTTGAACCGTTTCGCCATTTCGTCTTTGTGTCGCTTGCCACCGATAACTTGTCTCCAATCCTCTGGGTCCTGGTTATCGCTTGTCATTACGACACCGACTTTGTTGTTCCAGCTTGGTCGCATAAACATAAGCTTGCGATATATTTTCATCGCAATATGGCGAGAGTAAGCCACAATCATCGCCTTGCCTGTAAGTTCATTTGCACGTGTAGTTTCATAGTGCGTAATAATATCCTCACACAGAGCAGTAATCGTTTGTTCCGCACCAAGGATACTTTCAAGTCGGCTTAACTCTTTCTTGCTTTTCGCTATTGCCGATGCCTCTGCGTTCATTGCCATAATTTCATATTCGGCATCCAGCAATCTCATCACATCTTGGTCAAGTTTCAATTTGATTACTCGGCTTTCATAATAAACAGGTCGTGTTGCTTTGTCCTCAACCGCTTGTGTCATATCGTAAACGTCAATGTATTGTCCGAACACTTCGATTGTGGATCTATCTTTACTGTTTATCGGTGTGCCTGTGAAACCAATGTAAGTTGCATTCGGTAAACTCTCACGAATAATCAGACCATAGGTCTTTTTAACTTTTCCCTCTGTGCTTATCTTTTCGTCTATGAACTGACTGCGGTGTGCCTCATCCGCAATAACAACAATGTTCTTTCGCTCGGACAAGCACCCATCGTGTTCTTCGAACTTTTGGGCGGTTGTAAATATAATTCCATTTGCCTCACGGTTGTTGAGTAGTTTTCGCAAATGGTCTCGGCTTTCAGCTTGTTCGGGTCCTTGTCGCAAGAAATCCATACACTCGCTGAACTGGGCGAACAGTTGGTCATCAAGGTCATTCCGATCCGTCAATACAACAACCGTTGGACTACTAAGTGCCTCTTGCAATAACCGTGCATAGAACACCATAGACAATGACTTTCCGCTTCCTTGTGTGTGCCAAAACACACCGCCTCGACCATCGCTTTGTGTTGCCTTGTAAGTTGATGCAACTGCTTTTCGAACTGCGAAATATTGGTGATAGCCAGCCAATACCTTTCTGTTCCCTGAGAAACAAATAAAGTTTTTGATAATATCAAGGAATCGCCCTTTATCAAACATTCCCTCAATCAATGTGTCGAATTGTGCGTAAGCGGTGTTTTCATAACTGCCATCTTTTGTTTTCCATTCGCTGAACCTGTCTTCACCTGCCGTTATTGTTCCTGCCTTGCTTGTCATCATATCACTCATCACAAGGAAAGCATTATACGCAAACAGACTTGGTATATCGTGCATATAGTTCCTCAGTTGCAAGAATGCCTCGCTCGCATCCGTTTCTTCTCGGCTTGGACTTTTCAATTCAAATACAACAACAGGCAAGCCATTAAGGAATATAATCACATCAGGTCGCTTTTCGTTGTTTTCTACAATCGTCCATTGGTTCGCCACAACAAAGCTGTTGTTGTTCAAATTGCCGTAATCCACCAACCGAATTATCCCTGCCTTTTGGATCCCTTTCTCGTGATAACTTACTTGGATTCCGCATTGGATATAATCCATAAACACTTTGTTCTTTCGTTTGAAATCCCCACCTTTAAGTTCACGCAATTTGAATATCGCCTCGTCAATTGCCGACTTTGGTGCTCCAATATTTATTCGTTGTAATGCCGACACCAACTCGTCCATATACAAACACTCGGAATAATCACGTGCGACATTGGGTCCGTACACGTGCCTGTATCCTAATTCTCCAAACAGTTGTATCACTGCATTTTCAAAATTGCCTTCTGCATAAACCATTATTTGCCCTCCGTTGGTATATCAATTTCGCCACTCATTAGGCGAGGGAGTAGGGTGTCACGAGTGGCAACGAGTTGCACATTTTCGGAAATGTTGTTTGCAATTTTCCTGTATATAGGTTCAAGTAAAGCATTAAGTTTTTCAAGTATAGATAAATCACTCGGCAACATTATTTCGTATTCAGGGATTGCTTTTTTGCTCATATGCAAAACAGTAGTTCCGTTTACATATCCCAATGCGTGTCCTTTGAACTCTTGCGTTTTTAACATCGCAAGCAACACAAAGTTTGATAACTCGTTTATTTTAGGTGTCACTTTCACAAGGTCTAATGAGAGGATTATTTTCTCATAACCGCCAAATGAAATTAACATCTCGGCATTTCCTATCACATCTGCGTTTTGTGTTATATCGGTATGTGAAACCAACACATCAAATTGATTTGCGTACTGTTCTGGTTTTATCTTACCTCCAACTATAATTTCCTTAAAGCCATCAATCTTGAAACCACCTTTGCGTTCAAAGTTCTTAATTGTTGCCATCGCCGTTGTTGATGGTTTCAATTCTTTACTACTGTACGAGTATCCGCCGACACACGAAACAATATCTGATAATTTTACTGGTTGCCAATCCCTCGGCATAACCCCACCGAACGGCTCAAAGTCCACAAACCACGATTTGAATATCGCCTGTGCCATTTTCTCCAATGTTTGATTGGTTTTGATATTGTTTTCGATTTTATCGTCAAGGGCAGAGAGTGTTTTGATAGCCATTTCCATATATCTCTGCGGAGGAGCTGCAACAGGGAGGCTTCTTAAGGTTGCGAGCGGAACAAATGATTGTGTAGACCCTCGTGAGTGACCTAGTATATATTCCTTGGCTTCTGTTGATTGCAAATAATACTTCAACCACTTGCTTTTTATTACATCTCCACCCATTTTGAACAAACCGACATTCTTAACAGCATAGTCAATTGTTTCATTTTTTTCTTGGTAAATTCTGCCGACAGTACCAATCATACTGAACATAATATCCCACTGTTCAACTCCACTGCGGATAATGATTTTTTTATAATCTTCTTCGGATATTTTATAAGCCGTGTTAAAGTCAATGTTAAATTCTTGCAAATGTTTTGATGTAATCAAATATCTCCCGTTATCAACTCGCTTTGGCGAATCGTGAGTTCCGTCCGTTACAAATCTACAAAACTCATTGGCTGTTTGAATTGTCCAATCTTCTTTCATTCCCACACCCCACTTGACAGCAAATTTGCATCCTCAATCTCTTTACCGAAATAATCGTAATACGCACATATTTTGAACTTGCTACCATCTTTTGCCGTGAATTTAAGATACACGGTATATGTTCCTGTGAACTCTCCGTCTTCATTAAGTAGTTCGCTCGCATCTTCAATAATGCATCCGTTATACTCGCCACATAACCCAACACTCTCCATTGCTCGTTCTTGCCAATACTTATCTTCAAACAAGTGTCTAACTTCTTTCTCACTTGCATTAGCTATTGTCTGACTTTCTTTATGTTCTTTAATTGCATCGAATTTTAACTTGGCTTCAATCTCTTTTTTAACGTCTGCCAAAGTTTTAATTATTGTATAGTTGTTGCTTGGCTTTTTTGCTCCATCAAAATCGTTTATGTTGTCAGTAAACAGAATAGTAAGGTCTGCCGTTTTTGTTTTTAGGTTAAGCATTGTTTCCCAAATCAGAACATCTTTGAACCCTGCATCTGACGAACCACCACGTGATTTGAACGGCTTTTCTTTGTCTATCGCTTTTTTAATTACTTTATCAAAACAAGTCTTACTAACATCCAAATCCACAAAAACAATATTCGCATATTCAACTAATATTTTATTTTTCAAATCTTCGAGTGTTAGTTGATACTCAGGATTTATTTCAATTTTTCCAACGCTCCCAAGTGTTCTGCTTATCTCTGCAAGTTCTTTCTTTTGCTCAATATAACTTTCGTGCAAATGCTTTAACATTTCTCTGCAAACAATTTCAGGAACGCAAAGTTTCACTTTGTCTTGCAGTTTGTTGTCAACAATATACTTGATTAAATCACGGAAGTCTTGCTTGAAATTATTTGCATCAAGAAAATTGCGACTTCCTGCTTTCGCTTCAATGATATTTGTGTCAACAAAAATATATATCATCTACTTCACCTCAAACCCTATCTTGCCAAGTTGCTTCCTAATCTCTTTTTCCAACCCAGCCGACAACCCAAACAGTTCGCCAAGTTCCGCAGTCAACCGTTTCATCTTGTCATCAAATGCTTCGCCATCGTCCTCGATGTCTTCCGTGCCTACATATCGCCCTGGTGTAAGGATGTAATCTTGTTTCGCAATTTCTTCCTTTGTCGCAATCACACAGAAACCTTTTTGAGATGGATCTGTTCCGTTCTCAAAGTCCTCGAATGCTTTTGCGATTTTAAGTATTTCTTTTTCTGTAAGCTCTCGGTTTTTGCGTGTGACCATTGTTCCCATTTTGCGTGCATCAACAAAGAGTGTTTTGCCTTTTTGCTTTTTATCACGTGCCAATATCCAAAGACATACAGGAATTTGCGTTGTAAAGAATAGTTGCGGTGGCATTGCAATAATACCTTCCACCAAGTCGGCATCAATTATTTTCTTTCGTATTTCACCTTCGCCACCACTCATTGATGACAACGATCCATTTGCTAAAACAACACCTGCTTTTCCATTTGGGGCGAGGTGATGGATTATATGTTGCAACCAAGCAAAGTTTGCGTTACCACTTGGAGGCAGTCCATATTTCCACCGTGGGTCCTGTTTCAATCTTTCCGCACCCCAATCCGACAGGTTGAATGGTGGATTAGCCATAACAAAATCGGCTTTCAAAGTTGGGTGGCAATCATCATAAAATGTGTCTGCGTTGTATTTACCAAGGTCGGCATCAATCCCACGGATCGCCAAGTTCATATTTGCAAGTTTCCAAGTTGTTGGATTACTGTCTTGTCCATATACCGAAATGTTGTTAATGTTCCCAAGATGGCTCACAATGAACTTTGCCGATTGGACAAACATACCGCCACTACCGCAACAGGGGTCGTATACTCGACCATTGTATGGTTTGATTACTTCGACTATTGTTCGGACTATGCTTGATGGAGTGTAAAATTCTCCTGCAAGTTTTCCTTCTTGTTCGGCGAACTTGCCAAGGCAGTATTCATAGGTTCTCCCTAGAATATCTTTGTCTGTTCCGTGTGCCACCATTTTGATATTTGTGAAAAGGTCAACAACATCACCAAGTCGTCTTTTGTCAAGTTCGGGTCTTGCGAATGTTTTTGGAAGGATGTCTTTCAATCTTTTGTTTTCTTTCTCAATTGCACGCATCGCATCATCAATTACATTTCCAATCTCAGGTGTTCGAGCGGCTTCCGCAATCCTTTTCCACCGTGCCTCTTGCGGAACAAAGAAGATGCGTTCTGCTATGTATTCGTCTTTGTCCTCGGTGTCCAATCCCTCATTTTTAAGTTCTTCGTATCGTGCATCGAACTTGTCCGAAATGTATTTCAAAAATATTAAACCAAGCACGACGTGCTTGTATTCGCTTGCATCCAAATTACCACGCAGTATATCCGCTGCTTTCCAAATTTGTTGTTCGAAACCTGTTTCTACTGAATTGTTGTTCTTCATTAGCCACTCCTTTGTAATTCAAGTATAGCAGTCTCACCGTCAAAAGACCAGCATAAAAAGAGGCAGATTTGAATCGGATCTGCCTCTTAAAACCATAGCCACGGCACCACCAGGTGCACCAGGTTGAATCTTTTTATGTTTCTTGATATTTTGTATGCGGAGTAGCTTTTATGCCTTTTCTTCTAATCGCAGATTATCTATAAGTTCAAAAATGCTTGTTGTCGAAGTCCAATCCCAAAATGGATATTGATGCGTGATACCGTGTTGAGAGATATAATCTTTTTCTCGGATTTGATAAACTCTCTTTGAGTTATCTTTCGCTATCATCGCCTTTGGGATGAAGTTGTCTTTCAACAAGTTGACATCCGTATTGTCGTATCGTTCAACCTTGCTGGATATGTGGTTATGTATCAGATTAAGCATCTCTCTATCATACTGGGTCCGTGACATATGTTTAACAGTTTGTTCGAAATGGAACATAAGCCATACTTCAAATGCTTCGTTTGAATAAGCCAAGTCAATTTTGTTCTTCCGTGCCAGATCTATCGCTGATTGCAAGTTGCCATCTCGTGGCTCTTCATCAATGTCGAACACACACCAAATTTGGTTATAAGGTTCTTGTTGCTTTTTTCTTATAGCAAGATTGACCAGGGCAAGAGCATTTCCGTTTTCAAAAACTGGATCAATTGTGTAGATACTTTTGAATGAATTTGTTAAATTACCGAAGTATTTTTCTTCTTGCCTTCCGTTGGTAATAATCAAAACAGTTTCTTTTTCTTTGATGTTCTTCCTTGGTCTTTGCATTATTTCCCCCTTCTCATATTAGGGACAGCTGAATAAAAACCTGCAAGGTATTTCTTGCTAAATAAGTCCGTTTTTTTCACACCGCTATAATCTGATAACGAGTTAAGAGTACTTTTACCTTTTTCGTCTTTTACTGTGAAATAGATTTGGTCTCGCCTTAAATCACCATCCATAAGCAATACACTGTGAGCAGTGCATATGAGTTGAGCATTTTTTGGGTTCGAGGAAATAGAGTTATAGAGTTTCAAAATATAATCTACAACCATAAAGTGCAATTGACTATCTATCTCATCAATTATAACAACACCGCCTTGATGCAGATTCTTTATTATGAAACCGAGGAAACACATCAACCTGTACGTGCCATTTGAGTGAAAGCCATAGTCCCTGTCAAGCCGAACTTTTTTCTCACCAACTACTTTTTCCTTTGAATCGTATATGCTGAATGTAGTTTCCAAATCCAAACTAAACATACCTGTTTTTTCTTGTATCAATTGGTGTGGGGCAAGTGGATTGATTGCAATATTAACTGGGATTCCTCTTTGTTGGTCTGCTATATCGGCAAGCTTGTTTTTAATGACTTGAAAGTTATCAATGCCAATGTCGGCTCGTTTTAACAACTCCAATGCCACATCAAGGTATTGTTTATTCTCTGAATAAACATCAAAGCCATTCATATCCATTTCAGTAAGCGGTGTAAGATTGCCGAACCAGTTGATTACTGCGAAGAAATCTTCTTTCATTTGTTGTGGCAGGTTCAAATTGACTGCGAATGAAAGGAATAGTGTTTGATCTGAAAGGTTTATGAGCTTCCCAAAGTTTGCATCAGTATTTGATAATTTTGTTATTTCAGATCCTTGCCTTTCAAAGACAGGTGACAATCTTTCCGATCGTCTATGCAAAAATTCTTTTACTATTTTTTTGTTCTGTATGTCAAAACCATAATTGTAAAACACATCATTTGCTATAAAGTCTATCTCGAATTGAGTTGTCTCGTTATTTGCGGTATCAAGAAATGCAAAGGGTTCATTGCTTTTGATTGCATTGTTCATTTGTCCTGCAGAGGACAATACGACAAAACGCATATATCTTAATGCCTTAATGAGATTCGATTTACCGCTTGCATTCGCACCGAAAACAACCGCTGATTTAAGCAGTTCATTCTCGCCTTTAGGAAGCAAGTTTTCATTCACGCAAAAAGTATTAAGCTCTGCCATTTCTTTATTTGGCTCTGCCTGCATACTAAATATCGCTTCCTCATAAAACGACCTGAA
>Ga0123356_10001945_pt1 | contig 22368 bp, 14 predicted proteins | sample TergutEmb28metaG_2_FD_92546 | JGI IMG/M metagenome (GOLD analysis project Ga0123356, IMG submission 92546) | Embiratermes neotenicus P3 segment gut microbial communities from Petit-Saut dam, French Guiana - Emb289 P3 | ecosystem: Host-associated > Arthropoda: Insects > Digestive system > Gut ...
ACAGATGCAATCCGAGACAATCTCATCCCGCCGGAGCTTACGCCGCGCCAGCGTTCTTTTGTATACGCGGACGAAGCGGATTTGCTAAATGCGGCACTATTCGGCACGACCGCTTCAGAATGGAGAAAGGCAAACTCGGACAAAGACGGAAATATTCGTGACCATGCAACAATAGAGCAACTGCTTGTACTTGCGAATCTCGAAAACGTCAACGCTTTGTATATCAACAATGGGATGCCTCAATCAGAGCGCGTGGAGGAACTAAATCATATCGCCCGCTCCCAAATGGAGGCATTACTCTCTAACAGCAACGTCAAGAGGCTAAAATCGCTGGAGTTTCAAGAAGAGACAAGGGTAAATGATTATGAATAATCAAACCTCATCACCAGCAAAAGCCCATTTCGCAATGCTTTCACGTTTGTATTTGGCGACAAATGGGGTGCCATGCGTCAGACCGGATGATCCGGACGGAGCCTGCAAAGCTTCGATGTTGTGAGTTTGATTCTCACCTGACGCTCCATAAGTAAATAATGGGTTGTAGTGTAATTGGCAACATACCGGAATTTGGCTCCGGCGTTGAGAGTTCAAATCTTTCCAGCCCTGCCATGCGGCGAGGTGGGCACTAATTCCACCTCGCGGGGGGTGGCATGTAGAAAACACCCACCACTATGGGAGGTTATCCCGTAAGCAGCAGCGGAGCGGGCTGTAAACCCGTCGTCTTCGGACTCGATTGGTGCAACTCCAATACCTCCCCCCATAGAATCATATGCGCACAAAACAAGCACACCGGGTATATTTCGGTGTGCTTGTGCCTTATTAAACCACTGCCTACTTCCTTCGAATAGTCTCTCGGGTCTTTTCGCAGATGTCTTGTGCTGTGAGGTTGTAGGCTTTCAGTTGATAGGCAGTGCTCCCGACTTGGCCGAAGGTGTCGGGGATGGCTATCATGCCTATTGGGACGGGGTGGGTTGTTGATGTGGCTGAGGCTATTGAGGCGCCTAGGCCTGTGTGGATGTTGTGGTTTTCGGCTGTTACTATTGCTCCTGTTTCTTTGGCGCATCGGATTATTAAATCTGTGTCCAGCGGTTTCCATGTGAACAGGTCGACTACTCTTGCGCTGACACCTTCAGCTTCAAGCATGTCTGCTGCTGCAAGTGCTTCTGCTACCATGATGCCGCTTGCTATTATGGTTACATCTGTTCCCTCTCGCAGGATGTTTCCTTTGCCGATTTCAAACTTATAGTCCGGTGGATATATCTTCTTAACGGCTCTGCGGTTGAAGCGGATGTAGCACATTCCGTACAAATCTTTTGCCATTCGTACTACAGCTTCAAGCTCGACAGGGTCGCACGGGTCAAAGAGGTACATGCCGGGGAATGACCTCAGTATCCCCATGTCTTCATTGCCGGCGTGTGATGCTCCGTTGTTTTCAGTTGTGACACCGGGGTCTGAGCCTATGATTTTGACGTTTTGTCTTGAGTAGCATCCTGATATATATATCTGGTCGGTGCATTTGCGGGCGATAAAGCAGGCAAAGGTGTGCAAAAATGGTATCACTCCCACTGTTGACATGCCGCAGGCTACCCCCATCATGTTTGCTTCCTGTATCCCGCATTCGAAGTATCTGTCAGGCCACTTTGCTTTGAATGTGGCTTGCATTCCGGAGGGTATGCCGAGATCAGCCTCGAGGTGAACGATGCGCTCGTCCTCCCCTGCCAACTCGATCATTGTGCGGTTTAGTGCGTCCTTCATCCCGGTTTCATCCACGATGAGGTAGTCTTTAAAGTTCATCATGAATATCACCCCCTACTCTGATTCCGCTTTGGAAACATTCTGTTCTGCTTCCGCAATCGCAGTCTCCCATTGTTTCCTGTCATCTTCTGTATCGATCCTCATGTAGTGATTGAGGTATGTACCGACTGCAAACTCAGCGCCCAGCCCTTTTATCGTGTCAAGTATAATTATTGATGGTTTACCTTCACAGGATTTTGCTTCCACAATAGCTTGATATATCTCATCAATATCGTGTCCATTGGCTTGTTCGACGTTCCAGCCAAAGTCTTTGAATTTTTGTCCCATATCACCGAGCTTACATATGTCTTCTGTTGTGCCGTCCAATTGCATCATGTTTCTGTCCAGAAATGCAATGAGGCGGTCTTCATTGTGATGTGCTGCCATAAGCACGGCTTCCCATATCTGTCCCTCGTTACACTCCCCATCCCCTATCATGGCATAAACATGAAAATCCAAATTCAATACCCGCGATGCCATCGCCATTCCCAGCGCAACACTCAGTCCTTGACCCAACGAACCGGATGACATGTCTATTCCCGGTGTTTTATTCATGTCACAGTGGCTTGGAAGGTTTGTACCGGGCTGGTTGAGCGACTTTAAATCCTCAATTGGAAAACATCCGCATAACGCTAAAGTTGAATAGAGCGCAGGTCCGGCGTGTCCCTTACTCAGCACAAAGCGATCTCGGTCTTCTTTTTTCAGATCGCCGGGGTCATAGTTCATGACCTCTCCATAAAGGACTGCGAGGGTCTCCACAATGCTCAGACTACCCCCGATATGACCGGCTCCAAAGCACAAGATGGATTTAAGAGTTTCCAGACGGATTTTTTCCGCGAGGATCCTTATATCCTTTTTTCTTTCTTTTGTAAGCATTCGAAGTCACTCCCTAGTTTTCAAATCAATATCATCCTTTGATACCGCTCATGGCAATGCCGCGGACTATTTGTTTTTGGAATATTATGAAGACTATTATCGCAGGGACTGATGCAAATACGCTGGCGGTCATTGGTCTTGTGAACTCTTCGAGGTGCGTGTTCTGGAAGACCGGGATCCCTACGGGTAATGTCATCATGCTTTGGTTTGTTACAGCGAGGAACGGCCACAGGAAGTTGTTCCACGAATTTATGAAGGTGAATATTCCGACTGCTGCCAGAGCGCTTCGCGATAATGGTACACAAATCGACCACCATGTGTGGAAGTAGGTCGAACCGTCGATCTTGGCTGCTTCGATCAGTTCATTCGGGATGCCATCATAAAATTGTTTCATGATGATAACGCCTAATGGTGCTGCCAAACTTGGCAATATGAGTGAGGTACGTGTGTTGAGTAAACCCATGTCCACTGTGTTTAGGAATAGTGGTATAACGATGGCTTCGATCGGCACCATTAGTCCGGACATGATGATGATAAATACCAGCTTGCCTCCCCTGAAGTTCAGCTTGGACAGAGCATATGCAGCCATTGATGTGGTTATTAAAATGACGAAGGTCACAACAATAGCGACCACTGCGCTGTTATAGGTCCATGTCCATATCGGGGCTCTTTGACTGACATGTATGTAGTTTGCAAAAGTAAACGGCGGAGAAAATGCAATTCTCAAGATACTTACCGGTGTAGCGAAGGAGTTAAATGATGAGAACACCATCCAAACTATAGGAAACAACCACAATGCAGCCAGTAGACTCGCGCATGCGTAGAGGGCAACTCTACCGGGCGTGACGCGTTTTAATCCGGTCATCATCACTCACCTCCCCTGTTTCTTCCGATCGAGGTCAGCTTGCCCTGCGTAAGGGTAAACACCAACACAACTATCAGGAAGAGTATAGACATTGCGGAGGCTCTGCCCATTTGTCGTTCTATAAATCCGGTTTGGTATATGTAGTGGACAATGGTGCGTGTATGCGTTCCCGGACCGCCCAGCGTCATCAGCCAGGTTTGTCCGAAGAGCTTAAATGACTGGATCGATTGGAGCATAAATATCATTATCATAACTCCGCGCAGCATCGGTATCGTGATTTGGAATAGTATCTGCGACGATGATGCTCCATCTATTCGTGCGGCTTCATACAACTCCTCCGGGATGTCTTGTAGTCCCGCAAGGAACAACACCATGACGAAGCCTACCGTCCACCATAGTGTGGTGATCAAGACCGATACCCACGCCAGCCACCTGGTGCTCAGCATAAATATTTCACCCATACCCATTGCCGTGGTAAACGAACTTAGCAGTCCTGTGTATGGTTGAAGGATAAATTTCCACAATCCGGTCACTACCGCCATACTCAGCACATATGACACAAAGTAAGCGGAGCGGAAAAAAGTAGTCCCCTTAAGTTTTGAGTTGACGATCAAAGCAAGTATAAATCCCATTATCGCTATTGTCGGTGTCGAGATCACAACAAAAAACAATGTGTTGAACAAGCTTTCCCAAAAAGAACTGTCACGCAGTATATTCACAAAGTTCTGCAGACCTATGAAGTCGCCCATTCTCCCGATCCTGGCATTAAAAAAGCTTAAGTAAAATCCCCGTAATATCGGGAACATCAAAAAGCCCAGAAAGAACACCAGGTACGGCAGCATAAACAACCATGCCGTAATATTTTTCTTGGTATTTTCTTTCACAACAGCAAACGCTCCATTCCCAAAAGTATACACCAAAGAGTATACACCAATAAGTATTCGCCAAAACGCAAAAGCAGATAAAAGTGGGCATTGGATCCGATTTACCTGTCGAATCCAATGCCGCACAGGCCTGAAATCAATTATTGCCGGTTGAAACAGTTATTCTATTGCGATGACGCTATCTGCGATACCTCTTATCCTTGAGCGCTTATCCTTGAGCTATCAGTCTTGTCATTTCTTCCTGTAGGAGGTCTCTTGCTTGTTCTGCCGAATACTCACCTGCGACCATCGAAGCTAAAACTGCGGTGAATGCTGCTTTCATACCTGTGATATGTGGTGTTTGCGGGTAGAATGCAACCCAGTCGGCGCTTTGTGCGTATGCGCTTCTGTAAGGCAGTGATCTGTATTCTTCAGATTCGATAACGGCTGTTTTGCTGGGGATATGTCCGCCTGCCGCCCAAAGGAGGGTGTGGTCTGCCATCCAGTTTGCAAAGTCCATCGCAGCGACTTGCTCAGTTTTGTTTTCTGTTCTCTGGATCGGAAGAACAAGTGTATGTGAATCGCCAAATACACTTCTGTGTTCAAAGATTTGCGGGAAAGGCAATGAAAGGAATGACTCAAGATTCTCATTGGCTTCTAAGCCCGGGAGTGCCCAGTTTCCGTTAAACATTGCGGTTGCTTGCAGTGCGTTGAAAATGCCACCGCCGCCTGCCTGACCCTTAGGCCACAGGTCTTCTTCTATGAGATCGACCATGAACTGGAGCGCTTTCAAGCTTTGTTCATTATCAAGTGTTGCAGTTGAACCGTCGTCACTGAGCATTTTGCCGCCCTGCTGGGTGTATAAGGACCACCAGAGGTACAGGGGTAGCTCGCCTTGGGATGTACCTGCTATCGGCATCACGTCAGCGTCAAGCAAAGGCTTTATCGTCCTGAAATAATAAAGGAAGCTTTCTGCACCATGTGTGGCCAGGTATGTCGGCATACCGTCTCCATCAAGCATGTTCAACTCGCCGAGCATGTGTGTGTTGTAATGCATAAGGAATACGTGTGTGTCCAGTGGTACGGCATAATGCTTGCCGTCGAACCGGATGCCATCGGCTAATCTGCTTGTAAACTCGCCCCACTGGAGACCAACATTTGCTGCAAGGTCATCGAGCGGATAGAGGTAGCCATCCTGGACAAATTCTGTTAATGAAGTGATATGAGAAATCGCCAAATGAGGTGCTTCATTTACAGCCATGGATGTGATCAGCTTTGGATAATACTCGACCGAGGGGAATGTCGTCATTTCGATGGTCGCCCAATTATCTCCGGCGTTATAGAGCTCTACCATTGACAACATTACATCGCCGTCACCTCCGGACAGTTGGTTCCAGTAGGTTAGCTGAACTTTTTCTGCAGGTTTTTCAGTGGGAGCCTGGCTCGATGAAGGTGATGAGTCTCCACAGGCAACGATCGCTAGAATCAACATGGATGCTAATAGAATCGCTAAAATCCTCTTTTTCAAATAACTCTCCTCCAATGTAAATTTTTCAGCAGACCTGAATTTAATGTAAAAAGCCGAGTCTGCTATTAAGTTTACTATATCAAGCAATCACTACTACGTCAACATTAATATCTCTGTAATTAAGCGGTATATTCGGTAATTATTCAGTATGCTGTTATTATCCTATTTTCATTCTAAAATACTACCTGCTGCGGGTAGGGCGTGAGGTAAATAAAGTGTATAGAATAGAGTAAATTCTGTTTTTAAGGAGGAGATAGTTTATGCGCAAGTTTATTATCGATACCGATACGGCTTCGGATGATGCGGCGGCTATTTTGCTGGCGGTATTGTCTAAGGAGATCGATCTGCTTGGTGTGACGGTCACTGCCGGAAATGTGGGTCTGGAACAGGCAGGGAATAATGCCTTGATGACCCTGGAGGTCTGCGGCAGCGATGCTCCCGTTTACCTTGGCGCAAAGCGTCCGCTGTTTCGTCCGCGTAAAGAGACTATAAGCGTCCACGGCAGTGATGGCATGGGAGACAGAGGGATCATTAAGCCTAAAGGTACTCCGGAAGAAGACAGAGCTGTTGAGTTCATTCTTGATATGGCAAATAAATATCCCGGAGAAGTGGAGATAGCGGTGTTGGGACCTGCTACAAATATCGCTCTTGCTGTGCTCACCGATAGAGACGCCATGCGAAAGATAAAGCATATCTGGACGATGGGTACGCCCGGCTTTGGCATAGGCAACGCGACGCCTGTATCAGAGTTTAACGTTTATATGGACGCGGCGGCTTATGCGATCATGCTCGATGCCGGAGCACCTGTGACGATAATCGGGTTTGATATGTGCGAAGGTGATATTCGTCTTGATAAGGATCAGCTAACACAATTGGAAAATGGAAATGCATGCGGAAAATTCTTAAACGAAGCCACCAAAGAGCTTTTAGAGTTTAACCTGAAAGCACGTGGTGTGCATATGGTGGATCTTCCGGATGCTGTTGCTATGGCTGTTGCCGTATGGCCGGATTTTACTACCGCGAAGGTCACCTGCCGCTGCCACTGCTGTGTAGATGAAGGTCCGACCTATGGTCAGGTCATCTTTTATAAAGAGGGACGCACTTATGAAGCGCTTCCGATGGTAAAGGACTCCCATGTCGCAGTTATCACAGAAGTCGACGTGGAGCTTTTTACCGAGCGCTTCATGAACATGATGACATGCTGATGACATGCTAAAAAGGAGGCGTAAAATGGAACAGGAGCGTTTTCGTAAGCTGACTATCCTTCACTCCAATGACTTGCACGGAGATTTTATCTCCACTGAGCAAAGCGGTGTCCTGCTTGGCGGCATGTGCCGTCTCTCAGGATATATCCAAAAGGTCAGAAATGAAGAAGAGAACGTTATCTATTGCATTTCCGGTGATATGCTTCAAGGTTCGATCATCGATACCGAGTATCGCGGTGTCTCCACGATCGAAATCATGAACATGATCGGTCCGGATGTAGCTGCACTGGGCAACCACGAGACTGATTACGGTCTCACGCATCTGCTTTTTTTGGAACGGTGTGCAAGGTTTCCAATAGTAAATGCGAATATTTTTATAAAAAACCCACATACCAGACTCTTTGAGTCCCACGCTATGATAATGAGACATGGTATGCGGATCATGTTTATCGGGATCATTACCGAAGACGTGATGAGTCACATCAAATCAGATAAGCTTGTCAGTACTCTTATCGACGTACACGATGCCGCTCAGGAAGTGGGTGCGATATGCGACGCTCACCGCTCGATCGATGTTGATTTGACAGTTCTCCTTACACATGTCGGGTTTGAACAGGATAAGAAGCTTGCTGCTTTGCTTGACCCCGAATGGGGTGTGGATATCATCATTGGCGGTCATTCACACACAGAACTGGTTGAACCGGAAGTGGTCAACGATATATTGATCGTACAAGCTAAGGAAGGCACACGGCAAATCGGACGTTTTGATCTGGTCGTGGATACTGACCTCAATACGGTGCATAGCTATAAATGGCAGGCTATTCCTATCACAGAGGAGGTCTGCCCGACTGATAATGATATGGCGTGTCTGGTGCGGTCGTATAAAGAGCAGGTCGACAGAAAATTCAGTCAGATGCTGTGTCGTCTGCAGCACCGGCTGACTCATCCTGCACGAAATCAGGAGACCGCGATCGGCAACCTCATATCGGACGCTTTTAAGGAAAGTCTGGGAGTAGATATAATGCTCTACGGATCCGGTTCGGTACGTACAGATGCAATGGGACCGCTGATCACTCTTGGCACTTTGATGGAGACACTGCCTTATACTGACAGGTTGTACACAGCAAAAGTGACCGGCAAACAGCTAAAAGCCATGTGGCGGCATATTTTACGAGAAGCTGCATTCACCGGTGAGAGGACCGAGTTTTTCCAGTTTTCACGGGGGTTGGAGATAACATGGTCGCGCAGCGGTCAGGAGTTTTTACAGTTTGATTTCGAAGGAGAGCCGGTCGAAGATGAGCAAAAGTACAGCATCGCTTATCAGACGTTTCACCGCAACAACTTTCTCACTTCGTTCGGGATCCCGCATGAGGATGTACTAAAAAACGGACGTGAAGTGATCATCGCTACAGACGAACAGGAAGTTCTTGTCGGTTACTTTTCCGAACACGAATCGGAAGATGAAGGTGTAGACGGCAGGTTAGTCGTGCTTCCCTGATCACCGGCTTGTGCCGGAGTTGGTGGGATCCTATAATGCTTATGCCAAAGTGCAATAGCTGATGATACGGCTTGAAGGAACTGGTTGACAGCGCCGGTATAGCCACCGACAATGATGTTATATATGCCGATTGGTATCGCTCCGATAATCGTTAGTATTCTCAGTACTTTCATATTGGTCTGCCATTGTCCGTATGTTTGTACGATGTCAAATAGCATGAGCAGTGATACCCAGCTTTTCCATGTAAAGTAAACAGCAGCGCCTTGCATAGACATAAATACGACCAACAACCAAACAGGTGCGCGTTTGTCATAGCGGCTAAACATAAAAAATGTTATGGTTCTGACTGTGGAGATGGAGATCACAGCTACCTCGGTCATTGAGCTTAATAGTAAAAACTCAACAACCGTAAACAGGTTGCCGAACGTGACAAATATCAACAGGTTCGTCTTTTTCTTCATGTGCGGTGCGATCACAAATGCAATTATCGCAAATACACCGACAATTTGAGAAATAGTAGATTCCATAACTCGCTCCAAAGCATTTTTGAACTAAATAAGCCTCGCTATCTTAGTTTAGCAAGGCTTTATTAGTTATTCAACATTTTTCTTAATTCTATTTGCTAAATGCGTGGGCACCTATCCATATAACATCGTTTTGTGTTACGGGCCTTGTATTAAAGAAAAAGTAGGATCTGCTGAGAATGTTGTTTGATCCGCTTAATGCTCTGTCAACTGCTGCATAGTCAGAGGATGACGGATTTCCTCTGTCTGTCCAGATAAGATCCTTAACAGTAAACTGGACTCCCCATCTGGTGTCAAATACAACTGCTTCGACCGTGGTTGCGTGATCCCATCGCGATGATACCATTCTGTTCAGAACCACTTCTGCAACGGCTTGCTTTCCATCGGCGCTCTCATTAGGTGCTTCAAGTCTGACGAGTCGTGCAAGAATTTCACGGCAGTCAGATGATATCGACGGATAGTTATTGTTATGTCCACCTGTTGTGGGTGTGCTGCCGCTTGATTGGTTGCCGCTGCTTGATGAAGAGCCTGATGATGAGGAGCTCGATGAGCCGGAGCTGTTGCTGTTAGTATTTGTATTCGTGCTTGGAGTTCTGTTGGTGTTGCTGTTGCTTGTATTTGTATTGCTTGTGTTGGTTCTGTTATTTGAGTTTGATGCCGCTGCATTGGCTGCTGCTGTCGCCGCTGCGTTGGCTGCCGCCGCAGCTGCTGCTGCCGCTGCGTTTCTTTGTTCAATTCGTTCTGTTATGGTAGCAAGATCGCCTTCATATTCTTCTATCAGTTGACTGATTTGTTCGTTTTTTGTCGTCTGATAATCATCACATACTACACCGTCGTCTTCGATGATCTGCTTGACAAGCGCCAGCTCTTCAATTTGGGTTTTTACTGTGGCATCGTCGTACTCATCTTCCCTGTCTGTATTTGCTATTTCTTCAATGAGTGATGCGTAGTGATCTTCAAACCATACTCTTTGGAATGAAATCTCTGTGTCAAGCTTATACTGAATGACTCTCGCTTCAATGGTTGCGGTGTGGTCGGTCTCCGTGCTGGTTTCGATTAGCGAATCTATCATGCCGTATAGTATAGTAAGTCTCTCGCTGTCAATAATGCTTTCATTTTCTATCAAGCTTCTTAACTCAGTGAGTTCTTTAATACGCGCCTCGTTTGCATCGACTCTGACCTGAATAAAATCATCATCGGTTAAGGCAGAATGTATACTATATAGCTCTGTAAAAATCTCTGCTCTTTGTGATCTGTCGATCGTTTCGATGTCAGCGCTATCATCAGCATCAATGTCAGTATCAGCGTCACTGTTGTCAGCGACAGCGTCAGCGTCTTCGGCGTCGTCGGCGTCAGCGTCAATATCCGCGTCGGTTTCTTCTGCGTCAGTATCGACAGCGGTTTCATCAGCGGCATCAGTGTCAGATTCATCAGCATAAGCGTCATATAAGTCGTCAAAATGCTCGATCAATGAATCAACACTCGTCGAAAGTTCTGACAGGTACTGCTGGATCTCGTTGCTGTTTCCGGTGATTTCCTGAGCGATATCACCTACCATGATAATATAATTATTAAAAAACCAATCAGCTATTTGGCTAAGTGCAACATTAAACTCCGAATCTATTCTATCGTTATGCAACGGATGAGCGCTGAGAAGAGCTTGATAATCAGCCAGTGCCATAAATGTACTCAGTTTATTATTTCTGTCACTAATGTCTGCAGATACAAACTCATTAAGCCATCCGTCGATCACCAAAATCACTCCATCGGAATGGTGCTCTTTCATCTGTCTCTGCGAATCAGCATTAAGAGAGACGGAAACAACAACAATACAAACGAGTATGATAGGAATTATTAATCTAGGAAGATGTCTATACGACTTTTTCGATCTCTTCGACTTCATGATCCTCTATCCTCAAGAAAATTGTAACATATTGTAACATAATACAAAACAAAAAGCAAGAAAACTATTATATTTCTTGCTCTTTTTATTTTGGTGGACGATGAGGAACTCGAATCCCCGACCTTCCGCACGTCAAGCGGAAGCTCTACCAGCTGAGCTAATCGTCCGTATTTGGTGACTTTAGGGATTATAACACACGACTTCCCTTTACTGCAACCTTTAATTACTCATGCTTCTCATTTTCCTCAGACACATTGTCTACAAGAGCAGAAAGGCTGTTTTCACCTTTGAAGCGCAGGACGTTTACCATGAATATGTTTAGTTTGTTCACGATATTTGGCGGCAGGATGTTGCCGTCTACTTCTACGGATAATACAGGGTAGTTTCGTTCTCTTGCCCACGGTGTGTAGATACCTTCGATCACCCGCCCTATCAGGCATGCGAATGGTGCTATGTTGATTACGCCGGAGTAGCCTGCTTCCATAGCTGCGGCTGCTCCTCCTGTTGATACTGCTATTTCGGAGTTGAGTTCTAAGTTTACGAAGTTTTCTCGGGAATACTTCATGATCAGCTCCATATCATGAGGTGTTTCCGGTATTAGGCCTGTCGGTTCGAGTATCGACAATACTTTTTTGTCAACAGAGTGTTTCCACCATTTTTCTAAGCCAAGTCTCTTTAATTTTTTCCATGGTTCAGAGAATAATCTTGTTCCGCGTTTTCTCAGGTTCAGTCTCTTTCTAAGATCATAATCACGTACAAAGTCTAAGTAGTGGATCCACTCAGAGATACCTGCCACTTTTACTACTATCCCGCGCTCGCTCATAAGTTCTGTCAGTTCACCAACAGCAAAGTCGTCACGACGTACATATATTTCGCCGACTACTATTACTTTAGGACAGTCTGCGACTTTCATTTTCAGCGGTATTTTACTTACATCGGCTGCAACGTTTTTAAGCTCTTTCCATATATCTATTTGATTAGTTGCAACTACATCAATTAGCTTTCGCCATGATTTTTCAAACTCGGCAATTGCTGTTACCGGATCAACAGCAGTAGTCAGTAACGAGTTTTGGATGTCTTTTAAATAGTCTGAGAGTACGATGCCTTTCCACATTTCCTTTGAAAATCCTGAGCCCAGCTCTCCGTAGGAGTTATCAGCAGATAGAGTAAACACTACTACATTATCTATGCGCATGTCGCGGAAGAGGTTTTCATAATATACATAGTATTGACCTGTTCTGCAGGGTCCGGTCGTAATCGGTACAAAAAGAAGGTATAGTTCGTCCTTGCGGTACTTGTCGCTCCACAAGAACTCAAGTGCTGAACCAAGTACAAGGTGGCTTGGTACACATTCTTTGCCTGATGCATGTGCACGTGCAACCATTACTGTTTTGCTTGTAGCAACAGGCAATACCTCCGTTCCGATTTTTTGGCTTCTGAGTGTTGCTCCTATGTATTCAGTCGAAATGTCTCCCATATTGGACAGTAACACTTTTACTCTTTTATTATTGCGTACCTGAACTTTTTCACCGGATTTTATATTATCTGCTCTTAGATCGAACTCACCATTTGGCAACTGCTCACTGACAAAACGCCAGCCGTTGTCATATCTTTCACTTTCGATTTCAACTTTTTTATCTCTGTACCCGTCTATGACATCGAGGAATGCTTCCACTCTGGTGTCGATCCCCGCATCTGCGGAGTGAGTGTCAAGCTCCAGCACCATAAATGGCTTCTGTCCCATGACCCATTTAATGTAATGAAGTATAAAAGAGTCAGGTGCGCAAGAGAAGTTGGTAATGTATGTAAGGAATATGTTGTCTTCGTTTTTCAGAAGTGTTGCTGACTTGACATCTTCCTGTCCGTAATACCAATACATATTGGGGAAAATCTCTTCATTTTCAAACGGAAGTATATCAAAAGGTATTATAGAGTAGCCTCTTGTTGTAAACTTCTTTGGTATCCCCATGTTCGCTTCCGGTGTGAATGCATTATATGCTCTGCCTAAAAGTGCTATCACAGGTCTGTCTGCTTTACGTGCTTCGGTAAGGGCTTCCTTACCTAAGTCCTTTGCCGCTTTAAAATATGCAACTTGCTTTTCTTTTGCCTTTGTAAAAGCAACCTGTACTTCTTCTGCACTTATACCGAGTCTTGCACCCAGCCCCGTGAAATGTTCTAGCGCTTTTTCATCCCCAAACTTAAAGCTGACGACAAGCGGGAGCCATTTGCTTTTGTCAACATCAGGAAATGCTTTTTCTATATAATATGGCAAACTTTGTGTCAACGGACAAAAGTTCGCATGAACTTTTTCTTCATAACTGGGCATATCTCTGAAATGTGGGAGCAGTATATAGTCGGCTCCTTTATCCAGACAGTCTTGAACAGCGCCATGAGCTATTTCTGCCGGGAAACAATAGGCTGCTTCGGCTCGTGCGACCCCCTCATGCGGAACCTCCGTTGAAAGGAATGTTTTTATGCCAAGTTCATAGAAAAACCAGGAGTAAAGAGGATACAGTGTATGAATCGAAAGTGCGCGAGGTATTCCAATTACAGCACTTCTCGCAGACTGTTTGTTCGGGTCAGATGAACCACTATATATTGGGGCTGCGAACTCTTCAAACAGCAGATGTTGTCGTTTTTCTACATAATCAAATACAGGAACGTCTTTAACGACCTTCCGGATATTGGCATATTTGTTACATCTGCCGCCAAACATGATTTTTTGATCACCAAGTTTAAGTACTTGTATAGGACACAGATTTTCACATGCCTGACATTTAAAAATTTGATCATATATGATCTCTCTGGATATGACTTCGTCAATATTGAACTTCAATTCATCAAGCAGACCACTTTCGTGCTTCCTTTTAGCAAGAAGAGCTACTCCGAAACAACCCATGAGTTCAGGTGACGGTGGTACAATGATTTCCTTACCTAGCAGCATTGCAAACGCCGGAGGTACTGCCGGGTTCTTTGCAACGCCTCCCTGTAAGAACACTTTCCCGCCTATTGTACGGTTTCCGACCACGCGATTGATGTAATTTGCGGCAATTGAGCACACAATACCCGCTGTTATGTCCTCGCGACTCGCTCCCTGCTGTATTGCTTTACGAATATCACTGTTAATAAACGCAGAACAATGCTCACCGAACTTAAGAGGTGTGTCTGCTTTTAATGCTATCGGTCCTATATCTCTGTCACTGTATATCGACAGGTCTCCGGCTGCACTTTCTTCGAGAAATGAGCCCGTCCCTGCTGAGCATGCTTCGTTCATTGCATAGTCGATCGGTACTCCGTTTTTCAGGAGTACATACTTTGCATCCTGACCGCCGACTTCAAATATTGTCTCAACATCAGGGTCATAATATGTGGTACCCATCGCATGTGCGATGATCTCATTATAGACTCCGCGTGTTTCTAAGAAGACACCAAGAATCTCACGACTGGATCCGGTGGTAGCAACAAGCCCTATATCGATGTCGCGCGACCCTGTGTCATGTTCCGCCTTGTCCTGCAATGCTTTCAAGCACTCTTTCAGAGCTTTCACAGGGTCTCCGTGAGTCCTTCCATAGTGGCTTGCAACGACTTCATCAGTCTCTACATCGACTAAACATGCCTTAGTAGTGGTCGATCCTCCGTCTACACCGAGGATGTATTTGCCTCTTGATTTGACTTTTCCGTCAGGCTTTTCAAATACCCGCACTTTTGATTCCCAGTCACGCAAACTGCCGAGTGTTTCAAAGCGTACTTCACTCGGACGTATCAGTTTTTCACTTTTCGGAAGTGGACTACCAAAATCCACGGCCAAAACTGCGGCACCCAATGCTTCAAATACCGGAGCTTCTTCCGGTATAATAAATTCTATCTCCGGTGCTTTTTCCTGGATGAACCGGACTATGTGTCTGTTACGAGTTATTCCTCCCGTCAGCACTACCTTCCCCGATGTTACCTTTGCACGCTTTAAGAAGTCGATCACTTTTACAGCCATGACATGCGATAGTGACAAGACTATATCGTTTTTAGTCGCTTCCCGTTTATTCAGCTTGTGCGTACAGTCGCTTTTCATAAATACCGAACAGCGTGTTGAAATAGGATACACCTTTGCTGATTCGGGTATTTCTTCAATATCCTCTAACTTCATGTCCATTCGTGCAAGCTGTTGCTTTAAGAACTCACCTGTTCCCGAAGCGCATTTATTACCTGAGAAGTTGTTGATGATCTTCCCCTTATCCAAGGTGTATACAATGAGGTCTTCACCACCCATGCTGACAACAGCATCAGCGTCGATCCCGAGACATCCCAGTGCCGCCTCAACGCAAAGCGGCTCCAGTGTTCCTGATACGTTGAACATGGAGCGTCCTTCGTTTCCTGTTGTAAGAGCTTTGATCCCTGTCGGGATTTTGCCTTCCTCCAGGAGTTTCCTTGCGGCTGTGCCAAAATCTCCCTCATGTATTGCTGTGGCACTCCAAACGGGTTTCCCATCCTCGATGAGTACCATCTTAAGGCTTGTCGAACCTATATTAATTCCTAACGATTGCATTATTACCTCTTATGCAAAGAATATTATCAAAGGGTCATAGCTATAGAATGTATGGATTGTTATAACTGTCAAGTATCGCTTTTATTTTATCAAGTGAGCATTTTTCCTGTCTGTCATAGGTGACAAGTCCGTTGATTTCCTGCTCTACGTCAGTCAATTGAGTGTAACAGTAACCAAACAGTATCTTTGATGCATAAACAGCTTTAAAGATTCTTTTTAAGTCATTTAAATAAGCCTCTTCACTGCTTGCAGATGTATATCCCCAACCTTCAGTCTCAGCGATTGCAAAAGATACACCGCCGAACTCTGTCAGGAGAACCGGCTCTCCACGGTATTCATAGCCATTTGCATAAATACTCCGCATACATGGCATAGCAGTGAGAATGTGTTCAAGATCGCTGTTGTCCCTGACGAAGGTCTCAAACTTTTCGGTTTCCCACTCATTACCGTGACTGTAATTGTGTATTGCTGTAATATCGGTGGTCGTCATCTCCCAACCGTCATTGGTAACTACAGGTCTTGTACCGTCAAGAGAATGTAGCAGATTGTAAAATGTAAGGGTTGCGCATTGATGCTGCCGGTTGTCACGCACATAAGGTACACCCCAGCTCTCATTGAATGGCACCCATGTAACTATACAAGGATGGTTATAGTCACGCTGTATGACTTCGCCCCATTCCCCGACAAGGCGCATAACTGCGTCTTCTGAGTATGAAACAAATGCAGCGCATTCTCCCCATACTAAAAAGCCCATCTTATCTGCCCAGTACAGAAAACGCGGATCTTCGATTTTCTGATGTTTACGGCATCCGTTTAATCCCATTTTCTTGGAGATCTCGATATCCTTTATATAGTCTGCATCGTCCGGTGCCGTTAACAGACCGTCAGGCCAGTATCCCTGATCCAAGACCAGCTTCTGATAATAGGGTTTATTATTTAGGTATACCATTTTGTTTTCGGTATGGATTTTTCGCATACCAAAATATGACTTTATATTGTCCAGCGTATCGCTGCCACGGCGCAGGTCAAACTCGATGTCAAAAAGGTTCGGCTGTTCAGGCGACCACATTATGCCGTCACGATGAAACCCTGTACGGAAGATACTTTTTCCGGTTAGGTTATATCTGCGCCTGACGAAACCTTCCTTGATTTCGATGGTGTCTTTGACAAAATCAGTTCCATTGAACGTAATATTTACGTCACATTTGCAACCTGTGAAATCTCCAACAACCTCGAAAGCAACACAGATATCTCCTTCGTCGATATCAGGTGTCATACGCAGTTTATCAATAGTTGTGGATGCTGTCGGTTCGAGCCAAACTGTCTGCCAGATACCTGTGGTACGGGTATACCATATCCTTTCGGATTTTTCACGCCAATACTGCTTACCCCGTGGAATAGTCTCGTCAGTTGAAGGGTCAAAGGCTCGTACAGCTATTATTTCGCTTTCCCATGAAAGCGCATCTGTTATATCGAAGCTAAACGGTGTATGTCCGCCGATATGACAGCCAATATATATGCCGTTGACATAGACATCAGCACGATAATCCACTGCGCCAAAGTTTAGTTTAATACGTTTGCCCTTCCACGAGGGGTCTATTGTTATGGTTTTTCTGTACCAGACCACATCGTGATAGGATGGGTCACCGATCCCACTGTTTTTTGACTGAAAGGCAAAAGGAACATTTATCGTCCGGTCAAGTGCTTTATTAAACCACTGCTCTGAAACACCATTATCATTATCGTCAAATGCAAACTCCCACAGACCGTTTAGATTTTGCCAGTCTTCCCTGACAAACTGCGGTCTTGGATATTCACTTCGAAAAATCTTTTCCAATTCCTTACCTCCCTTACTTTGATTGATCTCTTCTCGATTTTACGGAAATAGGAAATCCTTTAATTTCTTACTTCTGCTCGGGTGGCGTAATTTTCTTAAAGCTTTTGCTTCTATCTGACGTATTCTTTCCCTTGTTACGTTAAACTCTCTGCCGACTTCTTCAAGAGTGCGTGTACGCCCGTCTTCTATACCGAATCTGAGTCTAAGCACCTTTTCTTCTCTTGGAGTCAATGTTTGAAGGACTCCCGACAATTGTTCCTTCAACAATGTAAAAGATGCCGCTTCTGCCGGTTCTGATGCGTCTTCGTCCGGTATGAAATCACCGAGATGACTGTCTTCTTCTTCACCTATCGGGGTTTCAAGAGATACAGGCTCTTGTGCTATCTTTAAAATCTCACGCACTTTCTCGACAGGCATTCCCATATCTTCCGCTATTTCTTCCGGTGTCGGGTCATGACCCAGCTCCTGCAAAAGCTGTCGCGAAATACGCATGACTTTATTTATTGTCTCAACCATATGGACAGGTATTCTTATGGTACGTGCCTGATCAGCTATTGCACGCGTGATAGCCTGACGTATCCACCATGTAGCATAAGTAGAAAACTTATATCCTTTTGTATAGTCAAACTTTTCCACGGCTTTGATAAGCCCCAGATTTCCCTCCTGGATAAGATCCAAAAAGAGCATTCCGCGACCTACATAACGTTTTGCTATACTGACAACAAGCCTTAGGTTCGCTTCTGCCATCTGACGTTTGGCTTCATCGTCTCCATCCGCCATTCTGGTTGCAAGTTCGATTTCTTCATCCGTAGTCAGAAGGTTCACTTTACCGATCTCTTTGAGATACATACGAACAGGATCATCGATACTGAAGTTGTCAACAAGTGAATCGGGATCGATCATCTCATCTTCAGCCAGTGTCTCGATTTCCTGAAGCTCCTCTATCTCAGGAGCATCGTCTGAATCAGGCGGCACGAATATCGTTTCTTCCGCCTCTGTCGTATCAATGTTAAGGTTTTCAAGTGTGTCGTAGAACTTATCGATCTGCTCTTGTTCAAGGTTCATATCCTCAAGCACATCAAGTAGTTCTTTCGAGCTTAAGCTCCCTCGCTTTTTGCCTTCTTCAACGAGAGCGTTAAGGCGCTCCTCGTTGTATTGCTCCTGCGATTTTTCGGGGACTTGCTCGCCGCTTACGGGTTCTTTTGCCAGTTCATCCAGTTCATCGTGAATATCATTTTTCATTTTTTATCTTCATCCTCCGGTGTTTTCTTCTCTTTGAGTCTTTTTATTTCAAGCAGCATTTCCTCATCCGGTGTACCGGTTTTTAGCCTTTCTGCTCTTATTTTTTCAATACATTCGCGAATTGTTTTTTCCCCTTGCTTCAGGGACTCGGTTTTTTGTAGTATCGATGTCAGTTGTGATGCTTCGTCCGTTTCAAGCTCAGATAAAATCAGAGCCTGACTCACTTCCCTGTCACCGGATATGCGTCTTTCAAGCATCTCATATATTTTTGCCAGAAAGTCGGATGTAAACTCTTCTTTTGATAATCCCATCTCGTTAGCTATTTTTAATAATGCCGGATCAAATACAAGGCATCTAATGATCCCTTCTTCGGCAACGGCAGAGATTTCATTTGTATATCTCAGTTCTCTGCTTGCCGGTTGGAGATTTGCTCTGGGACGTGTCACGCCTTTTTCAAAGTCCTTTTTATCACGCCTCGCTTTGATCCTCAGTTTCTTGTCGACTTCGTTCTTGACCGATTCTGCAGATACTCCTGCGGCTTGGGCGACTTTTGCGCCAAAAATCTCACGTTCAGGCTGGCTTTTAAGTTCTGTTAACATATCTGTTGCCGCTGCAAGGTACGCAAGGCGTCCTTCATCTGTGCTCATATTACATGAGTTCAATATCGAGATAAGACGGTAATCTGTATTGCTGTCACTGCGCTCAAGTAATATCCGAAATGCTTCTGCTCCGTGTTTTCTTATGAAATCGTCCGGGTCGCCCGATGTTCCTAAGTTGACGACCTTAACATTTTTCCCTGTTCTTTCGAGAAGTGACAGTGCTCTAAGTGTAGCTTTCTGTCCCATTTCATCGGGATCAAAGACAACTGTTATCTTTTCTGTGTATTGCGCCAACAATCTTGATTGCTCTGATGTAAATGCTGTACCGAGAGGTGCTACCGCACAATCAAAGCCTGCTTGATGCAGCATCACGACGTCAATGTTTCCTTCGACCAGGATCAGCATTCCTTCTTTTGTTTTCTTTGCAAGGTTTAGTCCAAAAAGGTTTCTGCTCTTTGTAAACACCGGCGTGTCGGGTGAATTTATGTATTTATAATCCTTTTCGGCATCGAGCCTTCTGCCGGAGAATCCTATCACACTTCCGCGCACGTCTATTACCGGAAACATTAGTCTGTTTCTGAAGAAATCGTATGCGCCGCCTTCTTTTTTCCCATGCCTGCTGAGGCCTGCGTCGATCAACTCCTGTAGTTTATATCCCTTTTTTAGCATAGCATCGAGCAGTGTGCTCCACTGATCGGGTGCTACTCCTATCCCGAACTTTGTAACGCTGGCTTTTGATATACCGCGCTGAGCCAGATAGTCTCTAGCTTTCTCACCCGCCGGGGTCATGAGCATTGCATGGAAATGTCTTGCAGCTTCACGATTGAGGTCATAAATGCGTCTGCGCCTGTTTGACGCTTCAGCCTGCCCTTCTTCTTCTGGTACCGTCATACCTGCTTTTCTTGCGAGAAACTCAACAGCGTCACGAAACGGGAGGTTCTCAACCTCTCTTACGAATCCGATCGCGCCTCCGCCTTTACCGCAACCAAAACAGTGGTATATCTGTTTATCGGAGTTTACGGTGAATGAGGGTGTTTTTTCGCTGTGAAACGGACACAGTCCGAACATATTTGAGCCGCTCTTTTTAGTCAGACGTACATATCCACCAACAAGCTCGGTAATGTCTGTCCTGCTGACAAGTTCATCTAAAAAAGCGTCAGAAATTGGCATTTAGACCTCCTATCTAATCTGCCAGGCTTCGGGGATGAATAGTTTTTCGTATACGTAGACTGCGTATTTATCTGTCATGCCTGATATATAGTCGCTGATTGCGCGTTTGAGTCCATCCTGTGTTGCAAATTGTCTGAAGTCTTCAGGCAGTTCATCGGGAGTTTTATAGTAAAACTCGAATAGTTCGTTAATGATACCGTCAACTTTACTTTCTTCGCTTTTTGCTTTCATATTCATATATACATTTTCATACATATAAGTACGAAACCTGTCAAACGTTTCAGCTATTTCAGGGCTTAAAGCGATTTCTCCCCGTCTCCCGCTCTCTTCGATCATATCGAGTACGATCGTGTTGACTCTTTCAGCATGTTTTGTACCGAGAGTGGATAGAAACTCATCGGGTATTTTTGCTCCATCTACTATTCCTGCTCTTATTGCGTCGTCCAGATCATGATTTACGTATGCGATCCTGTCTGCTATCCTCACTACATTGCCTTCAGGTGTTTCCGGTATCTTATCACCTGTGTGACACATAATACCGTCTTTTGTTTCGTATGTCAGATTTAAACCGCTTCCACTTCTCTCTATTCGTTCTACGATACGAAGACTTTGCTCGTTATGCTTAAATCCACCCTCATCGCTGAGTATCTCGTCCAGTACGCGCTCTCCTGCGTGTCCGAAAGGAGTGTGTCCGAAATCGTGAGCCAGAGCTATTGCCTCAGTCAGGTCTTCATTGAGCAGCAGAGCCCGTGCAACCGTTCTGCTGATGCGCGATACTTCAAGAGTATGTGTTAGTCTGGTCCTGTAGTGATCTCCTGCCGGTCGTAAAAACACCTGCGTTTTGTCCTTCAGACGCCGAAAGGTATTGCAATACATTATCCTGTCGATATCACGCTGGTAGCATGTTCTGATATCGCATTCGGATTCACTGCGCTGCCGACCCTTTGAACGCACTGAATGAGACGCCTGCGGTGACAGCATTTGTCCCTCAAGCGCCTCGCGCATTTCTCTTGGGTTACCCATATGCCACATTCTCCCGACTATCTCTCTCTATATAGTGTTATACGCAGGAAAATGTAAAAACCCTTTAAATTTTGAATTTTTTGTTAACAAACTTTTTTGCCGTTATCCAAACGAGTCATATCTTGTTACTACATACTTCTGAATCTCACAGGTTTTGGACGCATTTTTATACCCGATACCAAGCCCATCGCGGCGAAGCATGTAACAAGCGATGATCCTCCATAGCTGAAAAACGGGAGTGTGATCCCTATGACCGGCAGTAGTCCTAATGCCATACCAATATTCATGACAGTTTGTGTGATAAGCATACCGGCAACACCCATGCAGACAAGCATACCAAGCGGATTGTTTGACTTGATCCCAACGTTGACACATCTTATCATAAGAACTACCAATAGAGCCAAAACAAGTAAGCAGCCAAAAAAGCCCAGTTCTTCACCTGCTGCAGAGAAAATAAAGTCTGTGTGCTGTGCCGGTATCGCCCTTGGGGTCTGTGTAAGTCTTCCATATCCGAGTCCCTGACCCCAGATACCTCCCGTCGCTATTGCTTCAATGCTTCTGTCAGGCTGCCATAGCTCGAACTGACGTGTCGGGTCGATGACTGTCGGTATAAACGGTGCAAGTATTCTGTTTTGTTGTTTCGTACTTAATACCTGATCCCAGATGAGAGGTGTCATGGCAGTGAGTATCGCTGCGGCGATAGCAAACCAACGAAGCTTCAATCCGCCGGCAAACAGCATGATGATCAGCATTCCGAAGTAGACAAGTGCTGTACCCATATCCTCGGATACTAGCAGCACAAACCCGAACATTATCGCAAAAACGATAAATATCTGAAGAACAGAAAAAAACGAGTTAAAAGTCCTTTGCTCTTTGTAGGTGGTTATCATCCTTGCTATGATTA
>Ga0123356_10001946_pt1 | contig 22367 bp, 20 predicted proteins | sample TergutEmb28metaG_2_FD_92546 | JGI IMG/M metagenome (GOLD analysis project Ga0123356, IMG submission 92546) | Embiratermes neotenicus P3 segment gut microbial communities from Petit-Saut dam, French Guiana - Emb289 P3 | ecosystem: Host-associated > Arthropoda: Insects > Digestive system > Gut ...
AAGGTGGCACTCATGGGTAAGTACGTCTTGCGGCGACTCTTGCTCATGATTCCCGTACTCCTGGGGGCAATTCTGCTGGTTTACTTCCTGACCTACGCTCTTCCTGGTGATCCAACAGATGGGTGGTGCGGTCAAAGGCCTTGCTCAGCGGCTAAGGCAGCCCAACTGCGCAAAGACTTCAATCTCGACAAGCCTTTTATCGTTCAGTACATCCTCTATCTTGGCAAACTCCTCCAAGGTGATCTAGGAACGAACCTCTACGGAAATTCTGTACTTCACGAGTTGTCCATCCGTTATCCGGTCACCATCAAACTCACCTGCATTGCAGTGGCCTTTGAGACTGTGATCGGTATCACCGCAGGTATCTTGGCAGGAATCCGCAAAGGCAAGTTCATCGATAACCTTGTCACTGTCGGCACCTTAGTCTTCATCTCGACACCGATCTTTGTCGTCGGCGGCCTCTCCCAGTTCATCTTCGGCATCAAACTACACTGGGCTCCGGTCACCTCAGGCGGAGGAACTTGGCCAGAATTGATTATGCCGGGACTCGTCCTCGGCGCAGTATCAGTGGCATACGCAGCCCGACTTACCCGTACGTCGCTGGTCGAAAACCTGCGGGCAGACTACGTACGAACAGCCAAGGCCAAGGGCCTGTCATCGGGGAGGGTTTTTGGCATCCACACCTTACGGAACTCACTGATCCCAGTGGTGACCTATATCGGCGCCAGCATCGGTGTCCTCATGGGTGGGGCAATCGTGACAGAGACCATCTTCAATATCAATGGGGTGGGGTATTTCCTCTTCCGATCCATCACCCAACGCGATGGAATCTCAGTTGTTGGAACGGTGATGGTACTTGTCTTGATCTACCTCGTCGTTAACCTGCTCGTTGATCTCCTTTATGGAGTGCTTGACCCAAGGATCAGCCATGACTAACGAGCCTGACGTCCCTATGCAATCCTTAGAAACCTCCGCCGCCGCAGACCCGTCTTTGGCAAAGTCGCGGTCACTGTGGGGCGACGCATGGGAAATCATGCGCAGACGTCCGTTGTTTTGGATTGCCGCGGCCATGATGATCTTCTTCCTGATCATGGCAGCATTTCCGGAGCTTTTCACCAGCAAGGATCCGAAATACTGTCCGCCGTCTTTTGCTCGCCAGCCTCCCAGCCGCGACGCCATCTTTGGCTACGACATGCTCGGTTGTGATGTCTATGTTCGTACTGTCTACGGGGCTCGGGCCTCGATTCTGGTCGGTGTCCTCACTGCAATGTTTACCGCGCTGTTAGGGAGCTTTCTCGGAACAGTGGCAGCATATTTCGGCGGCTGGGTCGACCAAGTGATCTCCCGACTCGCTGATGTCTTCTTCGCAATACCGCTTCTGCTAGGTGCAATCATCATCATGTATTCCATCCCCACCGATGTGAATGCCCCGCTGCCTATTGCTGTGATGAAGGTTGTCTTTGCGCTGTCAGTACTTGGCTGGCCCAATATCTTTCGATTAATGAGAGCCTCGGTGCTCCAAACCTTGCCGCACGAGTACGTACTCGCTGCACGAGCTTTAGGGGCTCGATCCCAGCGCATCATGTCCTCGCACGTCATTCCCAACTCTCTGACACCAGTTCTGGTTGTTTCGACCATCGACCTGGGGGCCTACATCGCTGTGGAAGCCACCTTGAGCTTCCTAGGTATCGGGCTGCCTGGCGGGATCATTTCCTGGGGCCGAGCGATCTCCGCAGCCTCCGGTATCGGCTTTGTTCGCCAAGCCCCCCACATGCTGGTCTTCCCAGCTGTGACCCTGTCTTTGACTGTTCTGTCCTTCATCATGCTTGGCGAAGTCATTCGTGATGCTATCGATCCGAAGATGAGGTGAGCGATGAAGAAGAACAGTAATGGAACGGTTCCGATCATCGTGGACAATAATCGATGGGTTGCGACAGATGGACGCCTGCTTGAAGTTGAGGATCTGGAAGTCGAGTTCCGTACCCGCGAGGGCATAGCGCGGGCTATTAACGGAGTCTCTTTCTATCTCGACCAGAAGGAAACCCTCGCGATTCTCGGCGAGTCAGGTTCAGGAAAATCGGTGACCGCTCAAGCCATCATGGGGATTCTGGATACCCCTCCAGGCTATGTGACAGGCGGGTCGGTGAAATACTGCGGAGTGGATCTGCTAACTTTGCCGGATAAGGAACGCCAAACAGTACGCGGAGCCCAAATCTCGATGATCTTTCAAGATGCACTATCTGCTCTCAACCCGGTCTTTCCGGTGGGATGGCAGATCGCAGAGATGTTCCGCATCCATCGAGGCATGAACAAGGTCGATGCCCTCGAGCGGACCGTTTCGCTCATGGAAAGAGTACGCATCCCAGCCGCACGCGAGAGAGTGGACTCCTATCCTCACCAGTTCTCCGGCGGTATGCGCCAGCGCATCATGATCGCCATGGCTATTGCGCTCGTCCCAGCCATCCTGATCGCCGTCGAACCGACCACTGCCCTGGATGTCACCGTACAGGCGCAGATTATGGACCTGCTCAAGCAGCTTCAGGAAGAATCCGGGATGGGTCTGATCCTGATCACCCATGACCTCGGCGTGGTCGCAACAGTGGCTGACCGAATTGCTGTGATGTACGCAGGGCGCCTGGTGGAACTAGCTGATGTCATCGAACTCTACAGCGACCCGCGCCACCCCTACACAATGGGGCTGCTGGAATCTGTTCCGAGGCTCGACACACGCCGTGGGGAGACTCTGCCGTCGATCAAAGGTTTACCGCCAAACTTGCTGGCTATGCCTGCAGGGTGCCCCTTTCATCCGCGGTGCCGCTTCGCCATCGATCAGTGTGCAACCGGCAGTCCGCCGCCCTTGGAAAGCTTGGAAGGCTACAAACCTGAACGCTTTGCTGCATGCTGGCGTGTGGGAGACTCCGAGCTCGCCCACTCTGGTCACCCCCAGTCAGGAGAGGTGAACTGATGAGTGAGAAAGTGATCCTCCAAGCAAGTGAATTGGTGAAGTATTACCCCATCAAAACCGGTGTTATCCGCCATGTCACCGGGCATGTTCGCGCCGTTGACGGCGTCAGCTTCGAACTCCATCAGGGAGAAACTCTGGGAGTCGTAGGAGAGTCTGGCTGCGGAAAGTCCACACTGGGGCGCCTACTGATGCGCCTTGAAGAACCAACATCGGGTTCAGTGATGTTCGACGGCACCGATATGTATGACCTGCGAGGCTCCGCGATGAGGAAGCTGCGCCGTGATATCCAGATCGTATTCCAAGACCCCTATACCTCGCTGAATCCGCGCATGACAGTGGGCGACATCGTGGGAGAGCCCTATGATATTCACCCCGAGGTTGCACCCAAGGGTTCTCGCCGAAAGAGAGTCCAGGAACTACTCGACCTGGTCGGATTAAACCCTGAGCACATCAACCGTTATCCTCACCAGTTCTCCGGCGGTCAGCGCCAGCGCATCGGTGTGGCCCGAGGGATTGCTCTGAACCCGAAGGTTCTGATCTGCGATGAGCCGGTCTCTGCCCTCGATGTCTCCGTCCAAGCCCAGGTCGTCAACCTCCTGGAGAAACTCCAAGACGAGCTTGGCTTGGCCTATATCTTCATTGCCCACGATCTAGCTGTCGTACGCCATATCTCGGATCGTGTGGCGGTGATGTATTTGGGTAAGATCGTTGAGATCGGCAACGAGGAAGAAATCTACGAGCGTCCCACCCATCCATACACCCAGGCACTGCTGTCGGCTGTGCCCGTCCCCGATCCCGAACTGAAGGATTCCAGGGAGCAGATCTTCCTCGCCGGGGATGTGCCCTCGCCTGCGAATCCTCCCTCGGGATGCCGATTCCATACCAGGTGCTGGCGTGAACGTACTGATGATCAAAAAACTGAGTGCAAAACTGTGATCCCAGAGCTCTATGAACACGCCGATGGCAGCGGTACGCACCTGAGCGCCTGCCATTTCGCGAAGGTACGCTACAACCTCGTCTAGCAATTGGTCAAAATCAAATACCAGCCACCGTTGAGATACAATAAAAATCGGCCTACTGAGGAGGTTTGAGTGAATATTTTCGCTTACAGAATCATCCCCGTGATTGTCATTCATGACGCTGAAGATGCTGAACCTCTGGGGGAGGCCTTAATCGCCGGAGGGTTGCCGATGGCGGAGATCACCTTCCGCACTGAAGCGGCAGCAGAATCCATTGCCATCATGAGTGAAATCGATGGCTTGACGGTTGGAGCGGGGACAGTTGTCACCACCGCCCAGGTGGAGCTCGCCGTTGAAGCCGGAGCGAAATTCCTGGCCAGCCCCGGTTGCCGGGCAGATGTCATCCGAGAGGCTCAGCTTGCCGGACGACCCATTCTCCCAGGTACGGTCACTCCGTCCGAGATCATGGCAGCAGCAGCGCTGGGCATCGACACAGTGAAGTTCTTCCCCGCCAATCTCTATGGCGGTGCCACAGCGATCAAGGCCCTAGCCGCGCCATTCACCTCAGTGAAGTTTGTTCCCACAGGAGGGGTGTCACCGGAGAATCTCACCGATTATCTCCAGTTGGACTGCGTACCAGCAGTGGGCGGATCGTGGATGGTTCCTGCCGATCTGATAAAAGCCAAGGACTTCTCTGCGATTTCTTCGCTATGTCGCCAAGCTGTTGAACTTGCCGCTTCTGTTACTGCGTAGATGGGGTTTTCACCCGCAAAGTATCATGCCACTCAGTTCGTACGGGCATGCCCGTTGCGTCGAGGTGAGCGATCACACAAGAAGCAGTGGCTAGGAAGCGGGGAAGAATCTGCAGGGGAGCAAGCATGGCAGGGATGACCGGAGCGTGTCCGCAGACCACCGTCGGGGTTCCGGCGGCACCCACCGCTTTTGCTAAGCGTTCGATATAGCCGCCCACTTCGCGTTCGGAGGCCTCTTCCTCCGACAAAGCTCCCAGCGTAGTGATCTGGGTTTCGGCTGCCTTCGCGTACGGCTTCAGAGTCTGGATGCAGCGAGTCGATGTTGACGACACCAGGTTCGTGACACCAAAAGGCTTGAGAATCTGGGCGATGAAAGGCAGTTGCTTCTTGCCCTGGTTACTCAGAGGCCGCAGTGCGTCGTCTTCCTGCCAACTGTCGCGGCGCTTGGCTTGAGCGTGACGAAGAATGATCAGGGGAGTCGTGTCAGGCAGGGAGGCTGCCTCCAGAAGTACAGCGCGCTCATCGGAATAGCTCAGAGTTTCCATAGCCTGCTCCAGGCTCATCCACTTGGCGCGATCCACCTCAGAAGTTGGGGTGTGCTTGTGTGATGACAGTGTTGTTCCCACCCACCACGAGACGATCTTCATGGACTGGCCCACAGGATAACGGATAGGGGTCAGCGGTGCACCGAGGCGAACGCGCGTTGAGGATTCCTCATAGACTTCTCGTGCCGCAGTGGAGGGAAGAAGCTCCGCAGCTTCGACCTTTCCCTTCGGCAAACACCAGTCATCATAGACCGGGCGGTGGACAAGTCTGACTTCACGGGTTGAATCCGAACCTCGCAGAGGCACTGCCCCTGCTGCCCAGAGAGGCAACGGAGAATCAATGGTCACCTAACCACCCTACACATAGCGCAGCTCTGGGATGAAAACTAACCAGATCTGTTCTGCGATCACTGACCCGGTCGGCGAGCCCCCGTGGCTTGAATGAGATGCTCCTGGATGTCGATCAGAGGGCGCCCGAATCCATCGGTGGTCTTTTGGACCCACCCGTCATCGGTGAGCCACCACGAGGCCGTACCCTCATCGAAAGCCAGATTAAACAAGGAGTCGATCTTTGCGATGTGTTCCTCGTTGGAGAGTTGAACCAGAACCTCGACGCGGCGGTCAAGATTGCGGTGCATCAGGTCGGCTGATCCGATACCCGCCTGCGGAGAACCGCCGTTATCGAACCAGAACAGCCGTGAGTGTTCCAGGAAACGGCCCAAAATCGAGCGAATCCGGATGTTCTCGCTCAGCCCGGGCACCTCGCCTCGCATCGCGCAGATCCCTCGTACCCAAAGATCTACCTTAACTCCTGCTTGGCTGGCGCGGTAGAGAGCATCCATGATCGTCTCGTCCACGATGGAGTTCACCTTGATACGGATACGTCCGCCTACCCCAGACTTCTGCAGCGCGATCTCGTTCTCAATCTTCTCCATCAGCCCATTGCGGATTCCGAAGGGAGAAACCAGTACGCGGCGATAATTGGATTCGGCAGTCATCCCCGACAGATGGTTGAACAACCTCGACACATCCTCGGTGATCACCGGATTCGAAGTCAGCAGCCCCATATCCTCGTACATCCGCGCTGTCTTGGGGTTATAGTTGCCCGTACCCAGATGACAGTAGCGGCGCAGGGTCTCACCCTCATCGCGAATCACCAGGGAAAGCTTGCAGTGAGTCTTCAGCCCCACCACACCATAGACCACGTGAACACCGGACTTCTCTAGTTTTCGGGCCCAGGCGATGTTGGCCTGCTCGTCGAAACGCGCCTTGATCTCCACCAGTGCCAAGACCTGCTTGCCCGCTAGGGCAGCGTCGATCAGTGCATCAATGATGGGGGAGTCACCGGAAGTACGATACAGAGTCTGCTTGATGGCCAGCACCTGAGGATCGGCTGCTGCCTGCTCAATGAAACGCTGGACGGAGGTCGCGAAAGAATCATAGGGATGATGAAGCAAGACATCGCGCTTCTTCAGAGCAGCGAACATATCCGCCGGTTGTGAGGTTTCCACCTCCACCAGAGCCGGATTAGTCTTCGGCAGGAAGGCTGGATATTTCAGTGCTTCGCGATCCACATCAGCGATAGAGAACAGCCCGGTTAAGTCCAGCGGACCGCGTACGAAGAAGGTTTCCTGGGTGGAGATGTCGAGTTCAGAGGCAATGATGTCGAGCAGTTCAGCGTCGATGCCTTCTTCGACTTCGAGACGTACCGGAGGCCGCCCAACCTTGCGGCGCAGCAACTCTTTCTCCAAAGCGAAGAGAATGGACTCAGCATCGTCCTCTTCAACTTCGAGGTCCTCATTGCGGGTGACACGGAAAGTGACATGCTTGACGATCTCCATACCTGAGAAGATCGAGTCAAGATGCTGGGCAATGATGTCTTCCAGAGGTACGAAGCGTCCCTCGGTGACCTCGATGAAACGCGGGAGGACGTTCGGTACTTTGATGCGGGCAAACAGCCGCGCCCCGGTCGCAGGATTGCGAAGCTGGATGGCGAGGTTGAGACTGAGTCCCGAAATATAGGGGAAGGGGTGCGAGGGGTCGACCGCCAGCGGGGTGAGAATCGGGAAGACCCGCTCCTTGAACAGCTCTGTCATCCGTGTCTTTTCCGGGGATGTCAGATCAGCCCAATGCAGGATCACGATTCCATTCTCAGCCAGCTCTGGAATGATTTCTTCGACTAGTACGCGGGTCTGTTCGTCAACCAGGTCGCGCGAGGTGGACAGGATTGCCTCATGGAGTTCGCGGGGAAGAAGCCCTGAACTTCCGCGTTGGGCTAAGCCGGCATCAATACGCCGCTTCAGACCAGCCACGCGTACCATGAAGAATTCGTCAAGGTTTGAGGAGAAGATCGCTAGGAATCGTGCCCGCTCCAGCAGGGGAGTACGGTTGCGGTCACGGGCGAGGTCGAGGACCCGGGAGTTGAAAGCCAGCCAGCTCAACTCTCTGTCGGAATACCGATCAGCAGGCAGATCATCGCCGGGGGTTAAGGATAATGGCTCCGGCAGGGTGATGTCTTCGTCATACTCAAGCTCAGGCAAAGGTTGGCGCATCGGCGGGAGAAAGGCAGGGCGCGGTACAGGGCGGGGCGGGGCCGACGGCGGAGCAGGTGGCGGTGCGGGCGGCGGACTGAACCGACTCGTGGCTGGTGCATCGGCAAAGGTTGACCCGCGCAGTGAGGACAGACGACGATCAGCGGGAGCTTCTACTGGCTTTGAGAAACTGTCGTCGTCCTTCTTGGCCGGAGTCCGTTCCGGGCGAGGCCGAACGGGCCTGGTGGTCCGCGGTGTCGTTGGAGCGAAGGATTCCTGAGCCATGGCGGCAAAGTCAGGGATGGGCAGTCGCTCGGTCATGGGGAAGCGATCTTCAAAGGATGGCGATGGCCGAGGGGCAGGAAAGTCGGGGAGCGGAAGGAAATCATCCTCAGGGAAGCGATCATCAAAGGGTACCGATGACCGGGAAGACGGGAACTCCGGGAAGGTCTCTCCTGAGCCGAGCGTTGAGGAAATAGGCCTATCCAAGGGGGAAGGCCGCGTCGAGGTCGAGGAACTGATCCGTGGTTCTCTGCGAATTGGTCTGGTCGATATGCGGTCATCGTAGGCATCAACATCATCGTCAAAACGATCATAGGGTGCCGGTGGATTGGGTGTTGGTTCCTCAGCAAGCATCGCCAAAACACGGTCGATTTGCTCCTGTGTGGGCAGCGGCCCGCCGTTGGTTTCGAATCCCCGAAGAGTCAAGAACTCTTCCACATTTGCCTTGTTGTCGACTCGAGACGAGGAGGGTCGTATTTTGCGCACACCAGGGCGACCGTACCCTCGATTAGTTTCGCTCATCCCAACTCCTCGATCTTGTCCACATAACGATACCGGAGATCCTTGCGAACCAGCGAAAAGCCCGAGGACTGATAGAGGATTTGCGCACGGGTTTCTGCTTGATCAACCCAGAGTCGTACACTGTTGATTCCGCGCTGCTGGAAGTATTTCAGGCTGTGCTCCAGTAGTTGACGCCCCAGGCCAGCACCTTCGCGGGCTGGATCAACGCCGAGAATATAGATTTCACCGGTGTCATTGAGTTGCTTGGTCCACAGGAATCCGACCATTGTTTGGCTATGCCAGGCGATGAAAAGCCCGTGTGGATCGAACCAGTCGGAGTCGAAGCGGCGACGGAAATCATCCTTGGTCCAGCTTGCTTGTTCTGGATGGTGGGAAAAGGCCTTCGAATGGAGGGCAACAAGGTCGTCGAGGTCGTCGTCGCGGAAAGTCGTGATCGTGAATTGTGTGGATGCTGCTTTTATCGGAAAGGGGGCGTGGGCCTCCAAGATCAGAAGGGCGCGTACCTGTTCGTACCGGTGTTTCGCGCAGAACCCTCGTGCCGCATCACAGTCACCAAAGGACCACAGTTCGGTATCAGGATCAATCTGTGTCACACAGTCCAGCAGGATTGAACCTAGGCCCTGGCGGCGGTACGCAGGGTCGACAACGATCTGTGCGCTGGCGTCCTTCCACCAGGCATAGGCGGTGAGGTTGCCCGAGCGCCGAATAATCAGGTGATACTGGTCTTCATTCTCCTGCTGCGACAAAGCGAGGACAGCCTGTTCATTCAGCGGAAAAACCCCATCGGTCCTCTCGGCTTTGTGGGCTAGGGCGATGACATCCTGCGCATCCGCAGCGGATAAGGAGTGTCGTCGATCGCAATCCATGGTCATCTACTGGTGAATCGATAACCCACGTTGCGAACAGTCCCGATCAGGGATTCGTACTCTGGTCCAAGCTTGGCCCGCAGACGGCGTACGTGAACATCGACGGTACGCGTACCTCCGTAGTAGTCGTACCCCCACACCTCGGTAAGAAGGTGTTCGCGGGCAAAGACCCGCCCTGGGTGTGTGGCTAGGTATTTCAACAGTTCGAACTCGGTGTAGGTCAGGTCGAGGGGCTCATTGTTCAGCCACACTGAGTACGCAGCTTCATCAATGACCACCCCTCCGGCAGACACCCGACTAGGCGGTTCTTCCTCCGGGGTAGTCAGGGCCAACAGCCGAGCCTGAAGCTCAGCAGAACCAGCCCCATCCATCAGAAAGTCCTCGCAGCCCCAATCACTGGAGTAAGAAGCCAACCCCGCCTCATCCAGCACAACCAAACGAGGAATCACCACCCCAGCAGTGAAAAACATCTGGCAGACATTCTTCGCAGAGTTCAAGTCAGAGCGCGCATCAATGATCACCACATCACAGGCAGCAGACTCAGTAAGCACCTGGTCCCGAGGCGACTTAACCCTCACCTCATGGTTCAACCCCCCCAAACAAGGCAGAGGATCAGGCGCCGCACTAGATGTAATCAACAAAACCGCAGCCATAACTCCTCCTTACGCTTTGAAGATTACCGGATCTGCCTCTTCCTCCACCTATTCCCTGACAGGAAAAGGCAAGGTTTAGTGGAAAACCAGAGAAGTGGATACTGAGGTTGCCCAAGAATTCGGGATAGTCTGTTGCGAGTCTATCGGCCTACGGGTACTCCTGCAGTTAGCCTTTCTGATGACCTGGATTATGGGGCGACAAGAGGGTATGCGGCTTTTACTCGGGAAGACAGCCGAATTGACAACCCTCCCCTGGGTATGAAAGATTGCTGTTCCGGGCAAGATTCAAAACTCTTCAGCAACGAAGCAAGTTGAGTTTGTTCTATGGGTGTGTTCGAAATGCCGAGGAATTAAGTAAAAATGAAAGGAATCAAAATGAAAAGGCTACTTGCAGTATCGATGGGTGTTTTTGTGATTCTTGGTTTTTCAGTGATGGGTGGATCTGTCGCAAATGCAGCCACAGCTGGAGGTACCAAACATGTCCCTGGAGTATCCTCTAACGGAACTACAACGACGTTTTCACAGAAGTGCTCGCCCAATTCAGCAACCAGGGCGCAGGCTTATATCAAAGTGGGAACGGTATCATCAACCTCTCCTCTCGGTGGTAAGGCTGCGGCAGTGTCGACTCAGGCAACGGTGAAGTCTGCACCTGATATTACAATAAATCAGAATACTTGCACTTGGATACTAGCTAATCTTGTACCCTGAGGCTATGTCTGAGCTTTGGAAAGTTCGGCGCAATAGAGTCACTGGTGTGCTGTCTGCTGGACTCATGGTTTGTTTATCAACGTTGCTGGGTGGGTGTATTTCTTCTGTTGAAACCCATGTGGATGATGATGCTAAACGGTTAGCTCCAAGTATGGCTGTGCTCATTCGACAGGTGCTTGATTTAGACGGGGCTAACGGTTTCGGCGGCATGCTGACAGAGGATGAGCGGGAGATTCTCCGTCGGTCAGCGGAAGCCGGTTCGATTAGTGCCGTTGATTATGAAGCTTCACATTCGAGATTCATGACTTGTATGGACCAGCGTGGGGTACGCCCATCATATGAAAAAGGGCCGAATGGGGTCTACTATCTGCCGCCGTATGATACGAGGCTAGTTACGTTCACTGACGATGAATTATTTGCAGCCCAAGGTGCTTGTTTGTATTTGCATGACGCCGTCGAGCGACTTTATTCGATTCAACAGGCAAACCCGGGGTTATATGCCGATCAATATGTGGCGGGTGCCGCGTGTTTGCGAGCCGGTGGATATGTGGATGCGAGCTATGCAGGCAAGGAGTTGGAGGCCGCGATTGATGAGGCACTTGACTCTGCTGATCCTTCTGAATCTTTTCCTTTTGATCCTTACGAGCCGGGTGCAAATGCTTGTTTGCGAGCTGCTGGTTATTCTCTGTTTTTCTGGGATGGGCCGATCTAGCGTATGAAAGACAAATTGATTCATCAAAGGTCGCGCCCTCATGGATTCCGAGCGGTTGTGGCGATCATTGCTGTGATGCTCGTTTGCTTAGGTGTGGTTATTGGTTTGATCGTGGTACCAGTTGATCCACCAAAGGACTTGACGGACGATGTTGACTCGTTGTATGCCCCGGTCACGGTTCAAGAGTTTGATGATCCGAGAGCGATTTATGTGATATATGACACTGGTCTGGATGTGCCGCTTGTAGCCCACACATCGGGTGTGGTGACTCGTATTCCCGAGGGTCGTCAGGTGGACTCTGGCGGCACTGTTGTGACTGTGGATGCAATCCCACTGATCGGGTTGGCGACAGCAGTGCCTCTATACAGAGATCTGGAATGGGGTGATGAGGGACAGGATGTCCGCGCACTCAATCAAGAGTTGGCTCGGTTAGGGTTTGGCACGCCTGATTCTCCCCGATTCACAGAGGACACTCGAGCAGCCTGGGTCTCGTTGCAGAAGAAGTGTGGGGTTGTTTCTCCTGAGCGGGTTGTCAATCTGGCGAGCGTAGTCTGGTTGCCAGCCGCACGGGTTCAGGTGGTGAAGTGGAATTTTTCTTTGGGAGCCCTGTTGCCAGCAGATGGGGTTTTGGGTACGGTGCCTGGGTTTGTCGATTCGGCCCGGGTTGCGGCGACTGATGGAAGCATTATTGCTACCGAGGGGCGTACCGTCACTGTTGCTAATCAGACCACGGTTTTCCCCGATGATGGGATCATCACGGATCCTGACTTTCTGGAAGCCACTATCGGCACATCCAAGTTGGTCTCATCTGATGGGGTGGAGTTTCTTCGCCAGGCTCAGGGAACAACCCAACTCGACCAGCCACTGACGGTGTTGGCTGTCCCGCCTACAGCAGTTTTTGCGATTAAGGCTAGCGCAGCTTGCGTGGAAGTAGATGGTGTCGGGATTCCAGTGACGATAGTGGGTTCGTCTCTGGGTGTCACGTTGGTGACGACCAGCGATGGTTCTCAGCCATCTCAAGTAGCCATCGGAGCAGGCATCACACTGAATGAGTGTGCATGACTGACCAGGTCTGTGTAACTGCGGAAAATCTTGGGCACCGTTTTCCTGGGACGGATTGGCTGTTTTCGGATTTGAACTTTTCCTTAAATCCAGGCGAGGTGATTTGTGTTACAGGTCCTTCTGGCAGTGGAAAATCAACATTGTTATCGCTGCTCGCCGGGTGGGAAAAGCCCACGTCGGGTGCGGTTCATCGTACCGGTGTCGAGCGTGTTCAGTGGGTGTTTCAGAATCCTTATGGTGTGCCGCATCGCAGCGTAGCAGATCATGTCGGGTTCCCGTTGCTCCAGCAGGGGCTTAGTCGGTTGGATGCTGACACAAAAGCCCGGGATTTGCTGGCTCGCTTCGGCCTTGGAGCGACTGCTGACAGGGAGTTTTCCGCTCTGTCAGGAGGTGAGGCTCAGCGGCTGATGCTGGCGAGGGCTCTTGCGGTATCACCAGATCTGCTGCTGGTTGATGAACCGACCGCTCAGTTGGATCGGGTGATGGCTGCGAGTGTGGCGAAAACGCTGACCCACCTGGCTCAGGAAGATGTGATTGTCGTTATTGCCTCGCATGATACAGATGTCGTGAGTCAAGCCAGCTACCTCATCGATCTCGGTGTGACCCATGCTGAAGTAGGTTCAGAATGAGGTTCTCCACGATCATTGACGAGGCACAACGAAACGTGGTGAGCGGGACCACGCGAATGGGTGTGGGTTTCCTTGTCGTGAGCGCTCTCTTGGCGGTGCTTGCTCTAGCAGACCTTCTCACTATTGCGGGTATCCAGAACACAACAGAACGCTACGTTGCCTCAGGTTCCGCAACACGAGGGCTGGTGGCAGCCCATTCCGTAGACGCCACAGCCTGCGATGCGTTGGCGAGCATCGACACGATTCAGAGCAGCGGTGCCATGGTCTCCAGCACCGCGCTGAGATTTTCGGCAGCCCCGGCGGTTTCGGTGCAAACCTTCGCAGCAAGCCCGGGTTTCTCCGCTGTTCTCGACATCACTGACCCCGTACCAGGGGGCGTCTGGATGGAAGCCAACTTGGCTGCCACGCTTCATGCCAGAGTGGGGGATATCATGCCCACGCAGTTGGGTGTCATCCAAGTGGGAGGCATCTTTGCGTGGCCTCAAGATGGCCGAGACCAAAGACTGAGCTTCGCCATTGTGATCCCACGGCTGCCCAGTGAAGCCTTTGATGAGTGCTGGATCACGGCTTGGCCGATCAATGACGCCAACGATATTCTCTTGCGTTCCACTCAGTTGGCGATGTCATCACCAGGAGAGATCGGTCAGATCAACACGCGTCTTGGGACTAATTACGATGCTTATGCAGAGTTCTCAATGCGACTCACTCGCTTTACACCACTTGGAGCACTAGTGGTTGGTCTATCGGTCGGGTACGCCTTGTCCCGACTGCGCCGCTTAGAGTACGCCAGCGCTCTCCATGCAGGACAAACAAGATCCGCTCAATTGCTCACCTGTGCGTTTGAAGCCCTCACATGGAGTGCACCCTCTGCCCTCTTGCTGATCGTAATCATCTGGGCTGTCACCGCAGCTTTCTCAATTGGAGAGACGAATGCTGTACTAGGCATCGTCGGGAGGGTGCCGCTCATTGGTGCCGCTGCGTCCATCCTCGGGGCAATGATCGGCTGTGCCCAAGTCCGCGAGAGAAACTTTTTCCGCATGTTCAAGAATCGTTAGCCTTGGATCGCTGAATTCGGGTTTCAACACTGAATTCAGGACCAGCAATACTGAGAATCATTCACGTATTGGCTGGGCTACCACCTGGTGGATAGTCGGCTTCGGCGGAGGAGGAGAGCTGATTCTATTGAGCGCACGATGTCATGTGGTTGGCGGAGTTGGTCGCTTGTTATGGTGATGATCAGCCAGCCTTCGTCCTGAAGGATTCGGCGCCGTTTGGCATCGATCTCCATTTGCTGTCGGCTTCCGACATGAACTGCACCGTCGTACTCAACACCAACTCTTTCCTGTTCGTACCCCATGTCGAGATGAAAGGTGCGACCAACCGTAGGACAGTGAACTGGAAGATTCACCATGGGTTCAGGCAGACCGGCTTGAACGAGGAGAAGGCGGGTACGGGTTTCGAACAGTGAATCTGTACCAGGACGTACCCACCTCACAACGCTTCTTACCTGCTTGACCCCGCCCTGCCCAGCTAGTCCATCAAGTTCAGTCATAAGTTCTTCCATCGTCAGCAAGGGATTCTGACGACGAACTAATCCATCACCAATTTCAACGAGGGCGTTATTTGATGCTCCCCGAATCTGAATCCAGTGCTGGACTGGGTTTTGCAGAGGTAAGTCATGGACCCGAGCTGTCGCTGTAGGTATTGCTGAACTTCGGTGAGCAATGACATCTCGCCGAATGGGCCTGGGAACATCTCGGTGAATAAGCAGATGGCAGTTCGTCCAATCCCCAACACTTTCAGGAAGTGCCACACCTAGAACCTGAAGAGCGGTGGGGCCATAGAGAACCGCACCCTTGTCAGGGTACGCAGCCAGGATGCCCTGCATCTTGACAATGAACTCATCCCTCCGCTGCTGCCATTCATCGCAACCAGGTACGGAGACAATACGTGCATAAACTCCATTGATTAGTCGCTGATAACCCAAGCGAGTATGGTTCCTGGCAGTAATAACACCAGATCGTGCCAAGTGCATCTCAGCTACAACAGTAGAAGGCATTCTTCTACTGTTCCCTATTCTGTACGAGCGTGGGAAGTTATCCACAGGTTTATTTGAAAAGGGAAAAACTTGCCCATTCCGTAACCCTATGCCCCTCCCTATTCGGAAGTGGTAAGTTTTTCCCCGAAATACCTGGTTTTAAGGGGAAATACTTGCCCATTCCGTATTGGGAGGGGTGATTTTATTCGGAAGTGGCAAGTTTTTCCCTTTGTTTATGGTGTGGGTGAAATCTGGTAGGTCATCGGCTCGGGGACTCCTGCGGAATCCAGTTGAGAGATCAGTTGCAGATTAGAAGGTGGTGATCTGTGGTTGAGTTGGACGTGCTAGGAAGGGGTTTCGCACTAGCCCCCCGCTGCCGCGGCCCCCCCAGGGGGGCCTTGCCATTTGAGACGTGGTCGGGTTGTGTGCGTCCTTAGAAGGAACATCAGGTTTGCTTCTTCGGATGTGTTTGTCTGGGGTCGGGTTGGTTGGGGCTTGGTCTGTCTTAGGGATGGGAAGGAAGGGAGTCCGTATCATGACTAGCTGTGCGAGTTTGAATCTGAAACTCCGGTCTCCTCTTTTTGTGGATGCAGCCAAATACCTCACGATCCATACCACCACAGGCTTGAGCCCGAATCCACTGATCGCTGCCGTAACTAACGGCACTAGGTGGGTGTGCTGACAAGGCGACCATCGGGAAGGCAGGCTGGACACCTGCCGAGCGGTGGCAACGCAGCCCGCGCACTCAGCTAGTGACGCGCAGTGGCAGGGATCGGTGGATTCGGGATTAGTCCTCACAATCACCGGCAAGAATGGAGCAGATTCCGGTTATGAGTGCAGGAAAACTTGTCACCATACTTATCGCGGTGAAACGTAACCCTCTCAGCGAAACTGTTCAATGTCACTGAGGACCCGCAGACCGGACCACGTTTCCTATGGCAAGGCCCCCCTGGGGGGGCCGCGGCAGCGGGGGGGAAAACTACCTCTGCCACCATTACGGGTATGGGACTCCAATCTCTCACCGCGCACCATCCTGCATCATAAGCCCAAGGCCTACACCTAGTCCCTACGTCGGCTGCCGGGGGTTCTGCATTCCGCTTCGCTCCACGCAGAATGACCGGGTGGGAGTCATATCCATGTGGTCATCCTGCCGTCAGGCGGGACCCCCGGCGGCTGATGTGAGGACTTAGCCTACACTTCCTTACCACAGTCCTTACTTTGGCTGCCGGGGGTTCTGCATTCCGCTTCGCTCCATGCAGAATGACCGGGTGGGAGTCATATCCATGTGGTCATCCTGCCGTCAGGCAGGACCCCCGGCGGCTGATGTGAGGACTTAACCTACACTTCCTTACCACAGTCCTTACTTTGGCTGCCGGGGGTCCTGCCTCGCGGCAGGATGACGGGGGTGTTGATGGCGCGCACTAGACTTGGGTGATGGCTGGTTTTAGCTTTTGGTTGATTGTTGGGTTGGTGGCTCTGGTTGGAGTTGTGCTCATCATCGCTGTGGTGATGCTGATTTTGCGTGGGAAGGAGACTGGGGATGTTTGAGATTGATTCTTCTATGGATCCTGTGCTGCTGGGGGTTGCTTGGATGATTGGTCACTGGGAGGGGACTGGACATGGTGCATCTGAGGACGGTGAGAACTACACCTACTCGGCGACTATTGACTTCGCGGAGAATGGCGGAAACTATCTGCACTACATCATGCAGCTCTTTGAGACCGATGACAAGGGTCGTCCCACGAAGTCGCTGGGGATGGAGACGGGATTTTGGCGCCCTCAGGCTGACGGCCAGATCGAGGTCGTGATTGTTCATCCGCAGGGGATTGCTGAGGTCTATGTCGGCAAGATCGAAGGGGCAAAGATTGAGCTCACCACGGATCTTGTTGCCCGTACGCTAACCGCTGAGGTTCCTGTGACGGGGGGACATCGGCTCTATGGCAATGTTGAGTCAGATCTGATGTTCACCTATGACCGAGGTACTGCCGACCAGGATCTTCAGCCGCTGCTGTGGGCTCGGTTGGCCCGGGCCTAGGAGGTCAGTGACCTATCATGACCAAGGTTCTGATCACGGACGGTACAGACGCGGGCCTAGCCTGGCACTACGGCGATCCTTTAGGAGAACAGCGTCTGCTAGAAGAGGCCGGGGGAGTGGTTGAGCTTTCCAACCGCGAGGTCATACGCATCGACGGAGATGATCGACTCAAGCTGGTGAATCTTCTCAGCACCCAAGCTCTGGACTCGCTGGCAATCGGAGAGTCAGCATCCACCTATCTTCTCGATCCGCAAGGACACATTGTTCACTTTTTGGCACTCGTCAATGATGAAGAAACCCTGTGGGGATGGACAGAACCGGGCCGAGGGCGCGCGCTGGCCGATCACCTGAACTCGATGCGTTTCCGCTTAGATGTACGCGCCGAGCTGGTCGACCAGATGACGATCCTGTGGTCCGGGGTTCCACGTGACAACACAGTTATGCGCAGCGGTACGCCGAACTGCCTGGGTGGTTATGAACTATTTGTGCCGAGAGACAGCCATTCATTGGACCCGACGGTTGGGCTGTGGGCCTATACAGCCAGACGTGTTGCTGCAGGGGTTCCACGCATAGGAACAGATACTGACGAACGTACGATCCCCAATGAACTCGGCGTACCTTCCGAATGTGTGTCACTGAACAAGGGCTGCTACCCAGGTCAAGAGACAGTTGCAAAAACTCATTTCCGAGGTACTCCGCCCAGACGACTCGTACGCCTTCACTTCGATGGTTCGCAGGAGAGGTTCATGAGTCCGGGAACGCCGTTGACTGCCGTAGAATCTGATACCCCGGTGGGTATCCTGGGTTCGATGGCATATCACATGGACCTGGGTCCTATTGCACTGGGTTTGATTGCACGGAAGATCACTGACTCCACACTCATCCTTGCAGATGGGGTCCCGGCGACTATCCAGCCTTTGGTGTGACCCCCGCCGTCATCCTGCCGCAGGCAGGACCCCGTGAGGTTACTTTGGACTTAAGCTGGGGAATCTGTTCATACTCCATACGTCGGCTGCCGGGGGTCCTGCCTGCGGCAGGATGACGGGGGCGATGTCATACTCCGTACGTCGGCTGCCGGGGGTCCTGCCTGCGGCAGGATGACGGGGGCGATGTCATACTCCGTACGTCGGCTGCCGGGGGTCCTGCCTGCGGCAGGATGACGGGGGCGACGTCATACTCCGTGTGTCGGCTACCGGGGGTTAGTGACGATTCTTATTGAGGAACTCGTTGGTGCCGAGTTCCTTGGGAGTGTAATCAGACTCATGATCGGTTCCCTTGGCCCTCATCCAGGAGTCGATGATTTCTTTTTCAGCGTGGGAACGGCCCACCCAGATGGCACCTTCGACAGATTTTCCTGGTTCGAGATCCTTGTAGACCGAGAAGAAGTGTTCGATCTCCAGCAGAGTCAGGTCTGACAGATCTGTCAGTTCACGGACTCCTGCTTGGCGAAGATCAGCGGTGGCGATGCACAGAACTTTGTCATCTCCACCCATCTCATCAGTCATACGGAACATCCCAATGGCCCGGCACTCGATCAGAGCACCAGGGAAGGTTGGTTCGGCCAAAATCACCATCGCATCGAGCGGGTCACCATCCTGACCGAGGGTGCCTTCAATAAACCCATAGTCATTGGGGTATTGAGTTGAGGTGAACAGAGTACGATCCAAGCGAATCCGCCCAGTATGGTGATCCATTTCGTACTTATTTTTCGTTCCTTTTGGAATTTCGATGGTTACATCGAAGCGTAGGGCAGGCTCAATTTGCGGACTTTGAAAACTACCGGCCACGGTCCCTCCTAAAAGACATAGTTATTCCTGTGAAGTGAGTCTATCGTCCTAATAGCTGGAAGTTGCAAGACTGGGAGCAAGCAATCTCAGATTCTCCTAGAATAGGTGTATGCCCGATCAACTTATCATTGGTTTCAACCCGATGTCGGCTGCCAATAAGGTGGCCTACTACTCTGGGCAGATTCGGGTGCGCATCCTGTGGCTGATTGTTGCCATTGCCATCTGTGCATGGATTTGGATCTGGCAGCGCAGCGTCTTGACTCCCCAAGTCACCGGGATGCTTTTCGGAGTGGGGATTGCGTACTCTGCGATTTGGTTGGCTCTGGCTGTGATTAACTGGCGCCGTGCCAAGTCCGCTCTTGCTGCGATTTCACCCGGTGTGGCAGCGGCTGTCGATCGACGCGGAATCTGGCTCCAAGGAACCGGGATGGCATGGCCCGAAATCGGCTCAGTGGCCATCAAGACTGGTCGATTCAGCAGTTCACCACGGCTGCTAGTGACCCGCATTGACGGTCAAGTCATATCGATCTCTGTGGCGGATCTGGATGTGATGCCGGGCACCATCGATGCCGCTGTTCGTACCTTCTCTTCCGGAACCCAGTGGATCGATACCTCCAAGCTAGGCAACTGAAGCCCACTCGTGGCAAGCACACTAATCAGGTACTAGACTGACGTTACAGGTCAATAGAGACCTTTGAGACTTTACGTTCAGGAGAGAATATGCCCATTGCAAACCCCGAAGTTTACGCGGAAATGATCAAAAGGGCCAAGGAAGGCAGCTATGCCTATCCCGCCATCAATGTCACCTCATCTCAGACGCTCAATGCTGCGCTGGCAGGATTCGCCGAAGCCGGTTCTGACGGTATCGTGCAGGTATCAACTGGCGGTGCTGAGTACGCCTCAGGCCCGACCATTAAGAACATGGTTTCCGGCGCGGTGGCTTTGGCTGAGTACGCCCACGTTGTCGCGAAGAACTACCCGGTCAATATCGCCCTTCACACCGACCACTGCCCCAAAGACAAATTGGACACCTATGTACGTCCGCTGATCGCGATTTCCGCTGAGCGCGTACGTGCGGGAATGGACCCGCTGTTCGGTTCACATATGTGGGACGGATCGGCTGTCAGCCGCGATGAGAACCTTCAGATTGCCCAAGAGTTGCTGGCTCTTAGCGCTGCTGCCAAGCAGATTCTTGAGATTGAGGTCGGCGTGGTCGGCGGAGAAGAAGACGGTGTCTCCAATGAGATCAACGAGAAGCTGTATTCCACAGTCGAAGACGGCATGGCTACGATTGAAGCTCTCGGTCTGGGAGAGAATGGTCCCTACATCACAGCTTTGACTTTCGGTAATGTCCATGGTGTTTACAAGCCCGGACATGTCCAGCTTCGTCCGGCAGTGCTGAAGGAAATCCAGGATGCGGTCGGGGCAAAGTATGGGGTTGACAAGCCTTTCGCGCTGGTCTTCCATGGCGGTTCCGGTTCCACAGCCCAGGAAATCTCAGACTCCGTTGATTTCGGCGTAATCAAGATGAACATCGACACTGACACCCAGTACACCTTCACCCGTCCCGTGGTGGATTTCATGTTCAAGGGGTACGACGGTGTCCTCAAGGTTGACGGTGAAGTCGGCAATAAGAAGCAGTACGATCCGCGCGCTTGGGGCAAAGTCGCCGAGGCCGGTATGGCTGCCCGTATCGTCGAAGCCGCACAGCAACTGCGGTCCGCAGGCCGTACCTTCTGATCTCTTTCCTGTACGCCGGTCGCTTTGCCGACACGCCAATTCAGCATTGGAAAAATTGGCAGCGACCGGGGGTCAGGATTGAACTAAACTAGGTTCATGAGTACACATACTCAGATTCTCGCTAGTCTGTATCAGCGTTGGCCGGAGCATCGCATCGGCCCCACTCTCACTCGTATTTCTGCGCTCATGAACCTCCTGGGGGACCCCCAGCATGCGGCGCCGATGATTCATATCACAGGGACAAACGGCAAAGGGTCCACTGCCATCATTATTGATGCCCTTTTGCGGGCTCAGGGATTGCGTACTGGGCTTTTTCTTTCGCCTCATCTGGCAGATCCCTGCGAGCGAATCAATGTTGACGGTCAGCCGATTTCTCCGGAGACCTTCGATCAGGTGTGGACCGAGATCGAGCCTTTTGTTGCCATGGTCGATTCGCAGTTGATCGACGGCATCGAGATGACTTTCTTTGAGGTCATGACGGCGATGGCCTATGCCTGCTTCGCAGATGCCCCTGTGGATGTCATGGTGATCGAAGTCGGCATGGGAGGCAGTTGGGATGCCACCAATGTCGGTGATGGGCAGGTCTGTGTCTTCACTCCGATCGCCATGGATCATGTGAACTATCTTGGGGATTCCCTGGATTTGATTGCGACGGAGAAGGCAGGGATTATTAAGCCCAAGAGCCATGTCGTCCTCGCCGGTCAAGAGCCCGAGGTCGCCAAGATTCTTCTCGCGCGCTGCAAAGAATTGGGGGTCGCGGCCTCGAAAGAGGGTGAGGACTTCTCCCTGATTGATCGTCGGATGGCTGTGGGTGGTCAGGTGATTCGCCTGGAAGCCGGGGCTGGTCCTATCGGTGATCTATTCTTGCCTTTGTATGGTGCCGGCATGGCGCATAATGCGGTTCTTGCTGTGGCAGCGGTCGAAGCTTTCGATGGGATGAGGGGATTGGATCCTGGGGTCATCGAGGATGGCTTTGCTGAAGTACGAGCGCCTGCGCGTACTGAGCGGGTGCATGTGTCCCCGCCGATCGTTATTGACACCTGTCATAACCCAGCGGCTGTGACTGCGGTTTTGGACACCATGGACGAGGCTTATGCTTTCTCTCCGCAGATTGCGGTGTGGGGAATGATGGCAGACAAGGACATCAACACAATCTTGGCTTTGCTGGAGCCCAGGGTTTCGACCTTGGTGATCACTCAGGCGCGCTCACCGCGGGCTATGAGTGCTAAGGATTTGGGAGAAAGAGCATTTAGCTTCTTCGATGTTGATCGGGTTGTCGTGCGGCCGTTGCTGGCTGATGCTATTGATACAGCGGCTCAGCTTGCTGATGAAGCTGGACGAGGTGCAGGTATTCTCATCGCAGGGTCGGCTGTTTTGGCTGGACAGGCCCGTACGATGCTCAAACCCACCATCGACGACCAAGCTACGTAAGGGCAACCGCTACCCCCAGGGTCGTCCTACCTAGCACCGCCTAGACCAACCTGCCCACCACCCCTGGGCCAACCTGCCCACCACCCCTGGGCCAACCTGCCCACCACCCCTGGGCCAACCTGCCCACCACCCCTGGGCCAACCTGCCCAC
>Ga0123356_10001947_pt1 | contig 22359 bp, 17 predicted proteins | sample TergutEmb28metaG_2_FD_92546 | JGI IMG/M metagenome (GOLD analysis project Ga0123356, IMG submission 92546) | Embiratermes neotenicus P3 segment gut microbial communities from Petit-Saut dam, French Guiana - Emb289 P3 | ecosystem: Host-associated > Arthropoda: Insects > Digestive system > Gut ...
CTATTGACGCTGGTGGTGGTGAGCTCGGCAGCATTGCAAGCTCCATAAATAATATATCGTCCGGTATCAATACAGCCGTCGAAGAGCGACTGAAAAGCGAACGACTAAAAACTGAGCTTATAACCAATGTTTCGCACGATATCAGGACACCGCTTACATCTATCATCACATATACCGACCTGCTTGACCATGAAGGGCTTGATAGCAAAAAGGCCCCTGAGTATCTTGATGTATTGAAGCAAAAGTCACAAAGGCTCAAGACACTTACGGACGAACTTTTCGAAGCCGCAAAGGCTGCAACCGGCAACATCGATGTCAACCTCACGGATCTCAACATTGTTTCACTTATCAATCAGGTACTTGGCGAGCTTGATTCAGCGATAAAAACATCGGGGCTTGACTTGCGTGTCAACCTCCCGGAAAAACTGATGGCAAGAGCTGACGGGCGGTTGATGCAGCGTATAATGGAAAACCTTCTGTCAAATGTCTTCAGGTACTCACTGTCCGGTTCACGTGTATACCTGGATGCACTTTCAACAGAAGATAAACGGGTCCGTATTGATATCAAAAATATTTCTGCGGCGGAGCTAAACTTCGATCCATCAGAGCTGACCGAGCGATTTAAACGCGGTGATAACTCCCGCACAGACGGCGGAAGTGGTCTGGGATTATCTATTGTGCAGAGCTTTGTAAGCGCACAGAGTGGTAAGCTGGATATATCAATAGATGGTGACTTATTTAAGGCTACAGTGCTTCTGCCTGCTCCATCTCCTCATACGCAGACCTGACCTCTGCCGAGAAATACAACGACCCCAGAGCGCAAATAATGTCCCTCTCCCCTGCCAGTTTATACGCTTCGGAAACTCCGTTTTTGACTGCTTCGCAGTTCATTACCGGTACTCCGAAGCGTTTTAGTCTGTCTGCAAGCTCACTTGATAACATTGCTCTATGATAGTCGGGCTTCACAGCGATAAATACTTTTGCCAGCGGTGCTAAATGTGCCATCATTGTGTCTACATCCTTATCCGCCATGACTCCTGTGATGAAAATTATTTTCCTGCCATCAAAGAGTTTGCGCAGGCTTTCCGCAGTTGCTTCTATTCCTTGAGGATTATGTGCTCCGTCAAGGATAAATACAGGCCCCTGACCAAGCACTTCGAATCTGCCCGGCCACTTTACAGCGGCAAGTCCCGCTGTTATATCATCATCTTTGATACAAAAGCCCTTCTCGCGTAATATTTCTAGTGCTGTAACTGCTACAGTTGCATTTTTCGGTTGATATGCTCCAATCAACTGCAGTTCTATTTTCCCATATGGTTCTAACTCAAACTGTATGCCTTCAAGTGAGAATCTTTGATCTGATATGCGTTTGAAGTCTGCTTTTCGCAGTCTTGCACCTTGCTCTTTTGCTATTTGCTCAAAAACACTTTCGACCTCCGGTTCACCACCGTAAACAAGGACGTCTCCGCCTTTTTTGATTATCCCGGCTTTTTCCCTTGCTATATCTCTTAGTGTCGGGCCGAGTTCTTTTACGTGGTCATATCCGATCGCCGTTATCACAGCAAGTTCCGGTGTTTCAATAATATTTGTTGAGTCCAGCCTGCCGCCCATCCCTACTTCCAAAACAACTATGTCACAAGCCTTATTTTTAAAGTACTTCATTGCAAGTACTGTTATTATTTCAAATTCTGTCGGAGCGTCTACCATTGCATCCGCAAAGGGGCGGATCTCATTTATTATGTTCTCCAGGTCTTCATCTGATATTTGTTCACCATTGATCTGAATACGCTCGTTAAATCGCAGTATGTATGGCGATGTATACAGTCCTGTTTTGTATCCTGCCTTTTCCAGGACAGACGCAATACTTATCGAGGTGGAGCCTTTACCGTTAGTGCCTGCTACATGCACAAATTTTAGTTGTTTTTCAGGGTTTCCGAGTGCATGGAGCAGTTCCCGGGTACGTTCAAGTCCCGGTTTACTTCCCTGCCATTTGACATTATGAATATACTCAAGTGTTTCAGCTCTGCTCATATGAAGTAACATCCTTTAATACATTGATCCTTCTTATGAAGGCAGGTACATATACACTCTTTTTCACTTAGGTTATCGCATCCGTGCGATAATGCGTGCGCTCCGCGTCCGTGCTACGCTTGACAGAATGTATATGTACCTACCTCCATAAGATTACGTTCGCAATTATATCATAGTTATTTTTCCAGTTGTAGACATTTGCTTGAAAAGTGTGTACAATAATTTTCCAAATCAGAATGCTGAAAGGAGTCGTAATTATGATATCCGAAAAAATGATTGAACTTACGCAAAAAAACAGTGTTATTCGTGCTATGTTTGAGGAAGGAAACAGGCTTGCAAAGCTCCACGGGCGTGAAAATGTTTATGATTTCAGCCTAGGTAATCCCAATATTCCTTCACCTGCAGCAGTGAATAATGCTATTGTTGATATAGTTAACAATGAGGATTCCGTCGCTATCCACGGTTATATGAGCAATGCCGGTTATCCCGCTGTCAGGGAAGCTATCGCAAAGTCATTGAACACAAGGTTTGATACGGCATTTAATGAGAATAATATCATCATGTCGGTCGGGGCTGCGGGTGGTTTAAATGTTGCTCTCAAAACTCTCATCAATCCCGGTGATGAGGTTATCGTTATTTCTCCGTTTTTTGTCGAATATGGCAACTATGTAAGTAACTATGACGGGAAGCTTGTGATCGTGCCTGCCTCACGTTTTGATTTTCAACCTGATGCTGCTACAGTGCATAAAGCTATCACCCCTAAAACAAAAGCTATTATTCTAAACTCGCCTAATAACCCGACAGGTGTCATATATACTAAAGATGAAATCAAGCAACTTGCCGATGTACTCAATGACAAAGCACATGAGTACGGAGCACCTATCTACATCATTTCTGATGAGCCTTATCGTGAGCTTGCTTATGATGGTGTTGAGGTTCCGTTTATTTCAAATTATTACAAAAATACGATCATATGCTACTCATGGTCGAAATCTTTATCACTGCCGGGGCAGCGTATCGGTTATATTGTTATACCACGTGAGATAGATGATTATGAGCTCATTTTTGATGCTGCATGTATAGCAACGCGTATACTCGGCTATGTAAATGCCCCTTCACTGATGCAAAAGGTTGTTGCAAAGTGTCTTTTCGAGCAGACAAGTATAAGTGCTTATGATACAAACAGAAAACTACTTTACAATGGTCTAAAGGATCTCGGGTTTGAAGCTATATATCCACAAGGTGCGTTTTACTTATGGATCAAAACACCTGTTGATGATAAGGAGTTTGTTGAAGCAGCTAAGAAGTATAACATCCTAATTGTACCCGGATCGGCATTTACGTGCCCGGGATACGCGAGGATCGCATATTGTGTCACCGAAGAAACTATTGGAAACTCACTGCCCGCGTTTAAAAAACTCGCAAAAGAGTTCGGGCTGAAGAAAGCTAAAGGATAAACTATGGATAACAACAAAAAGACGATTTTATCAGGTATACAGCCCAGCGGCGCTATGACACTCGGCACGTATCTCGGTGCTCTAAAGAACTGGGCAGCACTTGCGGATGAGTATGATTGTTACTATATGATCGTTGATATGCATGCTATTACTGCGCGACAGGAACCGGCGTCACTCCGCAAAACACCATTTGAACAGCTTGCACAGTATATCGCATGTGGTCTTGATCCCGAAAAAAATATACTTTTCATCCAGAGTCATGTGCCCGCACATGCGCAGCTTGCATGGGTGCTAAATTGTTATACAATGTTCGGCGAGCTTTCAAGGATGACACAGTTTAAGGACAAGTCTTCTAAAAATGCTGAAAATATCAATGCAGGGCTTTTCACTTACCCTGCTTTGCAAGCTGCAGACATTCTCTTATACCAGGCTGATTATGTTCCGGTTGGTGCAGACCAGAAGCAACATGTTGAGCTGACGCGTGATATCGCTGTGCGCTTTAACGGAATATACGGAGATGTTTTTAAGCTGCCGGAGCCTTATATACCAAAGGTCGGTGCCAGAATAATGGATCTGCAGACTCCGACGAATAAAATGTCAAAGTCAGATATCGTTGATGGCGGCTGCATTTTGCTGCTTGATAAGCCCGAAGATATAATGCGGTCATTTAAACGTGCCGTTACCGACAGTGAAACAAGCGTTCGTTTTGATCCTGAAAATAAACCGGGGATCTCCAACTTGATCCAAATCTACTCTGTTTGCTCCGGAAAGGATTTTAAGGCTATAGAGTCTGAATTTGAAGGCAAAGGATATGGCGATTTCAAACCGGTCGTCGGTGAAGCTGTTGTCGAGCTGCTTCGTCCGATCAGAGAAGAATCATTAAAGCTTATCTCTGATAAGGCATATCTTGAAGGTGTCTTTAAAAGTGGCGCAGAAAAAGCGTCTTATACTGCAAATAAGACGCTGCGTAAGGTTTATAAGAAAATAGGTTTTATTGATATTTTTGGGTAGTATACGATAGTAATTATATTTGAAACTCTTCTTCCGCGATTTGTTTGACAGGAATGCTTTTTGCAAACTCCGGTCTGCGTTTTGTCGGTTCATAGCGGAATGCGCCGCACTTGCCGTCATCCGACATTATTCCTCTTTTACTGCATGCAACTTCGCCAAACCCCAATGTCATTCCATGCTTACAGTATGCGCAGCTCGGCTCTATGTTACGTCTAAAAAGCACCGTTAACGACTCCCCTTTTGCTATTATTTGTCTTTCGGTTGGTATTTTACCATATGGTACATGTTCTCACAACTGTTTTTTGGGCTTACGAACTCTCCCCCATTTGAAGCATACCTGCATAACCCGGCTATACAGCATCTGTTGCATGCGGGGTTTCTTGCTGTGCATACCGCACGTCCGTGCAACACAAGCCGATGACAGAAATCGGAAGATTTATCGGGAGGCAACACTTTGCGCAGAGCTGTTTCTATCTTGACCGGATCTTTTGTGTCAACAAAACCCATCCGGTTTGTCAATCTTATACAATGTGTATCAACAACAACTGCGGGTTTCTTAAATACATCACCCAGAATCAAGTTCGCTGTTTTTCTTCCGACTCCCGGAAGCCTGAGCAGTTGCTCCATAGTATCAGGAACACTACCGTTAAATACACCCAAGAGCATTGCTGAGGCGGCTATGATGTCTCTTGCTTTTACTCTGTAGAATCCGCATGGATGTACGATTTCTTCCATCTCTTTAATATCGGCACCGGCGAGAGCTTCAAGCGTTGGATAACGTTTGTATAATACGGGTGTTACAGTATTTACTCGTGCATCTGTGCATTGTGCCGCAAGCCTTGCCGCAAATAAAAGCTCATAATCTTTCTTATATTCGAGTGCACAGATTGGTTCCGGATAACACTCTTCCAGCAGCTCTATGATTTTATTTACTTTGGCTTTTGACAGCATAAATAAATACCTCAATCCGGTTTTTTGCTTTTTTGTCAAACTATTCTACCATGTTCTTATTGTATTTTATAGAAAATAATATTTATGTTTCCATTTAAGATGAAATCTTGTTATAATAAAAAAAAAGCATAGGAGGAAAATCAGTGATAAGAGAATTAATGTCATTTATTTCAGAGCATGATCCGGAGGTCGGTAAATCGATAGAGCGGGAGTTTAATCGTCAACGAAGAAATATTGAGCTTATCGCATCCGAAAACTGTGTTAGTGAATCTGTAATGTTGGCTCAAGGAACGATACTTACAAATAAGTATGCCGAAGGATACCCGGGACGTCGTTACTACGGCGGATGCGAAGAAGTTGATGTTACAGAGTCTTTAGCAATAGATCGTGCAAAAGAACTGTTTGGAGCAAATTTTGCCAATGTTCAGGCGCATTCCGGAGCAAGTGCTAATTTCGAGGCATTTATGGTTTTATGTCAGCCGGGGGATACAATACTCGGAATGAATCTTGACCATGGAGGTCACCTGACACACGGTCATCCTGCAAATTTCTCGGGTAAATACTATAAAGTTCACGCTTATGGTGTCACTCCTGATACAAATACAATCGATTATGATGAAGTTCTTAAAACAGCCAAGGAATGCAGGCCTAAAATGATTATTGCCGGTGCTTCCGCATATCCCAGAAAAATCGATTTTAAGAGATTTTCAGAAATCGCAAAAGAGGTCGGCGCATATCTGTTGGTCGATATGGCTCATATAGCCGGGCTTGTGGCTGTAGGAGAGCACCCAGACCCCGTACCGTATGCAGATATTGTTACAAGTACTACACATAAAACGCTTCGCGGTCCGCGCGGCGGCCTTATACTGACAAATGATGAAGCGATTGCCAAAAAAATCGACTCCGCTGTATTCCCGGGTGCTCAAGGCGGGCCGTTAATGCATGTAATTGCTGCAAAAGCAATTGCTTTTGGTGAAGCTCTTAAGCCGAGTTTTAAAGAGTATCAGCTTCGTGTTCTCAAAAATGCCAAGGCACTTGCAAGCGCATTTATCAATGAAGGGTTTGATTTGGTGTCGGGCGGAACAGACAATCACCTCATGCTGGTAGATTTGCGTAAGTTCAACACTACAGGCAGAGATATGGAAGAGCATCTTGACGAAGTTCATATAACAACAAACAAAAACAAAATCCCGAATGATCCGCAGTCCGCATTGGTTACAAGCGGCTTGCGTATTGGTACACCGGCAGTTACAACGCGTGGATTCGGTGAAGAAGAAATGGTGAAAATCGCTGAGCTTTTCCGCCTTACCGCAGCCGAGTTTGATTCAAAATCAGATTATATCCGTGACGAAGTAAGCAAGATGTGTGAGAAGTATCCACTTTATGACTAAAAAGAGGTTTTCACTTATTCCGCATCATATTTTCCACAGTGTTACAGACGTCACTACAGATTATCTAAAGCAACTTGGAATAAGGTTTCTCATGCTGGATTTGGACAACACGATTGCGGCATATGACGAACATGTACTTGCAGACGATATATCGTTATGGATCGATGATGTAAAAAACAGTGGCATCGTGTTGTTCCTGATATCAAACAGTACTCGTAAAAAACGTGTAGAGTCTTTTGCACACTCGATCGGTGTAGAGTTTATCATGCAGTCAAATAAACCTTCACCAAAAAGCTTATTACGTGCAATGGATATTGCCGGGTTTAGTCCCGATGTTTCAGCACTAGCGGGTGATCAAATCGTCACAGACACAATTGCAGCTCATAGAGCCGGAGTTATATCTATTATTGTGCGACCGAGACGTTTTTCAAATCCATTTCTGGCGATACGGTACTATGTTGAAGTACCGTTTCGTGCGATGTGTAAAAATAAAAATCGAACGGAGTTTCAATAATGAACAATATTGACAGAATAAGACAGGTAATGCCCGAGTATAAATGTGAAGCTATCATAATCGCCAATCAGATCAACAGGTTTTTTGCTACCGGATTTAATTCAAGTGCGGGAGTACTGCTGGTAACAACAAGCAATGCATGGTTTTTCATCGACTTTCGTTATATTGAAGCTGCTGAAGCTGCTATCCAAGGAGCCGAGGTTGTCCTCATTTCAAAGGATGAAACAGTTACCGAAAGTGTCAGTGCTGTGGTCAAAAAAGCCGGGATAAAATCGCTTGGTTTTGAAGATGGATCCGTCTCATATGCAGGCCATAAAGAGTGGTGCGAAAGCTTTGGAGTCGAGATGGTTCCTGCACAAAAGCTGATCGATTCTTTACGTGATATAAAATCACGTGCTGACGTTGATAAAATGATAAAAGCACAGCGCATTGCAGAAAAGGTTTTCAGCGAAATATTACCGCTTATCAGCAAAGATATGACTGAAAAAGAGTTATCTGCCGAAATCGTTTATCGTTCGGTTAGAAATGGTGCAGATGACAAGTCCTTTAATCCCATAGTTGTTTCAGGTGTGAACTCCAGCCGACCGCATGGTGTATCCGGTGATGAAAAAATCGTTAACGGGTTTTTGACAATGGATTACGGTGCAAAACTCGACGGGTGGTGCAGCGACACAACCAGGACCGTATGCGTTGGCAAACCTGATGATGAAATGGTAAGGATTTATGACACGGTTCTAAAAGCTCAAGAAGCAGGTATTAAAGCCGTGCATGGTGGAGTAAAGGGTTTCGATGTTGATAATGCTGCCCGTACTATTATTGAAGATGCAGGATATGGTGAGTTTTTTGGACACGGGTTTGGTCATTCGATAGGGCTGGAAGTTCATGAATCACTGAAAGCATCGCAGCTATCAAAAGACATCTTACCCACAGGTGCTGTTATTTCTGCCGAGCCGGGAATATACCTGCCGGGGCGTTACGGTGTCAGGATCGAGGACGTCATATACATCACTGAGAACGGTTCTGAAAACATTACAAACTTACCAAAGAATCTCATTGTATTGTAGTGCGTTTAAGCATTATTTGAGCATTTTTTAACTTGCATAACTTTTTGATATGGTATACAATATCTTGTGGTGAAATGAGGAGGAGCGTTTATGATTTCTGCAGGTGATTTTAAAAACGGTGTAACCTTTGAATGGGACGGAAAGGTCATGCAGGTCGTTGAATTTCAGCATGTCAAGCCGGGTAAAGGCGCAGCATTTGTCCGTACCAAATTAAGAAATGTCATAACCGGAGCTGTTATTGACACCTCCTTTAATCCTTCTGATAAGTTTGAGAGTGCTTTTGTAGAACGCCGTGATATGGAGTATAGTTACAGCGATGGAGATCTATACTATTTCATGGATCAGGAGACATATGAACTTGAACCTGTTGACAGCAGTCTTCTTGGCGATAGTTTTAAGTTTGTAAAGGAAAATATGATATGCAATGTCCATTCATATAAAGGAAAGATTTTTAACGTGGACTCGCCAAACTTTGTTGATTTGGTAGTTACTGCTACCGACCCGGGTTTTAAAGGAGATACAGCTACAAATGTTCTCAAGCCGGCAACGGTTGAAACCGGTGCAGAAGTCAAGGTTCCCCTATTCATCAGCGAGGGTGAAAAAATCCGCATTGATACAAGATCAGGCGAATATATGGAGCGCACAAAAGGATAATAAATGGAGGTAAAGCTTTATGACTATCAAAGAAAAAGTTGCTTATCTGGAAGGTTTGGCCGAGGGTCTGGATATCGATTCTACTGAACAGGGTAAACTGTTTGCGGCAATAATCGATACCCTTCACGACATGGCCGACGAAATTGAAGAGCTTAACGAAAATGCACTTGACATCGGCGAAGAGCTAGACGCTATCTCTGATGATCTTGCCGAAGTCGAGGACTTTTTACTCGATGACGACTATGATTTCGACGATGAAGATTTTGATTTCGACTTTGACGATGACGACTTCTATGACGATGATGATGACTTTGACGACGACGATCGCGGTTGTAATTTTTGCGGTAATAAAAACGTCTCTTTTACAATCGATGTAAACTGCCCTGAGTGTAATGCCGAAATCGAACTTGATGAAGAAGACATCGCAAACGAGTCCGTAACTTGCCCGGCATGTAATAAGCTTATTGAACTTGAAATCGACGAGGTTGATGACGAAGACTTCGACGATGATTTTGAAGAAGACGAGGGTGAAGAGAAAACACAGAGCGTAGAGGGCGAGAAAGTAGAGTGATTCCGGCTTGAAGCTATGAGTTTATCGATCAGAAAGCGGCTTGAACCTTAGGGGTTTCAAGCCGCTTTTTTATGTATGTGTGTTACGTGGAGGTTGAGTTGTGTTTACTGTGGGTCGGGTTTATGTTTCAGGAGGTGTTTGCTTAGGACTTCGAATACTTTGTCGACGTCGATTGGTTTGCTGAGGTGGTCGTCCATGCCGGCTTCAAGGCATGCTTCAACATCGTCTTTGAAAACATTAGCTGTCATTGCGATAATTGGCAACTCTTCGCGTTTGTATGAAGTCAGGGCGCGTATTTGCCTGGTCGCTTCAAGCCCGTCCATAACAGGCATCTGAACATCCATTAATATGATATCATACTTGTCTTTTGATGATTCTACCATGTTTAGGGCTTCCATGCCGTTTTCAACGCTGTCTAAGACCAGACCTGTATTTTCCAATAGCGATATAAGAATTTCTCTATTGATTTCTATGTCTTCGGCTATGAGCATCTTCATCCCGGCAAATCTTCCGTCCATTTGCTTTAAATCATCGGATGGATTGGCATTTGCATCAAGATTTTCGTTTATATAATCATATCCTTTTTCGATACGTAAGGTTTCCAAGGTAATTATGAAACGTGCGCCATTACCCAGTTCCGATTCTACCCATATGTTACCGCCCATTAGTTCAATAATACGTTTTGATATCGAAAGCCCAAGCCCTGTGCCTCCAAACATGCGGCTTGTACCTCTATCTGCCTGTTCGAATACTTTGAACAGTTTATCCTGTTGTTCGGGAGATAAGCCAATGCCGTTATCAGCTACCTCGATGCGTAGCTTGCACTCATCACCGATTTCTCCGATCAAGGAGGTTAGAAACTCAATTTTTCCACCTTCCGGTGTAAATTTTATCGCATTGGATAACAGATTGGTTATTACTTGCGCCAAACGCTGGTCGTCTCCCACAATAAACTTAGGTACATTGCTGTCAATATTAACGGTCAAAAACTGTTGCTTTTCTTCTGCTCGATAACCTACTACTGTGATCACTTTCTGTAACATTTTTTCATAATTGTACTCTACGGGCGAGAGTTCAAGTTTGTTCGCTTCGATTTTTGCCATATCAAGCACATCATTGATAACACCTAGCAAATGAGAAGATGCATTTTCTATTTTGCTAAAGGCACGGTCTTTTTCGTCAATGTTCTTTGCTCTTTCTCCAATTCCGGTCATTCCTATTATAGCGTTTAATGGAGTGCGAATCTCATGACTCATTGTCGAAAGAAACTGGCTCTTGGATGAACTTGCTTTTGCATATTGAATGGCTTTTTTATTGTATGAGCGCATACCGAAGAATCCTGACAGTATCGAGATAAGCAAAGAAAGTACTAAAACGATTCTCATAACTCTCATATTGTTTCGCATAGTGACAAGAACTTCATCACTTATATCAACACCTGCTGCGCAATAAACCGTGCCGTCATTTCTATATACCGGAACTGCTGCGGACAGAAGACTGTCCCAAGTCTCGGTATAAACGCCCAGATCTGTCACCCAGCTTTCCCCTGCTGAGATCCTGACAACGGCTTCGGCTGTAAAGGGGTCGTCTTCGATTGCGAAAAAGAGCTCAGGTGTTACCATATAATCTTCGTCTTCGTCGTTATCGATAATGTACTGAATCAGACCGTCCCCTGTGTAGCGCCAATAATAGACATAGAGCACCTGGTTTTCTTCAGCAAACTTTTGCAGTCTTGTGCGTATTTCATCCCATTCGGGTCTTTCCATATCTTCCACTGTATAGAATAGTTCAAGTTCTTCTACAGTAAGAAACACCGAAGCGTGCTGGGCTGCTGCTCGCAAATGCCTCTGGATACTGTCAACTGTTTCTCTTTCCATACCGTTTATGTAAAAAGAAAATACCACAGCGACAACAAGCATAAAAGTTGCAGATAAAAAAAACAATGCATAAACAAGAGAGAATTTAACGCCTGTTTTTTTTCTTTCTTTTCCCATAGTCGGAGTCTCCGTTTGTTTTTTAGTCACTTCGTTCGATAATAGACGGTTTCTGAATCTTTCCTAATAAAATTATACATTTTTTGTCGAGCAATGCAAGTCATAATTGATTAACAATATCCGCTTTGTCATTGGTCTTGAGAGGTAAATAGCTTTATTCCGCTTATCACCTCGGTTATTTCTTCATCGGTCAACTCCGGATATATTGGCAAACAGACTGATTCGGAGGTTATCATTTCGACAACGGGTAATGAGCCTTTCTCGTATCCAAGATAACTAAAGGCTTTTTGCAAATGCATAGGTACGGGGTAGAATGCTCCTGTGCTTATGCCTTTTGATGTAAGAAATTCGCCCATTTCCACTTTTTTGTCTGTTCGAATCGCATACTGGTGGAAACCACCGGTTGAATACGACGATGGTTGTGGTGTTTTTACTATATCTTTTAACTCTTCAGAGTATCTTTTTGCGATTCTTTCTCTTGTTGCATTAAACTTGTCCAGATGTTTTAGTTTTATGTTAAGAATAACTGCTTGAACAGGATCGAGCCGCGAGTTGTATCCTATCAGATAGTTAAAATACTTATACGGGTTATATAACGCATTGATGTCTGCAGGTATCGTACCGGCAAGGTCATCGGGAACTCCGAATAAATACTCCCTTGCTTTAGCTCCGTTTTGTCCGGCTCCATGCTCTCTAAGTGCCCTTAGTATTGTTGCATAATCATCATTGTTTGTGGTGATCATTCCCGCATCACCATAAGCGCCGAGGTTTTTTGTCGGATGAAAAGAAAATGTCGTTATATCGCATAAACCACCTACTTTTCTTCCCTTGTATTCCGCTCCGAGTGCCTGGGCTGCGTCATCTATGACTTTAAGATCATGCTTTTTTGCCAGGTCGTTGATTTTGTCAATATCGCACGGGTTTCCAAATATATCGACAGGAACTATGGCTTTTGTTTTACTTGTTATCTTTTCTTCTATTTTATCGGGGTCTATGTTGAAGTCTTTTTCGTTTATATCAACAAATACCGGCATTGCTCCTATGGAGGCTATAGCTTCCGGTGTTGCAAAGAATGTAAAGGGTGTGGTAATAACTTCATCGCCGGCTTTGACTCCACATGCACGAAGAGCCAAAACGATTGCGTCTGTCCCGTTTGCACAGCCTATTACGTGCTTTACGGAAAGATAATCTTTCATGTTTTCTTCAAACTCAAGAACATATTTCCCGGATGTGTATACACCGGAACCTAAAACTTCGATAACTTTATTATCAATTTCGCCTTTTAAGCTCTGATATTGCCTCTTTAGATCCATAAATTCAACTGCCACTGATAAACCCTCCAAATCAAGTTGTTTCTTTCTCCATTTGGTTTTTCACTTCATCCAGTATTACTTGCGCTTTCATGGAATAGTCATTAAAAATATCTGCTTTTTGCGGGTTTTCTATTATTTCGGCAAATGCTTTCAGCTCATAAACCATATCGTTTTCATCTGTATAGCATATTATCTGCTGTTTTTCACCGGTCTTCATGACTACGTCTATTTTGTCTATGATCGATGCTTTTAAAAACAGCAGACTTCCCTCTTCTCCCTGGATAACACAAGGGGTCGCTGCCTGACTGATTTTTGAGTAACTGAGCTCTGCAAGAAATCCATCATATTTTGCTACTATCACTCCTTGACCGTCTACTCCGGTACGAACGAAGATAGATGATGAGGTGATTTCTTTTGGTTCGCCAAAAAGTGCCAGCATCAGTTCGATGCAGTATATCCCTAAATCCATTAATGCTCCGCCTGCGAACTCTTTGCTAAAGATGTTTGGTGTTTCTCCCATTTTGACTGCATCATACTTTGATGAATATTGATTAAACAGAAATGAGACGCGCCTTACGGGACCTATTTTCGGCAGAAGTTGCCTAATCATTTCCAATCCCGGTGCATGGAAAAACCGTGTTGCTTCAAGCAAGACAACGTTATTCTCATTTGCAATACTCAGCATACGGGAAAAATCTTCAACATTTGTTGCGATCGGTTTTTCACAAAGAACGTGTTTTCCGCCACGCATCATTAGGATCGATTGCTCACAATGTAATGAGTTTGGCGAAGCTATATAAACCGCATCGATTGACGAAACTTTTGCAAGTTCATCCAGACTTGTGTAAGTCTCGGGGATATTGAATTTTCGAGCGAACTCTTCCGCTTTTTCTTTTGTTCGTGAGTATACTGCTGCTGCTTCTATGTCCTTACAGTCGCGCATTGCGCTAACAAGTTTCTCTGAGATGTCGCTTGTACCGACGATTGCAAACTTCGTTTTTTTACTCATTACAACTTACTCCTTCATACAAACAGGGTTGTCTGATTATACTTCTAATCAAACTCAACTGCAACTGTATAATCATTACAATTTTATTGCTTATGTGGTCGAAAAGTTTTGATATGAGGTGCTTTTTCGTAGTTCTTAACATTTTATTCATGTTCCTCTATTATTATGATTACAATTATACTTTTTTTATGTATAATAAAGTAAACATTATTCAAGGAGTAATTATGGCAACTGTGAAAAGAACTATCAGTGCAGTAATTGTTTTTTTTCTTTTGCTCACAGCGCTTTCAGGGTGTTTAAGCGCAAATAACAACAGCTACCCGAACGGACAGGATTTTGAGTTTCCATACACATCATATAAAGATATTCCGGGTGTAACAACAGAGGAGATCGAAGCAATCGAAAGGCTTCGTGAATCCGGTCGCAGTTTCACTCTTGGTATGACACCAAGCACGGAAGCTTTTATCACTGATGATGGTGGTACGGGTGGTTTTTCTGCTCTTTTATGTGTTTGGTTACAGGATTTGTTTGGGATCCCGTTTGAGCTTGCTGTTCTTGAATGGGATGATTTGATCGCCGGTTTGCATAACGGTATTGTTGATTTTACGGGCGATTTGACCGCAACAGAAGAGCGACGACTCACATATGCAATGACAGAATCTATTGCCATGCGTACAGTCAAGACCATAAGTATTGGTGATCTTCAGGACTTCAATCAGGACCGGCCATTACAATTTGGTTTCCTTAACGGCGGCATCACGATCGTTCAGGTAACACCTTCTCTTGATCCGGATATTCAGCAGGTTCTTGTCAATAACCACGAAGAGGCACGCCGGATGCTGATGGACGGTACAATAGACGCGTTTGTTGACGAGAGCGCAGCCGCGGCTGCATTCGATGATCTGCCCGGTGTGGTTATTGAAGATTTCTTTCCTCTCAAGTTCAGTTCGGTATCATTAACGGCGCAAGATCCGGAGCTTTTTTACATAATATCGGTTATTGATAAAGCACTGCTTGCCGGTGGATCAAGAAGTTTGATCTATTTATATAACGCAGGATATCAGGACTATATAAAAAATAAGTTTCTCAATCAACTCACAGATGAAGAGCATGAGTTTATAAGAAACAACCCGATTATTCCGGTTGCAGCTATTTACAGTAACTATCCTGTCTCTTTCTATAACACTCGCGAAAATGAATGGCAAGGTATCTTTTTTGATTTGCTGGATGAAATCGAAAGAATAACCGGTTTGACATTTGAGCTAAAAAATGATGAACATACGGAATGGTCACCTATGCAGGAAATGCTGAGAAACAGAGAGGTTGCATTTGTTGCTGATTTGATTTGGACAAGAGCGCGCGAAGAGTATTTCATCTGGCCTGAAACGTCGTTTTTAAAAGATCATTTTGCGCTTATATCCAGATCCAACTATCGAAATATCACAACAAATGAGATATTGTACGAAAGAGTCGGATTGACCCGAGATACCGCTTATACTGCTATGTTCAAGCAATGGTTTCCCGGTCATGAAAACACAGTAGAATACGATGGTATCGAAGAGACTTTTATCGCTTTAGAAAACGGCGAAGTCGATCTGGTCATGACCACCGAAAGAAGGCTTATGTTCCTGACGCACTATCAGGAGCTTACCGGATATAAGATCAATTATTTGTTTGACCAGGCAATAGACACAAGATTTGGTTTTCATAAAGATGAGGTCATACTGTGTGCAATAATTGATAAAGCACTTCAAACGATCGACACTTCAAGCATAACCAATGAGTGGATGAGAAGAACTTATGATTATCGTCTTCGCATGAACCAAGAGAGGACGTTTTGGTTATTGGGCGCAGCTATGTTCCTTGGTGTTCTTGCATTAGTTTCCGTCGTTTTGATCCGCAGCCGAAGTGAAGGAAAACGGCTTGAAAAACTTGTCGCCGAACAAACTTCTGAACTTGTTGAAGCGTCTGAAGCGAAAAGTAGATTCATAGCCAATATGAGTCACGAGATCCGAACGCCTATGAACGTGATTTTAGGTGTTACAGAGATTTTGATGCAAGACGATTCCTTTGACAGAGTAACGTCTGAGAAGTTGCTTACAATATTCAACTCAGGTGATATGCTGCTGAGCATTATCAATGATTTGCTGGATCTATCCAAAATTGATGCAGGAAAACTGGAGCTGTTCCCGGTAGAGTATGACACAGCAAGTTTGATCCATGATACCACAGCTATTAACATGATGCGTTCCGGCAGTAAATCAATTGCTTTTAAGCTGCATGCAGATGAGAACTTACCTGCAATGCTGATCGGTGATGAGCTGCGTATCAAGCAGGTTCTCAACAATCTTCTCTCAAACGCATTTAAGTACACAGATGAGGGAGAAGTCAAACTATCCTTTACTATCGAACGTGATGGCGATGAAGATGGTGTGACACTTGTTGTCAGCGTCAGCGATACAGGGCATGGAATGACCGAGGAGCAGGTGCAAAGACTATTTGATGATTACTCCCGGTTTAATTTTGAAGCCAACCGTACGATCGAAGGAACGGGGCTTGGCATGGGTATTTCTCAGAATTTAGTGCGACTTATGAACGGTGAGATTTTAGTTAAAAGTGAATTGAGCAAAGGTTCTGAGTTTATTGTGCGATTACCTCAAAAATGCAGAGGCTCGGAAGTTCTTGGTAAAGAATTATCGAACAAACTTCAGGATTTCCAACTGACGGGACTCAGGCAATTAAGAAAATCAAATTTGGTGTATGAACCGATGCCGTACGGAAAGATCCTTATTGTTGATGATGTTGAGTCTAACCTTTTTGTCGCTAAAGGATTGATGGCTCCGTACGGTCTTTCGATCGATACTGCTACAAGTGGTTATAAAGCGATCGATATTCTTGACGATGGCAATGTCTATGATATTGTGTTTATGGATCATATGATGCCGAAAATGAATGGATTTGAAGCAACTAAAATAATACGCAGTAAGGGATATAAAGAGCCTATAATTGCACTGACCGCTAACGCTGTTGTGGGTCAGTCCGATATTTTTCTTGCCAACGGATTTGATGATTTCATTTCAAAACCGGTTGATATAAGATATCTAAATGCAATACTGAAAAAGTACGTACGTGATAAGCAAACACCTGAGGTTCTTGAAGCTGCCCGACTGAGTATGTTTGATACAAATGATCAGGTTTCTTCTAATGCAAAATCTGATATATCCTCGCAGTTGGCGGAGTTTTTTATACGGGATGTCTTAAATGCAGTTGAGACACTGGAAGTTATAGATGAAAAGCTTGAAGCGTATGATGACGAGGATATCAGTCTTTTCACAACGACTGTTCATGCAATGAAAACAGCGCTTGCCAATGTTGGTGAGATGGAACTATCTGCATTGGCAGACAGACTTGAGCAGGCAGGATGGAAAAGTGACGTTGGAGTGATATCATCTGAAACTTCGGATTTCATCAGTAAATTAAGAGCAACTGTATTTAAGTTTACACCCCCTAATTTAGACGGGGATAACAGTGAAGCCGAAGACGGAGATTATACATACCTGCTGCAGAAGCTTGCTGTGGTTAGAGATGCGTGTGATACATTCGATAAAAAGGTAGCGAAGGATACGGTCGCTGATCTAAGGAATAAAAAATGGCCGCCGGAGATTTCCGAACCTCTCGGCACGATCGCTGAAAAGCTTCTTGGCGGCGACTTAGATGGTGTTGAGCAAACTATAAGTATCATAACAAAGATGATCTGATGAGCAATATTTATAACTGAAACTTCATATGCTTTAACTTGTTTTAATTACTGTGTTTTGATATAATTATGCGAATATTTACAGGAGGGATTCTTATGCCGGAACTTGAACAAAACAATCTTGAAAAAATCATATTAGCCGGGATCGGTGCAATTACCAGAACTGCCGAGACAGCAGGTGAGTTGCTCGACGAGCTCGTTAAAAAAGGAGAGCTTACAGTTGATCAGGGTAAGGCTCTTAATGAGGAGCTTAAGCATGAAATAAAAGGATGTGTGGAAGAAAAAACTCAATCGGTCCAGTCGTCCGCAGTTACTTTTCTGGTCGATAAAATGGATAAGCTGACGCCTGAGGACCTGGCGATTGTTCGCGCAAAACTGGATGAGATGGAAAAAACGAAAGGTCAGAGTGATGAGTAAAGAAAAAAGTGCAAAAAGACTAAAGGAGATCATCACTGTACTGAGAAAACACAATGTCATTACAGGAGTCACTCCCGAGAGTCTTAAGTCAATATTTGAGGAGCTTGGTCCAACATGCGTTAAGGTGGGTCAAATCCTTTCCATGCAGCCGAATATCCTTCCTCCGGAGTACTGTAAAGAACTTGAGAAGCTCCGGTCTGACGTTGCACCGATGAGTTTTGACACAGTTAAGTCGATCCTTGAGGGTGAGTTTGGTGCAAAGCTGGATGATTTGTTTTCACATATCGATGAAGTTCCTCTCGGAGCAGCATCGATTGGTCAGGTGCATTCGGCAATACTAAGGGACGGCACTAAAGTCGTTATAAAAGTCCAAAGACCCGGTATCTATGAGACGATGTCAGAGGACATTGAACTTATAAACAAGGCGATAGGAGTTGTCGATTTTGTGACTCATATCAGCGATGAAATCGATATAAGAATGGTGATCGACGAGGTCTGGACTGTTGCACAGCAGGAAATGGACTTTTCCCTTGAGGCTGACCATGCCAGAGAGTTTCTTGCTTTAAATAAGGATGTAACATATGTTACGTGTCCGAAGCCTTTTGATATGTCTACTTCAAAAGCATTGGTTGAGGAGCATGTTGACGGCTTTTTTGTTGATGATTTGGAGCAGCTCAAAAGCCATGGATATGATATTGAGGAGATCTCTGAGAAAATCGCACTAAACTTCGTAAAGCAGGTTATCGATGACGGATTTTTCCATGCCGACCCTCATTGCGGAAACATAAAGGTACAGGGCGGGAAAATCGTTTGGATAGATCTTGGTATGATGGGACGACTGAGCCCGCGTGATAAGAATCTTTTCGCCGATGCTGTTATGGCAATGGCGACAAAGGATTGTATGAGACTGACTGATTTTGTGTTAAATATGGGTATTCACAACTCAAAAGTTGATTATCTGGAGTTGGAAGACAATATTGAAACGGTCATGAACCGGTATGCTTCTGCTGATTTTGGTACATTGGACATTGTACAACTGACAGAAGAGCTGTTTGCTATCATGAGAAAGTTTAAAATAGGCGTGCCTAAAGGTGTCTCGATGTTACCGAGAGCTATGTCCACAATTCATGGCACGCTTCAGACTCTCAATCCCGGCATGAACGCCTTTGAGATCATAGCCGAATATATGTCAGGCTACTCCCGCAAGCACTTCGACTTAAAAGCAGAACTGACCTCAATCGGTAAAAGAGTTGTAAACTCACTGCAGAAATCGCTTGATATTCCTGCGCAGGTATCCGACATGCTGAAGGTTCTGTCCAAGGGGTTCTCGAAAGTAAACATGGAGCTAAGCATGTCTGAGAGTATGGACAATAAGATCAGCAAGCTTGTGGATAAAGTCGTTTTAGCAATCATTGCTGCCGCACTTCTTGTCGGCTCAAGTTTGATCAGCACAACGGATATGCAACCGAGGATGCTTGGGATTCCGGCACTTGGCGCTGTTGGCTTTTTCGCTGCTGTTATTCTTGTTATCTGGATTTTTGTTTCTATAATTAAAAAACCAAAGAAATGAGGTTTATGATCATCTTAAGACGAACAACATGTATCATACTTGTACTTTTGCTTTCACTCGTAATTATATCCGGCTGTATCGGCACAACTACAAGCAGCCCGTTGTCAAATCACGAGACGGTATTTCCTTTTACCTCATTTGAGGAGATACCCGGAGTTACAGAGGAAGAAATCGCATCAATAAACTTGCTCCGCGACTCCGGTCGCGGATTCACGCTTGGAATGAATCCGAGCATAGAGGCTTTTGTCGGAGAAGATGGTCGTATTGAAGGTTTCTCTGCGTTGTTATGCAACTGGTTGCAGGATTTAATCGGGATACCTTTTGATATTGTTATACTTGATTGGGATGACTTATTAGAGGGCTTGAGCTCAGGTTCCATAGATTTCTCCGGAGATCTGACCGCCAGCGATGAACGGCGCTTAATATACTATATGACTGAACCAATCGCTTTGCGAACAGTTAAAATCGTACGTTTAAGTGATATCGACAGTTTGGCTCTACGCAACCCGGAAAATGCATTACAATATGGTTTTATTGAAGGTCATATAACAATTGATCAGGTTGCACCTACACTCAGAGGAGGTATTGAGACTGTACTGGTCGGTAACTTTGCAGATGCCCGTGAGCAACTCCTTGAAGGGACACTTGACGCTTTTGTAATTGAAAGCACGGCAATACCGGAGTTTGACGAATTACCGGGTGTTATTATTCAGGACTATTTCCCTCTTCGATTCAGTCCGGTTTCCTTGACAACACAAAACTCCGATCTTTCACATATTATATCTGTTGTTGATAAAGCTTTACTTGCGGGTGGTGCCCGAAGTCTGGTCAGGCTTTATGAACAAGGAAATACCGCATACCAAAGACACAGGTTCAGAGAAAGTCTAAATGATGATGAAAAAGCCTGGCTGTACGAGAAAACCTCATCAGACACTCCTATGCTTTATGTTGCGGAGTATGATACATATCCGGTCTGCTTCTATAATAACCAGGAAGGTGAATGGCAAGGTATCGCTCTTGATGTCCTAAAAGAGGTTTCCGGCCTTACAGGTCTTCGCTTTGAGCGTGCAAATGAGGATTTGGAAGACTGGCCTGTTCTGCTCGATAAACTTGAGCGCGGTGATGCGGCATTAGCAACGCTGCTCATCCCGTCTACAGAAAGACAAGGACGTTTCCTTTGGCCGGGTATTCCATACCAAATCGATGCTTATGCTTTATTATCCCGCGCTGATTCCCCTAACCTCAGTATTGAGGATATACCGCATATGCGAGTCGGTTTGATTGCCAGAACCTCTTATGCCGACACATTCAGAGAGTGGTTTCCGGATCATAAAGATGCAATAGAGTATGTTCGTGCTCTTGATGCTTTTGATGATCTTGAAAGAGGCGAAATCGATCTGTTAATGATGACTACTAACCTTTTACTTCATGTGACGAACTTTTTGGAAAGACCGGGGTTTAAGTCCAACATCATCTTTAACGAACCGCAGGAAGTCACTTTTGGACTGCATCTTAGTGAGGAAATGCTCAACTCAGTGCTTGGCAAAGCTCTGCAGGTTGTTGATACCGAAACAATAACACAACAGTGGATAAACAGGACTTTTGACTACAGGCTGCGGATGAATCAAGAACGGATGTACTGGCTGCTTGGTGTAGCTGTGTTTCTGTGTGTCCTTGGTTTGGGTTCTGTTCTTCTTATCAGAAGCCGCAGCGAAGGCAAACGCCTGGAAAAACTTGTGACAGAACAAACATCGGATTTGCTTGAAGCGTCAGAAGCAAAAAGTCGCTTCATAGCTAACATGAGTCACGAAATACGAACACCGATGAATGTAATATTAGGTGTTACCGAGATACTTCTGCATGAGGATACACTTGACAGGAAAACATCCGACAAGCTGCTGGCAATATATAACTCCGGTGATATGTTGCTTAGTATCATAAACGACTTATTGGATCTATCAAAAATCGAAGCAGGCAAACTGGAAATAACCAAAGCAAAATATGATGTAGCAAGCATGATCCATGATACTGTTGCAATAAATATGATGCGTTCGGGAAGCAAGTCTATTACTTTTAAGCTCTCTGCTGATGAAAACACTCCTGCTACTCTTATCGGTGATGAACTACGAATCAAGCAAATACTTAATAATCTGCTCTCTAACGCATTTAAGTATACTGATGAAGGTGAAGTTGAGTTATCTTTTTCGGTAGAAGACTGTATCGCTGATGAATTAACACTTGTATTCAAAGTCAGAGATACCGGACGAGGTATGACAGAAGAACAGGTTAATAAGTTGTTTGAAGAGTACTCACGCTTTAGCGCCGATGCTGATAGCAGCATCGAAGGGACAGGACTTGGTATGGGTATATCCCAGAACCTGGTACGCCTGATGAACGGCAAAATAACTGTAGACAGTGAGCCGGGTAAAGGCACTCTGTTTACAGTTTATATACCACAGACACGCTCGGGAGCGGATGTTCTCGGCAGTGAGGTGGCGAGCAATCTAAATGACTTCCAACTGACCGGACTTCGTTATATAGCAAAATCAAACTTGTTATATGAACCAATGCCATATGGAAATATTTTGATCGTTGATGACGTGGAATCAAACCTCTTTGTGGCAAAAGGGCTAATGGCACCATATGGACTCACAA
>Ga0123356_10001948_pt1 | contig 22353 bp, 23 predicted proteins | sample TergutEmb28metaG_2_FD_92546 | JGI IMG/M metagenome (GOLD analysis project Ga0123356, IMG submission 92546) | Embiratermes neotenicus P3 segment gut microbial communities from Petit-Saut dam, French Guiana - Emb289 P3 | ecosystem: Host-associated > Arthropoda: Insects > Digestive system > Gut ...
GACGGTCCGCCGTGCAGTCCGATGAGCTCCGAGCAGGATGTGGGAGCGCGAATATCCGAATATCACCACTGTTAGGATAGTCGCTGCGTTCACGCTGCAACGTTACTTCGACGGGCGAGCCTAAATCCGGAGCGGCTTCATCACTGTCGAAATCAGAATGCGCTCAAAACCCCTCGCTTCGCTTTCTGTGGAATACGCGCTCCCACCATGTTTGTCTGTTCTGTGTAGCTAGATCGCTAGATCGTCGCGGAATGGTTGCGTTGGAGTCAATTCAAAAGCTGCCTAATGAAACAAACGCTCGTTTGCAGACTGGCATACGAGGATGATTTGAGCACAGATGCTCCCAAACGCGAACGGATAACTGCGTTTCTCAAGGGAGCTGGAAACGAAGCAGCCACTCGTTGTTCAAATGCGATTGGTGACAACCACTGACGAAACTTCAGATCACCATCTTCCGATTACAGAGAAACATTTCAATGTGAAGCGAATCGAAACCAGTCGCAATTTGAGTGAAAATCGCATCTGGTTTCGTCAGCTAATGAATGACAAGTCCGAAATCAGCTCATTTTTGAGGACGCCCGCTGACGAACTCTCGCAATGGCAAATCTGTATTCCTTTTTGCGAACTCCAATGAGGCTTGGGTGTTCTCCCAGCTTACGCGCATCGTGCAACTCCCCGCACCTTGATCGAAAGATATTGTGAACTGCTCCACCGGGGCTGAAAGTCTCTTCACGGACATCGGAACACGCACCAACTCACCAGATTCATACACCGTATTTTTGTTGATGATCAAAGTCCACTTGCCGGGATTGGGAACCATGACAATCGTGTAACTACCAGCGGGGATATTTGTCCCTTTCAGGGCGACGAGGTCCTCGTCAGTAACGAACATGGCGGCTTCATCGCCAGTTCGCCATACTTTTCCATAGGGCACCAAACCGCCAAAGATCCTGCGGCCGCGCATGGACGGGCTGAAATAATCCACTGTGATTTTATCTTCGTCGGAAAAATTGCATCGAGCCTGAGCCCTCGGGCCGGGACCGTCGTTTTCGCCCTGTTGAGGGAAAGCAATGTTGCAGACGATGAAGACGAAGAGAATTGCGAAGGGTATCTTCTTCAGCATAAACGTCTCCATTGCTATCATACCCCGGACGGTTGACGAATCGCGATAGCCCTCATCCACAAACCAAAAGCGAAGAAAAGCGCATACTTGTGACATCGCCTTACGACGACCATCAAAACCGCACCCACGTTTGGAAGTCATTGGGCTGCGGGAATGGAGAACCTCACGCTTACGGGGATAGACTCAGCCGTGCCCACTGCTTCAGATCGCCGTCCCGAAAGCGTCAGAAGCTCGGCATGGGCGGTAAATGAATGGGGACCGGGCTTCACCGCGAACCGCGTAGAGGCGTGGACTCGAATGGCTTTGCCCGGAGGGAGCAAAAGGAAAGTTGCTGGATGATCGTTGTAGCCTGAACGGCCTAGTGTGCGAGGCAGAGGGGAGCGTTTCCCCGAGTCCGAATCGCCACACTTCTGGAGGAACACGATGAAAGCGATCCAATATCGGGCCTACGGCGGTTATCAGGAAAATCGTGTAGTTGAGCTGGATCGTCCGGAACCGAAGGACGGTGAGGTGCTCGTGGAAATGCGTGCTGTCGGGATCAACCCACTCGACAACACGTTCCGTTCCGGCCACATTTATTTGTCGACGCCGGAAAACCTACCCCGCATCGGTGGTCAGTCGGGCGTAGGAGTCGTGCTCGAGACACGTAGTGCTGACTTCAAAGCCGGCGATCGCGTCTTCGTCAAGGGGCCCGGGTGGGGTCTCGTGACTGATGGCACGTGGCGCGAGTACGTCGCGGCGCCGGGAGCTGGCCTCGTCCGCGTGCCCGTCGATCTGGATGACGACCATGCCGCAGGGTATCTTGCTGGCGCGGGTTATCTGACGGGTTACCTCGCCTTGACGCAGCTCGCGAAGTTCAAGCCAGGACAAACTGTGCTGGCGCCGGCAATTGGCAGCGCGGTCGGCATGGAAACCGTTCAGATCGCGCGCCGCCTGGGCGCATCGTTGGCGATCTCGACCGCCAGCAAGACAGCGAAGGCAGAGCAAGCCCGCAAGGACGGCTACGAGCATGTCATCGACCTTTCCAAGGAGAGCCTGAAAGACGGTGTGCTGCGTATCACTGAGGCAAAGGCGTCGATATCGTCGTAGACGGCGTGAGTGGGAAGTTGACTGGCCAGGCGCTTGCCTCGCTCGCGTTTGGCGGCACGATCGTCGTAGCCGGTTACGCTGGAGGGCGAGAGGCGGACGTGAACGTCACCGACATCATCTGGAGGGCAGCGACGATCCGCGGCTTTGCCTTCCGGTTGTTTGCGCCGGAAATCATCGCGTCAGCTGATGAGACGATCCTTGGGTATCTGAAGGAGGGTGCGTTGAAGCCGAAGATTGGTAAGGTCTTTCCCCTGAGCGAGGCCGCCGATGCGGTTCGGTATCTGATCGAAGATCGTCCCTATGGGCGTGTGGTCATGCGGGTTCGTCGCTGAGAACGCGCGTACCTTGAGAACGCCAATGCACCTGCGCTCGGCGAGTCGTGTCCTTGCCTGAGGTGATGGTCGTCACGCACGAGCTCGTTCACCTCGAGAAGCGAGCGGGCACCTTTATTCGTCTCTAACGGGGGGTACCAACGTGCACTGGACTGCGGGTACGTCTCGACGGTCCCCGGGGGATAATGCAGATCGGTGCAGCCCGGGAGCACCACCTTCCTTCCGTCGCCTTTCGATCGCCGCATGATCGCGGTGGCACCGGCGTCCGTAAACTTCAGATCTCGAACTTGAAGCGCGGCGAGCTCCGAGCGCCTGAGGCCGCCGGCGTAGCCGACTAGCGCGAGAGCCCGGTCGCGGGTCCCGAGTAACTTGAGGCGCATGGGCGACGAGTTTGCACGAGGTCGGCAGTAAGCAGGGGGGTCTTGCGGTGTTGGGCGATGCCGTGGGTGCGGCCGATCCCTTTGAGCGTTTCCGAGACCCGCAGGGTCGCCGGTGAGCCGAGTCCAGCGGCCTCGTGGGCGCGGGCGATCGGGGTGGGACGGCGGGTGAGAGTCGCGGGCTTGTGATCTTCGGCGAGAGCGGCGAGATACAGGGCCACAATTGCGGGATGGGCTGCGCCGCCAGTTCATTCAGCTTTTTCCGGGAGCGAAGACCGCTTCGGTGCAGAACTGGGGCAAAGGACCGATGCCGACCCAAGGGCAAAACGTCGGGAAGACCACGACGGAAAGCCTTGGTGGACGACTGATCAATGGGATTTATGCTGAGGGTACGCGGATCACGCGCGTGATACCCTCCGACAACAGGCACGGTCCCAACATCGTGCACGTGTTTGAGGATTGGGTTTCGTCACGGGCGCGAGCAACACAAACTCCAGCGAAGAAACAACCACGGAGATTCGAGAACTTGACCACGGTGAGCCTGCCGCCTTACTCTTCGAGATCCCAGCAGACTACAAGATTGGAGGTCGATAGGCGGGAAAACTACCGGAACATGGCCGCGTGGGATTCAGAGCCGCTTAATCGGGCCAGGATATGCTGAGACCTGACGGTCGTTGGTCAGCAGCGTAATTCCCTCGACCATCGCTTGGGCCACAAGGACACGGTCGAAAGGATCTTTGTGGATCGGCGGCAGGATGTCGATGGCCACGATATGCTCGCTCTTCAAAGGGAGTTCGGTATAGCCGTTGTCGAGCAGATTGCGGCGCAGAATCCGGGCATCGGTACGAAAGGTGGGCCGGTTAAGGCCAGACTTAATGGCCGCTTCCCAAATGCTGACTGCGCTGAAAATCAACTCGTTTTCCGCATCAGAAATCAGTTTACGGGCTGCCGCCGAAAGCCGCTCTGGCTCACGCCCGGCCCAGAGGAGCAAGTGGGTATCCAAAAGAAGCTTCACTTGGCCTCGTCATGATTGAGGCCGAATAGCTCTTCGATCTCCTGATCGAACATCCGGTCGAAATCTTGTGGGATGGTCGTACCGATGCCCTTCATGAAGCCCAACCGCCGCATCTTCTTTGCCTCAGGCGCATCCAGTGCCATCACTTTAACCAAGGGCTTGCCGGCCTTGGCAATCACGAAGGGCTCTCCTTTCGACGCTTCCTCCACCAGACTTGACAAGTGGGTTTTGGCTTCGTGAATGTTGATGGTTTTCATGCACGCTCCAATAGACTAAGTTTGATTAGTCTAGTTCAAAAGCACTTCGGCGGTCAAGGAGAGCAGCAGAAACCCGGCGGTCAGGCTGCTTTAGCTTGACCTCCCGGAACCACGGTAACCGCAACCGAAAGACCAAAGCCCCAGCAGTTAGGAATCAATAGGATAGAAAGGGACGAAATTTTACGAGACCGTCGCTCTAACCACCTGAGCTACGCCGCCACTTTTCTAAACAACACAAAACAAACAACTTGTAACCAACAAGGAGGACACCAAACCATGCTGCTGTCGGCTGTTGCCGGCTTTCCTGCGGCAGAGGACACATCTGCGGGCACATTATCAGCAACTCTGGCAGACCGAGAATCGCGATGGTCTTGTCTGTTGGTTGGGGAGCAAATTAAACGGACACAGATCGTGAGCACAACTTGGCAACCTGGAAGAAGATCAACTCCCTTGGTGACCAGATTCCAGCTGGGCGTCGCAGTTGTCGAGCTATTCCCAGCGAAACAGCTTGGCGGAAAGCGCCGTGCACACGGCAAACGTGAGAGCGAGGGCCGCTACATCACCCCGGTGGCCAGACCAAGGATCGCCGTTCCAGATGCCTCCGAGCAGTGATACTGCATACGTCAGCGGGGTGATCTTGCCGAGAGCGCGCATGAACGGCGGCAGAGACTCCAGAGGGACGAACAACCCCGACACGGCAAACATAGGATAGAGAATCAAGGCGCCAACTGGCTGCGCGAAGCGCGCAGTGGGCACCAAGCTGGCGATCAGGAAACCAATAGAAAGAATGCTCCAGGTGCTGATGAGTAGAGCCAGCGTAAAATTGAATACCGAAACCTGAACTCCCACTGGGTAATACCGCTTGCCTGCCAAAACCATCAGAATCAGAGTCGTTGCGGTTAGTAACAACTTCACAAGGACGTGCGCTGTAAGAATGGTTGTAGGACGCAGTGGCGTTGCGCGCAGTCGCTTGAGAATGCCACCCTCGCGATAGATGGACACGATTGTCGCCAGCGACATAACGGAACTGACGGCGATCAGCAGGGACGCGAGCACCGGCAAACCGACATGCAGAAAGCCGCTGGTCGAGAGTTCGGAAGGATCCAGCCTTTTGCCAACTCCACGACCGAGAACAATAAACAGCAGCACAGGAACCACAATGGTTCCAAGCGCACCAAGCGGTTCGCGAAGGAAAATCTTCACCTCAACCCAGGTTAGTTTGCACAGTCCGCGCAGATTCATATGGCTTTAGTTCCGGATCGAATGTCCGGTCACTTTTAGAAAGACATCTTCCAAATTTGGCATGATGGTGCGAAAGTCCGTGACGCGCATGCGATTGTCTGATATACAGCGGATCAAATCGGTTACCAGATCTTCTCCGCGCCCGCGAATCGTGAAGCGCAGGTCGTTGCGGGTTACTTCTTCGACCTGGGAAACCTTGCGAAATGTTTCTTCGGCACTCGGATCGTCTATGGTGACGATAACCGTGCGTTCCGGACAGTGGCGATTGACCAGCCGGTCCGGAGTATCGATGTCAATAATCCTGCCGCGCTCCATGATTGCAACGCGGTCGCAGAGCCGTTCTGCTTCTTCCATCAGGTGGGTGGTCAGAAAGACGGTTTTACCATGCTCGCGAATTCCGCGCACCATATCCCAAATGACTCGTCGCGACTGGGGATCGAGGCCAGTGGTAAGTTCGTCGAGAAATACGAGCGCTGGATCGTTGATCAGCGCCAATGCGATAAATAGCCGTTGCTTCTGACCTCCGGAAAGGTCCATGAACCAGGTGTTGCGTTTCTCGGCCAACCCCAGTTGTTCGAGGAGACGCTCACCGTCTTCGGCCTTCTTGCCGTAGAGCGAAGCCCACAGGTCCAGTGCTTCCCACACTTTGATGCGCTTCTGCAATTGTGCCTGTTGCAGTTGAATGCCGATGCGTGGCTGCAGGTCATAGGCCTGGCGGAAGGGATCGAAGCCCAGCACGGAGATTGTTCCATGGTCAGGCCTGCGCAGTCCTTCAATGCATTCCATCGTCGTGGTTTTGCCGGCGCCGTTTGGCCCGATGAGGCCGAAGATCTCGCCGTCGATTACTTCGAAAGAGACCCGATCGACGGCCACTGTCGAACTGTAGGTTTTGCGGACGCCGGAAACCTGGATGACGGGGCGACTGGACATGGGCACAACTACTCTGCTTTTGATTGCATTGGAATACAGGTCCGCTGATTCTATCAACTGCCAGCGAATCGCAAACCGCGCTCCGCGAGCCCGATTGCCAGGTATGTCTGCCACAGTCGCGATGGCTGGCAGTCGGTTCCTCTTCAGATCAACGGCTGCTACTTTAACGATAGCGAGAAGACCCTGAAGCAGTGGCAGCCTGATGCGGTTTTTGATCCGTGGAGTCGGTGAAAAGCAATTTCCGGCAACAAACGGATAGGCCCCCTCGCGTGAAAGCCAAAGGCAAGATTTTCTCCGTCATTCAGCGGAGGATCAGTTGGTTGTGAAACTTCGTCAACGGCCTCGTCGACTCAGCCGCGGCTAAGCTTTTGAGCCCTGCCCCCGCACCTTGAGGATGTTGTTGAAATTGGCCCACGAGCGGCTGGTCAAACCGGCGAAAGAGCCCCGCGATTTCGTCCACAGCCGTCGTAGTCGGCAAATTAAGATGTCCGGAATGATTCACCTCAATCGTTAATAGAGTGAAAGCAACACCAAACCCAGGAGAATCACGATGAGCGACTTTACATTCTTGTATCGCGGCCGAGACACCAATGCATCACCCGAACAAATGCAAAAGACGATGGAGAAATGGCGTGGCTGGTTTAAGCAACTGGGGGAGAAGGGGCACCTCAAGGATATCGGACACCCGTTGGAGCATACGGGCAAGGTGGTCAAGGGCACACAGAAGTCTGTGACCGATGGACCGTTTGCAGAAGCCAAGGACGTCGTCGGAGGCTTCTCATTGATCCAAGCTCGGGATTTGGAGCATGCCGTCGAGCTCTCCAAAGGCTGCCCGATTCTTGAAGTGGGTGGCTCGGTAGAAGTCCGTCCAATCCAACCCCTGAACATGTAGATGGAACTCGCCGACCATCTTTTCCGGCACGAGGCGGGCCGCATGGTGGCTGTGCTCACCCGCATCTTCGGTGTCCACAATCTGGCGCTCGCGGAAGACGTCGTTCAAGACGCTTTCTGTCGAGCGCTGGAAGTGTGGTCATTCCGGGGCGCGCCGGACAATCCTGCTGCCTGGTTGATGGCCGCCGCCAAGAATCGCGCACTCGACGTACTGCGCCGCGAGCGAACCGCGCGAACCTATGAGCCCGAACTCAGCAGATTCCTCCAGAGCGAGTGGACGCTTGCACCCGTCGTGGAAGAAATGTTCAGCGACGACGCCATCAAAGACGACCAGCTTCGCATGATGTTCTCCTGCTGCCATCCTCGCTTGCCCGAGGAAGCGCAGGTCATGCTCATTCTTCATATCTTGTGCGGTTTTGGCATGGACGAGGTCGCGAGCGCCTTCGTGACCACGTACACGGCGGTGGAGAAGCGGATTCCGAGGGCCAAAAAAGTCCTGTCCCGGTCCAATCGGCTCTTCGACACACAAGCTCCAGCCCAGTTCTCGACGCGTCTCCCCGCGGTTCACCGGGCCCTCTACCTGCTCTTTAATGAAGGCTATCACGGCGCATCGGCCGAGTTCGCCGTGCGCGCGGAACTTTGTCAGGAGGCGATGCGACTGGCGGCTTTGCTCCTGGACCATCCACTTGGGGCAACTTCCGTTACCTACGCTCTATCCGCCTTAATGTGCTTCAACAAGGCGAGATTGCCGGCGCGTCTCAAGCCTTCAGGAAAATTGAACTCTCTTTTCGATCAGGACCGGTCCTTGTGGGACCAAAGGCTTGTAGGCGAGGGGCTCGAGCTTCTGGATCTCTCAGCCCAGGGTTCAGAACTGAGCGAATACCATTTGGAAGCGGCAATAGCCGCGGTGCATGCGACCGCTCCGAGCGTACAAGCGACCGACTGGAAAGAAATCGTGTCGCTCTACGACACCTTGATGTCGATTCGGCCCAATCCGATTGTGGCGCTCAACCGCGCAATCGCGGTTGGACAGCGTGACGGAGCCGAGCGCGGCTTGACGCAGCTGCGGGCGATTGCCGACGCAGAGCGTCTTAGGAAATATCCGTTCTATCACGCGGCCTTTGGCGAATTTGAGCTGCGGGGTGGTCGGCGCCAGGTCGCACGTCAACACTTTTCCGCTGCCCTCGCGCTCAGCCGAAATGCCACCGAACGAGAGTTTTTCCGTGAGCGCATCGAGGCCTGCGATCCCCGAGTCTGATTCGTACGCGGCGTGCCGAGGCTCGCCTCGGTCGCATGTACGGATCGCGGTCGTTGTCGCGCAGTTTGGTGCGGGTGAGCCCGCTACGAAGTCCTCCGCCTTCCTGGAAGGGAATCTCCAAAACTGCGCCGGGATAGAACCGGGTTTTCGGGCATGGATCGAACGGGTCCGGAGCGCGCTGCCGAGCGTTGCCTGATCGGTCAAAACTGCGCTGTAGTCGACGAATAGAACGTATACTCAGCGGCATGATTATCGGATCGCACATTCTGTTCTACAGCAAGGATCCGGAGGCAGACCGCGCGTTCTTTGCCGACGTTCTGGGATTTCGCTCCGTCGACGCGGGGGAAGGCTGGCTCATTTTTGCCATGCCTCCAGCCGAAGCCGCCTTTCATCCGACCGATCAGGCGTTCGTTCAGCCACATGGAGGGCAGGCGCTGCTGGGTGCCGTTCTCTACCTGATGTGCGACGATCTTGAAGGGTTTGCCGCTTCGCTCAGAAAAAAGAATGTGTTCTGCACAGACTTCCAGGAAGCCGGGTGGGGAACCAGCACGACGATTCCGCTGCCGAGCGGCGGTTCGATCGGAATGTACCAGCCGCGACACCCAACGGCGTTCCATGCCGATTCGAAATAATTGCGCTCTGGGATAATCGGAAGATCTATGAAAGCGATCGCCGTTATCCCTGCGCGTCTGGCTTCGACGCGCCTTCCCCGAAAGATGCTCCGTGAAATCGCGGGTAAGCCCCTGATAGGAATTGTCTACGAGGCGGTCCGCTCTTCGCCATTGCTGGCGGACGTGATTGTTGCAACCGATTCGGATGAGATTATGTCGGTTTGCCGCGCGCATGGCTGGAAGGCACAGATGACTTCGTCGGAACACCGGAGCGGAACCGAGCGGGTGCATGAGGTGTCCGGGCGCGAGTCTGCGGACGTGTATATCAACGTGCAGGGAGACGAACCTCTCGTCCGTCCGGAACAGCTGGCAACGCTGCTCGAGGTCATGGAGAATCGGGCGGCGCAGGTGGGGACGGTGGTGACGCCGTGCGCGCCGATGGACGTCGCGAATCCGAACGCGGTCAAGGTGGTGGCTGACCTGACCGGACGCGCACTGTATTTTTCGCGCGCCGCTATTCCCTACGATCGTGACGGGACCAGTCCGCGATACTTCAAGCATCTTGGACTCTATGCTTATCGCAAAGCGACGCTTGACAGGTTCGTGACGTTGCCGGAGTCGGCTCTGGAAACCAGCGAGCGTCTGGAACAGTTGCGCTTTCTCGAGAACGGAATTCCGATCTACGTGGGAGAAACTCCCTACGACAGCGTGGGAGTTGATACAGAGGAAGACCTCGAGCGCGTGATCGGGATCATGAAGAAGCACTGAGGCGTCTTACTTTTCGGCTTCGACAGCCAGGCGCTCGCGGAGTTTCGCTCGTCCGCTCTCGGCATACCGCCGGCAGGCCCCCGTATCGACGACTGGATCGGGCTTCGCGTCGCTACCTCGTCGAGGCATGCGATCCAGCACGCCCGAGAATTCCGGATGCGCGGTGATGAGAATGTCGCAAGCCGTGGTCTCGAAAAACTTAAAGCTCTTTTCGAAATCTGCGAGCGCTTGGGGATACTCCCGGTTGCCGGTGAATTTGAAGCCCGGCGCAGAGATGGGATTGAGGCTGTCGGCATAAACCATGTCGCGACAGATGCTGGCTTCGCAGGATGTCCAGGTCCAGCTTGTGCCGCCGGGCGTGTGCCCAGCGGTGAAATGCGCCGTGATCGTGGTGTCGCCGACCCGCAAGCGTTCGCCATCGTGGAGCGTGGTCACCTTCTGCACGGCGGCGATGCCGGTGATCGTTCCCCTTTGCGGATCGCCGCGACCCACCCCTCCGGTTCTGAGCACTTCCGCACTCCACGGACTGGCTGCGACGCGCGCTCCGCTTTGCTGCTGCAATTCCGCGATGCCTCCCGCGTGATCGAAGTGCACGTGGGAATTCACGATGAGTTTGACGTCCTCGACGCGGAAGCCGAGCGACTTGATGTTGCCCGCGATCTGCGGCGCCGATTCCGGCAGGTCGCCATCGATCAGAACATGTCCCCCCGAGGACGCGATCAAGACTGAACTCAAGCCGTGTGTGCCCACGTAGTAGGTGTTCCCGAAGATGCGGAACGGGGGTTGCGCTTGATTCCACTCCGCGCAATTGGCGCAGGAGGGGGTTCGATGCTGCGCGAACAACACACTCGCGCACATCAGGGCGAACAGGCAGGTTGCGGGCCGGCTGCGATCGGAGTTCATAGTTGGGGAGCGGCGTGTTGCGTCTTGCTCCACGATTCCGCCGCGGCCAGCCGCCGCGAGATCGCCGGGTGCGAGTGGAAGAACCACTCGACCCACTTCGAGGGAGTACGCTCTGCCAGGTTCTGCTCAGCCAATTTGTTCATGGAGGAAATGAAAGGCCCGACGCTGGGGATGGATTCGAAAGCGTAGCGGTCCGCCTGTCGCTCATTGAAGCGGGAGTACGCGTTGAGGGCGGGCATCAGCAGGAACGAGAGAACGACCGAGACCAGGGCGAGGAGCGGGAGGTTGGCAAAGTCCGACAACTCTTCGAACATGTGACGGTCGACGGCGTAGTGCAGCGCAAAGTTTGCCGCCCAGAATCCGACAAACGTGATTGCCGCCTGGACCAGAATGCTCTTGAGGATGTGCCTGTGCACGTGGTGGCCAAGTTCGTGAGCCAGAACGGCTTCGATTTCGTCGGGCGTGTAGTTATCGAGCAGGGTGTCGGCCAGAATGATGCGGCGCGTCCGGCCCAGGCCCGTCAGCGCGGCATTTGCCTTCTTGCTCTTTTCTGAAAGCTTCCAGCGGTAGACTCCGCGCACGCGTGTACCCGCGTGTTCGCTCAGGATGACCAACCGCCGCCGCAGGTCCTCGTCTTCGAGGGGCTCAAACTTGTAGAAGATCGGGAACAGCACGACTGGCGCCAGCTGCGCGAGGAGGATAAACAGCCCCATGAACAGCGCCCACGCCAGCATCCACCAGTGCTCCGGCCACTGCCGGATGGTGAAATAGAGCAACTCGACCACCAGGGTCCCCATCACCAGGCCGACGAGGAATCCTTTGAACTCGTCCCACGCCCACGATCCGAGGCTCTGATTGGACAGTTTGAAGCGACGCTCGAGGCGGAAGCCGTAGTAATCCAGACCCAGCGTCAGCACCTTGCTGATTCCGAGCAGGAGCAGCAGATACACGAAGAGGGAAAACGAATAGTTCTGAAGTCCGAGCCGGAAGGCCAGATCGCGCAGCCAGTCCGACCACCGTGTCACGAGAAGGACTACGAGAAAGGCGAGGCCGACTGCAAAGTCGGCGACGCCAAGCCAGCGCCGCATGCGGTTATAGCGGCGCGCTTCGAGCGAATCGGCCTGCGGCGAAATTGGATCGTCTGTCATCGCTGGTGAATGTTAACCACTGTGGTGCACAAAATCGTCGCCCGCGGTGAGCAGCTCGTTCACCAGGTCGGGAGACGAAGCCTCGGTGTAAAGGCGCAGCAACGGTTCGGTGCCCGATGCGCGGAATAAAACCCAGGCCTCGGCTCCATTTCCATGGGTCGGCGCGTCCAGGAAAAACTTCACTCCATCCCTGTGCTCTTTCTTGAGCACCCGATAGCGGCCGAGAGTTTGGGTGCTGTCGGCACGGGCGCGCTCGATCGCGTTCTCTTTTTCGTCTTCGGGGAGGTGGAGATCGCGCCGGCCGTAGTAATGAGGACCAAACTCGTGCTGCAAATCGGCGACGAGCCGGCCGAGCGGCTTGCCTTCTTCTGCCATGGCGTTGGCCAGCAGCAGGGAGTTCAGCACGCCGTCACGCTCCGGAAGAAACCGGGAATAGCCAATGCCGCCCGATTCCTCGCCCCCCATCAGGATCTCGCGTTCCATCATCAAGTCGGCGACATATTTAAATCCGATCGAGGTTTCGTGCAGCTTGCGGCCGTACTTGGCGGCAATGCGATCGACCATGCGCGTCGTGTTGAAGGCGCGGACCACGTCGCCGGGCCACTTCTTGCGATCGAGCAGCCAGCGCAGCAGCACGCTGAAAATCTTGTGAGAATCGACGAAGGTGCCGTCTTCGGCGACCGCGCCAATCCGGTCGGCGTCACCGTCGGTGGCCAGCCCGGCGTCGCATTTTTCGCGGACGACGGTTTCTTCGAGCATCGCAATATGCGGTTGGATGGGTTCGGGATTGATTCCGGGAAAGAGCGGATTGAGTTCCTGCCGGATCGCGACGCACTCGACGCCGTAGTCGGAGAAGATGCCACTCAGCACCCCGCGGCCGGAGCCGTACATGGCATCCACCGCGAATCTGAACCGGGTTTTCGCGATGAGGTTCATGTCGGCGAAGGCGCAGAGGGCTTTGACGTAGGCCTGCTTCAGATCGACTTCTTCGATCGCGGCTTGCTTGCCGTTGGGCGCAGCACCGGCGGCGAGCTCGGCTTCGATCTTCTTCATGATCGCCGGGGTCGCCGAGCCGCCAAAGCTGCCTTTGAACTTCACCCCGTTCCAGTTCCACGGGTTGTGGCTGGAAGTGATCATCACTCCGCCGGCCGCGCCCTGGTGCTTGACGGCATAGGACACGGCGGGAGTCGGGGTGTAATCGTTGGCCAGCTTTACGGGGATTCCGGCAGCAGCCAGAACCTCGGCTGCAATTTGCGCTGCCCGCGGCGAGGCAAAACGCGCGTCGTATCCCACGATGACGCCACCGCTGGCGTCCTCGTTCTTCAAGACATAACCCGCGATCGCCCCGGCAACGCGGCGCACATTGTCGAAGGTGAAGTCGTCGGCAATGATGCCGCGCCAGCCGTCGGTTCCGAACTTGATTTCCTTGGCCATCGCGAATGCAGTTTCAGATTTCGGTTCCCAGTTCATGCCCCTCAGTTGCCAACGGTACCCCGCCCGACCTGAAACTGGAAACACCAAACTTCCAACCCGAAGCTATGTCAGCCTGCTCAGCTTCCGTTCGTCAAGATACTTCACCACCTTGCCCACATCCTGCGCGCGCGCACGCGTGGTAATCAGCAAGGCATCCGGTGTCTCCACGACCACCAGATCGCTCACCCCGACGGCGGCTACAAATCTTCCCGGCGCGTGCACATAATTGCCGCGCGCATTCAATGCGAAGACTCCGGAGCTCGCGATCAAGTTTCCTTCCGGAGGCGTGCTCTTGGCGTTGTGATGCTCGTAGAGAGCCGTCCACGATCCCAGGTCGTTCCAGCCGAAATCCGCCGGCACACAGAAAATGTTGCTGCCCTGCTCGCCCTTGGCCGAGCGCGGCTCGAGAATGGCATAGTCCACGCTGATGTTTTCACATCTCGGGTAGAGCTTTCGAAATGTTTTGGCGAACGCCGAGGTGCGAAACGCCCCGGCAATTTCCTCCAACAGGGGTGCGGTCTTGGGCAGATGTTCCCGCAATGCCTCGGCCAGCGTGCGTGCGCTCCACAGGAACATTCCACTGTTCCAGAAATAATTTCCGGCCGCAACGAACTCAGCCGCGGTTTCCGGGTTGGGCTTTTCGGTGAAGCGGCGCACCTGGAGGGCGTCACCCCGAAACAACGCTCCCGCCTCGATGTAGCCATATCCGGTCTCGGGGCGGTTCGGACGGATGCCGAGGACAACGATGTTCGGGCCCGCCGCCGCGATTTCCACGCCGCGCTCGAGGGTGTCGCGATAACGGCGCTGGTCGGCGATCACATGGTCGGAGGGAAACATCCCAATCACAGCTTCGGGATTCTCGCGCGCCAGAAGGAATGCCGCCAGACCGATAGCGGGGGCCGTGTTACGGCCGACAGGTTCGGCAAGAATCTGCGTCTTGGGCAGTCTCGGAAGCTGCTTCGCGATCGCCAGCCGCAGGTTTTCGTTGGTGATGATCCAGAATTTCCTGGCCGGAGCCAGGGGCAGCAAGCGGGCGACGGTTTGCTGGATCATCGTCTGCTTGCCGTCGAGGGCCAGCAACTGTTTGGCGCACTTCTTCCGGCTCAGCGGCCAAAAGCGGGTGCCGCGGCCACCGGCCAGGATCACGGCATAGAAGTTGTTGTTCTTAGCCACGGATTCTCACCAGCATTCTCAACGGACCCAGGAAGCTACAACCTGGTCTCGGGCTCCGGCAGTGCCCTCCCGGGCACATAGGCGCGGAGGAATTCGAGCGTCCACTGCGGACGGACAGCGAAAGTGCCGGCGCTCGCCGGCACCACGACCGCATCGCCTTTTGCCAGCGTCACCGGGTCAGCCCCCGGCGCTTCGATCACTCCGCAGCCTTCCACTGCGACCAGGATCTGTACCGAACGCTTGCCGGATTCGTCGCGCGTGGCCAATTCCAGCGGATCCTTCGCCTCAAACATGTCGACGACGAAATAGGGAGCTGCGACCAGAGCAGCCCGGCGATTCCTGCCGCCGATTTCCTGGGGCGCGGGCCGTAGAACCTTCCCGGACCTTGTGTTCTCCTTGACGGCGGCCAGGCCGTCTTTCAGGTGCAACTCCCGCGGACGGCCGTAGTCGTAGAGACGATAGGTTGTGTCGGACTGCTGCTGCGTTTCAACGATCACCGCGCCCGGACCGAGGGTGTGCACGGTGCCTCCGGCGACATAAATCATGTCGCCCGGGTACACGTTGATCCAGTGGAGGACTTCTTCGGCACGATTCTGATGGATTGCCTCTTCCAGCCGGGCGACGGTGACGCCCGGCTGCAGGCCCAGTGCAATCTGCGAGCCCGGCTGGGCGTGCGCCACGTACCAGCACTCGGTCTTGCCCCACGGCTGACCGACCCGCAGCGCGGCCGCGTCATCGGGATGAACCTGCACCGAGAGCTTCTCGTGCGGGAAAAGAAATTTCAGGAGCAGTGGGAATCGCCCGGGATCCCTAGCCGCCTCACCGACCAGCTCGTGCTGATACTGTTGGCTGAGTTGGGCGAGCGTCCTTCCGGTGAGCGGGCCGCGGGCGACTTTGCAGTCGTCCCCGCTCAGCCAGGCCTCGCCGATCTTCTCCGGGAACCTGTGATTGGGATAAATCGGCGAGAGATCCTCGGTACCCCATGGCCGCGGGTCGAATCCCGGAAGCATCAATAGTGGTTGAAGATTTTCCATAGCGAAGTTGTGCCCATAAAAAAGGCCGCTCGCTCGCGGAACGGCCCTTGCCGAACCTGATTCTTGCGATTCTGGCACCCTCTGCCGCGGAAAACGATTAGCGCAGAGGGCACAGAGGACTACAGCGCCGCGAAGAACTTTCGCATGCGCTCGAGGCCGCGGTCGAGCTCCGCTTTCGAGGTCGCATACGAAACACGAATGTGCTGGCTGGTGCCGAAGCCTTCTCCGGGGACGGTTGCCACGTGCGCTTCACGCAGCAGCCTGCCGGCTACATCCGATGCAGATTTCAGGCCTCCGCGCCCTAGAAAAGATGAAATATTCGGATAGGCGTAGAAGGCGCCTTCGGGCAGCCTGCAGGTTACTCCCGGAATCGAACGCAAGCCTTTTACGATGTGATCGCGCAGCTCGATGTACTCGCGCCGCATCTCCTCGACGCACTCCTGCGATCCTTGCAATGCGGCCACCGCGGCCTTCTGCACGATCGATGTCGGATTCGAGGTGGACTGGCTTTGCAGCTTGGCCATCGCGCTCGTAACCGCCGCCGGAGCCAGGGCGTATCCGAGGCGCCAGCCGGTCATGGCGTAGGTTTTCGACAGCGAACCCAGGACGACGAAACGGTCCTTGTACTCCCGCAAGCCGCCCACCGAGAAGTTTTTTCCCGTGTAGTTGAGATAGACGTAGCATTCGTCCGACAGCACCCAGATGCCGCGCTGATGCGCCAGGCGAATCACTTCCGTCATGTCTTCAGGACTCATGACTGCGCCCGAAGGATTGGAGGGCGAATTGAGGATGATCACTTTCGTGCGTGGTGTCACCAGGCGCGCGACCATTTCTGCGGTCACGCGGAATCCCTGGGCCTCGTCGGCCTCCAACATCGCACAATTGCCGCCCGCATAACGCACGATGTCTTTGAACGACACCCAGTAGGGAACCGGAAGGATGACTTCGTCGCCATGATCGACGAGGACTTGAATCGCGTTGAACAGGGCGTGCTTGCCGCCGACCGAGGCGATGACTTCTTCGCGGCGATAGTCGGAATCGAAGTCGACGTTGTGGCGGTGCGCGATGGCATCGCGCAGTTCCGCGGTGCCGGCCACGGCGGTGTACTTGGTGAAGTTGCCCTGGATGGCGCCGATGGCGGCGTCTTTAATATGCTGCGGCGTGGAAAAATGCGGCTCGCCCGCGCCGAAATCGACGACGTCGATTCCCTGCGAGCGCAGCTTGTCGGCCTCGGCCACGACTGCCATCGTGGCAGAGGGTTCAATGCGATTAATTCTTTCCGTAAGTTTTGCGGCTTCCATGATTGCGCTGGTCATGCCTTCTTCTTCCTTCTCCTGTTCCTTCTCCTGGGTACTTCCATGATCTGCGCCTCCTCCAGCTTGTACGCCGGGTCGAGCTTTTCGCGCAGCTTCCGTTCCACAAATTCCGGGACCAGCCCTTTGACCGGGCCGCCCGCTTGCGCCACTTCCCGTACCAGCCGCGAGCTCACGTAGGAGTATTTGTCGGCCGGCATCATAAAAACGGTTTCGAGCGTGGGCTCGAGTTTGCGGTTCATCAGCGCCATCTGCAGCTCGTACTCGTAATCGCTGATGGCGCGAATCCCGCGCAATACGCACGTCGCCTCGATCGATTTCGCGTACTCGACCATGAGCCCGTCGAAGGTGTCGATGCGCACGTTTCGCAGGTCGGCGGTCAGGGCGCTCAACATCTCCGAGCGCTCGGCCACGCTGAACATCGGATTTTTTTCCGAATTCCGCAGGATCGCCACGACCAGTTCCTCGAATATCTTGCTGCCTCGCTGAATCAGGTCGAGGTGGCCGTTGGTCGGCGGATCAAACGATCCCGGATAGAGAGCCGTGCCCTTGTTCAATCGTCCTCGTTTTGGCGCCCGACGAGCGGCAAGCGGTAACAGTGATTTTATGCGGGCGGGAGTGGGGATGGCAATTGAGTCGAAGGCAGGGCAGGCTCAGATCGGTCAACCGTCGGGGGAGGAAACAGCGAGCCTCGGCCGCTGACACCAGCACGCGGCTAGGGAATCGTCACCACGAACCGACTAAGCCCGTGCCGGGTGCTTTCCTGCGGGGAGAGCCGTGGCGCGGAGAGGGGGAGGGCGACCGCGCCCGGGAGGAACGAACTTATCGCCGCGCGGCTACGATCGGGGCCTTGGGTGTGTCGCTGCCGGTGGGCATGGTTGCGACCTTTGCCCCCGGCGTCGCCGGCGTGTCAGCCGCTTTCGCAGGAACTGCAATCAATCCCAGCGTTTTGCGCACTTCGGTATCGAGCTTCGCCATGACGTCCCGGTTGTCTTTCAGAAACTGGCGGGCATTTTCGCGGCCCTGGCCGATACGTTCGGCCTTGTAGCTGAACCACGATCCCGACTTCTCGACAAGGTTGTGGTTCACTGCCAAATCGAGCAGATCACCTTCGCGGGAGATGCCCTCGCCGTAGAGAATGTCGAACTCAGCCTCGCGGAAAGGAGGCGCGACTTTGTTCTTGACCACCTTCACTTTTGTGCGCGAACCGATGACGACATCGCCTTCTTTCACCGCCGCAATGCGCCGGATATCGATGCGGACCGAGGAATAAAACTTCAGCGCCTTGCCCCCGGTAGTGGTCTCGGGATTGCCGAACATCACGCCGATCTTTTCACGGATCTGGTTGATGAAGATGAGGCAGGTGCGGGATTTGGCCACGGTTCCGGTCAGCTTGCGCAGGGCTTGGGACATCAGGCGGGCCTGCAGGCCCATGTGGCTGTCGCCCATTTCGCCGTCGAGTTCGGCCTTGGGCACCAGGGCCGCGACGGAGTCGACGACCAGCACGTCCATGGCGTTCGAGCGCACCAGCGCTTCGGTGATTTCAAGGGCCTGTTCGCCGTAGTCGGGCTGCGAGACCAGCAGATTGTCGACATCCACGCCCAGTTTCTTGGCGTAGCCGGGATCGAGCGCGTGTTCGGCGTCGACGAATCCGGCCATGCCTCCGGCCTTCTGCGCTTCGGCGATGACTTCGAGGGTGATGGTTGTCTTGCCCGACGACTCCGGGCCGAAAACTTCGATCACGCGTCCGCGGGGAAACCCGCCGACGCCGAGCGCGGCGTCGAACGAGATCGAACCGGTCGAGATCACCGAGATCGGCAGGATGGCATCTTTCGAACCCAACCGCATGATCGATCCCTTGCCAAACTGCTTTTCGATCTGAGAAACCGCCAGGTCAATCGCCTTCGCCCGTTCATCCGCCATGAAGTGGCTCCTTCGAGAGTGCGAAATAGGAGTGCTTTCTAAGTCTGGCCGGATTATACATAGGAATGAAAGCGAAGAAAAGGCGAATCAGGCGATTTACTGTGGAAAAGACCGCTGTCGAAAGCGCCCCGAAAGGCAGTTTTTTCGGCTGTTTTCAAGTTGTCCTGCGGACCGCGCATTTTTCGGACGGGCAGGACGAGGCTCGGATGCGGCTACCTGTCGAGCAGGTCCAGCGGACGGGTGACATCGTGCACGCGGAAGTACTTGGCCAGCGCGGGATACTTCCTGGCTACGGCCTGGTACATCGCGTAGGCGACGTTGCGATAGGAAATGTGGCCTGCGGGAGTGGTGCGCAGCTCGGCAATGTAGACTGCCTCGGCGAAGTCCATCTTGAAGAGCGCACGCTTCTTGAACGCCAGCGGGATCACGTATTGGGAGTTTTCCTCGGCCTCGGGGGCGTTGCCCTTTGCCAGTATCGCAACCGCGGACTGGGCTTTGCGCATCGCGGCCTCGAAGCGGCCGCGTGCGCCCGCGTCTTCGAGGTCGAGCAGCATCTCGTAGCCGTGCTGGGTAGTGAATGCCTGCATGATCTGGACGCAGCGGCGATGGCGGTGCATGTCGCGAAAGCCGCCGGTATCCATGAGAATGTCGAAGCGGAATTGCTGGCCTGCGCGGAAGCCGCGCAGCATTTCGTCGTGCTGGCCACGGTGGCGCAGGCCGAGATCGATGATCTCGCGGCGGCGCCGCTCACCGGCGACCTCCACCGCCTGGCGAATCTGGCGGTAGGAATGATGACTGTGCGCGTAGAGAAGCGTGGTCGCGATCTCGACCTCAAGCGGCTCTTCGTCAAGCAGGTCGACGATCGTCTTCGACGGTGCCAGCGGCTCGTCGGCCATCAGCTCATGCGCGGCCTGGCGCAACTCCTTCCGGGTTTCGATCTCATACGGATTCGGGTCGGCGTACTTCACCAGAGTCGGAGCCACGCGCACCTCGCGCAAAAGCTCCTGTTCGGCGCGCGCACCCAGTTCCGGGCTTAGGGCGCGAACCTCCGCGACCAGGTCTTCGAGCGCTTCGGCATTGACGTTGTAGGCGGCGCCCGTCGCCGCTTTCTTGAGCGACTCGCCCAGCGCCCGAACTTCCTTATGGGTGTGGGACAGCAGGTGCGCCACCTGGGTTTCGAGCGTCCGCGCGTTGACGATCTCGCCGAGCGAGGTATGAGTCGCCAGCGGCAGGAGATAGCGCGTGATGTCGAATGCGCGCGCCTTCAGCGTGCGTTTGTACGCCTCCTGCTTCATTTCGGCGGGCCGGGGAGTGATGCGGATCAGGTAATCCGCCATCACCGCCGAGAGCCCGTCGTACTCGGCGAACAGGAAATCCACGGTCTCGCGATACAGCTTGCGGGCTTGCTCATCGGCGCCGAAATCCGGCGTGTAATATCCGCTCTTGCGAAAATCCTGGTAGCGGGTCGAGCGCTCCTGGCCGTCCCAACGCTGCTCGTCAGCGAGCTCGATCGCGGCCAGCATTGACAGCCGCTCGATCGCCAGCGCGATATGCGCCAGGTCGGCAATGGAACGGTGGCCGTATTGAAAATAGAACGTGTTGAGGAACTTTTCTGCTTTCTGCGAGCTGATTTCTCGCAGCGACTCCCTCATCGACAGCGCCGAGCGCGAATACTTCGCCATGGCGTAGGCCTGAATTTCCGGTTCGACGCCGAATACGGCGAAAACTTCAGTCGAAGGCTCGGCCGCCGGGGCTTGAGAGCCCGCCCTCCCCTCCGGCGCCGCCGGTAATTCGCTCGCCGAGGGCTTCTCGCCAGGCTGCGGCGACCGGTGCCCAGCGTCGTCGGAAGAATTCGGGTTGGAAGGCTGGGGCATGGCTAGCAGATTCGAGGCAGTCGGAGACATGGAGTGTTGGCATGGTACGCGCCGCGCTTGTGGATTCGCAACGCGGTTCGTCCCGGTCCTCACGCGTTGCATATCACTTTCGAGCGCCAGCGCGGGGAAACTCAAAATCCCCGGCGCCACGGTGAGAAGGGCGGGCAGCCGCCGAGGGAGATTCCACGCGTATAATTCGGGCTTTCGCATTCCATTTTTCTGGACACTTCGGGGGAATTTTTATGTCACTCTCTGGACGCGTCGCCTTCATAACCGGCGCATCGCAAGGCATCGGACGCACCTGCGCCCTGCGTCTGGCCAAAGACGGCGCGGCGGTCGCGGTGGCGGCGCGCAACCGGGAAAAGCTCGACGAACTGGTCCACGAAATCACCGCCGCCGGAGGCAAGGCCGCGGCCTTTCCCCTCGACGTCGGGGATGAAGAGCAAGTCAAGGCGGGGGTCAAAGAGGCTGTCGCGCAGCTGGGGAAGATAGAGATTCTGGTTAATAACGCCGGGATTACCCGCGACCAACTGGTGATGCGGATGAAGCGGGCGGACTGGGACGCCGTGTTGCAGACCAACCTGACCTCGGCATATTTGCTCACTCAGCAGGCCATCACTTCCATGCTGCGGCAGAAGTGGGGACGCATCATCAACATCACCAGCGTTTTCGCGCAGATGGGCCAGGCGGGACAGGCAAACTACGCCGCGTCGAAGGCGGGACTGATCGGACTCACCCTGGCGATCGCGCGCGAGGTCGGTTCGCGCAACATCACCTGTAACGCGGTGGCACCTGGATTCATCGAAACTGCCATGACGGCCGTGCTGAGCGACGAATTCAAGCAGAGTGCGATCCGGCAGATTCCGCTCGGGCGCGTCGGAACCCCGGAAGATGTGGCCGGTGCCGTCGCTTTCCTGGCTTCCGAGGAAGCGTCTTACATCACCGGACACGTGCTCAGCGTAAACGGCGGCCTGCTGATGGGGTAAATTTCAGGCAGAGGAGGCAAGCGTACGCGAGGCGATGGAAGTCGGAAACCGCAGGCCGGAAATGCCCTCTGTCGACCCTGCCCCCTCGGGGTTGAAAGGTCTGGCTTTCGTGCGGGCCGGGTTCGCCCAGGCTCGCGAACTGTTCCTTGAATTGAAATATGCCGAGTCTCTAGGCTTCAGCCTTTGCTTCCAGAATTTTGACAACGAACCTCGAAGTCTGCCGGGCGATTACGCACCGCCCGCGGGCCGTTTGCTGCTGGCAGAATACCAAGGGCAAGTCGCCGGCTGTGTTGCGCTGCGCAAGCTGGCCGACGGCGCTTGCGAAATGAAGCGTCTCTACCTGCGTCCGCAATTCCGCGGCAAAGGACTGGGGCGCGCGCTGGCCGGCCGGATCATCGCCGAGGCCCGCGCGATCGGCGACGAGCGCATGCCTCTCGACACGGTCGCACCGGTCATGAAAAACGCAGTCGCGATGTACCGCCGGTTCGGATTCCCCGAGATTGCTCCCTGCTGCAACCATCCCGTCGCCGGCGCTCTCCCCATGGAACTCCTCTTGTCAACCGGCCAGCAGTTCGGCAAAAATATCGCCACAAATTTCACAAGGGACTCTCCATGAAAGCCTTCTTCGTGGCA
>Ga0123356_10001949_pt1 | contig 22351 bp, 22 predicted proteins | sample TergutEmb28metaG_2_FD_92546 | JGI IMG/M metagenome (GOLD analysis project Ga0123356, IMG submission 92546) | Embiratermes neotenicus P3 segment gut microbial communities from Petit-Saut dam, French Guiana - Emb289 P3 | ecosystem: Host-associated > Arthropoda: Insects > Digestive system > Gut ...
ACCGCCGTTGCAACGCCGCACTACGACTTCATCGGCTGGTCGGGTGCTGATCACTCTAATTTGACCGCGGTCGCCGTGAACATGGACGGTAACAAGGCGCTGATCGCCAACTTCCAACAGAAAAGGTACACACTCACAATCGCTGCCGTAAACCCGTCAGGCGGTGGAAGCGTGGAGCGTAGCCCCAGCCTGACAAACTACCCCGCCGGAACACAGGTCAACATAACGGCCAACCCGGCAAGCGGATACAGATTTGTTGACTGGACGGTAACGGAGGGCTCGGCAACGCTCTCCAGCGCAGATGACAGAATCTCAACGGTCACCATGCTGTCAAACGCGACAATCCGCGCTAACTTTGTGCGAACATTTACGCTGACTGTCAATGCCGGAACTGGCGGTACAGCTACAGGCGGCGGCACATTCGACACAGGGACGAACGCTACCATTACTGCAACGCCGGCTGAGAACTACAGGTTCAACGGCTGGACGCCGACAACGGGAGTTGCCGACCCGAGCGCCGCGACCACCACTGTATCCATGACCGCTAACAGAACGGTAACCGCTAACTTTCTGCCCATTACCTACACGCTCACGGTCAGCCGAGAGCCGACAGCCGGCGGCACAGTTAGCGGCAGCGGTACATTCAACGCCGGAACAAACGCTACCATCACTGCAACGCCGAGTACTGGTTATACATTTGCCGGTTGGACGCCAACGACAGGAGTTACCAACCCGAGTGCTACGAGTACCACCGTGTCAATGACCGCGAGCAGGACGGTAACCGCGAACTTCCAACGGCAAACCGACACGCTCACTACCTACACGTTGACGGTTAACAGAGAACCAACAGCCGGCGGTACCGTCACAAGTGGTGGCACATTCAATGCCGGAACAGACGCTGTCATAATGGCAACGCCGAATAGCGGCTATACGTTTGCCGGCTGGACGCCAACGGCAGGAGTTGCTAGCCCGAGCGCCGCGAGTACCACCGTACTCATGACCGCTAACAGAACGGTAACCGCTAACTTCCAACATGTGTACACGTTAACGGTAAGCGCAGGGACAGGCGGTACTGCTACAGGTGCTGGGACATTCAATGCAGGGACAAACGCTACCATCACAGCAACGCCAAATGCAGGTTACATATTCAGCGGTTGGACGCCAACAGCAGGAGTTAGCAGCCCAAGCACCGCTAGTACCACAGTGTCTATGACCGCAGACAGGGCGGTGACCGCGAACTTCCAACAAGTGTACACACTCACGCTCGATCGAGAGCCAACAGCTGGAGGTACCGTTACCGGTGGCGGTACATTCAACGCCGGAACAAACGCTACTATCACAGCAACACCGAGCACAGGCTATACGTTTGCCGGTTGGACGCCAACGACAGGAGTTGCCAACCCGAGTGCTACGAGTACCAGCGTGTCCATGACCGCTAACAGAACTGTAATCGCTAACTTCCAGCTCATAACATACACGCTTACGGTCAACCGAGAGCCAATAGCCGGTGGCACCGTTACCGGTGGCGGTACGTTCAATCATGGGGCAAACGCCACTATAACGGCAACGCCCAATACCGGTTACAGATTCTCCCGCTGGACGCCAACGACAGGAGCAGGAGTTACCGACCCGAGTGTTGCGGTTAGTACAATATTAGTAACCGGGAACAGGACGGTAACTGCTAATTTCCGACAGACAGGCACGATTTTGGGTGAACCCATTAATGATTCAAGGGATGGCAAAACCTATCGTACAGTTGTAATTGGTACACAGACTTGGATGGCCGAGAATTTGAATTATGCAGGGGAAGAAGGCAATGAACTTGGTGCATGTTACGATAATAATTCTGATAACTGTGCTATATACGGCCGTCTTTATGATTGGCCTACACTTATGAATGGAGCGTCAAGTTCATCATCAAACCCTAGTGGCGTTCAAGGAATTTGTCCTACAGGTTGGCATGTTCCTAGTGCCGCAGAGTTGAGTGTATTGAGCGGGTTTGCTTTTGCCAACGGTACTAGAGATGGTAATCAAATCGGCAAGTTGATGTCTGCGAGTGGTTGGGATAATGATCATGGTATAGATGAGTTTGGTTTTACGGCCTTACCAGGCGGCTTCGGCACTTATTTAAGCGCAAACCAAACTACTCGTTTCGAGGGGGTTGGGAGCCACGCTATGTGGTGGAGTGCCACAGCTGGTATGATACGTAGCATGGACATCTACGGTTACACAGATTTTTCATCTGTCCAAGGTGGCGGGTCCAATCGGCTTTCACTAAGGTGCATTATGGATTAGGCAGTATGTTTTTGCGATACTGAGAGTATGATTTTTTAGCTTTAACAGGGGAGGTATTTAAGAATGACGTAACATTATTATAGTTAGCGTAGCAAGCGAAGGTCGTTGGCCATGGTGCAGTAAAGCGTCGTAATGGGCGCAAGTGTACAGAATGGTGTTTGTTGTTTTGTGTTTTGGTTTGTTGTTTACCGCTGTAAGGCGCGATAAACATAGTGAGGTGAGACTTCGCACCCGGCAAAGCTTAACTAACAGCTGATGTTTGGAGCGGTATCCAACAATCGGCCTATGCTATAAACTTAAAAATAGGGAGAAAAAATGAACAAAGGCCTCAAAATCAATCCTAAAGAGCATTTGTTCCTGCGGGAAGAAATTATGCTAAGGACAGAATGGCATATAGGGTATACAAAAAGTGCGATAACAACGTCTACTTTGCTTTGGACAGGTACTTTTGTTTTGATAAATTATTTTCCCGACAAAGATTTTTTACATATAACGCCCTTTATTTTCTTGTTTCCTATATTAATTATGTATCCCTTGTCTTTTAAAATATATGAAAATTATGTCAATTTTTGCAATATTACTCCATATCTTAAAAAATTTCATGAAAAACCGATAAATGAAAATGACGGCACCTATTTCAGTTGGGAAACTGCTCATGGTGATTTACTTAAACACTTTAGTGTCAAGAATCCACAAATAATAAAAGCAATGAATTGGAGTAATAATGAATTAGCTTTTTTATCTGCCATCTCGCTGTTTTTGTTTCTGCTCTTTTCAGTTATAATATGGCTAATTAATAATACGCTTGATATTTATGTTGCGGTATCAAGTGTCGTTGCTATGATAATAGGAATATTATTTACTGTGAGGATTTATAATAAATCCTCATATAAGTGTCTTGAAAAGTTATCAAAGACTGCACACGAATTTTGGGAAAGTTATCCCAAAGAAGAAAAGTAGGAAATTGGTGTGAGGCGGCGGAACTTTTTGACAGATTGCCGACATTATTCCTTGTGTTCTGAAAGTAAGCATTTTCAATAACACAAGAAATGAGTATATTGCTACCATACATTGGACAATAAGCCGCTTCGATGGAGACTTCGCCATTCTGGAGGCCACCGAAACGTCAGAGTTGTCAATCTGCCCCTGGGTGCGGCATCCCTTTCGGGATGCCTTGGTTGTTTGTGTCAGGCACATTGTCGGTAATCTTGGCGTTGCGGGTGGTCAGGGTAACCCGAGCCGTCTACTCGATTGGTCGGCGTGTTTTTGCGGTATTGGAAGTATGATTTTTAAACTTTAACAAAGAAGGTATTTAAAAATGGCGCAGCATTAACTGTAGATGTTAGCTTTAAGGTTGTATGTGAGTAAATAGTACGTATTGTTATATAATCTATAAAAAATTTAACTAAGAAAGGGGCGTCGAGGTTGTTTACTCGACGAATTTTTATGCCAAATTTCGGAGATCGGATATCATCATCATCCTTGTGTTACCCATGTCGCAACATACATCCGGTTATGAGCGATGGGAAACCTCTTAGCGAATCAATCGGTGAGTTACTTGACGATGGGGCGTATTATCAAGATGCGAGATATTTTTTGATGTATCAGGCGGCATTGACCTATCTAAAAGACAGTGGCGGTTGCTCAAAGTGTATAGATTTATTAAAGAGTGTTACCCAGCGTTAACACAATTAAGTCATGTTCGGGTTAATGGGATTGTCAGTTTTTGTCTCTCTTGTCCGGCATGGTGTTGGGAAGAATTCTTACAGAGAGCACTGATGCAGTGGGGTGGTTGTGCGCAAATGGGGCGTTGGCGTCTTTTATGAAAAATTTAACCATAAAGATTTTAGGCTAAGGAGTTATGATATGGCAGAATTAGGTAATGAAATAAAAAAGATCATCGAAGCCGCTGAGAAGGGGGACGTGAAGGCGCAGTATGAGCTTGGAGAAGTTTATCGGGTTGGCGGTGGCGTTCCGAAAGACCCGGAGAAGGCGAGGGATTGGCTTACCAAGGCAGTGAAATTGAGCACTACAGAGGTGAATATGGGAGGGATTAATATTGAGGCGCTACGTAGCCTTGTGGAGATGTATGCCCTTGAAGAGGTCACTCCTAAAGCCGGAGAAGACCAGCGATATTGGTTTGATCAACTAACGCGGTTTGCCGACAGTGGTTCTCCTAGGGCATTGCATCTGCTTGGGGAATGTTACGAATATGGGCGATGGGGTGTCGTTATGGAAGATGAGAGAAAAGCAGAATCTTTATATAACAATGCTTTTTATCGTTACGCTAAAGTTGCGGCAAAATTATGCGGCCATGAGTTTTATGGTTATAGTGCCGAATTTGCAAATAATAGTGACCCCGGATCGCTGTACTGGCTTGCGGAGCTTAGGTATCATATGGCAGGTATGGCAGGTGTTAAGTTGCAAGATGATGAGTACAATTATCTGAAACAATGTGTGATTAAATCAGCAGAATTGGGCTTTCCGCCTGCGCTATATAAAATAGGTGGTTATATCTTCAACGGCAGTTTCGCTTATAATACCGATTTTAAACGAAATGTCCAAGAAGGTGTTCGTTGGTATGTCAGAGCTGCGGAGCAGGGTGACAAATATGCGCAACAGCGTCTTGGGGATTGTTATACCAAAGGAGAAGGTGTCCCTAAAGACAAAGAGAAAGCCAATTACTGGTACACCAAATCAGCCGAACGTGGATGGAAGCCCGCGCAGTATGACCTTGGTGTTAATTATGCCAATGGAGATGGCGTTCCAAAAGATTTGGAAATGGCAAAATATTGGATTTCATTAGCGGCGGATGGTAACGAGTGTAAAAAAGAGAAAGAGGCTTTAGCCAAAATACCAAAAGGAGCCAAGTTATTAAAAAACGCTGGTGGTGGTTGCTACATTGCCACGTGTGTATATGGCTCTTACGATGCACCAGAAGTACTCTGTCTAAGACAATTCAGAGATGAAGTTCTTGCCTCCTCCATTTTTGGACGCCTATTCATAGCGCTGTACTATTTCTTTAGTCCTCCTATTGCAGAAAGGCTAAAAAAGATGCAGCGTACTAATGTGTTTGTTCGGAAAACATTGGACAAAGCTGTTGAAAGGCTTAATAAAAAATTTCACAATCAAAACGATAAGATGTAAATCTAAAAAAACCAATATATAAAAAAAGGAGGCATTAAAAATGGGAGCACCCAAACGAGTACAGATTAACGGAATATGGTATACAGTCAGAAAGCCTTTTAATACATGGGAATTGTATGCGGGAGCTGATTATCCCCAGTATACAATGAATGAGCCATACATACACATACGTGACTTCTACTGGATTTACAACAGCAATGGTACTCAGGTAGGGGAAATTCATACCGTAAACAGAACGTATTCAGGCTGCGTACAGGCGTTTGAGTAGTGAACATTAAAGAGCATTATAAGAAGTTTTAAATAATAAAGAAAGGAGGTGAAAACCATGTGTCCTTACTATGATAAGTTAAACGGAATTTGCAAGTTATCAGGTGCAAAACAAATCGGAATAATTTCTGCTGATAACGATAGATGTAAAAGCAGCGAAAACTGGAAAAAATGTCCGAATTATACATGCGGACAGTATGATCATCGGAAGTAATTTCGAATTGTGGTGCAAAAAATTATCTTATAGTTATTAACAAACTAGGGAGGTATTATGGCAAGTACAAATTACACTGTAGGTAGCGGCAGTAAAAAGATGATTATGAAGGGCGGACTTGATACAGGTTATGTTATAAGCGGTAGTTCAACCATTAAAGAAAGTGGCAAGGGACATTCAATAGATTGGATGTTTAATTAAAAAAATCGGAAGCGTGGTTGCATATTAGTGTGGCCACGCTAAAAATTAATTGTGCCTGAGGAGCCTCATGGTTTCCTCACATAAGATAGGGGTGGCATAGCCGTATGAGCGATACAAAAATTGACGTTAAAGAACTTGCGGAACAGGGCAACGCAGCGGCGCCAGCGATAATCCTCGAAATGTTTACCGACGCCACACTAGAAAAAGAAAAGCGAGATTTAGAAAAAAAGATCGCCGAAGAAGAAGCGAGTATTAAGGAGGATAGAGATAAGATTGACCGTATCAGGAGAGTAGAGGATGAGATATCAAAGCGTGATATGCAAGAAGTAAGCGATATGCTTGATCGCGTTAACCCTGCGCCACAAGCGTCTGAAAGAAGTGGTATTGCTTTGGCGAAAGGCTATATGGCAGGATTAAGAAATACGGCAAGAATATCAAAAATAGAAGCTTGTACCGAGTCCGCTAATAGTCGTTTGGCAAAATACAGAGAGCAATTGGCTGTTATAAATGCTCTTTTGCAGAAGCCGCCAGCAAGAAGGATGGAAGAACATTACCAAAAGCTAATTTACGCAATGAGGAGCGCATCAACAGAATTGGAATTACAAAAAATCGCCAAACAATTTAGAGAGATGGGCGGTTATGAGGATGCAAACGATTGGGCGGAGAGATGTGAGAGAGGCGAGAACAATCAGCGCTGGAAAGCATTAGGCCTGTGCCAATATTGCGGAAATTGCCTTCGTGGTTTATTATTCAAAAGATGCTCGTCTTGTGGAAAACGAAATAAAGAAAAAGATGCTGATTTGTCAATTCCTATTATCTGCTGCATGGTTATTATCATGGTTTTAGTATATGTATTTTTTCTAAGAGACTCAGCTAAATTACCATTGATGTCAGGCCCAGTTTCAGTACCTATTTCGAACAATAATGTTGAACACGGTATTTTTACTGACCCAAGAGATGATCAAGAATATCGTACAGTTGTAATAGGAGGCAAAAAATGGATGGCGCAGAATCTCAATCATCAAACAGATGGCAGTTGGTGTTACAATAATGATAATTTCAACTGCATTAGATATGGTAGGCTGTATACCTGGGATGCCGCGGTGTCCGCTTGCCCGACAGGATGGCGTTTATCGACGCGTGAGGATTGGAACAATTTAATTATGGCAGCCGGTGGTGATGGTATCGCTGGTGAAAAGCTTAAGTCAAAAACTGAGTGGAGCGAGAGACAGTGTGGCGGCAGCCGTAATTGTAACGGTACAGACGATTACGGATTTTCGGCACTCCCGGGTGGTAGCCGAACCTCTGATGGTGGATTCCATGTCGTTGGCAGCCACGGTTACTGGTGGTGTGTTACAAAGAACGATGTTGGGGTACGGTTAATGAGCAGTGTTGGCGCTCGTGTGAGTGCGGTTAGTGGAGCTAAAAGTGATGACGCGTTTTCCGTGCGCTGTGTTTATGATATGCATCAATAATATGCGTGTGAATACGTGAGTGCGAATGGCCTCTTGAAGGGGATTACACGAATACTCAGTTGTAATCCTTTTTTCGTTGTGGTTTGGATTATCCGTAAATGCGTGAGAAGTTTGATAGTTTGCGGAGGGGGTGAGGGTCTGTGCCATCTCTGGCATTACGAAGCGTATCTTCTTGATATTAACATTATATTGATTATTCGTAATGTGTCCACATACGGATGATTTTAACTATTTTGCTGTTTTCGTCGACTTGATACACTAACCTGTGCTGCAGATTGATTCTTCGTGAATACGCGCCGGCCAAGTCGCCCAGTAATTTTTCATACGGTGGTGGGTTTTGATATGGGTTTTTACGCAGTATTTCGATGATTTTTTCGATACTGTTTCTCAGGCCTGATTTATTTGCTTTTTTGGCATCTTTTTGCGATTGAGATGAATAGACGATGCTGTACATTTTTTACCACTCGACTGTAGGCGAACAGTCTTCGACTTTTTCGTTCATACCGGCGATAATAGACTCTTTCATACCGGGGATTGCCGTCAGATACATGGTTTCTTCGATGGAGCGCCATATCTCTTCTGAGAGTAAGACTGCCGAATATTTTTCACCGGCGATAATCAGCGGTTCGTATGAGTCCTGCACTTCTTCTAAAATAGTATCTAAATTTTTTTTCACGTTGCTTACGGTTAGTGTCGGCATAGATTCTCCTTTGAAATTTATGCGGAAACTCTGGCCCAGCGACCAATGCTCAGGTGAGCCTTGGACATAACGCTCGAAGCGACTGGACAACCGTTCCCACATTTATAAAATAACACTTTCTCTCAAAAAAGTCAATACTAAAATATTTTTTAAGATTAGGCCGCATCGACAGCGACTTCGTCATTTTGTAAAACCCAGAAACCTCAGGCCTGTCATCCCGCTCCCGTTCTGACTTGCCCCCTGACACGGGTGAGGGCAGTTCGGCACCGCCGTAATATGTTGTGCGGGTTTGACTTTGTGGTTTGGTAGGAATTATATTAAGATGATTGGAGGCTTTATGACCGATACCACCGTTTGCACCGCAGATTCATTGGCGACAGCGGGCGTTGCGCCGCAGTTTGTTGCAGATGTACCGTTTCCCGCAGCCGCGCCGCCGTCTGTTGTTGACGCGCAGGCGGCCGCCGCCGACACTTGTCCGGTCGCCTGGACCGAGAGGATTGTCGGCTCGTTTGTCGATTATGCGGCGAGCTTGGACTTTATCAGCATGGTCAAGATGGCCGGCCTGTCGCTTCTTGTTCTGCTGGTGCTTTTCGCACTGTATAGGCTGACGAGGTACTTTTTCCGCAAGGTCGACCGCAGGATTATCGAGCACCGCGGCACTTGGTTCAAGGGTGTTCGTGTTCGCGGTTTTGACCTTCTCTCGTCCGCCCAGCTGGTTCGGTCTGCGCTTATTATTTCGAAGACTCTGCGCTACACGGCCTACGCGCTGCTGCTGTATACCGCGCTGCCGCTGATTTTCGTCATTTTCCCGGCCACGCGCAGCCTTGCGGGTACGCTGTTCTCGTGGATCGCCACGCCGGTTCTTTCGATGCTCCAGGGCTTTGTCGCGTACCTGCCAAAGTTGCTGCGTATCGCCATCATTATAGTGATAATGCGTTACATCCTCAAGTTCCTGCGCTACATAACGCAGGAGATAGAGACGGGGCGGCTTGTCATCCCCAAGTTTTACCCAGACTGGGCGCGCGCGACGTTCAACCTGCTGCGGATATTCATCTACGCCTTCACGCTTGTGCTCATCTTCCCGCTGCTTCCCGAGTCGGAGTCAGCGGTTTTCAAGGGCGTTTCGGTCTTCATTGGCGTGCTGTTCTCGATAGGTTCGTCGAGCGTTATTTCCAACATGGTGGCCGGGATGGTCATCACGTACATGCGGTCGTTCAAGGTGGGTGACAGGATACGGGTGGGGGAGGTTTACGGGGATGTGATAGAGAAGACGCTGTTTGTGATACGTGTAGAGACTGTCAAGCGGGAGATTATTACCGTGCCCAACTCGACGATACTGGCGTCTAATGTGGTCAATTACAGCATCGAGGCGCATGAGAAGGGCGTTATACTGTATCAGGACATAAGCGTGGGGTATGATGTTGGGTGGCAGCGGGCGTCTGATCTGTTGATTGTTGCTGCGAAGAAGACTGAGCATGTGCTGCGTGATCCGGTGCCGTTTGTGCTGACCAAGACGCTTGGGGATAATGCGGCGGTTCATCAGATTAATGTTTATACCAAGCGGCCGGAGTTGCAGGCGGTTATTTTGTCGGAGTTGAACCGGCATATTCTTGATGTGTTTTTGAAGGAGGGGATTGAGATGGTTGTGCCTATGTATGAGGTTAGTCTTAGTGATAATAAAAAATAATTTTGGGATTATGTTGCGTTTGAGATTCTAATTTTTTAATCTATATGGGATTATATGTCTGCGAGGGTAACTCTGGGCACTGTACCATTTCTTGGGGACAAGCGGCAGCGTGCCGTTGCTTGTGGGAGGGCAAAATCCTTGCATTAAAAACGCGGCCGCAAAAAGATTCGCATCTGCCACCTGCTCGCTGCCTGGCGAAACCGGAGTGTGCAGGGGCATTTAACCCCTGCGATATGTGGTGGATTATTCTACAAATTCGATCTGTGCCTTGTCCTTGATCTTCCATCCTCCGTCTGCCAAGTCTGCTATGCCGTCTTTGACGGTTTTTATGGCTTTGGTGCTTGCGGGGGCGAACATGGCGGCTTCGCAGACTATCATCATCCAGCCGCGGCGGAGGCCTCCCAGGGCCTGGCGGCAGGCTGCTACGTCTTCGCAGACTGAGAAGGCGGCGGTTTTGCCGTCGGCGGAGGTTGTGAATTTGAATACGGAGGCGTCTTCCTGGTAGTTGTCTGACGCGTTTGGTGCCGCCCAGGTGCCTGTTAGGTCGGGGGCCGGCATGTAGAATACCTTGGACATGGTCAAAGCTCCTTTGATATTGGATATCACGGTTAATGTGGTCGATATGATAATATATAATATGCACCGGGGCGGAATGAATTATTTTATAGATTCTTAAACGAGACGCCCGATTATGAGATACCCCAAGACCCGCCTGAGCTTGCTGATGTTCCTCCAGTTCTTCATTTGGGGCGCTACCGGGCCTGTTATCAGCCTCTATTTGCGGGACTGTCTCCATTTTTCCGGCACGCAGGCCGGGCTGATGCTTGGGTTGTCGGCGATCGGGTCTATTGTTTCTCCGGTGATAATGACGTTTTTGGCCGACCGGGTCATCAGTTCCGAGCGGCTTTTGTGCCTGCTGAACGTTGTGGCCGGGGTGAGTATGACGCTGTTTTCGATGCAGACGGAGTTTTATCCCGCGCTATTCATATATATACTGTTTGGGGTTGCCATGAGCCCTACGGTGCCGCTTATCAACGCTATTACGTTCCACCATTCGCCGGGGAACCGCGAGAAGTTCGGGAATATCCGGGTTTGGGGGACTGTCGGGTGGATCGCTGTGGCTTGGTTTTTCAGTTTTGTGATACTGCGGGACGGGGGGACCGCGGCGAAGGCCGGGGACAGCCCGCTGCCGCTGCTTTTGCGGATATCTGCGGTTACGTCGTTTGTTATGGCGGCTTATACGCTTACGGTTCCCAAGGGGGCCGAGCAGCGGCGGTCGAAGCGCGAGTTTTTTCCGGTGGACGCGTTCAAGGTTATCCTCAAGCCGCAGGTTCTGGCGCTCTCGTTTGTCGGCGCGGCGGGGACTTTTGTGGACCGTTTCTACAACCTCGGCGCCGCCCCGTACCTCAAGCAGATAGGCTTTTCGGAGCGCGGCATCATGCCGGCCATGAGCCTTGGGCAGATTCCCGAGATCTTCGCGATGGGGGCGCTGGCGCTGCTGCTAAGGCGGTTTGGCGCCAGGGCCGTGCTCCTTGCCGGGGTGGCGCTGGGGGCCCTCCGATTCGCCGTGTTTGCTGTGGGGGATGCGCGGTGGGTCGTCTACACGGCGCTGAGCGTGCACGGGTTGGTTTATACGTTTATTATGATTACTGTGGTTATTTGTTTGGAGCGCCACTGCAGCCGGCACGACCGCACCGGCGTGCACCAGCTTTTTGCGGTGCTTACGGGCGGGATCGGCGGTTTTTTGGGGAGTTACGCGGCAGGGACGGTTCTAGACCGCCTGACCGATTCGGCGGGGGTCGTGAACTACTCCTTTTACTGGACGGTGCCGCTGGTTCTGTCGGTGATAATTTTTGTAACGATTTTTGTTGTATTGCCGTCTAACCATGATGTATAATGTATACATTGTGTCAGTGTTGGCCAGTAGGAAAAAAGGTTGTTTTAATCATACACATTTAATCAACTTAAGGAGGATTGCAGATGAACAGATCTGTGATGCTTAAGGCTCTGGTGCTTTTGCCGGTGCTGTGTTTTGCGGTAGTATTCGCGCAGGGTAGATCGAGCGGCAACGCGGTAGCCGCGTACGTCTACGGCGGGGATGAAATGAGGGGCGACGCCGCTGAGGAGTTGGCCGAGGAAGTTGTTAACAATCTGGTCAGGAGCGGCAGGTACTCGAACCCCCGCCGTGGCGCCCGTGAGTTCTTCAGGGCGGCCGACAGGGCGCAGGCCAGGGCTCGCGGCAGGATGCTTGAAGACCGCGACTTCTGCCGTATTGGCGGCGACGAGGGCGTTCAGTTCCTCGTGCTCATCGACATCGCGAAACAAGGCCGCGCCAACAGCGTATGGGCCCGCATTCTCGACCTCGAAGGCTGCCGGATCATAGGTACGGCCGAGTACACCAACCTTATCCGTAACACCGCCGAAATCAAAACCGCGGCGAACTCGCTTTCGACAGAACTCTTAAGAAGGAACGTAGGCAGAAGGTCTATTACCATCAATCTTGGCGGCGGCAGCATATCTGTAGGCAGTGCGGCTGCGCCTCCTCCTCCCCCTCCTCCTCCCCCCCGCGGCAACCAGATCGCCGCTTATGTGTTCGGCGGTGAAGAGATGAGGGGTAAGCTCGACGAAGACCTGGCCGAAGCCATCGTTAACGGCTTGTCCAACAGCAAAAAATACTCGCAGCCCCGTCGCGGCGCCCGCGGGTTCTTCAGGGAAGTGGAAAAAGAGGAAGCCAGGCTCGGCCGCCGCGGAAGGCTGCTCGATGACAAGAGCTTCTGCAAAATCGGCACCGACTACGAAATCGAGTACCTTGTCGTCATCGACATCGAAAAGAGGGGCCGCGGCAACAGCATTTGGGCCCGAATCCTCGACCTCGAGACTTGCAGAATAATAGCGACGGGCGAAAGCACGGCCCTGGTTCGCAACGACGCCGAAGTCAGAGCCGTCGCGAACGAGATCGTGGCCGAGCTTCTGCACAGGAGAATAGGCACAAGGCGCTAACCGCCCGAGCCGGAGTTTTTAGAATGGCAGTAGAAGCGCAGGGGCAGCGGATTAACGCCCCCTGCGCTTTATGAGTAAAGGGGGCCCACAAGGCCCCGGTTCCAAATGGAAATGCGTTATGATCATGATGATCAACTTATTAACCCAAAATTTAAGGAGCGCTTTGTGTTTAAGTACAAGAATTTGTTTTTGATGGGTCTGCTGACAGTCGCTTTGAGCATGTTTATGGTGTCGTGTACCGAAGAGAACGGTGATCCTATCGATCCGGAGGATCCGATCGCATACAAGGCCACGATCGTTGGCGGTACGATGTCCTTTATCGACGACGACGGCGCCGTCGTACCTGTTACAGGCGACTTTGGCATGTTCTATGTCAACGATGTCATTGTCATTCTCGCAGCGGATCCGGCGCCGGCCGGCAAGGTGTTCTCGCACTGGAGCGGGTCGCACTCCAGCGTGGTGTTTTATGACAAAGACTCGTCCTACACTACATTTAGAATGCCTGCCCGTGACGTAACAATCACGGCGGTGTTCGTCGATGATGTCGAAGATATCTTCTGGGATGGCCTGGCCAGCGTCAGGTTCACATGGGAACAGGTGGAAAACGACAACATCACGCACATTTCGGCCGGTTACGACGAAATGGAGTGGTGGTATGAAGAGATATACGAGGATTTGACCAATGCCGACGCGGATTTCTCTGATATCCCTCTGCACAAGGGTATCCCCCAACTTCCGGCCATTTTCAACTTCGGAAGCTCCAACCACCCCAACAAGGGCAAGTACTTTGACGTAGACGCCGGTAGCTACACCGCCGTATGCGGCGTCGAAGACGAGTTCGGCCTTGCAGAGATCGTCGCGAACTACAAGATTACGATCAACGAAGCCACGGCCACGGCCGACGGCGCGGACAAGTTCTTCGAAATCGCCTTTGACGTAGGCGCCTTCCTTGAAGGTGTGGACGACCTGGGCTGGTTCGGCGATGAGTACGACAGCGACGACACCGATCCCAGACTCGAGAAGAGAAAGGGCGGCAAGAAGTTTAAGACCATTACCAAGAAGTTCGAAAAGCCCGGCGCGACCATGGACGTTACGTTCTACGTGATCCGCAGGCCGAAGAACTAATCTTAAGGATTGGGCCGCAGTCAGTTCAGTATAAAAGAGCCGTACCGCCTCCGCGCGGTACGGTTTTTTTAATTAAAAATTACCTTGACCGGACGCCATCATATATATTTAGTAAGTTATACGGTAACCTATCCATTTCTCAAAAACCAAGGGGTGCAGTATGCGTAAGTTCAAGAAGGTCTTGTTGTTGGGGTTAGCTGTGGCGGCGTTAAGCATGTTTACGGCATCGTGCACTTTCGAAGGCGAAGCGCAGGTGCGGTTCACCTGGGAACACAGCGAGCGTCAAAATATCACGCATATATCGGCAAGCTATTACGATATGGATTGGTGGTACGAAGAAGTATACAAGGATCTGGCCAACGCTGATGAAGACTTTTCAGAAATCCCCCTGTATAAGGGAAGCCCCATGCTGCCAGACGGTCTTTTGACCCCCCAAAACAGGAATAATAACCCCAATAAGGGCAAGTATTTCGATATCGCCGCCGGCCGTTACACCGCCGTATGCGGCGTCGAAGACGAGTTTGGCCTTGCCGAGATCGTCGCGAATTACCAGATAAAGTACAGCGACTACGACAAGTGGTACGAAATCGCCTTTGACGTAGGCGCGTTCTTAGACGGCGATGACGACCTGGGCTGGTTCGGCGATGAGTACGACAATCCCAGAACGCAGGAAAGGCTTAGAAAGCCGACGGTGAGAAAGGCCGGCGTCAAGAAGATCGAGCAAAACGGCGCCACCATAGACGTGGAGTTCTACGTGATCCGCAGGCCGAAGAACTAACTTCCGGGCAGCGAATTTCGCGCGAAGCCGGCCCACTTTTGAGGGGCAAGGCCCGCCGCAAGCAACGGAGCCGTACCGTAATTTCGGTACGGCTTTTTTTTGTTTGCATTCCGCGCATCCATCTATTATATTGATTTTAAGGATTCTTTTGCCGAGGATTCATATACAGTTTTTCTAACATATTAAGGAAGGGGCGGCGTATGTTCAAGTTTCTCAAGGTTGTCGCGGTAATGGTGGCTATGATTGTGGCAGGCGCGTTTCTGTACGACAAGTACCGCGGCATGTGCTGCGACTGCGACGACGACAAGTGCTGCTAGGCATTAATCTGCGGGGCGGCGCGGCCGCCCCGATTTCTTGCCCGAGCCGCCAACGGTAAACATGCCGCGGTTTATAATGCTCCGACTGATACCCACCCTGCTTTTTGTACTGATGCTGCCCCAAGCGCCCAGCGCCCAGTGGCGCGCCGCCGCCCCGGCCACAGTGGTCAAACCAGAAATCATCCGCATAATCAAACACGACCCCGCCGCCTTCACCCAGGGGCTGATATCCGCCGATACTATCCTCTACGAAAGCACCGGCCTAATAGGCCAGTCAACCCTGAGGCGGGTAGACGCCAGGACCGGCAACGTCATCTCGAAGATCCCAGTGCCGGACGTCTTCGCCGAGGGGATAACCATATTCAAGGGCGAACTGGTACAGCTAACCTGGCAGCACGGCTTCGCGATCCGCTACGAATATCCGTCACTGAAGAAAAAAACATCCACCTATAAATACAACGGCGAGGGCTGGGGCCTGACAAACGACGGCGCGGGCTTCATAATGAGCAACGGCTCCGACACGCTCTATTTCCGGGACGACAAATTTGAGGTAACCCGCAAACTGCCGGTAAGGCTGAACGGCCGGCCGCTCGTCTACCTAAATGAACTGCAATTCGCCAAATGGATGGTCTACGCCAACGTGTGGTACCAGGACTTCATAGTAGAAATATCCCTCGCCGACGGGCGGGTAAGCAAGGTTATCGACTGCTCGGAACTGAGGAAGATAGAGGGAACCGCGCTGTCAAACGATAACGTCCTGAACGGCATAGCGTGGTGCCCAAAGAGGGACGAATGGTACCTGACGGGGAAAAACTGGAAAAACATGTTTATCGTCAAGATCCCGTAAAAGCGGACTCCCCAAAGCGGTATCCAGCACCGGCAATTTTAGCATCCCGAAGGGATGCACCACCTGGTAGAACCCGTATCCCCAAAAAGATTTTCGCATCCTGAAGGGATGCGCCCTTGTCATTGGGCGGAAATCGTCCCGTCAAAAAATTTATCAACAATATCTTCTATTTCGGATGATGACCCCGCCGCAAAAATCTTGCTCCGCGCCGCGCTCGCCCCCGAAAGCCCTTTCATATACCACGCCGAGCACTTCTTCATCTCCCCGCAGGCATGATGCTCGCCGTGAACGTCGCGGAACATGCGGATGTGGCCGAGGACGACATCTTTGCGTTCCGTTGATGACGGCGGCGTGTAATCAACGCCGTTTAACGCTGCTTTGACCTCCGCGAAAATCCACGGGTTCCCAAACGACGCCCGCCCGATCATCAGCGCGTCGCACCCCGTCTCCGCCAGCATCTTCACCGCCTTCTCACCGCTCGTAATATCGCCGTTGCCGATGACGGGGATCGATACGGCTTTTTTGACGACGGCGATCCGCTCCCAAAACGAATGCCCAGTGAACATCATTGTTTGTGAGCGCGGATGCAGCGTGATAGCCGCCGCGCCGTTGTCCTGAGCAATCTTGGCGAAATCCTCATCAATCCACTCGTACTTGTTCCACCCGGAGCGAATCTTTACGGTAACGGGAATGGGAACAGCCCGCGCCATCGCGTTAACAATCCTCCCGAACAGCACCGGGTCCTTAAGCAGCGCCGCGCCGCCGTTGCGCTTGACGACCTTGGGTACCGGGCAGCCGGAGTTGAGGTCAATGAAATCGGGCTTGGTATGCTCATAAGTAAATTGCGCCGCCTCAGCCAGCCTGTCAGGATCAGATCCAAACAACTGCACGCCAATGGGTCGCTCAGACTCGTCGAATTTCATCAGCGCCGCGGTGTTGGATGATTTGTAGTGTAAGCCGTCGGCGCTAACCATCTCAGACACAGTGATGTCGGCACCATGCTGCTTACAAACCTGGCGAAACACCGTGTCGGCGACACCGGCTAATGGGGCGAGGATGAGGTCGTTTTTTTTCAGAAACATAACATTAATGTTTGCGGCATGGATGGCACACTCCAGTTTCGCCGGGCAGCGAGCAGGTTGCAGACGCGCATCCTTCCGCGGCCGAGTTGTTAAACTACGGGTTCTGCCCTCCCGCTTGTGCCGGCACGCTGCCGCTTGTCCCTTAGAAATGGTGCAGTGCCCAGAGTTACCCTCGCAGACACATAATCCCAAAGTGCCTTAAAAAATTATCCCTACGCAATTGTCCTCTGTTCAATCTTTCCCTTTAAATTTGCGTTTACCGCTGGGACGATGCGCGTCGGATCCGGTACGGCGTGTGTGCAGCTCGCTGGGAGCTCGCCGGCCCATTTTTGGAGGAATGCCTGGGCGTATTGCTGCCACCCCTTGTCGTATGTCCCGGTCGACTTGTGCTTTATCAAAATATCGCTCGTAATAGCCACCCGCCACGTTTTGCGCGCCTGCATGCAAAAATCCATCTCGTGGAAGTAGAAGGAATTGAACGTCTGCTCGTCGAACCCGAACTGCGTCAGGAGCGTCCGCCGCACAGCGAAGAAGGCTCCGTGGCAGGCGACCACGTCGCACATCTCCCGCTCCTGCGAGAACAGCGTCGCGAAGAAGTCCCCGTTCTGCAGATCGTGCACCACGCGCCCCTTGATGAACGGTTGCCCGGCGGCGGTCAGAGAAGGATTATTGTTGAATAGGTACTGCGTCCCCGCCACGCCCAGCACGCCCAGCCGCGGATCCTGCGCGAAGAGCCCCTCAATAATCGGCACCCAGTTCTCGGTCATGAAGAAGGCGTCGTCGTGCATGAACACCAGAATGTCCCCGCGCGACCGCGCCGCGCCGAAATTGTAGACGGACGCCAAACTGTTGGCACCCGCCGCGTTGTTAATCATAAACAGCTCAATCGGCGCCCCGGCAGTCTTGCGGATGTTCCGCTCCAGAGTCGATTCGGGAACGGGGTTGCGGGCAGAAATTATTACGGTTACCATAAATACCCCTGCACCCCCCCTACGGGGTGCGAAAAATATTTTGATGTTACAGACTATCCCCAAAATCCTGCCTGAACTTGGAAATAAGCTTCGTCTGCCAGTCAGACACCGGCTCCAAACGCCCGAAGAAGAACCGCAGAATCTTCGGCTCCTCAACAAACTTCAACCCCTCAACCAGCTTGCGATTCTCATACAGCCATACTAACCTGTCTATGGCATAGTTAACCTGCGACAGCGTAAACACGCGCCTCGGCAGCGCGAGGCGTAAGAGCTCCATGTGTGAGAAGTGCTCGCTGCCATCCGGCTCCCGCTGCTCACTCAGCGTCCCGCGCTCCATGCCGCGGATGCCGCTGGCGATGAAGAACGCCGACCCCAGCGCACCCGCCGGATACTGCCCCTGCGGAATGTGATCCAAAAACTGTCCGGCGTCTACGTGGCACCCAAGGCCGCCCGGAGGCGTGATGACGGGAATGCCCCGCTTGTCTAACTCCTTAACCATGTAATCAATAAATATCGGCCCCTGGCTGATCATATCCTCATCAAGCGTTTCATCCAAACCCACCGCGATAGCCTCCATCTCGCGCACCGACATGCCGCCGTAGGTGAGGAAGCCCTCGTAAAGAGGAATGAGCTCGCGCAGTTTGAGGTATATCTCGCTGCTGCTCGTACAAATGCCGCCGCCGCGCCCGAAACCGAGCTTACGGGCCGAGAAGTAGATAATGTCAGACAGCTCCGCAAACTTGAGCGTAATCTGGTGCAGTGTCATGTACTTGCACTGCGGCTCGCGCTTCTTGTTAAAGTAAAGGTTGTCGGCCAAAAGGCTCGCGTCGAGCACAAGCGGGATCTTCTTCGCGCGGCAAATGCGGCTCACCTGCTCGTAGTTCTCAAGCGAAAACGGCTGGCCGCCCACAAGGTTCGTACCCGCCTCCATACGCACAAACGCCACGTTGTCAACCCCGTACTGGTCTATGACGGCGTTCAGCTTGTCTATGTCCATATTACCCTTGAACGGATGGTCGCTGTTTATCTTGAGCCCCTCGTCTATGATCAACTCCTCAACCACGCCGCCGTTTACAGTGGTAAGCGCCTTGGCGGTGGTGAAGTGGTAGTTCATGGGCACCACGGAGCCGGGCTTCGCCTTCACGAAAACCTGCGACAGGATGTTCTCGCACGCGCGACCCTGGTGCGCCGGCAGGAAGTACTTGCAGCCGAAGAAGTTCTTGACCGAATCCTCAAGGCGGGTGTAGGTCTCGCTGCCCGCGTAGCTGTCGTCGGCGTACATCATTGAGGCGAGCTGGCGGTCGCTCATGGCGTTCACGCCGCTGTCGGTGAGCATGTCCATAAAGACGTCGCGGTTCTGGAGCAGGAACGTGTTGTTGCCGGCCGCCGCGATGGCCTTGCCGCGCTCCTCTACGGGGAGGAGGGCGAGCTTTTGGATAATGCGAACCTTGTGCATCTCTAAGGGGAATGATTCGCCTGCGTAGAATTTGACGTTTGCCATGGTCGTTATTTTTGTCCTTTATGGTTTGAGAAGTTTCGGAATTGGTAATAGTATAAAATAATTAAGGGCGGGGTTAAAGTCAAAGGCAAAATGATAAAGGCATTATGGGATTAAATATTATTTGCGCCCCGGGTACAAACACCCCTTCATCTCTGCCCCGTCGATAGTAACCGACTGCAGGGATGAGTCGCAGAAGTAGGCGAGGGAGAGGTTGGCGTTGTTCATGGCTACGTTTGTGAAGGTGGCTCGGGCGAAGTTGCTGCCGTGCAGGTCGGCGCCGGTTAGGTCGCTGTCTATGCAGGAGCCGTAGCGGCCGTCGGCGCCGGAGAGGTCGGCGTATTTCATGTCGCAGCCGCTTATTTGTACGCGGTACATGCGTGAGCCTCTGAAGACCGTGCCCCTTGCCGTTACGTCCGATATCTTTGCCACGCGCAGGTGGGCGCGCGTGAGGTCGGCGCCGCTCAGGTCGCAGCCGGAGATGTCGGCGCCCTCGAGGTCGGCGGTGGTGAGCTGCGCGCCGAGAAGGTTCGCGCAGCAAATCCTGGCGCGCGCCAGCTTCGCCCCGCGGAGCAGCGCCCTCTCAAGGTTGGCGTCGCTCAGGTCCACACCCTCCATGTGCCAGCCGCTCAAATCGTGCCCAGGCAGGTGCGCGCCGCGCAGATCCGCTGTACACACCTCCGACTCCCGCCTGCGGACGTAACGCTCCCAACCCTCCTTGTCACGGTCCGCAAGAGCTGCGGCAAGACGGTCAAGATCATCATGCGAACCGCAGAAACGATCGGTCAACAACGGATTGGCAGAGTCTGCCGGCATAACTTCCTCCCCATAATATAAAATTATGTTGCGCATAGCGGTAAAGTCAAGAAAATCTGAAAAATAGTGCGTGTTAACAAAAAGTTGCAAAAAATAGAAATTGATGTTTGCGTCAAGGTTTTATAAAACTATTGTAAATTTTTGAAGAAAACACTTGATTTTTGTTGTGATAGACTGTTATAATAGTATACATAAGTCGCAAGTTTTAAACATTCACTATTCAAGGAGTGCTTTTATGAAAAGGTTGTATGCTGTAGCAGTCGCGGTATGTTTGATGGTTTCCACTTCGTTTGCGGCGTGGGACTACTTCACGGTTATCGGAGATGGCGAAGGTCAGGCCACGTACGGAAGAGGGTCCATGGAAGGGTTTAAGATTCGTTACGGGTTGATGGAAAACCTGGAGATTTTTGCCACGAATGGTGATGTCGCCGGAATCGAAAGCGGTTACTTTGTCGGCGCCCGCTATCAGATACTCCCCGAGATGCTCGCGCTCTCTTTGGACGTCGGTATTCCCTATACCGCGAGGAGTGATTTCGGTTTGGTTCCCGGACTCTCTTTTACGATGGGCATCAACGATATGATCTCCTTCGGTATCGGCGCCGAACTCGGCGTTGCTCTGAATCATGCTGATAACGGCCCTACCAACGACGATGATTCAAGGCTCCTCATGAATCTGAATTTCGGCGTTGAGTTCGGCTTCCAAATCACCGAAGCAGTCGGGGTCTTCTTGGGCTGCGCCATCGGGCTGCCTGACTTTACAAGTGACCCCTCACCTGATGCCACTATCGACCCTTGGGTCGGCGTCTCGTTTACGGTAACTGAAAATCTCAGCCTCGCGACAATGCTTGGAATCGATCTGAACGATACAAACAGAAAGAACGAAGATGCGATCGCCTTCAAAGGCGGTGTTGAGTTTACAATCAGCTTCTAATTGCTGAAGAAGTAGTTGAGCAGTATCTTGATGTATTGATAACAAGGAGCCGCGCTCTGATAAGGGCGCGGTTTTTTTGTGGTATTGATACAGACAGGGTACGCTTGAGAACGGGACGGATATCATTGCATATCAACAAACATCGCATCACAGCACAATATAAAGCCAAACCGGAATCATCACCACGCTCCCCAGCATACAAACCGCCAGTATGGCAGCCACCAGCTCCTCATTAAGCTTAAACTTGCTCGCTATAACCGCGCAAGTCACCGCCGTAGGCATGGTCATCAACAATATAGTGGTTCCGAATTCATCCTTCGGTGTTGATGGAAATATCACTCGCATAATCCCCCAGGCGATCAACGGTAATATCACCAGCTTCCCGGCAACCGCCAGCGTCATAGGCGCAACATTCTTCCCAAACGACCTGAACCGCAACTTTCCACCAACCGCAATCAACGCAAGTGATAACCCCATAGTCCCCACCGACTTCAAAACCTTCTCTCCAACGCCAAGCATCTCCCGCACGGCAAGCGGCAGGGTATTCACCCCATCACCGTCAAGCCTCAAAGCTCCCGCCGCCCAAGCCCACACTATCCCGGCGATAGAGGCAATAATAATAGGATTGACAAGCGCGTCTTTAAAAGACTTGCCGATGCTCTGCTTCTTCTCCGAACACATCCCTATCATAACAAATGTTATAGTCACCATAACAGGCATGGTAACGGCATTAATAATCGCCGCCATCAAAAACCCACGCTCCCCAAACGCCGCCTCCGACAAAGGAAAGCCCATATACGCCACGTTAGACCAGTACGTACTGAATATCAGCACAACCGCAATTCTCTTATCAACCCGCAGCACAATGGATATCACCACATAAACAACAAAAATCACCAGCATGGCCAACTGCGTAACCCAAATAAAATCCCACATCATCAAACTGCGTATGGGCTGCGTAGCCATCCCAACAAAAATAAGTGACGGAAGTGATATGTAA
>Ga0123356_10001950_pt1 | contig 22339 bp, 21 predicted proteins | sample TergutEmb28metaG_2_FD_92546 | JGI IMG/M metagenome (GOLD analysis project Ga0123356, IMG submission 92546) | Embiratermes neotenicus P3 segment gut microbial communities from Petit-Saut dam, French Guiana - Emb289 P3 | ecosystem: Host-associated > Arthropoda: Insects > Digestive system > Gut ...
GCCACGGAGAATGGCGATGCGTCCTACGTCGACGATCCTTACTTAGGTCGAGCCAACCTTTTCCTAGTTCCGAAGCGGAAAGCGATCTCCCGGCTGCTGGCGTCGGACCCGAAATTCAATCTGATCTATGAAGATTCGCTGGCGATGGTGTTGGTGAGGCGCTAGCGATAGCTAGGGTTGGAGTTCTCCAGGGACGGCACGGTTCGCGGCAGGCTGGTAGAATAGCCGGCGCCGACCAATTCTCTTGATCACCGACTGTCATATTCATATCGCGCCGATGGAGATGTTCAAGCCGCAGGCGCTTGAACTGATGAAGAAAAAACGCCCCAACTTCGCCCAGATCGTCGAATTCTGCCGCTCGCCCAAGGCCTTTCTCAAGTTTATGGACGCCAGTGGTATCGACCGGGCAATGCTCATCAATTACGTCGCGCCCGAGGTGATCGGCTTTACCAGCGGAGTCAATCAGTACGTGGCGGACTACGTGAAGGAAGACCCAAAGCGGTTGCTGGCGTGTGGCAGCCTGCATCCGCGGCACACCACGAATGTGTTAGCGGACGTAGAGCAGATCCTGCGACTCGGGCTCCAGATGATCAAGATTCATCCGCCGCACCAGTTGCTGTTTCCCAATGACTATCTAAGCGGCGCAAAGGAATTGGAAATCATCTACCGTGCGACGGAAGCCAACGGCATCCCGGTGATGTTCCACACCGGAACATCCATCTTTCCCGGTGCGCGGAACAAATATGGCGATCCCATTTATGTCGACGACGTCGCCGTCGATTTTCCCAAGTTGAAGATTCTGCTGGCACACGGCGGACGCCCACTCTGGATGCAGACCGCGTTCTTCCTTGTCCGGCGGCACCCCAATGTTTATCTCGACATCAGCGGTATCCCCCCGAAGACCTTGCTCACGTACTTTCCCCGCCTGGAAGAGATCCGGGACAAGACATTATTCGGTACCGACTGGCCTGGCCCCGGGGTGCCGGACATTAGGAAGAATCTCGATGATTTCCGCGCACTTCCACTGAGCGAGCAGGCACAGCAGCAGATTCTGAGCAAGACCGCGTTGACGATCTGGCCCGCCTAGGTTTATCCCACAAAGGAGAAAGTCACTCCCAGAGGCGGGAACCATTCTCGGTGGAAAGGGATTGCTACCTTCCGGCGGTCGCTCCTGCGGCTTTCTTACCCATCAATTCATCGGCCAAGGCCGTCGCCCCGTAGAGCTTACGGAGTGCCTCCTGGATTCCCCGGGAATCAACCGAGATGGCGCGCCCTTGAAGGTCGTTGTAAGCGAAATTCCAGGGTAGCGATTGCATATTGCCATCGAAGATAATTCCCACCACCTCGCCTTTCGTGTTCACCGTAGGAGAGCCGGAGTTGCCCCCGATAATGTCTGCCGTCGACACAAAGTTCAAGGGAGTCTTAAGGTCGAGCTTTGACTTCGCCTTCAGCCAACTCTGCGGGAGTTGGTAAGGCGGTTGGCTGCCGTGTGCAGTTGCATGTTCAAACGCCCCACCGATGGTGGTGGCAAATGGAATCGCCTTCCCATTTTCCTCATAACCCCTCACGGCTCCATAGCTCAGTCGAAGAGTAAAGGTAGCGTCTGGGGGTTCGTTAAAGCCGCTCTTAGCGAAGCGAGCCCTGGCGATAACTGCGCCGTCCCGCCGGACCACGGAGTCGACTTTGTCGTCAAACTCCTTACGGGCGGCACGTGCGTCCGGATCAATCGCCCGCATCGCCACGATGAGGGGATCGGTGCTCGCGTCTATGGCCGCCTGCCCGCCTTCGTACAATTGCTTGCGAACCGTAACGTCGGCGAGTTTGGTATTGGCAATGAGATCCTTCGCCGCTTCGGCCGGAGTCTTTCCCGCGAGCACTTTTTCGACAACGGGTTTGTCTTTCCCCAACCGTTCCTGCATTTCCCCGAGCGAGTCTGCCAGAGTTGCGGTTTCAAGATTGGTGTAGATCGGCTCGGTGGAAAACAGTTGCTGCTCGAGCGAGGGCAGAGCGGAATCCCGGTACTCGCGCAAACGGTCTGCATTTGGCTTCGGCTTCTCGGCAGCGGCGCGAACCAGCGTCCGGGCGATCTGTGCCAGCCGCGACGAGAACCCGCGCAGGCGCTCCAGATAGATCAGGTTGTTGTAAATGTCGTTCTGCACCTTCATGGCCTGGGCAATCTCTTCCCACGGGTCAGCTGCCCCGGAATTGTTCGGGTTACCTTTAAATGAAACCCGCTGCTTGGCTTCATCGGCAGCCTTCTCGTCCATGATCGATTTGTCTAACAACCCGGACTGATAACCGGTAATCGCTTTTTGCGAATTCCGCAGTCCGAAGAGTTGTTCCTTAGCAACCCGGGCATTCTCTTCCGACTGCCTGCTGAAGTCCTCCAGCAGGGCGATACGCCGAGCGAGAAACTTCAAGGTCGCCGGGTACTGCAGATCCCGCAGAGACTCCAGTTGGGCCATGGTGAGCAGCCGCCCCGTGCTCCCCGGATGCCCGGAAACGAAGATCAACTCTTCCTCTTTTACACCCGTGGGCGACCACTTCAGATAGTTGTCGAGGTGCACCGGCTTGTCATTCTCGTAGACCCGGAAGAAGGTAATGTCGAGGTCGTAGCGCGGATAGTTGAAGTTGTCGGGATCACCGCCGAAAAATGCGATATCGAACTCGGGCGCGAACACCAGCCGCACATCGGTGTACTTCTTGTATTTGTAAAGGTTATAAACCTCGCCGGAGTACAAAGTGACAACGTCGCAACGAAGTCCAGTTGCGGTTGTGCAATCCTTCTCGACCTGAGACATCGATGCGCGCTGGGCCGCACCGGCCTCGGCGGCCGACATTCCCGGCTTTACCCCAGCGTTGATTTTGGCAGTGACATCCTCGATGCCCACCAGCTGGTTCAGTTCCAGGTCCGGGCACTTGGCTTCTTCCGCCTGAGTCTTCGCATAGAATCCGGTTTTGATGTAGTCGTGGCCTGCGGAGGAGAGTTGCTGCACGCAGGCAGCGCCCACATGATGATTCGTGAAGGTCAGGCCGTCGGCCGATACAAACGATCCCGATCCGCCGTTGTTAAACCGCACGGACGACAGCCGCACATGATCGAGCCACGGCTCGGTCAATTCGAAACCGTACGTGGCCTTGATCTTGTCTTTCGGGGGGGCGTTGTAGAGCCACATGCCCTCGTCGGCAGTCGCCAGGGTCGAGAAGACAAAGGTGAACGCAAACACAATGGAAAGAAAGCGTTTCATTGGGGGATGATGCCTCCATCCGGAGTATGACGAGTTCCAAGAGCGCCGCAGAGAGCTTTGGGCCAACGTTTTAATATACGCTGTAGAAAAGCGGCCAGCAAAAAATGGGCCGATAACTCCGTTCGAGGCGCGGACTCCCGCTTCTGGCGGATCGCTCTGCGCGTCATCTTTATGGGGTTCGCAATGACCGGTTGGAAACTTCCGCGCCTTTCAGGTATAAGAAAAGGTTGCATCCCGCGCCAGCCCTCGCGCGGTCGGGCAACGCAATCACCATTGAAGAGAGGCGAATGTCCAGCGTGACCACAACTCATGCTCCCAAAGGGCTCGAGGGAGTCGTTGCCACAAATTCCAATATCTGTTACATCGACGGCGATCGGGGTGTGCTCGCCTATCGCGGCATCGACATCCACGAACTCGCCGACCATTCGAACTTCGAGGAGACCTGCTATCTGCTCTGGTACGGCAAGCTGCCGACGCACTCGGAGTTGCGGGAGTTGCACGACCGGTTGGTCGAGGAACGCAAGCTGGACGCGTCCATCATCACGCTTCTGCGCAACGCTCCTCGCCACGCTTTGCCCATGGATGTTCTGCGGACCGTGGTTTCTGCTCTCTCGTTTTACGACCCGGAGGAGAAAAGCAACGACCGCAAGGCCAACTTCGCCAAGGCCATCCGCCTGACTTCACAAATCGCGATGATCGTGGCTGCTTACGATCGCCTGCGCAAGGGGCATTCGGTCGTCGCACCCGACCGCTCACTCTCACATGCGGCGAATTTCTTGCTGATGTTGAATGGCAAGCACCCGTCGACGACGGCAGAACGAGCTCTCGACATCGCTCTGATTCTTCACGCTGACCACGAGTTGAACGCTTCCACCTTTGCCGCACGGGTAACCGCTGCGACTCTGTCCGACATGCACTCGGCCATTACGTCGGCGATCGGGGCGCTGAAAGGCCCGCTGCACGGCGGCGCCAACGAGGCAGTGTTCCACATTCTCGAGGCGATTGATGAATCCGGCGCTGATCCCATTGAGTACGTGAAGGGCATGCTGGCGCAGAAGAAGAAGATTCCCGGCTTCGGTCACCGCGTCTACCATACCGAAGATCCGCGCGCGACCCACCTTCGCGTCATGTCTCGTGATTTGGGCAATTCCAGTGGCCAGGCCAAGTGGTTCGAGATTTCGCACAAGATCGAAGGGTTTGTGAAGGCTGACAAGAAACTGAATGCGAATGTCGACTTCTACTCGGCTTCCACCTACCATACGCTGGGAATAGACGTGGATTTGTTTACCCCCATATTCGCCGTTTCCCGCATCAGTGGATGGGCTGCCCACGTCATCGAGCAACTCGATGACAACCGCCTGATCCGCCCGCGCGCGGAGTATCTGGGGCCGGAATATCCCAGCCACTACGTGCCGATCGACCAGCGCTAGCGGTATTTCGTCCAAGTGCTGTTCATTCAGTGACTCGGGTCCCGCAGCACACCCCGGCCGAGCGAGCCGAGCAACGCTCCCCGGCTTTCGATCCAGAGTGCAATCTTAGGTCTCCCTTCGTAAATCCCGTAGAATAGAAGCGGGTACGGTATGCACCGCGTCTACCTCGACAATAACGCCACCACCCCGGTTCTACCCGAGGTGTTCGAGGCCATGCGCCCTTATTTCGAGGAGCGCTTTGGCAACGCCTCGTCTATCCATCATCATGGGCAGGAGACAAGGGCCGCGGTCGAGGACGCCCGGGAATCGGTGGCCGAGTTGCTGGGCTGCGGTTCTTCCGAGATTGTCTTTACCAGTGGCGGCACCGAGAGCGATAACCTCGCCATTGCCGGATGGGTCGCCTCAGGCGATCACGTCATCACCTCGAGCGTTGAGCATCACGCAGTACTGCATGCCTCTAAGCATCTGGAACAACTGGGCTGTGAGGTGACGGTTCTCCCGGTCGATAGCCGGGGTCGGATCGATCCCGCGCAGGTGTGCCGGGCGCTTCGGCCAAACACCAAGCTGATTTCCGTGATGATGGCAAACAACGAGACCGGAGTCGTCCAGCCGGTTGACGATATCGGGAAGATCGCCCGACAGGCGAACGTCCTTTTCCATACCGACGCCGTGCAGGCTGCGGCCAAAGTGCCCATCCATGTTCGCCGTATCGGCTGCGATGCACTCTCCATCTCCGGGCACAAGATTCACGCTCCCCAAGGTGTCGGCGCGCTTTACGTGAAGAAGGGAACTCGCCTCGAACCCCTGTTCTATGGTGGTCGGCATGAACGCTCGCGCCGGGCGGGAACCGAAAATGTCCCGGGAATTGTGGGGCTCGGCAAGGCTGCCGAACTCGCCAGGCTAGCCCTTGATCGTGGCGACGACAACAAGATGGCCGCGATGCGCGACCGCCTGGAGCAGGGGATTCTGGCGCAGGTCGCTGAAACCGGCGTCAACGGCGAGGCTGCCGCTCGCGTCCCGAACACGACCAATATCCGCTTCGATGGGATCGAGGGAGAGGCGCTGGAGATCGCGCTCGACCTCAAAGGATTGGCAGTTTCGACTGGAGCCGCGTGCTCGTCGGGAGCGATCGAGCCGTCGCACGTGCTGATCGCGATGGGCCTGCGCCCGGATCAGGCACGCGCCTCGATCCGCTTCAGTCTCGGCAAGCAGACCACGGAATCCGACATCGATTTTGCGCTGGCACTTGTGCCCCAGACCGTCGCACGACTGCGGGAGATTTCGCCGAAATACAAAACGCGAGCGGTGAGCACTTAGCCATTCGCATTCAGCCATTCGGGAGTGAAACAGGCTCAATACGAAGTGCCCACGGCTAAGGGCTGTGGGTTTGAATCATCCGGTACGCGGTTCGCCAGAAGGTAACCAGTTAGGAGCTTAGAGCTGAGCACAAATATCATCGCTGTTGCCATGTCGGGCGGTGTGGACTCGTCCACCGTCGCCGCCGTGCTGCGCGCCGAGGGGCAGAACGTGATCGGCCTGACCATGCAACTCTGGAACCAGCGCCGCCTGGCCGGCCGCGAGGGCATGCCCGAGTCCGTCGAGGGACGATGCTGCTCGCTCGACGATGTCTATGACGCACGCCGCGTCGCCACCCAGATCGGGATCCCCTACTACGTGGTCAATCACGAGGAGCGCTTCGAGCGCGACGTCGTGCGTCCATTCGTCGAAGAGTATCTTTCGGGACGTACCCCGATCCCCTGCAGTCTTTGTAACAATCACTTGAAGTTTGACCAGTTACTTATTGTTGCCCAACAGATTGGCGCCGAGCGAGTGGCCACGGGCCATTATGCCCGCGTGGCTTACGATGAAACTCGTGGCCGCTGGCTGCTCAGCCGTCCGGCGGACCATAGCAAGGATCAGACGTACTTTCTGTTCGGCCTCACGCAAGAGCAGCTCAGCCGAACGCTGTTTCCGCTGGGCAACATGACGAAGCCACAAGTCCGCGAACTCGCGACCCAGTATGGCCTGGCGATCGCTGAGAAGCGCGACTCGCAGGAAATCTGCTTCGTGCCCGGCGGCGACTACAAGCGCTTCATCGATGCCTACCTTGCCGAGCAGGGCGAGAGCCTGCCCGACACGGCCGGCGACTTAGTCACCACAAGTGGCGAAGTCATCGGTGAGCACTCCGGCATCCACAACTTCACCGTCGGCCAGCGCAAGGGACTCGGCGTGGCCACCGGTTCTCCGCTTTACGTCATCCAAGTCAGCGGTGCGAATAAGCAGGTGATTGTCGGACGAGATGATCATCTTTATTCGCGCACGCTGCGTGCCAAGCGGGTGAACCTGATCGCGGTCGACGACCTGCGGGAGTCGATGCGCGTCACGGTAAAGATACGGCACCGACACGAACCTGCGCCAGCTCTGATCGAGAAGGCGGGTGACGGCGAGATTCTGGTGACGTTCGACGAGCCGCAGCGTGCGATCACGCCGGGACAAGCTGCAGTTTTTTACCATGGGGACGTCGTAGTCGGCGGCGGCTGGATTGGGTAGGTGGGCCGGCAGGAGTGCGGGACCGCGCGACAGCGCTCTCGAGTCTTGTATCTCAACCGCAAATATAACCTGGTAATGCTGAGCGAGGCGCGCGCGGGAGCTGTCGAGTCTGGCGGCAGATCTTCCAGCCGGGTCAGAAGCGTAGGTCTTTCGGGCAACGATCGCCAATCAGGACGGATATGTTTTTCCGAGGCTAGCGCACTCTATAATCCCGGCATGTCAACTGTGAATCCGTCGCTGGCTTTGCCTTCGAGTTCCATTCCCACCGAGCCGTCATTCTGGACCCGTGAGGAAACCGCGCTGAAGCAGGCAATCAAGACCGGCCTCGCCGGCACCATCAGCTACGCCCTATATGCGGGATGGCATCTGCATCAAGGGTACTGGGCGGTGTTTGCCGCGCTGGTCGTGACCCAAGCCAATCTCGGCGCGTCCTGGAAAGCGGCGCTGCACCGCACGATCGGATCGACCGCAGGAGCGGTCGCTGCCGCAATACTGGTTCCGATGGTGCGGAGCGGGCCGGTCGGAGTGGGGATCTTGCTCTTCCTGCTCGCCAGTCTATTCGCCTACCTGACGGCGCTGCATCCTGCCTTCACGGCTTCCGGTATCACGGCTGCGATCATTCTGGTTTTTGGCGGTCAGGGAGAACCCTGGCATTTGGCCTGGCTACGCGTGATTTATACCATGGAAGGTGCGCTCGTCGCATTTGCCATCGGTGCCCTGATCTGGCCGGTGCGCGCACGTGAAATTCTGCGTCAGAGAATCGCGAACATCCTCGAGGGCTCGGCCACACTCTACCGCGCGCTGACGGCAGCCGCGCTCGAGGGAATTGACAACGAACAGCAAGTGCGGGAACTGGAGCACCAGTTGCACGACTTGCGCGGGGGCATTACTCAACAAATGCAGGAAGCCCGCAGCGAGCTTGCTTTCTCGCGCTTCAATCAAAGCGCCTACCAGCGGGTGATCGATATGGCCGATCAGGTGCGCCGACGCCTGACTTCTATGGCGGATGATCGCTCGTTGTACGTCCGGGCGCAGGCGTCGCCCAGCTTGCTGCCCTCGTTGCCTGACCTGGCCGAGAAGACCGCTCGACATTTCGCCTGGTTGGCGCAGGCCGTACGAGATCCCACGATTGCATTGGATCCGGTTGACCTCGACGCTGCACTCCGCGCCCTCGAGGCCGACCTCGCAAAGCTCCGCCAGGAGCGAGTAACCTCTCCCTTCGCTCTGGACCGCATGCTCCCTTTCTGGGCGCTGGTGTTTAATTTGCGGGAGGTCGCCGGAGACTTGAAGGAGCTGGAGGCTGCCGCAAATTACCTGAAACCGGCTGAGGGGCTGAAGCCGCAGTGTTCTTTTTCGAAGGCCTTACCGTAGGACTTGTGCCCCTAACGCCGGGGCTTCGTCCGCAGCGTTTCCAGGAATGAACTGCCTGCGCCCTGCAGTTTCTGCTCGAGTCGTGCTGTGCAATCGCAGTCTCCGCAGGCCCAGGGTTCGGAGCCATTCTGGTCCCGGCATTTGCGACGGTCGTGAGCGTCCTGCACGCGCACAAGGTCAAAATACTTTTCCCAGTACGGACGCTCTTCTTCGAGGGGAGTGGGACAGTAACACACTTCGACCCATCTTGCCGTTTGATCATCCCAGAGGCGCGCGTCTTTCATATTGCGCAGGTATTCGCCTTCGGCCACCGAGCCTTGACCGAGAGTCCCCCGGTCGATAGCCTCAAGCAGATCGTCCTCGCGCCCTGGCTTCACCCGTGCTCGCACCAGATATCGCATATTCCCATAGTGTAGCCCCGGGCGCCTTCCTCCGGCATGGCGCCCGGATGCGCGGATCATGGTGCAGGAAAACGCCGACCGGCCGCCACCTCGCTTTGCGGGACTAAGGAATGCGTCCGTCGCTCCCCGAGCTATTCGAGGTCCGCTTGTGCCAGCATGGCTTGAAACTGGCTGCGCGTGCGCATGTCGATCGACTGCGCGACCAGCTTTCCTTCGCGATCGTAGACAAAGCTTTTGGGAATGCCTTCCACCACAAACTCTTCCGCGACCTTGTGGCCCGGATCGAGCAGGACAGGATAGCTGATCTTTCGCTGGGCAATAAACGGAGAAACCTTCGCGACCTCTTCGTCGGAAATTGATAGCACTACCAATCCCTGCTCTTTGTACTTGTCATAAAGCGCTTGGAGGTCGGGCATTTCCTTGCGGCAGGGCGGACACCACGTCGCCCAGAAATTTACCAGCACGACTTTGCCCTTCAGGTCCCGGAGATGCCAGCTTTTCCCCTGCAAGTCGGTCAGGGTGAAGTCAGCGTTTTGCCGTTTCGCATCGTCGGCTTCGAGACGCGCCGTCGCCTCTGCGAACTGGGGATCGATCGACGTACCCTCCATAATGTGCTCGTAGCGGACAAGGGAAGCGAGTTCGACGTAGGCGTCGTTAGGTTCGCCGTTCTTTCCTCTCGCCGGTGGCTGCTCACGGATTGCAGAGGCGAGGGTCGTGGTTACCTCCTCGAGCGTGTCGCGTCCGAAGTCACCCTCGGTCGAGAGATTGGCCAGCGCTACCGCCAAGACGAGCTTATTCGGAACGGCGGGCAGTCGACGAATGTGCAGGGCCAGATCTTTGGTCGTGGAGGCGCGCACCGAGTCGTCGAGGGAGCGCAAGCTGTTGATCTGGTCGACGATTGGCTTCTCCTGATCGCTCCAGACAATCTTGTGTTGCGCTAGTAGGGGGAGAATGAGAAGAAAGACACTGCTAAGAAGGACAGAGCTACCTCTCAGGACAGAACGCAGCATAACGGTATTCCTTCGACCAGTGAGGAACGACTGCCCCTGCGATCCGGAAGGCTAGATAAACATCTCATCCTGCGGGACAGGCCGCCGCTCTTCGCGGCTGCCGCCATTCCGGCGACCACGTCCGCTAAACAGGAATTCGAGGCCCACCGTGATTCCCTGCATCAATCCGGAGAACTGGCGCACCGGCGAAATCACGGTCTTGTGCACCATGTCGGTTGTCTGTTCCACGCGGTCCAAGGTGCGGCTAAACAACTCGTCGGCGCGGATGACCTGCAGCCGGGTGCGGTCGACGACATCGTTAACCGCCGCGTCGATGCGCTGCACTTGCGAGCGTAACACATTGGTGGAACCTTCGAGGTTTTGGCCGATCACCTGTACTCGTGGGCGCACATCGGTGAGCGTTTGGTGAACCAGCTCTACGGTCGGCAGGACTTTGGTCTTCACCTCTGCGGCCAGAGCCTCAATGCGAGCGGTACTCTGGCGGATCACCAGATACATCGCCAGCAGAACGCCGGCCTGCAGCAACACCGCAAGCCCAGTCAGAAAGACGAACCACGTCATCTTATCCATAAACAATCCTCCGGCCACTTCCACCCTGGAAGCTGAAGCCGGCGAGTGTCCTTACAGACTCTTACCGGTACCGGTGTCGGCAGTGTGTTCCTGATACGCCTGGCGTCCGGCTTCGTAGGCGGCGCGGAACTGTTCCTTTTGCTGATTCAGGACATCGCGGCCGCGGCCGGCCCAGTGCGAAGCCTGGTCGCGCGCTTCCCGCGCCCGCTTGTTCATGTAGTCACGGCCTTCTTCGGCACGGTGACGCAAGACTTCCCGGGTTTCAGTGCCCGAGCGCGGGGCGTACAGCACGCCTGCCAGCGCTCCCAACCCCAGTCCTGCCAGAAACCACACAATTGAGTTGCCGTTGTCGCTATCCGACATAACGCCTCCTGCTAAGAACGTCTATCCCGGATGGTACAACCTCCGAGCGGTAAATACAATTACCAGGGACTGAGTACGACTGGGTACGCGGAGTGGGCCCGCGATACTGTGGTGGCGTGGGAACAGCTCGGGGCAGTCCCGAGCGCGCTCACGCTGGGAACCGGATGAGCTTCCTGGTTGTAAGAAGTTTTACTTCTGCGGAGCGGTTGGCGCTGCTGGATTCTGCTTCGGAGCCGGCTGCGTCTTCACCGGCTGAGACTTGATTCCCTGCAAAACTGAGGCTGGGCCGCTGCGCTTGCTGGAATAAACCGCAAGGGCAATGGAGGTCACCATGAAGGCCACCGCCGACCACGTAGTGGCCTTGGAAAGCGCGCTGGCCGCACCCCGCGGGCCGAATGCCGTCTGGCTGCCTTGGCCGCCGAAGGCCGCGGAAATGTCTCCGCTCTGCCCGCTTTGCAACAGGACGACGATGATGATGAAGAAACAGACCAGGACGTGAATGGTTGTGATCAGATAAATCATAAGTTTGGAGCTTTCCTGCGTTCCCCGTGTGGACCCACCACAAAGGGAAAGAATTTATGGTGCGGAAGGCGGGACTTGAACCCGCATGCCTTTCGGCGCCACCCCCTCAAGATGGTGTGTCTGCCAATTCCACCACTTCCGCACGCCGTAACTGCCGCGCGCTCAGTATTTTAGCAGGTTCAGCTCCGGAGGGCAATTCCGAATGAATCGAATTTTACACCGACCTCTTGCATTCTACACGAGTCTTCGGCCAAGCGAGTTACCCCCCCAGTCTGCGGAACAACTTCTCGACCGCGTCCTCGCGTCGGATGCATGTGGAGCAGGGTTGTGTTTAATGTTATCGTGCCCGGCGAGGTAGTGCAAAGTTGAACGGGTCCTCATCTCCCCCTCGGCACAACCGAACGCCCGTTGGTTCCATTTCCTTCACCAAACGAGCCACCGCTGCTGGGTCAGTTCACGGCGCGGGCCATTGAAAGTCGCGCTTGGCACCCCAATATGGTGGGCTGGAACCAGCGCTCGCAAAAACCACGAGCGATCAAGGTTAGACACCCGATGCAAGGTGTTCAATTTGGGTTTTTGATCGGAGCAGCCCGAATTCTACCAATCGCTGGCGTAACGAAGTCGCATCGGTGAAGTGAATAGCGTGCATGCCGATGCTGCTGGCCGCTTTCACATTGTGCTGTAAGTCATCAATGTAGATGATTTGCTCCGGGCTCAGAGCAAACTTCTCGCAGAAATGTTTAAAGATTCGCGGATCGGGTTTGACCAGGCGCACTTCGGCAGAAAGCAAGATTGCCTGGAACCACTGTAAGAATTCGAATCTCCTCCGCGCAAAAGGAAAAGTTTCGGCTGACCAGTTGCTCAAGGCGTAGATGGGGACTTCCCGCTGCCGCAGCTCAGACAGAATATCGACCGTGCCTGCGATCGGCCCTGACATCATTTCATCAAAACGCTCGAACCACGCGTCGATCCTTTCGGCATTGCCAGGATGCTTGAGTTTCAGTGCCGCGCAGGCTTCCGCAAAAGTTCGCCCCGCATCTTGCTGCAAATTCCATTCTGTCGTGCAGATACTCGCTAGGAAATGTTCCATGTCAGCTTCGCGTTCGAACAATTTGCAATAAAGATAGCGTGGGTTCCAATCGATGAGTACGCCGCCAAGATCGAACACCGTTACAAAAGGGGGAGCTGTCATGCAGCGATTTTATTCTTTGTCGGTTTCCTAAGGAGGAGCCAACTGGACGCTGCAACCATCGGTCTCACCGAACTACGCAAGCCTCGGGTAATTAACAGTCAAAATATGTTCACTCTGATGGAATTGCCTCAGCTCCAAAAAGGTAATCGAGTGCGACACGCCGGGTTCTGCTTTTGACGGGCTCTGACCGAAAGACAGCCCAACAATTTCAGGGCCGCCCCCGAACTTCGGCAAAGGGCCGTCGCCTTGAATCCTCTCGCTTCAAAACCTTCCGCATGGAACGACAAAGCTCACGTTTCGGCTCGCCACCGGCGGGGGATGGGCGAGCAGGAATCGCCGGTAATCGTGAGGATTCAAAGCGACCAGAAGGCGACTTTCGTTGTCAGTAGCCTTTGACCTTGATCACAAAGTAGTTGAATTCCGGTGCGCCGTCGAGCAGCAGTTGATGGGGCACGCGAGGAGGAATGCGGACAATATCTCCGGCTGAGAGCTCCGATGGACGCCACCGATGATCGATCCATTGCGTTTTTCGTGCGGACCGACCGTCTCGCCGTTGACCAGTTGGCCGCCAATGACAAGGGTGGCAGAACCCGATAGCACGAGAAAAATATCCGCCTGCGTCTCGTGCCACTCCACCTGACCGTCTCCTGCCCGATGGACCAGCAGGAAGCTGTCGTTCGGATAGTCGGCCAACTGGCGCACGGCAAAGCGATGCGGATCGGTTGGAGCCTCTGCCGCCAATTTCACGAGCTCGGGCTTTAACGATGAGGCTGTCCACTGCTCGAATCCCGCGGGGGGCGCTTCTTCTGCGGTCACGACGAGTCCGAAGGTAGCGACCATCCACAGCGCAAGTAGTTTTTTCATCGACGATTTCCTCGGGCTGCATGCATGCCGATTGCTCTGCCTGCGGCCGCTCGCATGTACCGGTAAACAATTTTCACACGTTGGCCAACACAACCACAGATAAACCACAAGAGGTTCTAAAACAGACGCAACTGTGAGGCAATTGCTTTTTGGAAACCAACGCCCACATGGGGAATCTGGGGGTGCGCACTTTCGCGCAGTCGATCCTGCGGCAAAGGAGTCCGGTCGCAAGGTTTAATGGAGATGCCCAGCAGATGCCGACTCATCCCAGAACGCCGGTCGAGAACAAAACTGGAGTTTGGGTGGGGCCGCGGCGATCATTCGGCGCCTAGAAGTGTCGCGACTGCCGTCAGCGGCAAGCCTCGCGAATGAAATGGGCCGGCCGTTCGAGCGACACACACCAGACATGCCGCATTGGGGAGTTCGTGTCCAATGAATTCTGCACGGTTGCTTATTACTCCCGGTAATAACCGGGAACTCGCGACATTACAGCACCTCTCGATGGGGGCGGGGCAAAGCAGAGAGTCTTGTAACCACGATCGAAGACCCGGACGCCACAAGCAAAATTGACAACTGGTATCTGCTACTTAATACACTATGTATAAACTAACACTTTAATATCCAGACGGACTGACCTTCGGCGGTTATTCCTCCCCGGAATAAGACGCTGGCGAAAACTCATTGGACACCACTTCCAACCGGGACTACTTTGCCCATGCAAGGCTCCTGGTTGCAAGCTGGAAAGCAGCGGCGAAATTCCGAAGGCTCCCGAATGCCTCTTGCCTATCATCAACGTCAACGTCGCCCAGTCTCTAGCGGTCGCTTTGGCGTCAGAGGACGAGAATGTTTTCAGGTTCCGCTCAACCGCTCCACCTTGCAGCGCCATGGGGGTTCCCGGTTCCCGCGAAATCTGTGTTCGCAAAGAGCGCAAACGAGATTTCTCGGGACCCTCCGTAAGGCCAGCGCTTCGGCACTTGGGCATGGCCCGCTTGCCTCAGGTGCACCAATCAAAGGCGGGGCGAATTTCAAATCGGAGAACACAAGCTATGTACCAGAATAGAGTGACTCTCATCGGTTTTCTCGGCAGCCATCCGGAACTGCACAACAATGGCGGAGGCCGCTTTACAACCCTCTCACTGGCAACCAAGTCTTCCTACCGGAAACAGGAGGCATACATCGCGCACACCGAATGGCATCGCTGTGTCATCTTCGGCAAGCTTTCCGACTTCGCGGCGACGCTCAAGAAAGGAGCGCACGTCCAGATCGAAGGCGAGTTGCGTAGTCGGGACTATATCAGTCCGAAGACGGGTTCCTCACAACGGGTTTGGGAAATCCGAGTTTCTTCCATCTTGAAGCTCGACCGCTCATCAAAAGCTGCTCCCGAACCACCACCAAGCGAGGAACCTCCGCCGGAGGAAGCGGCCGCATAGGCCTGGCGCATTGGCTTTCGAGCCCCGGCGATGGCCGGGTTTCGATCAGGCCTGGCATGGGATTCGAGTTGCGTACTTTTCTTGTTGCGAGCGCCACGCACAGCTCGACAAGGCTCGCGGTCAACGCTCCGGTTTCCTTGCGGAAAGACGCCGGGGACGATTCAGTCACGCAGGTGAAATATGCGCGCTGTTGAAGCCAGAAACGCCATCGATGTAGCCACGGGTTTTCTCACGCGCCTGTTTGTCCGCGATGAGACGATTGCGCTGCTGATCCGGCACGGTTCTCCTGCTCGTACGCTACAGCGAATCGCTCCCCTCGAGCGCATCCTCCGTCCGGATTACCTGCGCTGGCTGGCCGATGAGAATTCGCAGGGAGCGAACATCCATGTGAGTGCAAATCCACTTCTGCCAGAGAGCCGGACGCGCACGAAAGATTCGGTTGCCAGCGTACGGCACCTTTACCTGGATCTTGATCAGGAGGGCAAGGTTCGGTTGGCTTCGCTGCTGACCTCCGATCGAGTGCCCATTCCGAACGCGATCCTGTCGACGTCAGCCCGCAAGTATCAAGTTCTTTGGCGAGTCCAGGGCTTCGGCTGCGCGCAGCAGGAAGCGGCGCTCAAGCTGCTCGCCCACGGGTTTGGCGGGGACCCAGCGTGCACCGATTGTAATCGTGTGCTCCGAATGCCCGGATTCCTGAACTGGAAATATGTTCCCGCTTATCGCGTCTCGGTCGATTACCCGACCGGAGAGACGTGGAGTCCCCGTGACTTCCGGCTGGAAGATTTGAGGTACCAGTCAAGGACTGTCGCTCGCCCGATGATCCGACAACCACGTTCTGGGAAAGACACCCACTCGGAGCGGGACTGGGCCTGGGTTTTGGACCAGCTTGCGCATGGCGCCGACGCAGCCGAGCTCACCCGCCTGCTGGCCGCGCGCCGCTCCGAAAAGCCCAATCCTGTGTACTATGCCCAGCGGACTGTGGATGTCGCCTCGGCCAAATTGTGGCTCAGAGGAGGAATCGAAATGGAGGATGTGATCAGGATGCTGGAGCGCCGACGTCGCCTCGAGATTCCGGCTGCGGCGGTGCGTGCCAGAGAGATTGCGCAGACCGCCGAGCGCATGATCGCGCGCAGCCAAGCCCGCAGTTCGAATGCTCGAGCGGAGTCGGGGCGATGAGGCTCGCCTCAGTTTGGGTGCTGCCAGCGCTTGTGCCCCGCACCCGAACACTTACAGCGGATTGAACTCCCCGTTCACGATCATCGCCTCGCTCAGGTTACGGGCGCGGCGGTAACCCTCGGCTTCCTCCGGCGATGCATCCCGAGGAAGCGCCGCCAGCAGCCGCTCAAGTTCTTCATCGAACAGCTGGGTGATGAACTGGGGCGTGTGCTTCACAGAACGGCCATCCTCGTCGGCCACCTGAACAAAATCCCGATGCATGACGCGTTGCGCGATCATCAATCGGTAAATGCGATCCGTGGCCAGATCCTCCATGTAGCCGTCAAGCAGGCTTGCTCCGCGTCCGTTCAACACACCGTGCCGATAGCAAATCACCGTGCGCACTGCGGCGCGCGTGCCATTGACGGTACAACTGCCCACATCGTGTGGTGCCGGCCGCAAATTGGGATAACGTCCCGTCTTTCCCGGACGCGACAGAAGCTGATTCGGATATGGGAACTGTGCGACCGCGATCGTGTTCTGATCCGGATGTCCGGTCCACGCGCCATCCATTAAGCAATCGGCTTCGTTCTTCTTGTCCTTCTCGAGGACGGAGAGAGCACGCGCATTTAACTCCGCATCTTCCCGGCTCGGATAGAGCGCGGTCATCCCGCCAATCGCCAGAATGCCGCGGCAATGGCAAATCTCCGGCATCAGTTCGCGCAGGTTTTGAAAGAAGGCGACGTTGTAGGGAATGGTATTCCGATCGGGCAGCACCCAGTCGGGATCGTCGAGATTGAAGTGAATCAGGCTCGCCATGTAATCCCAGCGTCCCAGATTCAGCCCGATGATATGGTCGCGCAGGTTGTAGATGAAGTCTTCCATCTGAAAGGCCAGCGGATGCGATTCGACCAGTGCCATGCACTTGATGTAGTCGTGCGGCAGGCCGCGCCACTTTGCCAGCGTCCGAAAAAGATCACGCCACCAGAATGCCTCGTCCGCCGATTCCGACTTCGGAATGTAAAAGCACAAGGGATGCTTCAATGCTCCGGGGTCAATTCCATAGAAGACGCGGGCCACGTCATAGAGCGACGCCGAAGACAGTTCGCCCGGAATCAAGCCTGCCTGAGCAATGTGCAATCCGCGCGGACGCGTAAAGATCACCGTGTTGCTGGGTTGGATGGTGACCGTGCGGTCGCGCTTCTTGTCGCAATACGTCAGCTTTCCGCGCAAGCAGGCGAGAATGTTGCCAACGCCCGCCTCGTGATGTGACCACTCGTTCACGCAGGAATCTTCCAGGTCGAGCATCACTGCTGGCGCGCCCGAGTTCAGCATCTTCACGCAGAGTTCGCCATCGTCGGCGGGTCCGGTCATCGGGTTGCGCTGGTCGCGGCACCAATCGGGCAACGCGATCCGCCACCCGTTACGGACGGTGTCGGAAGGGAAGTGGTGCGTGGGCTTGTCACCTTCGAGCGATTGCTCGAGAACTGCAACCCGCTTGGCGGCCAGTTCCTGCTGCCGCGGGGTGAAGACTCGGTCGAGGGGCAGGAAGAACTCCATGAATCCTGGAGGCAGGTCGCGTTCCGAATTAAAATCGGCCGGGGTTGTGGAGATGGGATTGAACAGCGGTTCAGTGTCCGGCCTGGACAACCTGGTCGGGGTCATAGGTTGGGGGCTCCAACTCTTTGAATATTGAACATAGATTCACGATGCTGATCGATCCTAGGTGGCCGGGGAAGCGGGGTCAATGGTGCTGTTCGGCATGCTGAACATACATTCATTTTATTGGCTAGCTACGGCTTTGCTACCATAGCGACTCGGTATGCCTCCTCACCAGGAATCTCCCTCGGTTGCGGTAGAACGGGCGCTGGCCATGCTGGAAGCAGTGGCCGAGGAACCAGAAGGCCTCTCGAACGCTGAGTTTAGCCGCAGGCTGGAGATTCCAAAGAGTTCTGCCAGCTACATCCTGCGCACGCTCGAGACCCAGGGCTATTCGAACCGCGATGGCGAGAGCGGCAAGTACCGGGTTGGACTGAAGATTCTTAGCCTGGGCCGGGGAGCGTTGAGCGGTATCGACGTGCGGGAAGTGGCGTTGCCCATCATGCGGCATCTGGTCGAGAAGACGAATCTCACTTGCCATCTGGCGATCCTAGACGGCCCAGATGCGGTCTATATCGAGAAGGTCGAACCCACCGGGTTCATTCGCATGGATACCTGGGTGGGCCGACGCATGCGGGTTCACGCTACGAGCGTAGGCAAGACTTTAGTCGCGCACATCCCCCAGGCGCAATTGGAGAAGATTTTCGCCGAGCGCGGTCTGGAGAAGCGCACGGCGAAGACCATCACGACGATGCCAAAACTGCTCAAGGATCTCGAGAGAGTGCGCGCCCAAGGCTATGCCGTTGACGACGAAGAGAACAACCTTGGAGCGCGTTGCCTCGGCGCTCCGGTGTTCAACCAACAAGGCGCGATCGCGGCGAGCATTGGATTGAGCGGCACCACCAACCAGGTCAACCCGGAAATCCTTCCGCGCCTTGTGGAGGCGCTGAAGCATGCCGCGCGGCATGTCTCCATGCAGCTGGGATATCGCGTCCCCCACCGCAGCGCAAGCGGCGTCTAGCGAACCCGTGTAGCACCGAACTTCCCTATGAGCGACCAAGATTCCAGCGCACACATTCTCCGCCATTACAGCGATGGCGACGAAGCATCGCGCCTGAGTACCGGATGGTTTCGGCTTGAACACGCGCGCACACAGGAAATCCTGCTGCGCTACCTGCCGCCAGCACCCGCCACCATCATCGACGCCGGCGGCGGCCCCGGAGTCTATGCCTGCTGGCTGGCCGCTCGCGGATATCAAGTGCACCTGATCGATCCGGTATTAAAACACGTGGAGCAGGCGCAGGCCGCGTCGGCGCGACAACCGGAACATCGGCTGGCCTCAGCCGAAATTGGAGACGCTCGACACTTGTCTCATCCCGATGGCTCGGCGGATGCCGTTTTGCTACTCGGGCCGCTGTATCATCTTGTGGAAAAGCAAGACCGTATCGCATGCTTGCGTGAAGCGCACCGCGTCCTACGACGGGGAGGTCTGGTGTGTGGAGCAGGCATCAGTCACTTCGCATCGCTACTCGATTCCCTGGCTCACGGATTCTTCGACGATCCCGCCTTCGAGCCGCTGCTCGATCGCGATCTTGAGGAAGGGCAGCACCGCAATCCGACCCCCAATCCACTCTACTTCACCGACGCGTTTTTTCACCGCCCCGGGGAACTCTCTCGGGAATTGCTTGCTGCCGGGTTTCAGGTTCTGGAGGTGCTGCCGATTGAAGGCACTGGCTGGCTCGCTCGCGACTTCGAGCGTTTATGGAGCGATGCCACTCAGCGCGAGCGGCTGCTGGCGGTAGTGCGGAAGATGGAGCGTGAACCTTCAGTCCTAGGTGCGAGCTCGCACATCATGGCCGTCGGACGAAAGTAAGCGGTAGCGCCACCGCCTGTCCTCTGCCGCAGCAGCCGTGCACAGTCGGGTTCACCAGATGGCGCATGTCCTCCCATTTCATGCGTACTAATTCGCGATGCGTACCCGCGGTAAGTAGTTTCTTCGTACTCGGCGAGCGTGACATCGGCATAAACCGGCATGCCGTAGAGATTGCCAAACGGCGGCATGGCACCGAGTTCGCAGTCCGGAAATGCGTCTTTGAATTCGCCCTCCGTAGCCAATTCGACGATGCGAGCGCCGGTCAGCTTCCGGAGACGGCCCAGGTCCACGTGCCGCGATGCCGGGAGCACTACGATCGCCAGGATACCGTCGACTTTGACGATGACCGTTTTCGCCAACTGCTTGCCGGAGACATGCACAAGGGCGGCAACTCCCTGGGCGGTGTAAGCAAGCGAGGGCAAGATACCCAGGTACTTGATGTGATGGGAGTCGAGGAACTTGCGAAGCTTCGGCAGCGGCATACGACCTCCTCGCTGGTTAGACGGAGAATTGAGGGGCCGGTCAACCCGGAAGAAATTGTAGGTCAGGCGCGGTGGAAATGCTGTGCGCCGGGTCACTTTATATTTTCCTAGGAGGGCGAGTCCTAGTACTTCACGATTGCGGCGAAGGACATCGGATCGAGTGAAGCTCCCCCGACCAGCGCACCGTCGATTTCCTCCTGCGCCATCAGCGACTTAACGTTTTCTGGCTTTACTGACCCGCCGTAGAGAATGCGCAGACGACTGGCGAGCTCTTCGCCAAAAATCCCGGTAGCTTCTTTGCGGATGACGGCATGAGCTTCGGCAGCGATCTCGGGAGTCGCCGTTTTCCCGGTGCCGATGGCCCAAACCGGCTCGTAAGCCACGATCAGTTTTGCCGCTTTCTTGGCCGAGATAGCGTGAAAGGCCCGCACGCACTGCCGCCGGAGAACGTCATCGGTCATGCCGGCTTCGCGCTCTTCGAGCACTTCGCCAACGCAGCAAATGGGAGTGAACCCGACTTCCAGTGCGGTTTTCAGGCGAAGATTCACGGTGTCGTCGGTCTCGCCGAAGTACTGCCGACGCTCCGAGTGCCCGATGATCACCGTGGTAACACCGAGTGCGAGCAGTTGCGTGGCTGAGGTCTCGCCCGTAAACGCGCCTTCTTCCTTCCAATGAACGTTCTGTGCGCCGATCGTAACCTTCGATCCTTTGGCTGCTTCCAAAGCGGCGGGCAGGTTCAAACACGAAGGACACACTACAATCTCGTCCCGGGTGTGTCCGGCAACCATGGGCAAAAACTCGCGGAAGAAGTCTCGCGTCGTGTCCGGCGTCTTGCACATCTTCCAGTTGGCAGCCATTACTCTCTTTCGCATGAGTTCGCCTTTTCAATATGAAATGAATGCATCTTTTCGAGTTTCCTGGCACAGCCCTCGAATGTCCTGAGATCGCCCGCGTTAAAGAGAATAAAGCGGCATCTGTTCACCGACTTTGTGGATCGAAGAGCATCGATGGCGGCTGAAATGGCCACATTCGCGGCCTCGTTTACGGGATATCCGAATGCTCCCGTGGAGATTGCCGGGAAAGATAGGGAAGTAAGCCCGTGTTCATCGGCAACCCGGATCGACTCCCGGTAGCAACTCGCCAGGGTTTCCGGTTCGCCTTGATCGCCGCCCGAAAAGACCGGCCCGACGGTATGGATCACATACTTCGCCCCAAGGTTCCCGCCGGTCGTGATCACCGCCTGTCCGGCGCGAAGCCTTCCAATCTTGCTGACGATCTTCCGGCATTCGGCGAGGATCGCCGACCCGCCTGCACAATGGATGGCGCCGTCGACTCCGCCCCCGCCGAGGAGGGAGGAATTGGCCGCGTTGACGATAGCGTCGGTTGTTTCCTTCGTGATGTCGGCTGGCCCGTCGATTTCGAGGGTCCTTCCGCCGTCAAGCAGCAGCCGCATACCCATGTTGGTAGATCCCGAGAGCCCTCGGCGCGCACCACGCCGCAGAAGAAAGATCGCTGCGGCCCTCAGCGGCTAAAGCCGATGGCGACCTGGCGTGGCGCGGCTTGAGGCCGTGCCCTTCGAGAGCACATCGACCAGCTATTTTTTGTCCGTGAGCGCTTCGATGCCTGGAAGCTTTTTTCCTTCCAGAAACTCAAGCGATGCGCCGCCGCCGGTGGAGATGTGCGTAATCTTGTCAGCTACGTTCGCCGCATTGACCGCTGCTACCGAATCGCCCCCTCCTACAATCGAAGTCGCGCCTGCATTGTCTGCAACTGCGTGCGCAATCTTGAAGGTGCCGCGGGAGAATCCCGGAACCTCGAATACGCCCATCGGCCCGTTCCAGACGATCGTCCGCGCCGACGAGATTTCCTCGGAGAACAGCTCAATGGTCTTCGGCCCGATGTCGAGCGCCATCTTGTCGGCGGGGATTGGCTGGCCTTCGTCGATGTTCTGCACGACGGCGTTGGGTTCGGGTTTCATCGCGACCACATGATCGACGGGCAGAAGCAGCTTTACGTTGCGCTTTTTTGCCTCGGCGAGCAGGTTCCTGGCGAGGTCAATCTTGTCGGCTTCGAGCAGCGACTTGCCGATCTCCTGCCCCTGCGCCTTGAGGAATGTATAGGCCATCCCGCCGCCAATAATCAGCGCGTTGACCTTGGTCAGCAGATTCTGAATGACGCCGATCTTGTCACTCACCTTGGCGCCGCCAAGGATCGCAACGAACGGCTCCTCGGGATGTTCCAGCGCCTTGCCCAGATATTTCAATTCCTTCTCCATGAGC
>Ga0123356_10001951_pt1 | contig 22334 bp, 19 predicted proteins | sample TergutEmb28metaG_2_FD_92546 | JGI IMG/M metagenome (GOLD analysis project Ga0123356, IMG submission 92546) | Embiratermes neotenicus P3 segment gut microbial communities from Petit-Saut dam, French Guiana - Emb289 P3 | ecosystem: Host-associated > Arthropoda: Insects > Digestive system > Gut ...
AGGCCTGTTCAGAGCTTTACTATGTTGCCGGTAAAATCGGCGCCAAGCCTTCTAAAAGGCAGCGCAATGGTTAGATTTTAACTTGGGATTTTTACAACCCTATGGTTAGGTTTTTACGTGAGATATTACGTAGTCTTTTTTCTTGCTATATCAGCTAATATAACTAAAAAAGAGAGCTTAAACACTAACTATACTATACAAACATACTATATGATTGTATAGTATACGTCAAAGTGATTTTTCGATTACTTTTTATAGCTAAAATTTTCTGAATCTCCCATCACACATGCAATATATATGTTTAATGTTCTGGTGGATGAAAAAATCTCTTTAGTAGTTAAAACTTTCTGTGGTTAATAAATTACTTTTTGCTTTTAATTAATCCAAATTATTTCAAAAGCAAAATAATCCATAATAATAATTTTTACTATTGATTTATCTCCATCTCTATATACCAAATATAGATATACATTTTCTTGAACTTCAATCCACCAAAATAATTCTTTTTGATAAAAATTAATAAAACTTCTACTCCAAATTTCTGGAAAAATATTCTCCTTGATAAAACTAAAATATTTATTTAAATCATCATCTTTCATATATTTTAATATATTGGTATTTATTATATCAGGAGAATTAAACATTGGTTCACCAAATTCATATTTATAATGTCCTTTTGATAATTTTACTAAGACATTATTAATTCTTTCTTTTTCCTGATATAATATTTGTTGAATATCATTATTTGAAAATAATTCCTTTACTTTTTTATATAAAGTAATTTTCCTTTCAAATATATTTCTAATCCTTATATTTTTTATATTTTTAATTTCACATATATTTTTGATTATACATTCAAAGATGCATGATACATATTCTTCATCTACCGAAAATTTATTATTACACTCAAGGCAACATGGTACTACTGGCAAATTTTCTGGAAAAGGCTTATCTAATAAAATTTTTGACGGTACATGATCTCTTGTATCTGGACGATTCCCACAATATGAGCAATAATTATCATGTCTACTATCATAAAATGTAAATATCTGTTTCATATAATTATTATTACATTCTATGGATATTTGTCAACATATATTATCGATACCTTTTGTCACATTTGTAAAACTTGCGCATAACTATCATTAGCTGAAACTGAAGTGGATGTATTGCCAGAGATTTCTCCACCGTTCATAGTAAAAGTCCCACCCCGATCTACAGAAACTCCCCCGCCGCTGTTACCGATAATCTTTGTTCCAGTGTTCATAACCAATGTTCTGTTTTCACCTACGTGAATAAGCGAATTTCCATTATCCTTATGCCCATGCAAGGTGATGTTGTTTTCCAGAATTAATGTAACCTCAGGACCTACCGTAAACAATGAGCCAAGTGATATAAGACTGATAGTCCATATGGAACCAATACCTTTCAGTCGTATCGTAACATTTTTCCTGCCATTGTAGGAAAGGATACGGGGACTGATTTCTTCATGGGCCCGCACTTTAATAAGATAGTTGATATTGGTTTCGGCGTTGGATTCAAGCCAGTCTAATTGAGCAGCAAGAGTTTCGCCGGGAACATAGGTTACAGCTTCCCACATTGCATACAATGTTACCCATTCTCTGGCTGGGACCAGGTCTGTTACGCTTACTCCATCAGCATATATAACCAATTCGCCTGCTGATATTGTCCAGCCAATAAAAACATGACCATCGCGGATAAAGGCATTGGGCCGAAGTTGTTGTGAAACACCAACAGTAAAGACGGAATTCGCCATTGTTCCTGTTACATCGGAAGCATTACTGTTATAGATAATTGTATATGTGTTCGAAAATTTCGCAACATTCCTGCAAGCGGTAAAAAATATCGCAAAAAAAACCAATATCAATAATACGATATGTTTTAATCCGATTTTATTCATGATTTATCCCATTTTTTGGTAAAAAATCCAAGGACATAATTATGATATTTTAAAAAATTCGCAATGATGTCAATGCCTTTTTCAGTTGTACTTGTTTTACTTAAAACTTTATAACCATTATTTTATAAATATTGTGTTACAATATTTATAATGTCATTTTCTGTCAACATTGACTCACAATGCATATTATACTCCATAAATTTCTATAACCTAATAGGTTTAGTGCGGGATTTTAACATAAAATATGCAATATTATTTCTTAATAAAAGAAGATTATAATGCCAATATTAGATTCCACGACTGGTTGTTTGAACTTCAGTCAGCACAAAAGCTGCTCCAAAACCTTCTCTTCGCATAACTGCTATCATTTGTTCAACATAAGGTGGAACATTATATAAATGTTCATTCCAACGATAACTTGTACTACTTGCATCATGAGCATCATCCCTTGGGAAACCAGTTAGCGCTTCCATCGATCTTAAATCTCTAAAGAAAAATGCTTTTTGTTCAGATGAAGTTCCAAGTAACCGATTCGTAACAATGACATTCATCTCCCAATATTGTATAGGAGGTTTTGTTGTTGTGGAAGCAGGTAGTGGTGGAGAAAGTGTATAACAACCAAATAAAACAAAAATAAATAAACTAATAATTAAAAAAGATAAATTCTTCAAATCTTTCCTCCAAATAATTTATTATAGAAATTTAATTTACAATAACATACATTTTGTAAAACATAAAAAATGAATTTCCATCTGTACTCAACCAAATTGGTCTGGTTTGTCCAACGGGAATATCAAACATTCTTAAAACATTAATACCTCTTCCAATCTGAATTATTGAACTAGCATTGGGAAATAATGCATGATCTCTCAAAAGAGCATCATATTGTCCAGTTAATGTTCCTTGCATTGGTCGTCTTTCTGTTAATTCACGATCAGACCATTCACCGTCAACAAGACGTAGCCATTGATATGTAACTCTAAAGTTACCTTCTCGTTTTACTTCCATTTGTGACCAGCCAGCAAAAACTACATTTACAGTTCTGTTAATTCTTTGCGATCCATCTGGTCCTATATCCAAATAAGATATTTTTTCCACATTTTGTGAATATAAATTCAAAACAGGCATAAAAAATATTAAAATACCAATTAAATATCCTTTAATCAATCTCCTTAAGTTCAAATTAATACTCTAAATATAGAGTTGTTCTAATTATTATACCTACTCTATTTTTAGAGTCAAGTGTTATGGAGAGAGAAACTAGAAAAATTATGGATAAAATCCGCCAAAGAAGGCTGGAAAAGAAACTCTCTTTATTAAATTTAGCAAATGAAGTCGGTATTTCACACAAGTCATTTATACTATATTGAAAGTAAAAAAGTAATCCCCTCAATTGATGTCATAATTAAATTAACAAAAGCATTAGATTTTCCATTAAAAGATTTATTCGAATAATTATATATTTCATTATTTATTAACAGATTCAAAAAAACTAGTACTTAACTCCAAATACCTGCAATTCAAGGAACCTGCTGGACGATGTAGCAGTTTTACCGGACGAAACCCTTGAACCCATTAAAACCGTGATAAAAGCCTTTGCGGATAGTGAGCGAAAGAAATTGTCGATAACCCAATAGACTTCATTCCCACAAATAATTCACTGGAACGGCCCATAGTTTATCGCTGAAGGGCGCCATGACTTCACCGGTGTACAGGACAATGCCTTTTTTGAATTTGCTACCAATGGTGTCGCGGCATAAAGTAATATTTTTGAAATCATTTTCATTCAATGAAGAATCCAATTTTACTTCTATGGCTATTGTTTCGCCGTTGTCTTTTTCAATAACAAAATCGGTTTCTTTGCCGTCTCCCCGTACCGGATTGAAATGTGAAACATGGAATTTTCCCGGTAAAGCGCTTATTGACTTCATTATTTCGGTTGCAATGAAATTTTCAAATAAATGCCCCATAAGCGAGGGATCTTTTGCATACACTTCGGAAATATCGCAACGCATCAAAAAACATAAAAGATTGGTGTCAGTAAAATATATTTTTTTGCTTTTTACGAACCGTTTATTCAATTTATTGGGTCTTGACCACGGCTGAATTTCAAAAGTCAAAAATGTCGCATTGCAAAACGATTTATATTTTTCATAGGTAATTTGATTAAAACCGGTCTCTTTCATAATATTATCGTTATTCATTAGGCTTCCCACACGGCTGCACAGCGACACCAGTAATTGATACACAAGTTCCGGTTTTCTTATTTTTGCAAACTCAGCGGCATCCCTGTCTAAAATCGTATCAATATAGCTATCCATCCACACGCTTTGATCAATGTCTTTATGCAGTGCAATTTCCGGAAAAGTGGCGTTTTTTATAATACTGGTTAAATCCGCACGTTCGTAATTTTTGAAAGAGCCAGTATCTTTCCATAATTTTTCAATAAAATTTACATCGGAATTGTGGATTTCAGCCGCCGAGAACGGATGGAGAGTCAGCACCGCCATTCGCCCAACCATGGCTTTGGCCAATTTAGGCACCCCGAATATGTTCGCGGAGCCGGTTAAAAGAAACAGGGCTTTGCCCTGTCCTTCAAAACGCCTTTCGTCAACAGCCTTTTTTAACAGCACATTGACTGCTGGAACCCTTTGCACCTCATCGATAATATTTAATTTGTCTGTTGGCAGACTGGCAATGAATGCCTCGGGGTCTTTTTTTGCCATTGTTCTGACTGTAGTGGTATCAAAAGTCAGGTAATGGGCATCATCCAGGGACAAAAGGTGGCGAACCAAGGTCGATTTACCGCATTGTCTGGCTCCGCTTAAATAGGTTGCGGAAAAGGTTTTTGTCGTATTTTCCAGTTTTTTGGCTAAAATTCTACGGATATAAGCCATTTTGACCCCCAAAATTGGTATAATTATACTTATACATTTTGTATAATTATACTTATACAAAATGTATAAGTATAATTATATGCCATTGTATTGAAAAATGCAAGCACAAAAGGCTCGTAAGCCCTACTTCCCCAGTACCACGCCAGGTAAGGGGCGGAAGGCTTTGAAGTTGAGGTATTTGAAGGGGTGGATGTCCAGGGCGTTGGGGAACCAGCCGCCCAGTTCGCCGGTGTCGACGATGTTGATGGCGGGGCTGTGGGAGATGGGGATGACGGAGCCGCGCTCCAGAAGCAGGCTTTCGGCTTCGGCAAGGGTGGCCCAGCGGGTTTCGCCTTCTTCGAGCATGGATTTTTCCATTAACGCTTCGTAGTCGTCGTCGTGGTAGTGGGCGTCGTTAAGATTGGAATCTTTGCGCCACATTTGTAAAAAGGTATACGGATCGGCAAAGTCGCCAATCCATGTTAACGAGCCTACAGTGTAGTCATCAAGTTTGAGTGACTGGAAATAATTATGAAAGGGAACCACTTCTACCCGCACGGGTACGCCAAGGATTTCTTTCCAGGCGCTTGCCATAAGGCCGGTGATGCGGGCTGCTTCCTGCGATGGGGTAATGCGCATTACCAGTTCGGGCAGGCCGGCGCCGCCGGGGAATCCGGCCTTGGCAAGCAGTGTTATGGCTTCTTCGGTATCGGTGACGGAAAGGCCTTCAATCTCTGGATATTCAAACAGGGGATAAATGAGCGTTTTGGCAGGGAGCATATGGCCGGCGCGAATTTCGTCCCAGGGCAGCGTTAGAATAAGGGCGCGGCGGACACGGTAATCGTTCCAGGGTTTTTCTTTGGAACGGATGTAATAGTAATGGGTGGCAAACATGGCGTTTACTTCAATGCCGCTGCGGTCGGTCAATGTGCTGATGTTTACATCGCCGGAAATCCAATGCGCCTCGCCTGAATTCCAAAGATCGCTTGCTGCATCGCCGGTTTCGGTAAACTTAATCGTAATTTTGTTAAGCGCAACTGCATCGGAATCCCAGTAGGTATCGGTTTTGGTAAAAATGATGTTGTCTTCATTCATTTCGGTAATGCGGAACGGGCCATTGGAAACCGGAGGGGCAAGCGACCAGTTTTCGATTTTAAGCATGGATGCATGAATGGGACTGAATGAGTGATGACAGAGCATGGATGGAAAAAAAGACGCCGGTACATTCAGTTTGACTATCAATGTCTTTTTTTCCGAGGCAATAATGCCCACGTTGTCTGCGTTCCGCGCTGCGCCAGTCCGGTATTCCCGCGCCCCTTCAATAATGTCAAAAAGGCTTGAGTAAGGGGCATCGCGCGCTGGTTCCAGCAATGAAAGCCAGGCGGCGCGGAAATCATTCGCGGTTACCGGATCGCCATTCCAAAAATAGGCATCTTCCCTGAGCGTAAACGTCCATTGTTTTTTATCTTCGGAAAGTTCCCAATCTTCCGCTGCGGCGGGAACGGGCTCCATGGTAAAAGGATGGTACGAAAAAAGCCCTTCGTAGATCGCGGTGTATAACTGCGCTTCGCTTGCCATATATGATTTGCGGAAATCCAGCTCTACTTCGTTTTTTGAAAAGGTAACGGTAAGCTCGTCGCGGGCTGCCGCACGAGGACGGCTTTCGGCATATTTCGGCTCATCTGGTTCAGCCTCACGCAGCCCTTGTGACTGCGCAGGTGCATAACCGAAAAAAAGCAAAATACAAAAAAAGCTGATTAGACGCGTCATGAGGCGGGAGTAAGTCCTAACCGTTTCAGCTGCTCTTCTTCTTCTTTCAGAGCGCTGTATTCATGCCGAATTTTATTTGCTTTGATATAACAGTTTTTTATGGAAGCCAGTTCGGGTTTTATTCCCTTTATCTGATCCCGTTCTTCTCTTGTTACGCTGCTTTTGAAAAATTCATCAAGAGCGGCCAGTGTTCGATGAAGAGCCTGTAAATCCTTAATGGCCCGCTCAAGATAACTCAATATTTGTTCTTCCGGCATATCCGCCAGCTTGGTCATGAGCGATCCCTGTCCGCTCATCCCCATGTAGATTTTGGTTTTCTTGTCAAATTCGGCGCGGAACAGGCGGAAGTTAAGATGCTCCCATGTTTCTACTCCCTTTACCTGATCAAAGTATTGCAGTTCATACACTAATTCATCCGGATTGGCGCTGGTCATTGACTTTAATATTTTCTTTATTTTTTCCCAGAGCCCTTTCTTTTGGTTTTCCAGGATTACCTCGTTTTCATCCATTTTTTTGGCAATTTCAACCATCCCCGAGCCGGCGGCCCCAATAGCCTGAATTCCGCTCAACAAAATGTTTTTATATGATACTTTGGGTTTGTCGATCTTTTTCTTTTCTTCTGCCAGTTTCAGCGATTTAAGAATCACTTCCTGCAGGGCCGGGCCGTCTTTTGAGTAATCTTCCCTTATAAGCTCTTCAATAAATTCCTGATAAAACGGCGTGCCGGGCATCATGACGCTCATCTTTTTCTTGATATTACCGGGATTAATTTCCGATGCCGGCATCCCTTTGGTTATCCCGCGTATATTGAACTTGTAGAATTCCTTATGGTATGCGGAAAGGTCACGCAGAATGCGCATGACTTTGGTGGTACATTTTGGCAGTTTAGTGAGTGACTCGCCAATGATACTCAGGCCTATCGAATCTCCCCCTACCTTGGCATTACTGACAAGTGTGGAAACAATGACGGTATTGGGCGACCTGGAATCCGGCGTTAGATTCATCCAGTCTATATAGCGTACCAGGCCGACAATGTTTCGTATCCGCTCAAGGTTTAGAAAATCAACGCCAAATTGGTAGAAGTTAACCAGAAAGTCAAGCTGATTATCGTAATTGGCAAGCCGCAGTGACATTTGTTCTATTCGCTTTATTTCGGTAAGCGACCCGGTTTCGGGGACCGAAATATCGTTGATTTTTGCTTCCTGCTTGTAAGGGTCTTCATTTATGAGCTTTTTTCTAAGGAATATATTATACAGGGTCGAAAATGATATTTGAAAAACACGCAGATCTTCCTTGAGTTTGGGAAGTTCGGACTTTTCGAGCCATTCTTTTCGTTCCAAAAGCATCTCGTTGAGAGCATCAGTGTAGGTTTTTGCAGTAACTTCAGCCATTCCTTAATTATAATGAAAATAACAAAACAAGCAATAACCACATGCAAGCAAAATGGCATATTTCGCCATATATAATGGTATGAAGTACTATTTTTTGATGATTGTTTCCTGTGCAGGGCTTTTTCTGCACGGCTGTGGGGAATCTCCGGCGGATTCCCGGTGTATGGTGGAATTTCCGGCGCTTCCGCAAGCCTGGCAGGCTCTGCTGGGCAATCCATTATGGCGGGTAGAATGGCTGAATGATGCAGGGCACAAACAGTCGATGGAAGTCGGGGGCAGTGGCGGGGTGGAGATTTCCCTGCCCGTAAGCTGGGCCAGCGCCGTGTATGCCTGGCCTTTCTGGCCGGATGCGGGGCTTGGGCCGGGTGTGTTCAGGCCTGCCGGGGCGATATTTCCCTTTGACGTTTCGGCGGGGGCTGGTGGCAAAAGCCTTGTGTTGAGCTGGCAGGGGGGCGTAGATGCAACGCTGTTTTGGGAGCTTGCCCGGGCATATGGGGCAGAACAGAATGTCTCGACCGCCGTTCCCCGGCTGCCCCATCATTTTAACTGGCCCCGTTTTCGCCAGCTGTTTGATGACCCTGCGCTTAATGCGGAAATACGCGCCGATCCCTGGCTTGCGGACTGGTGTGGTATAGCGGAAAGAATCGTACAGTCGGGTTTTGACCGGCGCCGCCTGATTCCCGAAGCCAGAAGCGGCCGGGAAATTCCCGTAGGCCCCGGCCCCTGGATCGGCACATCCCCTTTTGCCGCGCCTCTGTTGTTTGACGCCGTTCCGGTTTTTCCCGTCAGGCCGGCAACGGACAGCTGGTTTTCAGCCGAGGGTGTTTTACGCTGCAATACAGAGGCATGGATCTTTATATCATTTGGTGAAAATGGATATTAAAACACCTGCCACCATAGCCGAACCGATGGTGCTGGATACAATCGGCCCCATGGCGTGCATCAACAAATGGCTTTGCGGATTGTACTTTTGTCCCATCCGTTGAGAAATGCGCGCGGCCATAGGCATTGCAGAAACGCCTGAATTGCCTATCAGGGGATTTATTTTTCCGCCGGTCAGTTTGCACAGCAGTTTTGCGGTGAGCACGCCTCCAATGGTGCCAAACACAAATGCCAAAAGCCCGACTAAAATGATGATCAATGTTTTGGGTTGCAAAAAGCGATCGGCAGTGGCGGAAGAGCCAATGCTTAAACCGACCAGGAGCGTCAAAATGTTTAACATTTCGGTTTGCAGGGTCGGCACAAAGCGCTGGGTAACGCCGCTTTCACGAATCAGGTTGCCCAGCATCAGCATGGCAATCAGCGCGCTGGCTGCGGGGAATATCAACAGAGTTACAATGATCATGATGATGGGGAACAGTATTTTTTGTTTTTGGGTAACCTGTTTGGGTTCCGGCATGACGATGACCCGTTCTTTTTCCGTTGTCAGCAGTCTCATAATGGGGGGTTGAATAAAGGGAACCAGCGCCATGTACGAAAAAGCGGCAATGGCAATACTGGGCAATAAATCGGGCGCCAGACGAGTAGCGGTATAAATGGAAGTTGGTCCATCGGAACTGCCGATGATACCGATGGCGGCTGCCTCTTGCAGGCTAAAGCCGTCAAACCCCGGAATGATGGGTACCAGCAAATTGCCCAGGAAATAGGCTGTTCCCATGGCCACGAAAATTCCCAGCTGGCCGCCCAAACCAATAATTGCGGTTTTGGGATTGGCAATCAGCGGACCAAAATCGGTCATCGCCCCAATGCACAGGAAAATCAGCGGCGGATAAATAACGAGCCGTATCCCTGAATACAGGAAGTGCATCAACCTGCCTTCATCGTAGGCCGAAAGACCAGCAGCCGGTATATTGGCAATGAGAATTCCTATGGCCAAAGGAAGCATTAACAAAGGCTCATATTTTTTGACGATACCGAGGAACGCCAGACCCAAAGCGACCAGTATCATGCACACATTCAGATGGGTCAATCCTAAAAAACCCATGGTCTCGTAGATATAATTCCAGATAGACATAATAATTTCACTCTCCTTAAATTTGAGTATAGCCTTCGCTGTTCATGAATGCATCAAGTTTAAGCCCTTGTTTGCACATTGCACATTCAGACGGTTTGTAAAACTGATAATCGGGTATGTCATCGTGGGTAAACAACGAATGAATTTCCCGGCCATCAACTTCGGGCGCTATGCTGAACACGGCTGAAATACCAGCCAGCTTGCAGCCGTAATAATCCAGACATTCCAGTACGCGGTTGACCGTTGCGCCGGCAGTCATGGAAGCGACCATCAGCACTACATTCTTGTTTAATATCTTTTCCTGTATATTTCCGTGAAAGATAAAACGACCATCCGAGCTGAGCATGGGTGTTACCAGGTGAATATCGCTGCCTGCGTTTACCACACCCAGCCCCGACTGCAGCAATTCGTCTGCCATATAAGCGGCAAGTATTTCAGTACCATCCATATACACGATAACATCGACAAGGGTGTGCGAGAGGTAAGGTATCGCCAATTGCCGCGCGGCGCTTCTGGCCGCAATCGAGCTTGCTTTCAACTCGGTTATGTCGATATAATGGTTCCTGTGGGAACTATCGGTGGCAAAATGGCCGGCTGCGACCTGTATGGTTATTTTGGGGTTTTTGGATGATGAAACCGTAAAAAAGCCTTTTTCCATAGATTCCGTCCTTATTTTGCCACTCTAGCATATTATGAATGAAGGTGTCAAGCGGAGGTGAACATATGCAGTTTAGAAAAGTACATATTGTACAAAGCGTTAAGGGAGGGGAACTGTTTCAATCGCTTGAGCCGGTCGTATTTGAACGGGATCCGGCGGCGGAAAATGAAGTTATCAATCTGTATCCCGAAGTAACATACCAGACCATTATGGGATTCGGCGGCGCTTTTACCGAAACGTCGGCCTATCAGTTTTCCCGCATGAGCGATGCCGCACAAGAGACCATCATCAAAGCGCTTTTTGATCCCAAAGAAGGGCTGGCCTACAATTTTTGCCGCACCCATATTCACTCCTGCGATTTTTCCATAAGCCGCTATACCTATGTGGAAGATGAAGACACAGAACTTAAAACTTTTTCGATAGACCGGGATCGCGCCTATATTCTGCCGTTTATCAAGGCTGCCCAAAAAGCGGTTGGGGAAGATCTGTGGCTTTTTGCCTCTCCCTGGAGTCCGCCTGCATGGATGAAAGACAATGGCGATATATGCCACGGAGGGCGTTTGCTGGATGCATACTATGCAGTCTGGGCGCAGTACTTTGTCCGTTATTGTGAAGAATACCGGAAAGAGGGTATACCGTTTTTTGGACTGACTGTTCAGAATGAAGCGATGGCCTGGCAAACCTGGGAGAGCTGTGTGTATACCGCGCAGGAAGAAGCGGTTTTTGCGCATCAATTTCTTAAACCCGCGCTTAAGGCGGCAGGTTTTGATGATATACGCATTATGATTTGGGATCACAACAAGGAACGGGTGTATGAACGGGCGCGCGACAGCTTTGCCGTTCCCGGCGCAAAAGATTCTATTTGGGGAATAGCATTTCACTGGTACAGCGGAACGCATTTTAACGCCCTTAATATGACGCATAACGCATTTCCGGACAAGCCGCTATTGTTGACCGAAAGCGGCATTGGAGCGCCGCACAATGAAACGGACAGTTTTCCGCATGGCGGCTGGACGGGAATGGCATTTTATGCCAATGAAATGATCGGGAATTTCAATAACTACATGGCGGCTGAAATTACCTGGAATCTTTTAATTGATGAAGACGGTGGCCCGCACCATGACCGGCCTTTTGGCTGCGGCGCCCGGATTATGGTTAACCCTGCAACAGATGAGGTTATTCTTGAACCAACGTATTATGCGACTGCCCATTTCAGCCGTTTTATAAAACGCGGCGCGGTGCGGATTGGAACAAGCAGTTTTTCGGATCGCCTTGCGGTTACGGCATTCAAAAATCCCGATGGGGAAATGGTTGCGGTGGTATTGAATCGCGGCGCAAAAACCGAAAAAGTGCGCCTCCGCATAGAAGCAGTAACGGCGCCGCTTGTACTGCCCGGCCATTCGCTTACCACATTGGTGGTTCCTGTATGATATTATTTGCGGTACTGCTGTCCTGTTTTCTGTTTTCGTGTAACAGGCCTGCAACGGAATCTTCCGGCGCGGCCGTTGTGCAGCCGCTGGCTATTGTGCAGGCGGGGGAATTTCCCCTTTGGTTTCAATTTACTGATGCGCCTTCTGGCGAAGTCGTGCCGGTTTTACTGGAAACGATAGAAGATGCCTGTTTTTCCGCCGCTCTTATTCCCTGGCCTCTTGCGCCGCACGTTCGGTTTATGCTTGCGCAGGACGCATCTTCCGGGGAAGAACTGGTAATGGCAGTTAACCGTGATGGTTTTATCCGTTTCTCCCTGTGGCAGGGGCAGGGGGCGCCGGCGGAAAAAATAGGCTTGTACCATATTTCCGGCAGGGAATGGTGGCGGCAGTATACCGTTGGCGCCTTTATCCTGTATGATGCACAGCCCGCCGCGCTGCTGTACCGTGATGACCGATTCTTCGATTCGGACGCGCCTGTTCCCGCAGTCCGCCTGTGGACGCTTGACCAGTATGCATCCAGGCCCAAAACCCTGGCCATGCCGTTACTGGATGCGTTTCCCCCGGAAGATGGCTGGGATATTGATGCCCTCCGCCATGGCAGTGACGGGTATTGGTATTTCCGGGCAGTCAGAAAAATGGCAGCCCCGCCGGTAATCCGTATGTTCCGCAGCAATTTGGCTGATGCAAGCTCGCCTGCGAGCGCAAGCGAACAGGTTTCCCTGGGCGATTTCCAAAACGCCGCCCTGCCGGCTCCGCTTGCCGCCGCGCCAGCCCCGCTGCAAAAGATGCTTTCCGCTGTATTTGCCCACAGCGGCAGCGGCATTGCGGCAGTGGTTTCGCCGGAATTCCACAGTACCCGCTATTTTGCCGTAGATCGGGAAAAAACCGCCATTCTGGGGTTTTATACCGGCCGGCCAGAGCATCCATTCCTGGTGGCAATACAGCCTCAGGGCGCGGGCTTTTACATCAAAGAAACCGATATTTCACCCATTATACAGCAATTTTCCCTGCCGCCATTACCCGATGGCTTTGTCTATACCGGAATTGGCATGGTTGGAAATACGATTATTGCCGCATGGGAAGAGCAGGATGGGCACAGCATAGGCGCTGCGGGCTTCATGGTAATTTCCTTGATTATATAATCCCAAGTTACTATATTGTAGGTAGTTATGCGTTGTTACGGTGCCGGAATCATGGCGGTTTTTCTATTTTTTCTCTGCCTGTCCGGAATCTCTGCGGAATCCCCGGAATCCTCCTCGGCTGTACAGCTTACCAAAAAGGAACTGGGATTTGCCGTCAGAGGAGAATACAACCGCACTTTTGCTTCCGGCGGAGATTTTGCGCTTTTTGGCGCGCTGGAATTGAATGAGCGCTATACCTTCAAAGCTGGATTCGCCCTGGGTAATATCGATAATGATGCTGAAATCAAGGCATTTAGCTCCGGGCATATTTCCCCGTTTTCCAAAGTACCCCTGTGTTTTAATTTTTCCTATATGTACTACAGTTTGCCGGAACCGATCTATGATTACCATGCCCATTCTTTGCTGCCGTATCTTTCATTAGACGGGCACTGGGCAGGGCTTGCCGTTGGTTATAATTTCCGGTTTATCACCTTTTTTGACGAGCCGCCCATGTATGAACCTGCGCTGGCTTTTTTGGGATATGTCAATTTTTTACATAATGAAAAACTGCGCGTTGGATTAAGCTGCGCCAATTTCAGTGAATTTTATATGGGCAACATGGGAGCCTATTCTTTTAAGTTGAGCAGCGATATCCATGTAACCGGACGATGGACGATACTCTTTGAGCTGGAGCTGCTTCAGAGCGGAGGCGATGGCCTGACCTCCACTTTTTACGGCATTGCATATCGCGGGGGGGTACGATTTGCCTGGTAAAATAATATTATTTTTATTAATAACTTTGTTAACCAGCTGCAATAATGATTTGCTGGGACTCTTCCGATCGGTTGGTCTGGATGAGCGTTTGCAGGAACGGAATAATTTTCAGTTTTTGCGTCCCGAAGATATGTCATTATCGTTGGGAAATGAATTTTCATTTATAGTGTTAACTGATATCCATATTGAAGACGGCAATACCCGCGGCTTTGAAAAATTAAAGGACGTTATTGCCGCAGATAATGACATTAAATTTGTGGTGGTAACCGGAGATATTACCCAATGCGGAACCCGCGGAGACCTGGAACAATTTACTGCCATTGCCCAGTCTTTTGGTATTCCCTGTTATCCGGTGATAGGGAATCATGATATTTATTTTGACAACTGGCCGCACTGGAAATCGCTTATCGGATCAACCCGTTACCGGATAGACGGCATTGGAGCGACTCTTTTTGTGCTGGACTCCGCCAATTCCTACTTTGGAAAAGATCAGCTGAACTGGCTGGAACGGGAACTCCGAAGCGCCAATGGACGGGTTTTTGTGTTTACCCATGTTAATCTTTTTGTGGGCAGCTCGGGAGGTATGCAGCAATTGACCGATGCCAAAGAGCGCGCGCGGGTTTGTTCAATTTTGCAAAACCGCTGTGATAGTATGTTTATGGGTCACGCGCATAAAAGAGACGACCGAAAAGTGGGCGGCGTACAGTATATAACCATTGAAGACTTTAAGGGCAGCCGAACCTATTGCCGGGTTTCTGTAAAGAGTACCGGTATTACCTATCAGTTTATAAAGTTATAACGCGGGCGTTCTTTTTTATAGAACGCTTTGTAAAAATTGGCGGGTACGTTCGTTTGCAGGATTGGTAAACATATTTTTGGGGGTGTCGATCTCCAGAATGGAGCCTTCGACCATGCATACTACCCGGTCGGCCACTTCACGGGCAAAACTCATTTCATGCGATACAACCAGCATGGTCATTCCCGCTTTGGCAAGTTGTTTCATTACCGCCAGTACCTCGCCCACAAGCTCCGGGTCCAGTGAACTGGTAGGTTCATCAAAAAGCATGATCCGCGGCTCCATGGAAAGGGCGCGCGCAATGGCAACCCGCTGCTGCTGGCCGCCGGAAAGCTGAGCGGGATAGACATCGAACTTATCGCCTAACCCCACCCGATCAAGGATGGCTTTTGCCCGTTCCTGCGCTTCTTTTTCGGAAAGTTTGCGGACATGCATGGGGGCAAGCATTACATTTTCAAGGGCTGTTTTGTGGGGAAATAAATTAAAACGCTGGAATACCATGCCTACTTCAAGCAGGGTTTTCATATGCTCATTATGGGGCATTTTCACCTTGTTTTTTCCGTGATGGCAGTCAAACATCAGTTTGTCTTCGATGTAGATTTGGCCTTCGTCAATGGCTTCAAGGTGGTTTAAGGTGCGAAGGTAGGTTGATTTCCCCGCGCCGGACGGCCCAATGATGCAGATCACTTCTTTTTGCTCAACGGTAAGGGACACATTTTTGAGTACTTCCAGCGGCATTCTGCGGCTTGCTCCCTTGCCGCTTTTGCCTGGAAATGTTTTGTATACCCCGACTGTTTTAATCATTGCCATAAGCTACTCGTACACCGAATATTTTTTTTCCAGCCTGTGGAAGACAAAGGTAAAAATCGCAGTGATAACCAGATACAGTACCATCGCCGGAATATACACCAGAGCGGAACGGGTTGAACCTTCGATATTTCTGGTAACTCTGGTAATGTCAGCTAACGCTATCATCGACACCAGCGAGGCGTCTTTAAGCATCAGAATAAATTCGTTGCCAATGGGCGGAATAAGCCGCCGTATCGACTGGGGAATAATGACCAGCCGCATGGTCTGGGGATACGAAAGCCCCAGCGCGCGGGAAGCCTCGAATTGACCCTTGTCGATGCTTTGAATCGCCGCCCGGATAATCTCTGCGCTATACGCGGCGCAGTTCAGGCTGTAGGCGATAAAGGCATAAATGAATCGATCCGCTCCCGGAGACCCTGTCTGAATAAGAAATATACTGGAAATAGACGGCAGGGCGTAATAGATAAAATAGAGCTGCATTAAAAGGGGAGTGCCCCGAAAGAAAAACGTATACGCAGTGCATACTTTATTGAGGATGACATTTTTTGACATCTTCCCCAGTGCAATAAAAAGGCTTAATACCACCCCCGCCGACATGGCGCACACTGTCAGGCCTATGGTGATTCGCGCGCCATTGAGGAGGGGAGGTATCCATGAGACCATCCGCATGATGGTCTCGTGTAATTGTTCCAATGTTACTTCCGGGCTATTGAGACCAGATCCATGCCGAATATCTTTTTCGATATGTCCAGCATTGTTCCGTTTGCAAAAAGCTCATTCAGCGCATTGTCTATCGCTTCGGTAAGCGCATCGTTTCCTTTTTTCATGCAGATGCCGAATACTTCGGGATCATCGCTGATCCAGACAATTTCAAAGGGGCTGTCCAGCGGGGCGATGTAGTCATAAGCGACCAACAGATCGGTTACGATTGCGTCTGCCCGGCCCATTCTGAGATCGTCAAAACAGTACATTACCTTGTCATACCTGCGCGCGATATACCGCAAGCCCTGTTTGGCAAGTTCTTCCATGTAGAAATCCGCGGTGGTGTCTGCCTGGAACGCAACATTAAGACCGGTTAATTCCAATGGGTCTTTGATGGTGAGAGCAGAATTTTTGGGCAGCACCATGGCAAGCGTATTTGCCACATACGGTTTGCTGAAATTGTGGGCTTCCTGCCGCGCGGGAGTAATTGTTACCGATGAAATAATGCAGTCGTACCGTCCGGTATCAACGCCGGCAAAAATGCCTTCCCATGCGGTGTCAATGAATTCTGCTTTAAGACCCATTTTTGCCGCGAGCGCTTTTCCCAGTTCTACGTCAAAGCCGATGGGTGTTACGCCGTCTATGTCATAGTACTCCATGGGGGGATAGCCTATTTCCATGCCTATCGTCAGAACTCCGGGCTTCATGGTTAAGCCGCCTGATTTTTTTTGGCATCCGGTGAAAAGGATGCTGCCTGCCAGAACAATGGCGGCAATAGCCAATAGTGTTTTTTTCATGTTACCTCCAAAGAAACATAATGTTATACAAAAACAGTATACCAAATTGTGTTTGTTTTGCCAATTACTCGGCAGTGATAATTTCGTACGGATCTTCTCCGTAACGGCGGTGCTGTACTGCTTCCAGAATATGCGCCGTGCCGATAATTTCTGCGTTGTCCAGGTCGGCAATGGTTCTGGCTACCCGTATAATGCCGTGGTAAGCCCTGCCGGAAAGTCCCAGGCGGGCAAGCGCTTGGTGAAACGCGTTTTTTGCCTGAGCAGTCATGGGACACAATGCCTCGATTGTACCCGCCGGAATTAGTGCATTGCGGCGGATAGATGGGCAGCGCTGTTGTTGTATGGCAACTGCCGCTGCCACCCGCCGGGCTATATCTGCGCTGCATTCCCCGGCGGTATTGCTGCAATCGGCGGTGCTGTCAGCGGTGCTGTTAGCGCCGATCTCGTCTATTCTGGGCGGCATAACGGCTGCGCGAATTTCGATGCGGTCGAGAAGGGCGCCGCCGAATTTGCGCCAATAACGGTTAATTTCATCCGGCGAGCACAGGCATATTGAGCCGGCAGGGTCTTCATCTTTGCCGTGCCGTTTTCCCAGGCGGCCGCAGGGACAAGCGTTAGTCGCCAGCAGCAATTGAAATTCGGCGGGGAGGCGTACCTGCCCTTCTGCGCGGGAAATACTGATGATCCGATCCTCCAGCGGTTCCCGCAGGGCCTGCAGTACATTGATTTTAAATTCCGGGGCTTCATCCAGAAACAATACGCCAAAATGGGCAAGGCTGATTTCGCCGGGACGGGGGGTTCTGCTGCCGCCGCCCAAAATGCCTTCGGCGCTTGCCGAATGATGCGGGGCGCGGAACGGCGGGCTGGTAATCAGGCGGTCGATGCACGCGCCGGTTCCTGCAAGGCTGTGCAGCCGCGTCACTTCCACCGCTTCGGCGGGACTGAGCGGCGCCATTATGGAAGGCAGCCGCCGTGCAAGCATGGTTTTTCCCGCGCCCGGCGGGCCAAAGACCAGCATATTGTGACCGCCGGCGGCGGCTATTTCCAGCGCCCGCTTGTACACCGTTTGGCCGCGTACGTCGGCGAAGTCGCCGTGTGCAAAGTCGCCGTCGGTGCCATTGCCATTGCAGCTAACGGTTTTGGCGGGCGCTGCTTTTGCCGCATTGGGCAGTGCGCCGGTTTGCGCACGGACAAAAAGCGCGTCAACTGCTTCCCGCAGGGTAGAGACTGCCGCGAATCGTGCAGCGGGGAGTATGGCCGCTTCCATTTGATTTTCCGCCGGAACAATACTTTCGGTGATGCCTTCTTCCAGGCCTGCGGCAATGGCCGCCAGCACACCCCGCACCGGACGTATCCTGCCGGAAAGTTCCAGTTCCCCCATGACCAGCATATTCGGCGGCACCGGCGCAAGTCCTGCCGCAGCCATTACCGCAAGCGCAATGGGCAGATCCAGCGCCGCTCCATCTTTCCGCAGTCCTGCCGGCGCCAGATTAATCAGAATTCTGTCCAGCGGAAAACTAAACCCCGAATTGCGAAAAGCCGCCCGCACCCGTTCCCGCGCCTCCCGCACCGCTCCTTCGGCAAGCCCGGTTATATCGATCCCGGGAATCCCCCGCCGAATATCCGCCTCTACCCGGATAATAATCCCCCCCGCGCCAAACGGCGCATAAGCCATAACACTCATAGATATACCTCTCTATACTGTTTATGGCGGAAATGTACGTTTTGCATGAGTGTTTTATAAAAAAAGTGCATTTATTCGCATTTTGTCACGCCAAGGCACGAAGATCACAAAGGACGCAAAGGTTGCCAATGAGAAATACCTGTGGCATAATGAATGCAATGATGCGGGGGTTTGGATGAAACATAATAGCCTTTTATGTGGTATTATTGCGCTTATTGCGGCAGTTGGGTTGATGATGACGGCTTGCGAAGGGCCGATGGGGCCGCAGGGCATACAAGGTATGCAGGGCGAACAAGGCGATACGGGAGATACCGGCGCGGAAGGACCACAGGGTCCTGAGGGTCCAAAAGGCGATACGGGCGATACCGGTGATACGGGCGCGGAAGGTCCTGAGGGTCCGGAAGGCCCCAAAGGTGATACCGGCAACGACGGCGATGACGCTCCCTCTGGCTCGTTTGTCGTATTCTTCCACCGGAACAACACCACTGCAGGCAGTATCGATGCCTACCCCATGATAATCATGGTTCCCGCTTCTCCGGGAGCAACGGTTGAGCAACTTCCCCAACCGCCTATTCGCGCAGGGTATGTTTTCCATAACTGGAACACCAGAGCCAACGGCAGCGGCGCGGTTTTCAGCGAATCCACCGTGATTACCGCGAACATCACCGTATACGCCCAATGGCTGCACGACATAGCCCTTGCCGAAATAGTGGTAACGAGCAGCCACACCTACACCGGCGCCGCACAGGAAGCTGCATTCACCGTTACCCATAACGGCGATGCTTTGGTTGATGGCACCGATTTCACGGTTTCGTATACCGATAACACCAACGCAGGCGCAGACACGGCGCTCATTACCATTACCGGCGTAGCGGAAAATGGCTATGGAGGAACGGCAACCGCGCCATTTACGATTGAGCCCAAGCTGCTTGCCATTGTCGATGTAACTGCGGTTGACCGCGAGTACGATGGCACCACCGCAGCAGCGTTGACCGGCACGCCCGCACTCGAAGGCCTTATTGCCGGCGATATCGTAACACTGAATCCCGGCGCCGCCGCCTTTGCCGACAAAAACGCCGGCACTGACAAAGCAATCGTCTTAAGCGATTGGGAACTTGCCGGCGAAGATGCAGACAATTACACTCTGGTGTATGCCATTACCGCAGACATTACCCCCAGGCCGGTCACCGTTACCGGCGTCAGTGCAACAAACCGCGAGTACGATGGCTCGGTAAACGTCATCCTTTCCGGCGGCGAACTGGAAGGCATCATCACCGATGATGTAGTCATCATGATCCGTGGCAGCGGCAGAATGGCTGATGCGCACGCCGGCGAAGACAAACCCGTCACCACCGCCATCATGTTAGTCGCCACGGACGCAGACAACTACACCCTGATCCAGCCCGATGATGTCACCGTAACGATAACCAAAAAGCCCATCACCGCCGCCGGCACCCCGCTGAGCAAAGTCTACGACGGCACCGCATCCGCCACGCCGGGAGCGGTAATCTTTACCGGCCTGATCGCAGGCGACACATTAGTGGTAGATGTCGATTATGAAATAACCCACGCCGGCTTCATTGGCGGCATCAGCGCCAATGCCGGAACCAACAAAATGTATCTCTACGTCATTGGAATGTTAGACACCCCCACGGCGAATGACTATCATTTGAGCAGCGGTTCTGTAACCGGCTCCGGCGGCGTCATCTACAAAGCCGATCCGGTAGTCACCTGGCCCACTGGATTAACCGCCGCCTACGGCCAAACCCTTGCGCACATAGCGCTTCCCGGTAACGGCACCAGCGATCCGGCAGGCACGTTTGCGTGGGCAACCCCGGCTGCTTTGGTGGGCAGCCTTGGTGCACAATCGTACAATATGATCTTTACCCCGGTGGATGCGACCAACTACAATACGGCAACGCAGGATGTCGAGCTTACAATACACAAAGCCGATCCAGAAGTCACCTGGCCCACAAACCTGACCGCCATTTTTGGCCAAGCCCTTTCAGATATAGCACTTCCCGGCAACGGCACCGCTTCTGTGTCTGGTTCGTTCGCATGGGCTACGCCCACTGCTTCGGTGGGTAATGCGGGCGCACAATCATACAATATGACCTTTACACCGACGGATGCAACCAACTATAACACCATGACGCAGGGTGTGAGTGTTACGGTACATTATTTAGTTTCATTTATCACCAATGGGGGCAGCAGTATACCCGCCCAAAGCATAATAGCCGGAGATACCGTAACCCGCCCGCCCAACCCCAGCCGAAGCGGATATGTATTTGACCACTGGTACCAAAACGCGGCATTTACTGTACCCTATAATTTTACCGCCGCCGTACCAGGCAATGCCAATATAACCCTGTACGCCAAATGGGTTTCCCAAACCGACATTGATGCCATGAATACTAAAAACATGGTATGGATACCCGGCGGTACTTTCCAAATGGGCAGTCCCAGTACGGAAACCGGCCGTAATGCCAGAGAAGATTACCGCACCGAAAATGACGGCAATGTAACGGTAAGCGGTTTTTATATGGGCAGGTATCAGGTAACGCAGGAGCAGTATCAGGCAGTAATGGGGAATAACCCCAGCGCGCACCGCGCAGGCGGTTCAAGAGCGTCTTTTGTAACAGGATTAAACACCAATACATTTCCGGTGGAGACGGTAAGTTGGTATGATGCAATCGTATTCTGCAACCGACTAAGCATTCTGGAAGGACTCACTCCCGCATACCGCATCCCCGGTTATGGGAATAGTGACGATCCGGAGTTTTGGATAGCCAGCAATGGAGGAACCATACCAGGGAGCAGTAATACAACATGGAATGCCGTAGAGATAGTCCCCGGCTCCACCGGCTACCGTTTGCCGACTGAGGCGCAGTGGGAGTATGCCTGCCGAGCGGGGACGACAACGGCGTACAATACGGGAGCAACGATAAACACCAGTCAGGCAAATTACAATAGTGTTTTGAATAGGACAAGCGCAGTAGGAAGTTATGCACCCAATGTGTTTGGCCTGTATGATATGCACGGGAACGTGTGGGAATGGTGCTGGGACTGGTATAATGCATCGTATAACAATGCAGGAGGAAATGTAGACCCCTTGGGCGCGTCCTCTGGCACTTACCGCGTTATCCGCGGCGGGGGTTGGAACTTCGTCGGGCGGAACCTCCGTTCAGCCGATCGGAACGGCAGCTACAACCCGGGCCACCGGTACGACTTTATTGGCTTCCGGCTGCTCCGCCCCTGAGTTCTGCTCCGAAGGGCTCGAAGCGGAGCGCCGCCGCCTGCCTCAGCAGGTGGGGAGCGCGTAGTACGAGCCCTTCGGCGAAAAATGCAAAAGAAAAATGAACAAAATCGTGGTTTGTAATCTGAGCGGTGTTGGTACAGGGTATAGCTTTCGGACAAAAACTTTTTTCTTTTTTCACTGTTCTTTGTTCTTTATTTGTGCTATATTGAAAGTATTGATGTATGTTTGAATTTGAGTGGTATTCGGAAAAAGAACGGTTAATTGCCGAAAAACACAATCTTGATATGGAATCGATCAAGCGGATATTTGACGATCCTTTTCGGATAGTGCA
>Ga0123356_10001952_pt1 | contig 22327 bp, 20 predicted proteins | sample TergutEmb28metaG_2_FD_92546 | JGI IMG/M metagenome (GOLD analysis project Ga0123356, IMG submission 92546) | Embiratermes neotenicus P3 segment gut microbial communities from Petit-Saut dam, French Guiana - Emb289 P3 | ecosystem: Host-associated > Arthropoda: Insects > Digestive system > Gut ...
GCTTGCGGTGATGTATCCGGTAGCGGAAACGCCATCATTTTTTTTAGGCCCCTCGCTGACCATCTCACTCTCTCAAAATGTCGAACTGCTTATTTTAGGCCAGTTTTTCTCCGGCGCGGAAGGGTCGATTTTTGAGCAGACAGCGAATCTTTTTGGCGGACGGCTGAGGTATTCGTTTTAAAACAGGAGCGCGTTTATAGACCGGTATGATCTTGATATACTGTGTCACCGATAAATTTCCAAGTGACAAAATTCCATTCAATATAATAAAAAAGCCAACTCAAAATGTCCCACATATTATATTAGACCATACTTATAAATCAGTTTTTTGTAGTTTTGTAATTTAAGGAGAAGCAAATGATAAGCTTTCGCAAAGGAACTTTACTAAGTACGGCTATTTTAATGATTCTGATTGCCATGCCGCTGTTTTCTCAGGAAGAACGGGTCTGTACGGTTAAAGGCATTATCGGCAATGTAAAAGTATTCAGCGGCAGAGAGCGCAATCCCGCTGTGAGCCGAAATGACGTAAGCACCTGGCCGAGCTTGCGGCTCAATATGGCTTTGCGGGAGAAAGATGTGATAACCACCATGCCGGAGTCTGAGGTAAGGCTTGAAACCGCCGATGGCAGCATCATAAAAATCTCTGAAAATACAACGGTTGAAATGTCAACTCTTCGTCAGCGCGGTTCAAATACGAGCGCCACAATAAATGTGATAAGCGGAAGTATTGTTACGAATGTAAGAAGACTTGGCGACAGCAAGGCAAGCTTTCAATTTGAGACTCCAACCGCGGCGGCGGCTATACGCGGAACATTCGTTGAAATTGACGTTAATGAAAACGGCACGGTGTTAAAAACATTTGAGGGAGTAGTAGAGGCTGGCCCTGCCGGATCTAAAAATCGGGTGACTCTTGAAGATTACCAGATGATAGAGATCGCTCCAAAGCAGAAGCGCGCAAAGGCCGGCGAAGTTCCGGCTAAGTATAAGCCTAAATCTACCCGTTTGCTGAATGAAGAGGAGACGTCCGCGCTTACAGGTTATGTAAGAGTAATGGCGAAATACTCTGAGCTTGAACAGCTCGAGAGCGCTCTGCGCGGCAGAGGGATTCCGTCGGCCATTGGCATAGGAGAATCACCGGACGAACTTACGGCACGAAAAATAGCCGGCGACGAAGCGCGCAGCGCTCTTGCGAGAGCTATTGAAACTCAAGTACAGCGCCTGAGCGAATCTTACGCGCAGAATGTTGACGGCGAAGCGAAAAAAATATGGGAAGAAACCGTAAGGCAGATAACAGATGTAGAAGTACGCGGCTCAACATCTTTTAAAACCATAAACCAGTACAACACGCGCCGTAATGTTTATAAAACTTATATGCTTATGGTTCTCAACCCTTCTGTTTACAAACAGGCAATAACAAATTCAATGCAGGAAGAGCTTGAGCTTAGAGTCAAAAAAGATGACATGCTTAAGAGGTTAGACGCCGCGGTTGAAGAATTTAACTCCGCTTTTGGAAAATAAACGGCAGAGAGACGCTTTTTCATGACTCACTCTCTGTCATTTAACGGTTTTTCTGTTCCGCAATACGCAATAAATGTTTTAATATTAACAGGTGCGGCGCTCTTGCTGCACCTTGTTTGTGTGCAGATATTTGTACCTGTTTTTAACGCGCTGAGCAAAAAAGCCAACTTGCAGTTAAACAGTATCATTGTAAGCAGAAAAGTTTTTAACCGCGCGTTTCTTCTGCTTCCGGCTATCGTTATCTCCATTGGTCTGCCGCTTATTGCCGATATCCCTTCAGAACTTCTTATCCTGCTTACCAAGTTTGTTAATTTATACTTTGTAGTTGTCAGTATCGCTATTTACACAACGCTTTTGAGCGTTATTCTTGATATTTACGATCTGCGCGAAAATTCTAAAAGAGTAAGTATCACAGGAATAATTCAGGCTCTTAAGGTTATCGGTATTCTCTTTGCCTTTATTATCGCGGCCAGTTTACTTGCGGGAAAGAGTCCCGTTTATTACCTCTCCGGTCTTGGGGCTTTTACCGCGATACTGCTTCTTATATTCAAAGACTCTATTTTAGGGCTTGTCGCGGGGATTCAAGTGTCAACAATGGATCTTGTGCGCAAGGGAGACTGGATTGACATACCAAGACACGGAGCCGACGGGGATGTAATTGACATATCGCTTACAACGGTAAAGGTACGCAACTGGGATAAAACTATCACAGCGGTTCCCGCCTATGAACTCATTTCCCACTCTTTTAAAAATTGGAGAGGTATAAGAGAGTGCGGCGGACGCCGCATAAAACGCTCCCTGCGCTTTGACATAAACAGTATTCGCTTTCTAAATACGGAAGATATTGAGTATCTGCGCAAAATTAAACTTTTAAGACCGTATCTTGAAAGTAAATTAAAAGAGATAGAGTGCTCAAACGCGGAATGTTTTTCGCAGGCGGATCTTTCCGTATTGGTAAACGGCAGAAGATTGACAAATATCGGTACTTTCAGAGCGTACTGCGACGCCTATCTGCGTAACCATCCCGGCATTCATAAAGAGCTCATAACTATGGTACGCCTGCTTGACCCCACAGAGTTTGGTGTTCCGCTTGAATTGTACACCTTTACAAATGATCCCGCGTGGAAAAATTACGAAAGCATCCAGTCAGATATTTTTGACCATCTGCTTTCGATTATACCGGAGTTTGGGCTGAAGGCGTATCAGAGATAGCAGATTATCCAAACGATCTCGCAAACAGCTCTTCTATCGCGCGCTTGCTCTCATCGGTGAGATCTCTGCTTCCTGTTCCGCAGAAAGTTTTTTCCGTTATGAAAGGCTTGCTCTCTACCCATTCACTGCGGTTCCATTTGAACCATTTGCCGCGCTCTTTGTCAAAGACGTGCACTTCGCGGTTAAAGAATTTGCCAAGCTCCACGCCCCATCCTGTACCGCCCTTAACAGTATCGTCTTCCTGAATTACGCCTATGGCGAAGATCTGCGAACCGCTGTTGACCATGTGGAATATCGACTGAAGCACCCGTTTTACAGAGTCGGCTTGCGCGTACTGACGGTGCATGTGCATAGATACCATCTCCATGCTTATATCTCCGCGTTTGAGATCGCTCTCGCTGAGAGTGACAACACCCTTTTCACGCTTGATAAAGTGCCCCTCAAAAGAGTAAGTAACCTCATTGACCCCCCATTTTTCGGCGCATTCGCCAAAAAATACTTCAGCTCCGACGTGTCCGCCGCTGTAAATAGTGCACTCATTGGCTTTTAACATAGTTCCCCCTTATATGAGTAGTTCAGGATTTGCTAAAACATTAATGTAACTTTGAGAATATAATATATTTGCAGGTATATGAGGACAGCATAAATCCATGAAGTTCAAAAACCGTTAAAAAAGCCTTGCCGCTTTTTAATTTTCTATTGACAGATGTTTTATAAAAGCAGTATATTGACAGGTCAATTGATTACGCCGTATCTTATTTATATTGTACAAAAATCACATTTTCGGAAGGAGCAGGTGATGAAACGTTTCATCGCGGTTTTGGCAGTTGTCGCTTTGACTGGTACTTTGGTTACTGTAAACGCTGAGGAGTTTCAGTATGGAGTCCGCGCAAATTTTAACTTTAATTTCTTTTCGATAGATGAATACGATTCGGATGAGGGAGCGGGGTTTGGAGCAGGTTTAGCGTTAAAATACTACTTAATGGAAGAGTTAGCAATGGCTCCGGAGATAAGCTTCGGGTACAGGAATTTGGGCGGTTTTTCCTATAGAACACCATTAATTGGGAGAGGGAACGCTTCTTATAGAGAGATGGTTGTATCTATTCCCATTTTGGCTCAATATCATCTTCACAAAGTTATACCGACCGACGTTATACCTTCCGACAAACTTTTTGCGGTTGGAGGAGTTCAGTTAGACATCCCATTTGGCACTAAAACAAAGGGTACTAACTCTCTTGGAATTAAGTTCGATGAAAAAATTAACAGCGATCACAGGTCTGTGGTTGATTTTAGCCTCGCTTTTGGAATGGGCTACGTAGTAGCGCCAAATTTAAGCGGAGATCTCAGACTTGTTCAAAGTCTTCATAAGCCTTTAACCGCGAGTGGTCTCATTAGTGAATTTAAAGCTTCGTTCACGAGCCTTGCTTTGGGTGTAACCTATCTCTTATAAAAAAGATCAGGTTTATAATCGCTGATTAAAATTAAAGGGGGCGCTGTACATTATGTGTTTGCGTCCCCTTTAATTTTTGGGAAAAACAACCTCATCCCATTTGTCAACATCTATTTGAGCGAGAGAGTTAAATATTTTTCCCGCCTCTTCCCCGCTCTCCACAGTCACCTTAATTTCAAGCCGTTTTTTTTCAAATCCGGGCGATGGGATGAACTGTACTTTTGAGGGGTTGGGATTAATTGCCGCCGCAGCCTTTTTCCATTTAGTTTGCATCTGCGAAAACATTGGAAAACGTTTTTTGTAGAGTTCATCGCGGATTTTTTGTGATTTTTGCGGATTGTTAAGTTTTTCGGAGTGTAAAATTGACAGTATGTTTTCTCCGTCAAGTATATCTTTAACGCTCACCTTTTCTCTGTAAGCGATTTCAGGAACCCACTCCCCTATTTCACGCTGTGTCTGGCGCGTGAATGGAATTTTTTCAAAAAACTCAGCTATTACATTTTTATCTTCGGCATTAGGATTCATTATCAATTACGCTCCTATAATATTCATACTCTTTCCGATTCCCGCGCTTAAGCGCGCCATTCGCCAAAATCAGCGCTCTTTTTTGTAAACTATCTTTAACAATTTTCTTTTGTACTTTATTCAGCTCTCCAGATAAAATAATTTTTTTCAGCGCTTCGACTCTGTATTTATCAAGAGCTTCTATGGAAGAGGAGAGCTGATCATCATGCCCGCCGTAACGGGTCAGCAAATTCTTTGGCTCCAAGCCCGCATGAAACTTGCAGGTAATTCTAAGCCACAAATCATAATCTTCACAAGCCCTCATCTTTTCATCAAAACCGCCGGAGAGATCAAAAAGCGAGCGCTTCATTATTACGGATGACGGTGTTATCATACACCGCTCAACACTCTGATTAAAAATATCACCGCAAATTTTTTTATGAGTTTTAGGCGGGTTTACCCTTACGCCGTTACGTATCCAAATCTCATTTGTCTGCATGATGTCATACTGCGGATTATCGGCAAGCCATTTTAATTGAATTTTTAGTTTGTCAGGATGCCAAAAATCATCGGAATCCAAAAAAGCGATCCACTCTCCATTTGATATGCCGACGCCCGCGTTTCTCGCTTTTGACACTCCATAGTTTTTGTCAAGCCGCAAAATCTGTACACCGGTAAGTTTTTCAAGATATTGAGAAGTATTATCTGTTGAACCGTCATCAACAATAACAAGTTGAAAATCCCGTTCACTCTGTTTGAGTACAGACTCTACCGCTCTATGCAGCAGAGCAAAGCGGTTGAAAGTTGGTATTATTACAGAAACCAGAGGCATAACACTATTCGTTATCCTCGCACGCTTTCACCTGTAAATTATCTATCTCCCACCGGGCTCTCGCCTCAATAGAGTCTGGCACAACAACAAAGCGTTCCGGCGCTCTAAAAGGAACAAGTCTTCCAGGAGTGAGCAGATTATCATTATTGTCATCAATAAACCAGTAAAGCGTACCCTTAGACGCGGGAATCGAATCAAAAGAGAAAGTCCCCGCTTTGTCGGCGGTTATGTATGTTTCATCTCTGCCTTTGGGACGGTAAACCCACTTGCGTTTCTCTTCCGCCTTAAGACACTGAGCGCCGCCATGTATTCGGTAACAAAGACTATCTTCAGAAATTGTGTTAAAAAATACAGTTATAACACTATCCTGAGCAGTACTATCCAAAGCGACACTGTCCAAAGCAGCGGTGCTGTCATCAGCATTACCGCTATCCTTAATCTCCTTACCGTCCTTTTTATCCTTTTTATTACCTGACGTACCAACCGCCATATTACCGCTTATATCCCTCACCGCCTGCACCGGAATACTAATTTTATAACGCAAACCCGGCTTTAACTTTTTTGTCAAAGTTAAAAGCGTAGTGTCAGAATATTTGTTCGTGCAAAAAAACATCGCGGTATCTGTTTCTGTGGTATCAACGGCAGTTATCATGTTTTGACTAACGCGAACCGGTTTGCTCCATATAAGCCGGAGTTCCGGAGTTAAATTTGCCGAACCGGACGGTAAGTGGCTTTTTAATACCGGATGCGCGGTGTCTGGAACAATAGCGGCGTTAAAGCGCAGCGAATCGGAAATATCAGAATAGTTATAGAAAAACTGATAGGCGCCGCTTTTTAAAGGTTCGTGCAGGGTAATGAAAAAATCTATACCGTTGGCAAACATTGTCGTCTGATTTATTCGTACAAGGTCTGCGTCTTCGGCGGCCGCCGCGATTTTCCACTCCGGTGATTTGTAGCGGTCTGAGTCAAATTTTTTGTTCCATGAACCCCGCAGTGTGTTCATGTCAACAGCTCTAATTGAGTTTATACGCGGAGGAAGCGTATCGCTCTCAGCAGGGTAAAGCCGTATAAAATTTTCCGCAGTGCTGACGCTAATGGTTTTCTCCGCAGGCGTATAGCATTTATCTCCTGCACGTAATTTTCCGGCGCGGCTATTATCGTAAAAAGCGACCGCGCGGTATTTGCCCTCTTTTAAATTTGAGAATTTAAAAGCGCCGCCGCTGTCAGCCGGAATCATGTAATCGGGGGCGGAAAAATAAGCTGTATCAGACCACTCTTCGTACTCTTTGTAAAGCGCGATTTTTGGCAGTGTTACAAACGGGTCAAGGCTTACTACAGAGCCGCTTAACTGCGCGCTGTCAAGAATATCGCCTGTAGAAAAAACTAACTGTATCGGTTTGGGAGCGGAGTTGCCGCGCAAATCCTGAAGTGTTCCGGCAATGATTACATGGTAAGTAGTGTTCTCTTTAAGCGGTGACTCAGGAGTTATTTTCACCCAATTTTTTGACGCCTTAACGCTGAATCCTTCCGGTATGGGCGGATAAACGGAGACCGCGCCTTTGGCGCTTGAGAGGTTAATCCATTTGGAAAATGTTATCTCAATCGGCGCGCGCCGGTTTACATTTGTCTGCCCGTGTGCCGGATGTGAAACGGAAATTTCCGCAGGGGTGGTATCCTCAGGCCCCCCGCCAGGAGCGACTTGGTGCGCACAGGAGATTAGAAGCGTTGCCAAAATAGTTATTACGGTAGTTTTAATTTTCATCATTTTTTAATAATCGTTAAAAATCAGTTCGAGTCCGAATTTTTTGTAGTGAGGAAACATTTTATCACTGCTCACGAGCGGGATTTTTTCAGTTATTGCCTGTGCTATTATCATTCTGTCACTTGGGTCTTTATGGTTGTGGATAATTGGTATTTTTTCGAGAGTTTTCAAATGTTCATGTTTTATCGGTTTAATTTCCCATCCCATTTCTTTGTTGATAAGATCAACGACTCCACCCGTAAACTTTTGTTTTTGTGATGAAAATTTGCCGGACTGCCAAAGGAGTATTGTCTCTTTTACGCTCTCGGTGGAGATGTATATCCTGTTGCTGTAATCTCCGAGAACGTCCTTAACCTCTCTTGAGAGCCGGTCTTTATCCCACATCGAAAAGATTAATATATTTGCATCAACAAGGTAGCGCATTATTTCAATATTGCCTTAAGATCATGAATCTCAATAATGCCTTCAGGGTGCTTTTTCATAAATTTAGCCCACTTCGATAGTTTTTTCGGCTTTACCGCATTTTTCACTTGCGTTTTGGCCTTTTTTGAGGTTATTTTTTCTGCCATTATTTGCTCCTTTCAACAGCAGTTCTGTATTACTGTACAATCCTTAATATTAAGTATATAAGATTTTCGTTCCAAAATCAAATTTATTTTTATGAAACGCTTAAATGCGGGCACACAGCTGCAATCTAAATTATTTTCAAAAATCACTGTTACAAATATTATTTTACCTCCATGATACAAAACTTACAAATAACAGATAAAAACCTCAAAAAACATAGCACCGTTTTTCACAAACTCTCCGCGCTTCTTTTTGTTATGGCGTTTTTTGGTTTTTCGGCGTTTGCTCAAAGGGTTCCGGTAAAAAATGTTGCCGTAATAGAGACCCAAATAGATGAGCGCTCCGGCGCGGCGGATGAGATAAACAGAGCTGAAGTTGGGGTAATAACCAACGAAATACGCCGAGAAGCTGTGAACAACCTGCCAAGAAACAGATTTAACATTATGACGTCTGAAACCGTTCTGGCTATGGGCGAGGCGATTTTGGAAGAGTGCGCCGAAGAGAACTGCGTGATAGCTCTCGGAAGTAAAATAGGCGCCGACTATATAGTGCGCGGAATAATAAGCAAGTTCAGGCAAAATTTCACGCTTACAGTCGAAATGTACGAAACAGAATACGGGATGCTTGTAGCTACCGCCGATATCGTCCGTACTGCGGATTTAGATGAACTTTTGGAAAAAGGCAGGGCGGCCAGTTCTGCAATGTATAAACATTTTGCAGAAACGAGTTCGCAGATAAGACCGGCGGCAGCTCCGCAAGCTGCTGTGCAGGCTGCCGCGCCGCCTCCGCCGGCGAAAATTGTGACGCCAACACCCGCGCCCGCTGCGCAAACGAATCAGCCTGTATCCGCCGATGATGGGTCTGCGTCATGGATGACGCAGGAAGAACGCGAAAGGCTTGATGGCAGAAAATCGGAAACTGAGGACGTGAAAAAAGGAGTTGGCGGGGCTGATCCGTACTTTGCGTTGAAATGGATGCCTGTGGCGACGCCGGCTTATGGGTTTGGGGCTGCCAGTTTTAATGTGGAGCTTGGTGCGGTTTGGGGAAAAGGTATCTCTTTGGGGTTTTTGTATGGTATGGGATTCACCGAAGATCGTGATATAGAACGATTTATAGGAATAATCGGTTTGAATTTTGGTAATGTATACGGGCTACAGCCTGAATTAAAACTTGTTTACGGTGGTTTCATAGGTTATAGTATGTCTGATGTAGAAAAGAGGGTAGATTATTACGATAGCTATTACGGTGACTATTATTATGATTGGGAATATGAACGTAATTATTATTTTTTCGGCCCTTTCATTGGATTACGCCTAAATAATCGCCTCGAACTTACAAACAGACTTCTAATTGGTGAAGGCGTCAGTTATCAGGTGTGTCTCGGTTTGCATTTAGAAGGAACAAGAAGGCATAATCCAAGTCCGAAGTATGACTGGTATTTTGCGATGAGATGGCTGCCGGTAGCGCCGCCGCTCTACTCATTTGGCTCTATTTCCCCTGATTTGGAGTTTGGCGTAGTTTGGGGTGATGGCGTTTTTGCGGGACTTGATTTAGGCGGCGGCGGCATTGGTGGTCGTGAGTGGGCGAGTATTATTGGAATCGGCTTGAATCTTGGTAATGTATACGAGCTGCTGCCTGAGTTAAAAATTGTTTACGGCGCTTCTGGCGGTTTTTGGTTTTCAAACACTGAAACGAGAGAATATGTTGAATATTCGTGGGGTAGTGGGGGGGATTATGATTATCATCATGACGATAACCGATATTATCTCGGCCCATTCCTAAAACTGCGCTTTGGTAAATTAGAACTAACAAACAGACTCCTAATAGGCGAAAGCATCGTTTACCAAGCAGGTATCGGCCTGCATTTTGAAGGTTCAAAAAGAGTCCGCCGATAGCTAAAGCAGCTAACAAAAACATTAACGATTGATTTATTACAGGATTTGACAAAAAATGGAAAAACAGTACGACCCCTCAAGTGTTGAAGACCGCTGGTACGCTCACTGGATGAAGCGGGGATATTTTCGCGGTGATGAGACTTCAAAAAAACCGAAATACTCTATTGTAATCCCGCCGCCTAACGTAACGGGCGTACTGCACATGGGACACGCGCTTAATAACGCGATACAGGATATTTTAATCCGCCACAGAAGAATGAAGGGTTTTGAGACCATGTGGATGCCGGGTACAGACCACGCCGGTATAGCGACTCAAAACGTTGTTGAGAGACGTCTTGCTAAAGAGAACAAAAATCGCCACTCATTGGGGCGTGAAGCGTTTGTTGATGAGGTATGGAAGTGGAAAGAGGAGTATCACGCCACTATTACGAATCAGCTTAAAAAACTTGGCTCCTCATGCGACTGGGACAGAGAGCGCTTTACAATGGATGAGGGTCTCTCTCTTGCGGTAAAAAAAGTTTTTGTTCAGCTTTATAATGAGGGGCTCATCTACAAAGGCAAATATATAATAAACTGGTGTCCCCGTTGTCAAACGGCACTGTCAGATGAAGAGGCTGAGCATAAGGAGCTTAACGGCAAGCTATACCATCTTCGTTATCCTTACGCGGATGGAAGCGGATATGTTGTAGTTGCTACTACCCGCCCGGAGACTATGCTTGGCGATGTTGCTGTGGCTGTCAACCCTGCAGACGAGCGCTACAGCGGATTGAAAAATAAAAAAATCAAATTGCCGTTAACAGACAGGGAAATCCCTTTTATTGAAGACGGTTTTGTTGACAAGGAGTTTGGCACCGGAGCTGTAAAGGTAACTCCCGCGCACGACCCTAACGACTTTGCGATGGGTCAGCGTCATACGCTTACGCCGGTTGTGGTTATGGACGAGAGCGGACGCATGACAGGCGGCATTCCCGAAAAATATAAGGGGATGGATCGTTTTGCCTGCCGTAAAGCGTTAATTGAAGATCTTATCGCGCTTGAACTTGTAGAAAAAATTGATGAACACGTTCACTCTGTGGGTCACTGCTACCGCTGTCATACGGTTGTGGAGCCTTACTATTCAGATCAGTGGTTTGTTAAAATGAAGCCTTTGGCTGAGCCTGCGCTAAAAGCGGCGCTTAATGATGAAGTGCGTTTTTTCCCAGCGCGATGGAAGAAAACATACATTGACTGGATGGAAAACATTAGGGACTGGTGCATATCGCGCCAGATCTGGTGGGGTCACCGTATTCCCGTTTGGTACTGCGGATGCGGCGAGGTTATTGTTAGCGAAGAGACTCCAGATAAATGTACAAAATGTTCATCGACAAATTTGCGGCAGGATGAAGATGTGCTTGACACATGGTTCTCATCGTGGCTCTGGCCTTTTTCTACAATGGGCTGGCCTGAGAGTAACGACTTCATGAAAAAGTTTTTCCCTACAGACACGCTTGCGACTGCTCCGGAGATTTTGTTCTTTTGGGTCTCACGTATGATTATGGCGAGTTATCATTTTACCGGTAAGCTTCCGTTTACAGACGTGATTCTGCACGGTACAGTGCGCGATAAGACCGGGCGCAAGATGAGTAAGTCGCTTGGCAATATTATAGACCCGCTCGACATCATACGCGATTACGGTTCCGACGCGCTGCGCTTCTCTATGATGATGATCACGGCGCAGGGTTCTGATGTGTTTATAAGTAAAGATACGTTTGATATCGGACGCAACTTCGCAAACAAGATGTGGAACGCGTCGCGCTTTCTGCTTGGGAATATTAAGGATGAAGTTGTAACGGGAGAGCTTCCGCCTGTTGAGAGATTAAAAGCAGAGGATAAATGGATATTGTCAAGATTACAGCACGTCATAAAAAATATGGACGGCGCTATTGACGCTTATCGTTTTAACGAGGCTTGCCACACGATTTACGATTTCGCGTGGGGCGAGTTCTGCGACTGGTATATTGAGGCCAAAAAAGCGGACTTTTATCAGGAAGAGGATTTACAGCGTAAAAACGACGCCCTCTCTCTTTGCGGATACGTGCTTGGTTCCATCCTTAAACTCCTGCACCCTGTTATGCCGTTTATAACGGAGGAGATTTGGAGCCATCTCAGAAGTAAAATGACATTTGCGGGACTAACGGACTCAGATTCTATAATGCTTGCTTCCTATCCTGAGTACGATTCATCGTTTGTAAATGACGTCATCGAAAGCAAGTTTGAGCTTTTGAAAAACTGTATTATCGCGCTGCGTACTATCCGCTCCGAAAATAACGTGCCGCCGGATAAAAAAGGCGCCGCCGTTATTATACCGTCAGACAGCGGGAGCGAAGAGTGGCTTGCTTCACAAATCGCAACAATCAACCTGTTCGCAAAACTCTCAGATACGACTGTCTCTCTGCAAGCTGAAAAACCAGGCTTTGCCGCAACATCGGTAGTGAGGGGCAATCAGATATTTTTGAGTCTTGAGGGTCTCATTGATAAAGGTCTTGAAATTGAGCGGTTGACAAAAGAGGTCAACCGTCTTAAGTCTTTGGTTCAAAGTACAAAGGCGCGTCTTGAGAGCGAGAGCTTTGCAGCCCGCGCTCCGGCAGACGTTGTGGAAAAAGAGAAAGAGAAATATCAGGGGCTTGTTGAGAATTTGGAAAAAACGGAAAAAGCGCTTGAGAATTTAAAATGAGATTAATAACCCGGCGTACCGTATTGATGACTTAAATCGTCGCTGATACGCTGCGCCGCAGGTCTCCAATTTTTACCGAACTTGTTATCTTGCGCATTGTACTTATCTCTCGCAAGCTCTATAGACCGCTTTCCTGATATTTTCGGCCAGCCGGTGTTATCGTTTGAACCGGCGCATATTACCTGATTAATAACAGTGCCGTCCCCGCGTCTAATTGTTATCCAGTTGCCTGTACTGGTAATGGGAAGTCCTCCGGTTGCAGGGGTATATAAATCTATATGCGGTAAATTTAAACGTCCAATAACAAGGTAATCGTGCGGGGCTATTATAACTTGCATAAAATGCCGTACAGTGCCGTCAACATCGGTTGTCAGAGTGTCAAAAAAGAGCGTGCTGTTTGTCGTATTATAAAGTTCAATGTAATTGGAATCGCTTGCGCTCCACATGATTTCAGTTATGATAAGTTCTCCGGTGTCGGTTGTTGATGGTTTTAATGAACCAAAATGATATGAACCTACTGTGACGCCAGGTTCATGGAGAGCAATATTGAATTCCAGATCACCGCCGTTTCCTGTAAATTGTAAATCAATATTGTTGTCGCTTCGTGCGTTAAATGTCAGCTCTTTGTTAGCGATGTGAAGCGTATCGCCCAAAGCGCCTTTAACGGCTACTGACAGATTTCCGGTTGTAAGGTGCGGTATATTATCAAGACTTATATATGTTCTTGCATCTCTTTTTACAGAGGTTTCAACACGAAATTTTTCATCGGCTGAAATAAAACTTGCGTATACTGAATCAACGTTTGTTCCAAGCCCGGCTAATTGCAGATAAATTGACCCGGCAGCAGGAATAAGAGTCGTGGTAATGGGAGTGACTTTTGCGAGTTCGATATTTGCCGCGTGGGATTCAAGCGAATCGATGTGGGTCTTTGCGCCGTTTCGGCCGATTGCCCATACAGTGATTCTGCGGTTTTTTCCGACAGGTATTTTTGGAATAGTGTCACTTAGAACAGGTCTCGAAAAATCGATCTTACGTACAATCTCCACAGTTGTCATATCATCTCCGCTTATCTCTACAATGAGATTTTCGGCCATAGTACGCATTTCAGCGCTCTCTTTATTGAGAGACGAAGAGATAACGCGCGCCCTGATTTCAATTGTCCCATAGTTTTCAACCTGTGTAGGAGAGGGTGTTTTATTGCAGGAGAGAAATATCATAAAAAAAGAGAGAGAAAACAGACTGAAAACGGAAATACGGATAAGGTATGGCATACCATTCCCCTTTCAAAAGTTGTGGTTTTTAGTTGGTGAGAACTGTTTTTTGGAAAGTGAGAAACCGAGAGGTGAAAACTGCTGAGATACCAATTATACCGATTTCTGATTAAATATTACACTGTGCCGTTTGGCGGCCTCACGGCACAGTGCAGTCGCCGGACGGCATAGTGTGATATTTAATCAGAAATCGGTATAAATATCGAAAGGTCAATTAAATAATTTAAATAAAAGACAGGCGTGTTGAAAAGAGAAATCTCATAAAAATCAAAAAACGGCTAAAACACGCGTCTCTTTTTATAGATATCTCTCATTGTACTCAGCATTAATTATATTCATAAGGATATATAGATCACACGATTAAATGTTGCGCCATACCCCCGCCTGTAGTGCAGTCTGAGGAGGGGTGTGATGTAATATTTAATCGTGTCTTCAATAGTATTTTATTTCGTTAAGTATCACAGCAGGGTAGAAGGTTCAATGTATCTTAAAGCAGAAAATGAGAAAAAACAAGTACAGGTTCTTGTCATAGAGGATGAGGAATTTTTATTAGAATGCGTATGCGATTTTCTTGAGCTCACCGGTTTTTCCGCAATAAGGGCAAAGAATGGCCGCGAGGGTATAGAACTGTTCGGACAGCATAAGCCTGATATCATATTAACGGATATCAGAATGCCTGAGATGGACGGGTTTGAGGTACTTGCGTTTTTTCAGAATTTTTCTCCGCAGACTCCGATTATCGTTTTATCTGGAACAAGTTCAATTGACGATGTGGTACACAGCTTAAAACTTGGCGCGTGGGATTATATTTTAAAACCGATTAATGATTTTAACGTGCTTGAGATGGCGATTGCGCGGGTAATTGAGAAGCAGCAGCTTATTGAAGAGAATAACCGCTACCGCGAGTATCTTGAGGAAGAGGTAATTAAGCGCACCGATGAACTTCTCAGAAATACGGCGCGGTTTAAAACCCTTTTTAATTTCTCAGGAGATATCATCTTCATACACGACAGCGAAGGCCGAATTATTGACTGTAACGAACGGGCGTTAAAGTATACAGATTATAGCCGCGAAGAGCTTTTGGAAATGACAATGCAGCAGCTTGTTGTCAAAGAGGATACCGGTCTGTTTTCGCAAAGCATGGCCAAATTGCCCAAAGAGAACAGTCTGATTTACGAACTGCGGCTTGCTGACCGCGACGGTACGGCTACCGTTTTTGAGCTGAACGCCTGTTTGGTCAACATAGAAGAAGCGCCGCAGATATTTGTGATCTGCCGTGATATTACAGAAAGAAGAAAAATAGAACTTGAGCGTGAGGAACTTAGAAAACAGTTAGTGTCTGCTCAGAAGATGGAGCTTGTGAGTCTTCTCGCAAGCGGTCTTGCTCATGATTTCAATAATGTGCTCAGCGCGCTTACAGGATACACTTACATGATTAAGAAAAAAGCCGCCGGCAACGACGCCGTTTCAGCATATATAGATAAAATTACGGAAGTTACCGCTATGGGACAATCTCTTACTACCCGCCTCAACTCATTTGTCCGAAAAGAGAAAGGTGAGTTGGTAGCAGTTGATATCCACAAAACGATTATGGACGCGGAGCTGATGCTTCGTCCCAGTTGTAAACTTCTTGATATAGCTTTGGATTTTAAAGCGGAGAACTTTTCCGTGATGGGCGACGTCTCCGCGCTTCAGAACGCGTTTCTCAATATCGGGCTCAACGCCCGCGACGCTATGCCTGAAGGGGGTAAACTCATCTTTAAAACATACAATATTGATGAGTGCGGTGACGCTAAAGATAATGGATACGGTTTTATACAGATTGAAGCGAGTGATACAGGAATCGGTATGAGTGAAGAGATGCTAAAAAAGATATTTGATCCGCTGTTTACAACTAAAGACAGCGGTAATGGAACAGGACTTGCCCTAACAAGTGTTTTTTACTGCGTTAAAAATCTTCACGGACATATCACCGCAAACAGTACGCCTGGCGCGGGAACAACATTTAAAATAACGCTGCCGTTAACTTCGCGTTGAAACGGATTAAAGATGAAATACTGCTCAAACTGTGGAATGAATCATCCTGACTCCGTTAATCACTGCACGAACTGCGGAGCGGCTTTACCGTCGGCAAGCGCGCCTGTTGGATTTAAGATGAGTAACGCCGAAGAGCCGTCCGTGAATCAACCTTCGGCCCGTATCGAATCTCATTTGGTTAAAGCGATTATCTCCGCCGCCTGCTGCTGCCTGCCGCTTGGGATAGCCGCCATTGTGTTTGCCGCGAAAGTGGGGCCTAATTTAAAATCTGGGAATTATGAAGCCGCTTCTGAAGCAAGCAAAAAAGCGAACCTTTGGGGCAATGTGTCTATTGGCATGGGAGTGATAACGCAAATTCTCTGGCTTGTTATTTACCAGCTTGTTTTAAAGCACGCTTAAAATGAAGCTTACCCGCAATCAGCGTAAAAGAGAACTGATAAAAGCGGCCTCACTCTGTTCAGCGTTCTTTTTTATTATACTTTTTTTGCGGTTTGCTCCTTTGTGGACTAAACAATTTTATCCTGTATGTATATTAACCAAATTTACAAAAATCTACTGTCCGGGATGCGGCGCCGCGCGGGCGCTTGAAGCTATTGCAAGATTTGATTTTTGGAACGCGTTTTTTTACAATCCGTTTTTGTGTTTAATTATAATACCGTTACTTATTTATCTATGTGTGATCTACACGCTGCGCGCTCTCTTTGGTAAACATATTCCTTCCCTGTTGTCATCACCAAAATCCGCTTTGCCCGTTTTAATGTTGATAATAGGCATTTGGATTTTCAGAAATATTTTTCCTTTCCATTTGTCTATTGGATAAAATTTACTTGCATTTTATTAAACGTAAATGTATATTATAACTAAACGTATAGTATTAATCTTACCCAAACTCTTTTATTAAAGGAGTAAACATTATGCCTAGAGTCACAAAAGCACAATTCGTTAAGCTGCAGAAAAAGCACAAAACAGATGCTGCTATTGGTGAAGAGTTTGGCATCACACGTCAAGCTGTTCATCATATCCGCAAAAAGTATGGCATCGAGTCCTCGCGCGCCAACAATCCGCAGAGAGATGCCGAAATTGTTAAGGCTTATGAAGCAGGAAAGTCAGGGACAGCAATAGCAAAAGAGTATAAACTCTCTGTCTCACGTACTTATAACATTATCCATGCCGCTAACGGCAAGACAAGACCGCGGGGCAGAGCCAAATTAGTTGGCAATAAACCTCCGGTCAAAAAAGCGGCGGCTAAGAAAAAACGTAAGTAATTGTTTTTGGACTATGTATGAAAAGGGGCTGTCTCAAAACGAGACGGCCTTTTTTCTTATCCTTTCCGTCTTCTCAGCAACCCTTCTACAGAATCTCTCATTCTCTGAAGTTTAAGTACTTCATAAAGAAAGAAAACAAGCATAAGTGCGGGAAGTGAAGCGCATATACATATAAATATAGCCTGCACTCTTTTAATATCAGATATAATTAAACTTTCTAACTGTTGACGGATTACAAAGCAGAGCAGCGCCCCAAACGCGGAGATCAGCACGATTTTCGTTAATTTAATAACCTCTTTTCCCGCCGCCTGCAATCCGCCGTAACGTTTTCCCCAGATTGTGTAGAGGATGAGAAATTGAGCGGTCATAGCCGCGCTTGACGCAAGACCAAGACCCATCGCTCCCATTTGTCTGCTTAATATATAGTACAGCGGAACACTGAGAAGCGATACCGTTGTACTTATTATCATTGGCAAAAGAGTTTTCTGCATGGCGTAAAACGGTCTTGCCGCGAGTATACAGACCGCGCTTGCGAAAGCCCCAAAAAGATACGCGGTGAATACCGGAACAGTTTGACCGGTTGACTCTTCGGTAAAGCGCCCGTGTTCGTACAGAATAAGAATGATCTGAGGAGCAAGCGCTATCATGATTGCGCTTAGCGGGATAAGATAAAGCGCTATGCGGGTAATCATATTGTTAAGAAGTTCCGTCATTTTCGCGTACGCTTTTTCCGCGGCGAGTTTAGAAAGATAGGGGTAAAAAGCAACGCCTGCGGCCTGGCCGAAAACTCCGACAAGAATCATCATCGTACGCAGCGCGTAATTTGCGCTCGCCACAGCGCCGCTTTCTAAAAAGGAGGCAAAGTAACGAAAAAAGATCTCATTGGAAAATGTCATGCCAAGTCCGGCAATAAGAGGTATCGTAATTTTGACATAATGGGCAAACTCAGGATCCCGCAGAGAAAAACGGAAGCGGTATCTCATTTTCAAATTTACGGCTCCCGGCAGCTGCACCGCTACATTACCAATAAACGCGCCTATAAGCACCCCCCAGGCAAATCCCTCTATACCAAAGCGGGGGCCAAGAAAAATACCGCCGCAAATAATACCGAGATTATAGCACAAAGGGGAGAGCGCGGGTAAGAAAAAACGCTGATGGGCGTACTGCACTGCCATCAAAAACGCTCCCCAGTAGAAAAACATCTGCGCGGGCAGAATGATGCGCGTTAAGCGCACCGTCAGGGCGAATACTTCCGGATCCTGCCCTTTAAGACCGGTCAATGAGAGAAACTGCGGTGTAAGTAAAATTGACAACGGCAAAAAAACCGCAAAGGCAGCCGTACCTATGGTAATAAGATTTGAAAAACATCTCCACGCTTCATCGGGATCATTTTTAACAAGATATTTCTGGAAGATAGGAATAAATGTAACCGACAAAAAACCGCCGGCGAGAAAATGGTTTAAAAGCTCCGGTATAAGAAACGCCGCGACATAAGCGTCCATCTCGCTTGAGGCGCCTCCAAGATTCGCAAGCGTTACCTCTCTGAACATTCCGGTTACGCGGCTGAGAAAAACAGAGCCCATCATAATGACAGTTGCTATGGAGATGGAGCGGCTTACACTGCTATGTTTATCCTGCGCGGGAAGAGCGTTTTTATCGCTGAGGCCGGTGTTTTGTTGAGAAAGGTTTGCCATAGAAGAAAAAATACACCCCGCGTCTCCGCAATCACAAATAAAAGAGGCTGTCTCTAAACGAAACAGCCTCTTTTATTGTACAGACAAGGCATGCCTTGTCTGTATCTATAATGAAAATATTACTTCTTTTTCTTTGCTTTTTTAGCAGTTTTCTTTATACTTTTGGCAGCGGCTTTTTTGATTTTGCCTTTTGATTCATTAATGACGCGGTAAGTCTGAGATATCGAGAGATCAAACTTCTTCGCTAAAGCGGTTCCCGACGCTCCTGAGTCGTAAGCCTTAACAATGTCGGCGTTTCTCTGCGGATTATCAACTATTGAAGAATCAATACCATATCTTTTACGCATCTGATGAACAGCCTGACGTGTAATGCCAAACAGCTCACCTATCGCAGCGTCTGTTTTATGTTTTTTCTGCAGCTTAGCAAGTTGAGCTTTTGTAATCTTAGCCATAGTAACCATCCCTTTCGTTTATAAATTGTCAAATCAAATAATATTATAAAGTATACTATATGTTTTCCTTAAATGCAAGTATTTTGTTATACAAACGTGTTTTTAATTATTTTTACAATATGAATGAAGAAATAGTAGCTTATGTAAGAAAGCGCCCGGAGGGTGTATTGTCTGAGGCGATTGCTTCAGAGTTTTTGAAGATTAAGAGCGCCGATAAAAAACTTGCCGAAATCGCGGTAAAAGCGATTCTTTTAAAAGATGAGCGCGTAAGTTTTTCCGCAGACGGATTGTGGAAGCCGGCGGCCGGACGCATAAAGCAGGGCGAAACAGAAATCTGTGAGCTTGAGTGGGTATCTGTTTATCTGTTGGCTGACGCGCAGCGCCGCTCCGTTTTGCATATCTCGCTCTGGACGATACTGCCTAATCCTGAATGTATATGCAGCGTGTGGCTCAAAAATCCCGCAGCCCTTTGCGATGAAGACAAAGAGCTTATATGCGATCCGCGCGATCAGCAGTTTTCAGAATCTGCAGCTTTGGAAGCGGTTGGACAAATACTCAATAATCTTAGAGGTAAAGCGGCGCTGTTTTTTTCTCAGCAGCAGTTTTCGCTTTTCTCTCTTGCGGCGCAGGGGTTTGGTATCGGTCTTGACGACTACTATATCATGAATCAATTGCTGCGCGCCGCAAAAGAACCCGAATGCCGCCCATTAACGCTTGAGACAGCTTCCGAAACACTGCTCGGCGAATACAGAAGCGCGGAAAGCGCATACAGCAAGGGAGCGCAGTGGAGCCGAACCGCGGCGGCGTTAATCGGCAAATTGAAACAAAAGGGAGTGGAGAGCCGCGAACAGCTTGACCGCTCTCTCTCTCAGGAGATGAAATTTGATTTTGACGGAAAAGATATCTCCCTTAAAAAAATAATGGAACTTCCGCAAAAAGCGGGAGTTTACGGATTCATGGATAAAGCGGGCAAGTATATATATATAGGTAAAGCGGTCAACCTGCGCAGAAGGGTACAGAGCTATTTTCGCTTTAACAGCGAATCGCCCCAAAAACTCTCTCAACTGCGAACGGACGCGCACTCCTTTACAGTTCACGCCTGCGGTTCGGAGCTTGAGGCTCTAATTTATGAGTACCGCCTGATCAAAAAACACAAACCCGCCCTTAACAGCCAAAGCGGCATTGCTGAACGTAAAGGAAGCTATAAAGCGCTTGAAGACGGTATAATAATTCTCCCGCACGCAAATGAGGATTATTACATGTTAGTGTGGATAAGAAAAGAGCAAAAGGTGAAGATGAGGGTTATCAGCGCGCAGCTTAACGATGAAGAAAAACTCAAAAGCGAGCTGAAGGAGTATTTTTACTGCAAAGAACTCCCCGCGTCATCAGAAGATTTTCCCGAACTGGAAATCGTCACCCGATGGGTAAAGCGTCACCGCGATTCGCTGTTGTTAATTTCTGCAGGAAATCTTGTTGATGAGAGTGAGATTGTTGAATCTATCAGGAATTTGATATAGCTTTTTGTTCCAAATACCTCATACAATACTCAAATGCACGTTTACACTCTGGAGTCTGAGGCATTACAGTAAAAAGCCTCGGCAGATACCGCCGTTCAACAATTTGACGGAATGAAAATGTGAAATTAATATCAAACACCCAAGACATTACAAGCAGTTTAAAATCGTTGACATAAGTCATTGCTTTTACTTCCCAAGGCGCGCCTCTTAAAATCGCTTCAATCACATTGTCGCTTATACAGTCTGTATTGTCAAGGTCAAGTTCAACAGAATTTGTCGCGCTCTCCCTGCCGCCTTCAAAGTGCCGCAGTACAATATTCCATATATCAAGCTTATCAGCGTCTCTAACCATCTTACACAGGATATGAGAATCAGGCGGAATTTGAGCTTTATTGTGAAGTTCTATCGCCTGTAAAATAGAATCAGCACGCTCTTTTGGAAGTTCGTTCAATACATTTTCTTTTTTTAGGATTGATACCGATAGCGCCGCATGGTTTACAGATTTTACATCAAGGAAAGTACGGTATTTTAAATATTGTTCAAATCGGCCAACATCATGCAACAAGCCGGTAATTGCAGCCAAAGAGATATCATCTTCTGGCAGATTAAGTGAGCGGGCTATTTGTATGATCTCACCCATAACCCTTTTACAATGCTGCTCCTTAAGCCTGAGCGCGCTTTCCGTATCTTCATCCTGTGAACTGAACGAAGCGGTATAACTGTCATACCATTTTATTATAGCATCTTTATTGATTGCAATCATTTTTCTATCATTCCCGCAAAAGTTTGTCTAAATTCTAAGTTCAGAGTTCTAAGTTCTATTCGTTACAATGGCACGGTTATTGTTCCAATATAACACCCACTATGATATTTCTCATAAATGAAAATAAATCGCGCAAACCGCTGAGGTTATCCTATATACATTTTATATTCTCTGCAGTTATCGCTATTTTTGTCATTTTGGGATATGGCCGAATCTGCCGGCGCGCAAGCGTATACCTGTTTAACCGCAGCGCGCTCAGCGCCGAGATTAAAAAACATGAGCGCCTGACGCAGCGTTCTGCGGCATTAAATGAGCTCGTTCAAACATTAGTGCAGCCTTCATATCATATTTTTCCTGTAGAGTACGCCCCCTCTCACCCCTCGTCTGTTCCCAGAGGCATCCCCTCAAAAGGATATATCACCTCGCACTTTGGTTCCAGAACCGACCCTGTTTCTCATGGAACAGCGTTTCACATGGGAATTGACATTGCGCAATTATCAGGTAAACCGGTCTGGGCAACGGCAAACGGGAGAGTGAGCTTTGCGGGCAAAAGGCAGTACGGCGGAAATGTGGTAGAGGTTGAACATCTTGAAAGCGGTTATAAAACCGTCTATGCTCACCTGCAAAATATTAATGTGAAAGTTGGGGAAAATGTCGCAAGGGGGCAGAAATTAGGCACGGTAGGCACAACAGGCAAATCCACAGGCCCGCATCTTCATTACGAAGTTCATTTTAAAGGCAAGCCGGTAGATCCGGTTTTGGTTATGGTTGACCCCGATGTTATGATATGAATAAAAAACTAAGAAAAACTTTGACTCTATATCCAAAAAAAAGTATATTATTCATCCTGCTAATTGGCGGGAAAGAGCTTCAAA
>Ga0123356_10001953_pt1 | contig 22319 bp, 23 predicted proteins | sample TergutEmb28metaG_2_FD_92546 | JGI IMG/M metagenome (GOLD analysis project Ga0123356, IMG submission 92546) | Embiratermes neotenicus P3 segment gut microbial communities from Petit-Saut dam, French Guiana - Emb289 P3 | ecosystem: Host-associated > Arthropoda: Insects > Digestive system > Gut ...
ATTTCACACAAAAAAACCGGGAAAAATGGAGAAAAATAAAGAAAGTTTTTTTACAATGGAAAAGCTGGAATTGCTTTTTTTAAAAGAGGTTAAAAATTGGGGGGGGGGGGGTACGTCTTGCATTAATCAGGCGGAAAAGCCCGCCGGACAATGCGCGGCCAAGGCCGTTTACCGCGTTATTTGCGGCAATCGGCGTAATCAAAGGCATACTCAATGTGAACATGTTCATACGGCCAACCCCATCCTCGTTACCTTAACTTACTTAAAAATATATCACCGGCACGTACTCTGTCAATACTTATCCACAAAAAAATCGCTTGCCGGCCCAAACTGTCCCCTCCTGAAACCGGATATCCCCGGTGTTCGGGTAGGGTTCAATTTTCATAAAAATACATTATCGGTATATTCCGTGTCAATACTTTTGTTAAATTTTTTCGGTGCTCGGCCGGCCCCGTCGTCCTCCGGCCTGTGTTCGGCGAACATGCTGGAAAGGTTTATATATGTAAAATCGGTACTCAATAATTGTTGGGAATCAGTTCTAACCCGAATTTTTTATAACAGGGGAACATTGTGTCACTGCTGACAAGGGCCATCTTTTCGGTTATCGCCTGCGCTATTATCATTCTGTCGCTCGGATCCTTGTGATCTTGCAAAATCGGTATCTGTTCAAGCGTTTTCAGGTGTTCGTTCTTTATGGGTTTAATCTCGAAGTTCGTTTCGTTATTGATGAAATCGACGACGCTATCCGCAAATATCTGCTCTTTGGATGAGAATTTACCACATTGTCGCAGATGCACTATTTCTCTTACACTTTCGGCTGAAATGTATACCCTGTTGCCGTAATCTTGAAGAATACCCCATACTTCTCTGGTAAGCCGGTCTTTCTCCCAGAGTAAAAAAATGAATATGTTTGCATCAATAAGGTATCGCATTATTTCAACACCGCTTTGAGGTCATGGATTACTATAACGCCATCCGGATGCGCTCTCATCCATTCTCCAAACTTTGACAGCCTTTTCGGCTTTTCAGCCGTTTTCCCTGATTTAACTACATCCTTTTTAGTGGATAACGTCTTTTTCGCCATTGCCGGCTCCTTTCGGTAGTAGTAGCGCTGTACAATTAAAAACCGTACTATTTCAAAATCGCCTTAAGATCGTGAACTTCGATAATACCATTAGGGTACTTTTGCATCAATTCACCTATCTTCGACAACCTCTTCGGCTCTCCCGCCCTTTTCCCTGATTTCGCAACATCCTTTTTAGAAGATAACGCCTTCTTTGCCATTGCAGGCTCCTTTCGGTAGTAGTGGTATCGCCGTATAATTGAAAATACATCAAAAAATACAGGCAACTACCATAATATATATCATTTCTGCCTCAAAATCAAATCTTTTGCGGCCGGACAGATGTTTTGAACTGCGTCCTTGTTTATTACCATTGCAAAGACCGTGCCATCGTCGGAAAGTGCTGAAAACAGGCTGATTTGGAGGGGTGGGTGGTGGGAGATTCTCATTTTGAGAAAAATGAGTGTCAATTTGAGAATGAGTGTGTCAAATTGGGAATGGTGGGGGGGACGGGAATTTATTGCAGAGGCGTTGCGGGGATATTATATTATAGCTATGGACACTATCGACAAGCTGAAACTCCTGAGCGACGCGTCGCAGTATGACCTCGCCTGTGCGTGCGGTACGCGCGGCGGGCCGGACCACCGTGTGCGCGGGGACGACGGGTCTTGGCTGTACCCGGTCTCCATGCCCGGCGGCGGGTACTCCATAATGCTCAAAACGCTTGTGTCCAACGTTTGCAGCAACGACTGCGGGTACTGCCCGTTCAGGGAGTCGCGGGATGTTCCGCGCTGTACTATTGGGGCTGATGAGATGGCCAAGTTGTTTATGGACTATGTCCGTCAGCGGAGGCTGATAGGCATATTTTTAAGCAGCGGTGTGGTGGGGACGCCCGACAGAACCATGGAGATTATCAACGGGACGGCGGAGATTTTACGAAAAAAGTACGCTTATCGCGGCTATATCCACTTAAAAGTCATCCCCGGCGCGAGCGACGCGGCGGTTGACCATGCCTTGTCCTTAGCCAACGCGGTCTCGGTAAACATTGAGGTTCCCGGCGAGCAGCATTTTTCGGCGCTGTCGCAAAAAAAGGATTATTTAAAGGACATTATCGCCCCCATGCGCAGGATAGCGCAGCTCACCGACAAGGGTATGAGGTACCAGCGCGTGCGGCAGACTACGCAGTTCATTGTGGGGGCCGCGGGCGAGAGCGACGCGGAGATTGTCAAGTATACCTCGGGGCTGTACAGGAAGCTGAATTTGGACAGGGTCTACTTCTCGGCGTACCAGCGCGGGTTGGGCAACCCGGCGATTCCCGGCGAGTTGAGCGTGGGCCTCCCGGCCGAAGACGGTTTTGTCCGCGAGCACCGGCTGTACCAGGCCGATTTCCTCTTCCGCCTGTACGGTTTTGGGGAGGGCGACATTTCGTTTGACGAGAACGGGCGCCTGTTTACGGACCGCGACCCCAAGCTTGTTTGGGCCGAGCGCCACCCCGAAAAGTTCCCGGTTGACGTCAACAGGGCCGATTTGTCGGCCTTGTTGCGGGTTCCGGGGATAGGCCCGCTGACCGCGAAGCGTATCGTGAAGATGCGCAAGGGCGGCGCCCGGATATCGTCGTCGGAGGGGCTGCCGCTCAAAGGCAAGCGTCTCGCGCTGGCAGGAAAATATCTAAAATACTGACACCGCCGAGCTTCCCGGCGCAATGCGCATCCCGGAAAGGATGCAATGTTCGGTAGAAAACGGCAATTCCCACGAATTTCCCGCATCCCGGAGGGATGCCATGTTCGGTTTTACGTGTAAGCCTTGATTTTTGATGATGTATTAATGTATATTCGTTCAGGTAGAATATCAACACAAAATCCACACAATAAGGATATCGCCATGCCGGTAAGATCAATCATCGCCAGAAGCATTCTGTTAGCGGCCGCCCTTGCCGTCTGTTCGGGCGCGTTTGCCCAGCAGAGCAGGAATCAGAGCGTGAACCTGCGCCCGACTCAGCCTACGCACTACCTTTATATGCCGATGGCGCGCGTGAACGACCCCGGCGACCTGGTGCTGGGCTTCCACGAGATATCGTACGCGCTGCCCGGCAACCTGCAATTACAGGCGTCTATCATCGACAACGTAGGCCGGACGTGTTTGGCGGCCAAGTACGGGTTGGCCCGCAACATGGCGATTGGCGGCGGGCTTGCCTATACGCTTGTGAACATGGGCTACCACGGGATATGGACCGGCGACCCGCGGATAGGGCTGTTCTTCACGTACGACCTGGTGGAGAGCAGGGACGTCGGCATGGCTTTCACCCCGCACACTCAGATAGGCGACCACTGGTCGTTAGGCATAGATTTCGGGATGCGCATCACGCCCACAACCTTCTGGTCGTTCTTGTGGGAGGTGGGCTCGTCGGTCGATGCCACTGCCGAGGCGCTGTACATCTACGCTATCGGCGCGCTGAGGATACACCCGCCAACCGTGAAGTTTCTGTTCATTGACGTTGGCGTCCAGGCCGCGGAGTTCAACGCGGAGTATTTCAAGCCGCGGGCGCGGGCGTATATCGACATTATGATTGCGTTTAAGACTTGATGACTTAAATACTATGATAGTACATACAGATAACATCGAGCGTGACAGGGATCGGGTAAGCCTTGAACAGCGTGTCCTCGACGACCTGATGGCGGAAAGCCCGTCGATGAGGAAAGTGTTGCGCGTCGCCATGAAGATAGCGCCGACATCTTCGACGGTACTGCTTGGCGGGGAGAGCGGGACGGGCAAGGAGTTTTTTGCGCGCATAATACACCGCCATTCGCAGTGCGCCGGCGGGAGTTTTGTGGCCGTCAACTGCGGCGCGGTGCCCGATACGCTGTTCGAGAGCGAGCTCTTCGGGCACAAAAAAGGCGCTTTTACGGGAGCCGACAGGGATAAGCCGGGATTGGTCGAGGAGGCGAACGGCGGGACGCTGTTTTTGGACGAGGTCGGCGAATTGTCGCTGCCGGCGCAGGTGAAACTGCTGAGGTTTTTGCAGGAAAAGATGTTCCGCAGCGTCGGTGATACCGCGCTGAGGGCCGTGGACGTTCGCATCATCGCCGCGACCAACAAGGATTTGCGGAAGCTGGTGGAACTGGGGAAGTTCAGGGAAGACCTGTTCTTCCGCCTGAACGTCTTCCACATCAGCCTGCCGCCGCTCAGAGAGCGCAAGGAGACTATACCGAACTTGGCCAGCCTCTTTGTGCATAGGTTCAATCAGCTCTTCGACAAGAGCGTATCGCGTTTTTCGAAGGCCGCGGAGAGCCTGCTTGAAGCGTATAATTATCCGGGCAACATACGCGAACTCGAAAACATAATCGAGCACGCGGTGGTAATGGCAGAGGGGAGCGAGGTAACGGAGCGGGATTTGCCTGAATTCATGTTCAGGAACCGGCTGCTCCTCGCGGGGCCCGAAGAGCGGCGCGCGGTTGATGGCAACAGGGTCGCGACGCTGGCTGAAGTGGAGCGCGAGCATATAAAATTTGTTCTTGGGCTGACGAACAGCAATTACACCGAAGCCGCAAAAAAACTGGGGATATCCCGGTCGACGTTGTGGCGCAAGATAAAGGAGTATGGCATTAATGAGGGCTAACGAATTGCAAATCCGTATTTACTATGAGGACACCGACTGCGGAAACGTTGTTTACCATGCCAACTATCTACGCTACATGGAGCGCGGGCGGACCGAGCTTTTGCGGGACCTTGGGATCGACCTGTCGATCTACCACGACCGCGGCCTCGTCTTCGCGGTGGTGGAGGCGAACATCAAGTACAAGCGGTCGGCGTTTTACAACGACCTGCTGACGGTTGTCACAACCGTCAAGGACCTGAGCCCGGCGTCGATGACCTTCGGCTACGAGATAAGGCGGGACGATACGCTCCTTGCCACGGGCGAGGTCAAGGCCGCCTGCGTCAAGCTGTCAAGCGGCATGCCCGCGCGGCTGCCCGTCGACATGGTAGAGGCGCTGAAATCGTCGTAACGGGGATTTATTGATGAGCAAGCGCCACACGGTCGAAAAAATATCAACGTTCCTGTTTCTGTTTTTGAGCCTGCTGGTCCTAATCGGCTTCATCCCCATACGCTTCGGCGTGCTGAGCGGCATCGCCGAGCACGTCCTGAAATCCGCGGGGGCCGACAGCGTTACCGTCGGCGGCGTTTCCGTCACTCTGTGGACGGGCGTGCACGTGCACGATGCCGAGGCCTACAAGCGGATAAGCCCCACCGAGGATTACCGCGTCCGCGTCCACCGCGCGGATATCTCTTGCAATATGTTCCGCTTCGGCGTGATGATGCTCGTCAGTCCCAACATGTTAACTCCCGGCCGCGACATGTTCCGCGAGGTCTACGAAAAGCCGCTCGAGCTTGTCAGCGACGCGAGCGTCTACGCGATGTCGCTTGGCCCGTTCAAAAAGATTGCGTTTCGCGGCGCCGCGATCAATTTTACTGACAAGGGGAGCCCGGGGCTCTCCATGGCCGGGGCCTCGGCAAACATCAGGCGCCGCGGCGGGGCGTCGCGGTCGCTCGGCGGAGACGCGCACGCGAAGGAGGTCGTCATCCCCGCTCTGGCCAAAGTCGAGAATTTCCACATAAAACTGCTAGCCGACAGGGACAGGCTGGAACTGGTTGACGGCGGGGGAAGCATCTTCGGCGGAAAAGTCAGCGCCGGCCTCTCCTTAGACTTGAAGGAGTCGCTGGTGCGGGGCGGCAAGGTGCGGGTCAAGGGGCTTGATTTGGAGAAATTTTGCAAGGGGACAGGCTTCGCGCCGGGCCGAATGGCCGGCAAGGTCAACGCCGACGCCGTCGTCAGCCCGGGGACGCCCGCCATCCTCGACTCCATAAGGGCGAAGGGGAGCCTCAGCGTCACCCGCCTCTCGGCTGTGGATATCGCGTTGCAGCGGACGCCGGCTGTCGCTCAGGTCTCCGGTGACCTGCGGACGCTGCTGTTCGCGCAGGTAACGGGGGAGTTTGAGATGGGAGGCGGGCGGTTCACGTTCAGCGAGCTGGCGGGCCTGGGGGACGTATTGAAGTTCCGGTCGGCCGGCTGGATCGGGTTCGACGGGCGGTTGAACCACAATTTCGAGGGCGAGTTCAGCCCGCAGTTCATTTCGGGGCTGCCCAGGCTTGTAAGAAACTCGCTGGAGCCTGCCGACAACGGAGGCGGGCGGTTCAAATGCAGAATCACCGGAACAATCGAGCGCCCGCGGGTAGATATCGACCGAAGCGTCTACAACCGGGCGCTCCGCAATCTGTTCAAGTAGGCCGCAATTCCCAAAAAATTTCATCCGATATGTGCGCGTAATATATATTTAATATCTGTTGGTGTATAGACATCGCAACCAAAAAGGTGAATATATATATGAGCAACCGGAGTGATATCACCCAGGCCGTCGGCCCGGTTTTTTGCGGAAAAATTGAGGCACCCCCCCCTGTTTCGAGCTACTACGGCATAAACACTTTTAGCGAGGCTATGATGCGCAAGAGGGTTTCCGGGGAGACGTTCAAGGCGTTCAAGACGTGGCAGGAGGGCGGCGCGGTCATCAGTGCGGCGCAGGCCGACGAAATCGCCTCGGCCATGAAGGACTGGGCCGTAGACCGCGGGGCGGTCACGTACTCCCACTGGTTCCAGCCGATGACGGGGCTGACGGCCGAAAAGCACGACGGTTTCATCACCATAGATCGCAGGGAGAACGGCGGCGTCATAGAGACGTTTACAGGCAGCAAGCTGATTCTCGGCGAGCCGGACGCGTCGTCGTTTCCCTCGGGCGGAATACGGGCGACGTTTGAGGCGCGCGGGTATACGGCGTGGGACCCCTCGTCCCCGGCGTTCATAACGGAGGTCGCGCTCGGAAAGACGCTGTGCATCCCGTCGATATTCATATCGTACACCGGCGACGCGCTTGACAAAAAGCTGCCGCTCCTGCGCAGCGACGCGGCGATCAACAGGGCCGCGGTCGAGCTGCTGAAACTCTTTGGGCAGAACGCGAAGCAGGTCGGCTCGACCTGCGGCATAGAGCAGGAGTTTTTCCTGATTGACAACAGCTGGTACAAGAAGCGCCCCGACCTCATGCTGGCCGGCCGCACGCTCACAGGCGCGCCGTCGCCCAAGGGGCAGCAGCTTGAAGACCAGTACTTCGGGTCGATCAAGGAGCGCGTCCTCAACTACATGCACGACGTGTGCGGGGAGGCGTTCAAGTTAGGCATACCCGTGGTGACCCGCCACAACGAGGTCGCGCCGAACCAGTACGAGTTCGCGCCGATATTTGAGAGGTCGAACCTTGCCGCCGACAACAATTTGCTGCTGATGGACATTATGAAGAGGACCGCGCTGCGGCATAACCTCGTCTGCCTGCTCCACGAAAAGCCGTTCGCGGGTGTCAACGGGAGCGGGAAGCACGTCAACTGGTCGCTGGCCGACGACAAGGGCAATAACCTGCTGAACCCAGGCGATACGCCGGAAGAGAACCTGATTTTCCTGACGATGCTTGTCGCGGTCGTCCACGCGATGTACAGGCACAGCGGCCTGCTGCGCGCGGCGGCGGCTTCGGCGGGTAACGAGAGGCGGTTGGGCGCAAACGAGGCCCCGCCGGCCATCATGAGCGTGTTTTTGGGCGAGCAGCTGACCAAGATTATCGGCATGATAGAGAGCGGAAAGATAGAAAAGGGCAAAAAACAGGATTTTGTCGACCTCGGCGTCAACCTGCTGCCCAAGTTCATGCGCGACACGACCGACCGCAACCGCACCTCGCCGTTCGCCTTTACGGGCACGAAGTTCGAGTTCCGCGCGCTCGGCAGCTCGATGAACGTGTCAACCGCGGTAACGATGATCAACACGATAGTGGCCGATTCCATAACTATGATAAGCGAGAAAATCAAAAAGGAGATGAAAGGCAAGGATGCCAGGGGTGCAGGTAATGCCAAAGATGTTAAGGTGGCGGGGGATGCCGGCAAGGATGATATGACGGCGGCTGTTCTCAAAGTCCTCGGCGGCGTTATCAAAGAGTCGAAATCAATACTGTTCGAGGGCAATAATTATTCGGATGACTGGGTCAAAGAGGCGGGCAAGCGCGGTTTGCAAAACGCCGCGTCGTCCCCCGAGGCCTTCAAGGCGTTCATCACGCCGGAGGCGCTCGCGCTGTTCGAGCGCCACAAGGTTTACTCGAAGGTAGAGATGATGTCGCGGTACAACATCTGGTTGGACAAGTACGAAAAGACGCTCGACATAGAGGCGCGGACGCTGACGGAGATGGTCAGCACGCAGGTGCTGCCGAGCGCCTACACCTACCAGAGCGACATCGCCGGCGGGCTCGAGGTGCTGCGGGTACTGTCAGACGACATGACAATCGACATGGTCGAGGGCGCGCTCGAAGACCGCAAGGAGGTATTCGAAAAGCTGACGGCGGATATTTATTACATCCGAAAGAACCTGAAAGAGCTTGACGTCCGCATGAAGAGGGCGCATGATATGGACCTGGAGGAGAAGGTGGAGTTCTTTTACAGCGACATCCAACCACACATGGACCACATACGCCGCCATGTAGACGCGCTGGAATGCACAATGCCGGACGAGTTCTGGCCGTTGCCGAAATACAGGGAGATGCTTTTTATTTTGTAGATTTGCAGTGGATTTATATCGGCACTACGTTAATTAACAGCATATCGTGCGCGCCCTTAGGGCGCGAAAGTTTGTTTGACCGATCGAAGCGAGCAGGTGGGAGGTAGTGATGTCGCGGCGATTTGCATGCCGGGGCGTTACGGGGCCGGAGGCCCTGTCCCCATATAAAGATTTTTAAGATTTTGACGTTGATTTTAATTTTACAACGACAAATACAAATTTGCATTTTGTACGGATTTGTTGTATATTCTATAATATGTATAGACGGGTACTGATAATCTGGGGGCATTAATATCAATGGGCTATATTCCTAAAATATCGGCAAGGCTTTTGCTGACTCTGTCGGCAGCGCTCCTCTGCGCGTTTCTGTTTGGGGGGTGCTATACCCAAATGATGGCGTATCAGGGCGAGGCCACGCAGGGCCGCGACAACCGCGGAGACGAGTGCCATGACTGCCGGGATCAGGTCCCCGTAAGCAGCAGCAGGCGCGAAATCTGCGTTTGGGAGCGCGATATCTTCGGCTATCCCGAACTGCGCTGCTACAACACCAACTACCACAGCAGCTGGATGTACTTCCACAGCACGCCGTGGTGGTACCGCAGCAATTTCGGCTGGCGTGACACGCGCGGCTGTCCGCCGCACTATTATTATGACAGATACGCGGGGATTTGCCGCCTCTACGGCCACACGTACCCGCCCGCGAATACCGGCACGGGCAGCAGCGGGGGAGGCAGCGCGGGCATAAGCCGCGATGAGCGCCCCGGGCCTGTGGGTCGCGGCATTTCGCCGGGGGCCGCCGCAAACGAGCCGAGGCCAACCACGTCGTCGGCAAGCGAGTCGGCGCCCATGTTCGGAAACACTATGAGGACGCTGAGCCCGACAGGGGCGCCGGTGCAGCAGCAACCGCCGTCGTCAGGTTCGTCCGACGCCGGTACACTGGCGAAACCGCAGGAATCGCCGCCACCACCACCTCCGCCCGCACAGGAGCAGAGGCCGTCAAACACAGACGAGAGGCCGAGGCCACGGCCCACATCGCGGGGTATGTAAATGATGAATAAGACAGTAGTTCGCACAGTATTGTTATTATCGGTTATCTGCATGTCTGCCGCCGCGCAGATCGGCTCCGGCATAGACATGGGCGTCGGCACGCGGGCGCGCGCGTTCGCCGGCAACCACACGGCTGTGGCGAACGACATGTCCGCCGCGTACTGGAACCCGGCGGCGCTGGCGTTCCTGCCGGTGCGCGAGTTCCAGTTATCGTTCGACGGGATGCGCACGTTCGGGACGTGCGATATCACGGGAGACAGGGTCGATGTCCCGGCCGGCGCCAAAAACGACGACTATAAAGACAGGCTCCGCCTGGGCAGCATCGGCGCGATGACCGCCATGCCTACGGTCAGGGGAGGGCTCACGATAGCGGCGGCCTACGAAAGGCCGCTTACGTTCGACGACTTCTCCGTATACGAGTACAGGCTTCCTGACGATACCGAAAACATCGGAGCAGATTACGTAAGGTACGGCGATCTCAACAGGTTGAGCGTGGCGTTTGGTGTGCAGGTAGCCCCTAACATATCTGCGGGGCTTGCCGTTTCGGTCGTTACCGGCAGTTCGGAGACAATTCTTGACCAAAAGAAAAATGGCGGCCCCTACAACGATTATAAGATAAAACACAGCTACTTAGGCTACTCGTTCACTCTCGGCGCGCTATACCTGCCAACAGAGTATCTGAAATTAGGGATGCGGCTCAACACCCTTATGAGTTTGGATGTCAAAGAGTCATGGACAACGAAATACGCAGAAGGCGAACCGATTGGTGGATTCAGCGGTCAAAAATTCGGCCCTCTCAGCGGCAAAGCCTATATGGCACCCCACGGCGCAGTAGGTGCCGGGTTCACGCTCCCGTGGCTGACGTCCGCGCTCGACATCCGCTTCACCATGCCATACACGTTCGTGATGCCGGGTGAAAACATCCCCGACCGCTTTCAGGCGCGGGATTTTAAAATGGGCGGTGGGTTAGGTTTTGAGGTTCCGGTTCCGGCAACCTCGCTCGTCCTGCGCACAGGATACTCGTTCGACGACTACGATCTGTACCCGCTCGTCCACAAGATGGAGGGCGATGATGTATTTTGGGAAGAGGGGGATGGCTTCGAAATCATTAGAAATAAGCACACCCTCACTTTCGGCTTCGGGTACTTCACCTCAGGTTTCGGCCTTGAACTGTCGTATTCGTGGCAAACATGGGGGTTGGCGCATCAGGATGACGAGAGCGCGATCAGGATAGAGCAGGCGTACTCGAACCACCGGGTAATGGCGGGTATAATTTTCAGATATTGATGGTTACTATGTGGGGGGGCCACGTGAAGACAGTATATATTTATTCAGACGGCGCCTGCTCCGGCAATCCGGGGCCGGGTGGGTACGGGGTTATTCTGCGCTATAACGGGGTTGAGAGAGAACTTTCCGACGGGTTTGCCGACACTACCAACAACCGCATGGAGCTTATGGGAGTGATAACAGGGCTCGAAGCGCTGAAAGAGCCGTGCGAGGCCATAGTCGTCACCGACTCGCAGTACGTGGTCAACGGCATAGAAAAAGGCTGGGCGGCGAAGTGGAAAGCGAACGGCTGGATGCGCAACAGCAAGGAGAAGGCGCTGAACCCCGACCTGTGGAACCGCCTGCTGACCGCGGTAGCGCGGCACAAGGTGCGCTTCGAGTGGATAAGGGGGCACGACGGCCACAAGGAAAACGAGCGCTGCGACAAGTTAGCCGTAGAAGCGTCGCACCGGAAAGACCTGCCTGCCGATGTAAGGGCATAACGATTATATACTTGATAATGCAACACAATTATGCTGCGGTTTTGAATTTCACCCCGGAGGGGTGTAATATTGGTAGCCCCGGGTTTTAACCCGGGGTTAATGCGTCCCCCAAAAATTCTGGCACCCCAGAGGGGTGCAACTTGATTTTTTGTTGCGCCATTATCTATTTTTATCACTCTATTGTTAACTGTCACCCAAAAACCCTAAACATAAGGATTTTCTATATTATGGCAAAGACGATTTCCCCGCTTCAGGCGGCCCGCGCGGCTTACAAGCCGAAACTTCCCAAGGCTTTGGCCGCTCACGGCAGCGCCATGAAGGCGGCAAAGGGCGGCGCGACCGAGTCGGTGGCGGACCAGAATGAGATTAAGGGGCTGTTTCCCCATACTTACGGGCTCCCCGTGGTGGAGTTCAAAGACCCCGCGGACGGGCAGCAGCCGGCTATCAATGTCGGCGTGATCCTCTCCGGCGGGCAGGCGCCGGGCGGGCACAATGTTATCGCCGGGCTGTACGACGGGCTCAAGAAGATCAACGCCTCGTGCGAACTGTTCGGGTTCCTCGGTGGCCCCAGCGGGCTGACGGATAACAAGTACGTCAAGTTTGACGACAAGTTCATCGGCGAGTACCGCAATACCGGCGGTTTCGACATCATCGGGTCGGGCCGCACCAAGCTTGAGACGGAGGAGCAGTTCGACACCGTCATAAAAAACTGCAAGGCGCTGGGGATCACCGCGCTTGTCATCATCGGCGGCGACGACTCCAATACCAACGCCTGCATGCTGGCCGAGTACTGCGCGAGGAAGAACTCCGGTATTCTTGTTGTGGGCTGCCCCAAGACGATTGACGGCGATCTGAAAAACGAGTGGATCGAGGCCTCTTTCGGCTTCGACACGGCGACGAAAGTTTACGGCGAGCTTATCGGCAACATCCAGCGCGACGCCAACTCAGCGAAAAAATACTGGCACTTCGTCAAGCTGATGGGCCGCAGCGCGTCGCACATCGGGCTTGAGTGCGCGTTTAAGACCCATCCCAACATTACGCTGATTTCTGAGGAGATTGCCGAGAAGAAGACCACGCTGCGCGAAATCGTCGACAGCATCGCCACAATCGTAAAGAAGCGTTCCGAGGCCGGCAAGGATTTTGGTGTCGTTCTTGTGCCTGAGGGGCTTGTTGAGTTCGTGCCGGAGATGAAGGCGCTCATCGGTGAGCTGAACGACATGCTGGCGGCCAACGCCGCGGAGTTCGATGCGCTCGACAGCACAGACGAGAAGATCGGGTTCGTGGTCGGCAAGCTGTCGCCGGAGCCATCTTCGGCGTTTTCCATCCTTCCCAAGGCGATCCAGACCCAGCTTCTGGCCGACCGTGACCCGCACGGCAACGTGCAGGTGTCCCGCATCGAGACCGAGAAACTGCTGATAGAGATGGTCGAAATTGTTCTGAAAGGGTGGAAGTCGAAGGGCGAGTACAAGGGCAAGTTCTCGGCGGTGAACCACTTTTTCGGCTACGAGGGCCGCTGCGCCGCGCCGTCCAACTTCGACGCCGACTACTGTTACAGCCTCGGCTACACGGCCTCGAGCCTTGTCAGCGCGGGGATGACGGGGTACCTGTCGTCGGTGCGCAACCTGACGAAGCCGGCGGATCAGTGGGTCGCGGGCGGTATTCCGTTGACGATGATGATGAACTTGGAGCGCCGCCACGGCAAGGACAAGCCGGTTATCAAAAAGGCGCTGGTCGAGCTCGACGGCAAGCCGTTTAAGGAGTTCGCGGCGAAGCGCGACAGTTGGGCGATGGACGACGACTACCTGTACCCGGGCCCGATCCAGTATTTCGGCCCGAGCGAGGTGTGCGACGTAACGACGGCGACGATCCAGATCGAACGCAATTAATCATTTACGCCGTTGATGCAGGGGCGGCAGCCTGCCGCCTGCCTTTTGTTGATTGCGAAAATAAACGTTTTTTTGATGCTGGGGGATACGGTGTTACCGTGTCCCCACATTTTATATCAGCACAATATTGACTATCTGCCTGCCGATATTGTATTATTATACTATGATGACAAAACCTATCCGTCCCAATTCGTTAATAAAAGCCGTCACGGCCGTTGCGCTGTGTTCTACCGTTATTTTTGCGCAGCAGGCCGGCGACTGGTTTGCCGGCGAGCCTGTTCAGCAGGGCCATCCGCCGCAGGCCGCGCCCGCGCAGCCCGCACATCCCGCGCCTGCACCGGCGGCCGCGCACCCCGCGCCCGCTGTTCAGCCAGCACCGGTTGCCCATCCCGCACCCGCACCGGCTGCGGAACAGGCCGTTCATGCTCCGGAGGCGGATGAGGCCGCCGCGTCCGTTCCGTCGACCGGCATAATCGACGCCGAATCTACCCGGCTTGAGGGGACTATAATCTCCCGGGAGGCTTTGATCTCGGCCCCGTATCTGCACATGGACCGTAACACGAGGCCCGGCGAGGGGAAGGTGATGTCGCGGAAAGACCGTACTCTCTTCCAAAAGTACGACAAGGTGACGGTTAAGCCGTCCGGCAAGAAGAAGTTTGGGTACAAGGAGGGTGATACCGTTGATGTTATAAGGAGGGTGCGTTCGATAGCGTTCAGGGGCAAGCCGGTGCAGCTTACCGCGCGCGTCGGGCGCGGGGTGGTTGTCGGGTACGCGGGGGACAGGGCCGTTGTGCAGTTGAAACAGGTTTGGGGCCCTATATCCGGCGGGGAGAGCATCGACAAGGCGGTATCGGTCGAACCGGTTCACAGCGGCAGGCTGTCGACATCCGCCTGGGGGTCGGTCAAGGCCACGGTGGCTTTCAGGATAGACAGGACTGCAACGCCGTACCTGCACCAGTACCTTATTATAGATAAGGGCTCGGGGGCGGGGGTTAAGATTGGGGATTACTTCAGGGTTAAGGAGAAGGCCGCGCCCAACAAGCTGAGCGAACGGGTGCTGGAGGGGCAGGTGGTCAGCATGACGCAGACGTCCGCGACGCTGATTATACAGAAACTGCATATAGGCCACGTGGCCGTCGGCGATGAGGTGTTCCTGAGTTTCAGGGCGCAATAGGGGGCTTGGGTGGCGAACCTTTTTTATGTGATAGGAAAGAGGATATTGGTCAGCAAGAGCCGCGAGACGGTGCGCGGCTCCGTTATCTTTGTGCTTACCCATCTGCTGTTTGTGATAGGGGTGGTCTTCGCGGCTGAGATACTGCTGCTTCTTCTGGGGACGGCGGATATCCACGTTCCCCTTGCCGGTAAAATCATCGGGCTGATGCAAAGATAAAAAAAATTTGCGTGTTGGTATTCCCGTGTATTATATTAGTGTAGCAACTTTTAAATGTTGCACCTGCGCCACCCGGCGACTGCACGACAGCCGTGATGTCCCCGGATGGCGCAGGCACAACATTTAAAAGTTAGGTTTATTCGGCATAAGTTGGTATGTTCGCGGTTTGAGTGCTGCAATTTAAGCGGAAGTGGTGGAACTGGTAGACGCGCTAGGTTCAGGTCCTAGTGGGTGCAAGCCTGTGGGAGTTCGAGTCTCCCCTTCCGCATTTTTTTCATGATTCAAGATTTTTCTCATTGAGCCTCCGATGATGCAAGAAGATAACGTTACCGCTGATAACATAATCAAGGTTCTCCCGCCCTCCGTGGTTGAAAAGATCGCAGCCGGAGAGGTGGTTGAGCGCCCCGCGTCCGTTTTGAAGGAACTGGTAGAGAACTCGATTGACGCCGAGGCCACGCGTATCGACGTGACGGTTGAGGAGGCAGGTTTTTCGATGATGCGGGTTGCCGACAACGGCAGCGGGATGTCGCAGGGTGACCTGGGGCGCAGTGTGCTGCCGCACGCTACGAGCAAGATCAAGTCCGCCGACGATTTGTTCGCGATAGCCACGATGGGGTTCAGGGGCGAGGCGCTGGCGAGTATCTCGGCTGTCAGCCGGATGTCTGTCGTCACAAGCGACGACGAATCGAGCGGGTTAGGCTGCGGAATTACAGTAGAGGGCGGCGTGAGCGGCAAGATTGAGCCCGCGTCCCGCATGCGCGGGACGACCATTACCGTCCGCGACCTGTTCTTCAATGTTCCGGCGCGAAAAAAGTTCATGAAGACGCCGCGCGGAGAGCAGGCCGCCATCATCAAAATACTGGAACAGCTCGCCGTACCCTTTCCGGGGATCCACTTCACGGTGACGGTCGACGGAAAAAAGGTGCTGGACCTGCCGCGCGTGGGCAGCCTGCGGGAGCGCATCTGCTCGGTCGCCGGCAACGATTTCGCGCGGGGGTTGATAGAGTGCGAGAGTGAGAGCGAAAGCGGCGGGATGTCGGTATTGGCGTTTGTATCCACGCCCGAAAAGTTACAGAGCAAACCGCGGTTTCAGAGCCTGTACGTTAATTTGAGGCGAATAGACAACGATTCGGTGAGCTATGCCGTGCGGGAGGCGTTCGCGCAGTACCTCGGGCACGGGAACCGGCCGGCCTTTTTTTGTTTTTTGAATGTCGACCCGCAAAGGGTTGATGTCAACGTACACCCCACCAAGCAGCAGATGAAGTTTGACGACGAGAGGAGAGTCTATGGGTTCATATATCACGCGGTAAAGGAGGGGCTGCGCAAATCCGAGGTGGGCAGGAGAGATTTTACGGTGGGTGGCCAGGCTTCCCAAAGTAACCCCATACAGGAGTTTTACGACAGAATAAACAACGGCGGCAGCGGTCCGGCGCAGGGGCGGCCCGGCGGTGGTATGGGCGATATAAACGGTATTGACGGTATCGGCCCCGTAGGCAGAGGTAATGCCGGCGGCTTTCAGACGTCGCTTAACCTCGGTTCGCGGTTTAATGAAGAAATGGCGGCCCTGTCCAATGAATTTGGAGGTAATGACGCTGATGACGGCGGTGCGGACCCCGTGATAATTGGCGGCTTCGGCGATTCGGGCGCGGACCAACTTCGGGAGGAGCTTATACAGTGTTATCAAATTCACGGAATTTTTGTGCTTGCGCCGATAAAAAACGGTATATTATTGATAGACCAGCACGCCGCGCACGAGCGCGTGCTTTACGAGCAGGCATTGGACGACCTGGCGGGCGGCGAGCCGGTCTCCCAGCAGCTGCTCTTTCCGATAGTGCTCGAAATGAGCCCGGCGGAAAAGGCGGTGCTTGACGAGGGCAGAGAGTATTTTACTGATTTGGGCTTCGAGATGGCAGATTTCGGCGGCAGTTCGGTCTCTATCTCGGCGCTGCCGGCGTTTCTGAAAGACGGGCAGGTTGCGGCGACCGTGCGCGAGATGGTGCGCTATCTGCTTGACGGGCGCAACCCCGACGCCATGCGCGAGCCGGTAAAGCGCTTCGCGGCCGCGTTCGCATGCGGCGCGGCGATAAAGTCGGGGCAGAAACTGAGCCAGGAGGAGATGAACGGGCTGATAAACGCCCTCTTCTCGGCTGGCAACCCGTACGCCTGCCCGCACGGGCGGCCTACGCTGGTGAGAATCTCTGTCGAAGAGTTGACAAAGAGGTTTTTACGGTGATGCTTGGGGATACGCAGGATCTGTTTTGCATTCCGAGCAGCGAAGTTGACAGAAAGGTTTTTGAGGTGATGCCCGTGGATACGCAGGATTGATTTTGCATCCCGAAGGGATGCACCGCCTGGTAGCAGGGTGTAATCAAGATTTTTTCGCATCCCGGAGGGATGCGTCCTAAATATCGCGGGAAAAAACGAATCCGACGCGGATTCACAAAAAAGGGGTTTATTTTATGACCGAAATTTCAAAAGACGGCACCTGTACGTTCAAAATGCCGGAACGCTTTAACGCCGACACTCCGCGCAAACTGATAGACGAACTTGAGCAACTGCCGAACTGCGATTGCAGCTGCGTGGTGCTCGACATGGGCGATACCTCAACCATGGACAGCTCCGGCATAGGGGTGCTCGTCCAGCTCTACAAGGGGCTGACGGCAAAGTCGATAGCCTTGGTCTTGCGCCGCCCGCAGAAGAATATCTATAACCTGCTCATGGAAACGGGGATAGACAGGCTCTTCGATGTCGAGTTGTCGTCCGGCCTGAAAAAGGCCAACGCCAATCTCGACGACCTCAACGTGCAGCTGCACATGGACGCGGAGATGGCCGGGAGCGTCTGCGTAATCTCCCTTAAAGGCGTTATGAACTACCCGGTTGGTTCCATGACGTTCAAGAAGAATATGTTTCTCACGCTGGCGTCGGGCAACAAGATACTGCTCGATTTAAAGGAGCTCGCTTTCTTTGACAGCCTGAGCGTGGGGGCCGTGCTGCGGCTAAGCCGGCTGATGATTGACGGTGGCGGGGCGATGAGAATATGCTGCGCGAACCATGTCGTCCGCAACGTCTTTGAGAGTTTGGGCGTAGACGCCATAATTCCGCTGTTTGAGAGTCGGGAAGCCGCGCTTGACAGTTGGGAATGACTGTGTTAATAGCGACGGACCGCGCGGGGCCGGCCTCACCGTCGCGTTTCGGTCGATAGGGTGCCGGACGAATCAGGAAGAGATGGCCGCGCTGAGGGCGGAACTGGTGTCTAAGGGCTTCACGGCGGCGGACGAACTCGAAAGCGCTGATATCATCATCGTCAACACATGTTCGGTGACGTCGCTTACTGAGTCAAAGACCGGGCGGTTTATACGCTCGTTAACACGCGTCAACCCCAAGGCGCGGATATTGGTGACCGGCTGCTTCGCCCAGCAGCACGGCGAGTCTGTGCTTAAATATCCCGGTGTGGCCTGGGTAGCGGGCAACGGCGACAAGCACCGCATACCATCCATAATATTAAACAGCGGCGGCGGGGCGTATTTTTCGGATATCAGCGGCGGCGAGGTATTTTGGGAAGACAATATCCTCGGCCCGGGCGAGTCGGGGCGGACGCGCTTTTCGTTGAAAGTACAGGAGGGGTGCGATTTCCGCTGCGCTTACTGCATAGTCCCGTCGCTCAGGGGGCCGTCCCGAAGTGCCCCAAGAGCCGGGCTCATCGAACAGTTCAAGCGGGCCGTAGGCAAGGGCTACAAGGAAATTGTATTAACGGGAACGCACATAGGCCAGTACCGGGATGTCGACAACGGTATTGCAGGGGCGACCGCCCCCGGTCGCCCGCCTGACGGCGGCCTGGAATCACTTCTCGAAGATTTGCTGAAAACCCCCGGCGACTACCGCATCCGCCTGAGTTCCTTAGACCCGCGCGACCTGACCGACGGCCTGGTTGCCCTTGCCGGCGGCCACCCCCGCGTCTGCGACCACCTGCACGTCAGCGTTCAGAGCCTCTGCGCCGAAGTGCTGGAATCCATGGACAGGCCGCACCTGCACGTTGACGCGCTTATAGAGCGTTTGCGCGGATTTCGCCGGAAGTACCCTGCTGCCGGGTTAGGCGCCGACTTCATTGTCGGCCACCCGGGGGAGTCCGACGCGATGTTCGAGGCTACGCTGCGGGCGGCTGAATCCATAGGTTTTACGTATGCCCACATATTCCGCTACTCTAAGCGCCGCGGCACGAAAGCGGCGCAAATGCCGGGGCAGGTCGGCGAGTCCGTGAAAAAGGCCCGGAGCGGCGTTTTGCGGGAGGCGATAGAAAATAGCCGTAAAATTTTTTTATCCTTGCTATTTGCGTCGCCCACGTTATATATTATAACAGAATCGGAGTATCCTGTTCGCGGGGTGGCCGGGAATTACGTTCGGGTCGAGGTTCCGGACGTTCGCATTCCCAAGAATTCGTGGATGCCTGTCGTACTGACGGGCGCCGTCAGCGGCGGGTGTTGTGTGGGGGTGGGCAGCGATTGCCGGCCGTCGTAAAAACATTAACCAAACTCAGTTTTTCACATTGGGACAGAGGGTCATTATGAGTCAGGAAGTAAGCGCCGGTGCGAAGGAGCGTATTGCAAAGATCATTGAGGATGTAGACAGCCTGCCCTCTTTGCCGTCCATAGTCATGAAGCTGATCGAGGTCGTGAACTCGTCCGACAGCTCGGCGGAGGACGCTGCGGAGTTGATAGAGAAGGACCCGGCTCTCACGAGCAAGATGATCCGGTTAGCCAACAGCGCGTTCTACGGGATACCGCGGAGCATCTCCTCGGTGACGAGCGCGGTGGTCGTCCTGGGCTTCAACACCATAAGGTCGCTGGTGCTCAGCGCCTCGGTCGCGAAGATGTTCGAGGGCAAGCACTCGCTCGACATGGACCGCTTCTGGAAGCACTCGGTCGTTACGGCGATGGCGTCGAAGATCATCGTGCGCCACTTGATGAGCGTGCGGATGATGGACCCTGAAAGCGCGTTCTGCGCCGGCGTCCTGCACGATATCGGCAAACTGATCTTCAGCCAGTACATGTCCGAAGACTACGCTGCCGTCTGCGCCTACGCGCGGGAGAAGAGAGTCCCGCTCATTGAGGCCGAAGACAAGTTTCTGGGTGTCAACCACGCAAAAGTGGGCAAAATTTTGGCCGAAAAGTGGTCGCTGCCGCTCGATTTGGAGTACGCAATTGTGCACCACCACCACCCCGAAGGCGCCGAGAAAGCGCTGAATCTCGCGAACATAATCCACCTGGCGGACATCATCACCCACGACTTGGGCTGCAACCTGTGGGACGACGAAGTACACGTGCAGGAGAGCGCACAGTGCCGCGAGGAGCTGAAAATAGGCGACGCCGATTTCGAGAAAATCATGACTAACATCGAGAATTCCATAGACAAGTCGCAGGAGTTCATGGCTGTATTAAAATGATAGCGGCGGGTATGTGATGGGGATTACCGGCGGGACGCCGTGATACGGCGTTTTTTGACCGGTGTGTATTTTTTTGTTAAGGACAGAGATGGGATTTTTTGATCGCTTACGGGAAGGGCTCAGCAAGACCCGCACCCAAATTACATCCATTGTCAAGACCGGCGCGGCCTTAGACGAAGAGTTTTTCGAAACTCTGTCAGAGGCGCTTATCGCCGCCGATGTCGGCGTAGATCTGGTAGACCGCATATTCGACGATTTCCGCGACGAAATAAAGCGCAGGGGCATAAACACCCGCACGGAAGCGTACACGCTTATCAAGGAGATGCTCGCCGAAGACTTGACCGTAACCAAGGCGATGGAAGACTTTCCGCCAAAACCGTGGGTGGTACTCGTCGTAGGCGTCAACGGGGTAGGCAAAACCACAACAATCGGCAAGCTCGCGCAGGAACTGCGGCAGTTGGGCAAGAAAGTGACGCTGGGCGCCGCCGACACGTTCAGGGCGGGAGCCATAGAGCAATTGAAAATCTGGTCCGACAGGACAGGGTCCGACTTCATCGCCCAGCATGAGGGCGCCGACGCCGCCAGCGTGGCGTTTGACGCTATGGAGGCCGCCAAGAACAGAGGTTCCGACGTGCTGATACTCGACACGGCGGGAAGGCTGCACGTCAAGGTCAATCTGATGAACGAGTTGGAAAAAATCCTGCGAGTAATAAAACGCAATACCTCACACGCCCCCAACGAGATACTGCTGGTAGTCGACGCGACAACCGGGCAGAACGCGATGAAGCAGGCGATAGTCTTCAACGAAGTCGTCAAGCTGACCGGGCTTGTAATCACCAAGTTGGATGGAACGGCAAAGGGGGGCATAGCGATCGCGCTGACGCGGCGCTTCAACATCCCCATCAGAAAAATAGGCGTAGGCGAGGGAATAGAGGATTTGCAGGATTTTGACCCCAAGGCGTATGTCGAAGCCATGTTGGGGAGTATGGATTAGCCATAACGTTGCCTGAGCTTGTCGATGGCAGCGCGCCGGTACAGTATTTTATCGTGGAATCACTTGGTCACTGTAAAAAATATTCATTAATACCGAAAGGAAAGCAAGAAGATGTCATTCAAAAAATTGGTATCGCCGTTGATGATAGCCGCTTTGGCGGCCATGCCGCTCATGGCTCAGGACGCTCCGGCGGATATGCCGGCCTCCCCGGGCATGTTCGGCGGCAACTTTATGTTCATCATGATCTTCATGATCGTGATCATCTACTTCATAATGATCCGCCCCGAGCAGAAGCGCCAGAAAGAGCGCCAGAAAATGCTGACAGCGCTCAAGAAGGGCGACAAGATTCTGACCATCGGCGGTATCCACGGCGTGATTCAGAACGTTAAGGACTCCTCCTATGTCATCAAGACCGGCGAATCGGTGATAGAGATTACGAAGTCGGCGGTGCAGAGCCTGATTACCGACCCGAACGCCGCGAAGGAAGTGGTCAAGGAGTCGGACGCGCAGGTTAAAGGCCAGGCCTGATGCTTGAACTCTGTTATTACGGCGATACGGCCCTGCGTAAAACCGCAAGCCCCGTCGAGAAGTTCGACGAGGGCCTGGCTGCACTCGTTGAGAGGATGCTCGAAACGATGCGCGCGGAGGACGGCGTGGGCCTCGCCGCGCCGCAGGTGGGGGAGTCGCTGCGCCTGTTTATTATTGATACCGGCGGCGGCGAGGACGAACCGTACGTTATGGCCAACCCCGAAATCGTCTACGCTTCCGATGAGAAGATGGTCGAAGAGGAGGGCTGCCTGAGCCTGCCCGGAATCACGCTGACGGTAACGCGCAGCGCGATGGTCAGCGTGAAAGCGCAGGATGTGAAAGGCGAGCCGTATATGATCGAAAACGCCGAGGGCCTTATGGCCAAGGCGATCCAGCACGAGATGGACCACCTCAACGGTATTCTCTTTATAGACCACGTCTCGCCGGTGCAGCGCGCGCTGCTCAGCGGCAAACTCAAAAAAATCGCCGGGAAGAAACAATGACCCGGGGCGCGTATACGGCAAACTCAGCGGTTTTTTCGAGGGTGTCAATGGCTAAGAGCGCG
>Ga0123356_10001954_pt1 | contig 22316 bp, 21 predicted proteins | sample TergutEmb28metaG_2_FD_92546 | JGI IMG/M metagenome (GOLD analysis project Ga0123356, IMG submission 92546) | Embiratermes neotenicus P3 segment gut microbial communities from Petit-Saut dam, French Guiana - Emb289 P3 | ecosystem: Host-associated > Arthropoda: Insects > Digestive system > Gut ...
AGGATGAATTTGATTTGGCAGCATTATAGCGAGTATCATCGCTGTAGCCGCGGCGCTTCCATCTTTAATTTTACTTATACCGCTTTTTCGGCTTGTCAATAAAAGTTCAATTAATACCGCGGAAATAAACGCGATAGCCGCGACAATTAATGATCTTCCGCCGTCACTAAACGCGGATTGTAAAACGCATAAAAACGCGCAAAAACATATCAGCCACATTCTTCCGGTACTAGGACATGTAATACTAATTTGAGGTTTATGCGAAAATATTATTTTTCGCGCGGAACGCGAATCCCGTCCTTGCCATTGTCCTGATGAATAATCAGACACTCTGCGCCTCCTGAAGATTTCCTTCTTGATTCCTGTCTACAATAGTTTCCAATAAAGGCAAAGCCGAAGGACAGACAATCTTGCAGCAACCGCATCCGTGACATCCTGTCGCACCAGCGTTTTCAATTTCAAATGTTCTAATTCGTTTGTAAATATTCTGCGGATCCAAACCTATCGGGCATACTGCTCTGCAATCACCGCAATTAATGCAATTTTGCTGACCGTGAACAGCGGTTTGTAATTTTGACATAGCGACAATCGCGTAACATGTTTTTCCGACCGGCTCATCAAGGTACATTACTTCTCTTCCCGAAAGCGGTGAACCTGTTATTATTCTTTCAGGCGGCATGGCAAAACCGCCGCATTGATTTATAACTTCGCCAATTCTTGTTCCGATTCTGACTTTCATTATCTGCGGTTTTTTTATCGCGGAGCCGCCTACAGCTACATAACGGTCTAAAATAGGTTTTTTATGGATAACAGCGTCACTAACCGCGGCAAGAACTGAAGGTCCTAAAATTAAAAACGAGCCAAGATTTATTCCGGATTTTTTTTCATAAATCCGCAGAGCCATGTTAAGTTCCCTGTTTTTATGCTGTGGATATCGTGAACCTGTTATAACAAGTGAAGAAGGATAATCCAATTTTCCTGATTGAGAAAGAAGCATCTGACCCAATTCTTTTTCGTGATGAGATACCGCGAATATAATATGCGAAACTTTTAAACACGCTTTCGCTACAATCGCGGCGCCTTCAATAACCGCTGTTAATCTGTCTTTACATAAAGCATAATCGGCAACAAGCCATGGGTCGTCAAAAACACAGCGAACAACCAATGTAAGTTTTTCACTTTCTCTTCTGCTTGTGGAAATCATTTCTGAAAGAGGTTTTTCCGAATTATCCATTTCTGAAATTCCGTATTCAGAAATAATTCTTTGAATGTCGTAACCGTTTAAACCGTTCCAAATTAAACTTTCATCTCTTCTTCCCAGTTTTTCAAAAGCGCCTTCCATCCTGATAACAAGAGCGTCATTTTCGATTCCGTCTCTGTCTGTCCATATTATTTTTCGTATAACCCTGCCCGGCACTGTAGCGTGTACATTAACAGCTCCCGCTCCTGACGCTCTTCCAACCAGCATACCTTCGCGTACCATTTCTCCGACTGATACAACAGGATAAACGCGATTGTTTCTGTTTCCAAGTGATATAACGGAAAGCGCGGGAAGGTACGCGTTTACAACAGGAGACTTTACAGGCGCTGTCTGGTCATAAAAGGGAAGCCCTCCCCTTGGAAACGAATATATTTTCATAATTTAAGCGTCCTTTTGAACACGTAACTGATTTCTTTTATTATACAATGATTTCATATTCCAGTTAATACCCGCGAGACGCGTTTTTCCAGTAAAAAAATACGGAATAAAAAACAATAATAATACAAGTAATGACGCTTTTTCAATAAATCCCCCGGAACCAATACCGGCATTCGCCTTTTGCCCCGAATTAATATCAATAAAAAAGTCCATTAATTGCTTTAAGGGGAACGGCGGATAATTATTGATATTAACATTATAATTCGCTCCCGCAATAATCTCCATAGAAGGAAGTCCGTCTGTATCAATGAAAAAATTGGGAAAAGCGGCATACGAACCACTCCTGCCTATTTTTCTTGTAGAAAATGAAACCTGATGATAAAGATGATCATGATAATCATCTTCGCTTATAATAGTATCAAAACGTTTCGCGGAATCATAAGCCGCCGACATATAAGGCGCTGAAAATATCACAAAAACCGCCGCGGCGATAAACGGCAGCATATAAAAAGGAAATTTAAATTCCGGAAAACTCCGTTTAATAATTAATACAGGCATAAAACGTTTATGCACCCTTTTTAACAATGATAATACGCGCATAGAAAACGCGAAAACTATTAAAGCGGCGGCGAAAACAACAATTATAAATATTGGTTTTAATTGTGAAAAAATTATTAAAACAGAAAAAGCTATCACAAATAAAGGCAGAAGAATCCAATAAAACCTGTACGGCAATATAATTTCTTTATAAAATAGGTTCAGGTTTTTCTTTTTACCGGAATCGCCGATTAAAACTGAATATTCATCAAGCGGTTCTTTTAACATTAAAAAAAACGCAAAAAGCAAAGCCGCGCAGGCAATACCTGAAGCTCCAAAAAAAGCAAGTGATGATAATACAGGAATAAGAACAATGATACTAACGACGCGGCGTTTGTGTTTTTTATTAATTAAATAAAATATCAAAAAAATTAAAGAAGCGGCGGCGTACGCCAAAAAGAAAAGATTTAAAGGCCGCCCTATTCCAAAATATTCGATAGAAAAAGAAATACCATCCAGAAGTTCATTAAATTGTTTATTTAAAAAATTGGAATTCCAATTACCGGTTTTTAAAGGAATGTAGACATATCTTTTATCATCCTGGATAAAAATATCTCTTAATTTTTCCGCGTATCCGTCATTACGAGGATCAAAATAAAAAACTCTGGAAAAATATTTGTCCAAAGGAATCATTCGCAATGAATCAAATTCATCAAGTAAAACCCATTGCGAAGATTCACTGACAGGAGCGCCGCCAAAATAATCCTCGCCTTTATCCAAAAGAGTGTGAATCATTTTATCGTCGGTAGAAATATCGGTCGAAAGAACCGCGTATCCGCCGCGAAATTCTTCATAACCGACGCGGGAGCCAAAAAAAAGTAGTCCTAACGCGACAATTAGGGTGATAAGACAAATAATTAAAATTGAGCGAAAAATAGACATACAAAATGCCTAAATACGATTATAAATAATTATATAAAAAATAACCGCAATAAAAATACCCAGTAAAGCTCCTACAATAACTTCAAACGGTGTATGCCCCTGTATTTCCTTTACAGAATTAAAATCCAAACCGGTTAAATTCGCTGACTGTTTTCCAAGACTATTAAGCGCTTTCGCCTGCAAACCCGCGGCTCTTCTTACCCCAACAGAGTCACGAAGAACAACCACAGCAAAAACAAGGCTGAAAACAAAAATATCTGAATCAATGTTATGTTTCATTCCTACAGATGTGGCAAGAGCGCATACAGCCGCGGAATGGCTCGACGGCATTCCGCCGGTACGCCAGATTAATGTTTCGATTACATCGAGTTTTTTCTTGAATTTGTTAGCAATTAAATAGAAGATCATTTTTAGAATTTGAGCTGTAAATAAACTGGTAACAGTTGATAAAAAAATAATATTTTCAAGTAAAGACTTTATAGCTGATATCGCTGCCATTCTACAATGTTCCTGGATTAAGGGTTTTTTGTCAATAGTACCCTGTTTAACAATGAAATCTGAGGAAAAGACGGAATTGGCGCCTCAAGGGAAAAATTCAGGAATTCCAGCTTCCAAGCGTGAAGGAATAAACTGCCATTTTTTAACCTGTGTCCGCCATATTTAATATCCCCCGCGAGCGGATAACCGTGAAAAGCGGCTTGAGCGCGTATTTGGTGGGTTCTTCCTGTGGTAATTTCCGCTTTTATTAAAGTGTGATTTCCGTCTACAGCCAAAGGTATAACTTTTGTAACAGCGGGTTTTCCGGATATTTCCAGGTCTGAAACAAATGTTTTTTTCTTTTCCCTGTCCCGGACAAGATCATCCTGCCAGATTTCTTCCTTTTTAATTATACCTTCGACTATGGTTAGATAAGTTTTGCGGACTTTTCTTTCACGCATAAGCGAACTGAAAAGACGAGCTCCTTCTATATTTGTAGAAAATATAACAATTCCGCTTGTGGGTTTATCCAGTCTGTGAAGAGGTCCCGGTTTAAATGAAAGAGATGGAGGTAATTTATCTTTTAAAAAGGATTGTACTATGGAATCTAAACTGTTTAGTCCATGAACAGAAATGCCTGATGGTTTATTAACAGCCAATAGACCGGCATCCTGCCAAATAATATCAGGAGGAGGCAGATTAATTTCCGCGGCTGACGTTTTCCTTCCATTTTTATTATTTTTATTTATATTTTTATTTTTAATCGAGGGAATTTTTATTATTAAACCGCAATCAAGACGATCCTGAGCTTTACCGGGTTTTCCGTTTACAAGAACATGTCCTTGCCGCAGTAATCTGTGTATTAAAGGCAAAGGGTGATCCGGCAGAGCTTTACGCAGGATCCTGTCCAGTCTGCGCCCCTTATCATTTTCCCCGGTAATTAATTCCATATAAAAATCATTTCTATATTATTATTTCCTGGCAAAAAACAATTCTTCAAATTTTAATATAACATCAAACGCGTCGTGTGGATCTGTTTGAGCTTGCAATTCTGTTTGAAACCGCGGCACATCCATTATTTTCGCCAAATGCTGAAGCAAGCGTAAATATTTTTCTGAATCTTCCAGCGGAGATATTAACATAAAAAGAAGATAAACTGGTTCTCCGTCTAAAGCGTCATAATCAATGCCTTTTTGAGAAATTCCAAGTACACCTTTTAATGAATTAACAGAATTTGTTCTTCCATGCGGAACAGCGATACCTTTGGAAATTCCTGTTGACATTTTTGCCTCACGGGAAATAATGGCTTTTAGGATTTCGTTATATGATTTGGAATTATCCGCTTTACAATAAAAATTTACCAATTCTTCAAAAGCCTGATCTTTGTTATCAGCTTCCAGATTGACTTTAATAAATTGCGGTAATAAAACATTTTGTAAAATCATATAAAACCGATAACAGGATATAAATTACTGATTTTCCGGCGTATTTTCATTATTCATGAAATTTTCATTAAAAAAGTCTTCATTAAACAGATCATCAAAAGTTATATCCTGTAAGTTAGGCGTATCACTCTGGGGACGAGGATTTAATTCATCTTCCACCCAATTGAATCCCGCTTCCTGATTAGAAAGTATTAAACCTTCCGCTTCAACATTGGTAGTTCCTGTGCGGCTTAAAAAAGCCAAACTAAGACTTATAATGAGAAACAGTGAACCTAAAACTGTTGTGGCACGGGTTAGAACATTTCCAGAACGCGAGCCAAAAGCGGTATTCGCGCCGCCGCCAAACATGCCGCCAAGCCCGCCTCCCTCGTCATTTTGAACCAATACCAACAATACTAGTAACACTGCGTTAATTACGAAAAAAACCAGTAAAACTGTACTTAAAATTGTCATCTTTCCAAGCTCCGATTTAAGATATAATCAAAAGTATATATAATTTAGAAAATATATGCAATAACTCAAGGAATTAATAATATTTTTTTACCACAAACCACACGAACCAACGCGAACTTGCAATACGATATCGAAGCGAACCTTCGTGTTTTTCGTGTGGTTCGTGGTTAAAATTCTTATTGAATTTAAGGAAAATAAGGTATATTATGGTAGTGTGTTGCGAAATCGAAGATTTATCTGCTTTTTATCAATATTTTTACTTTGCTCTTCCCTAACTTTTGGACAAGGCAGAGGCGCGATTTTTGACGATGAATACGATAATCTTCCCCGAAGAGCGGAACTCGCGACCCGTTCTTATGAAGGGCTTCCAGGTTCATTTTCTTTAAAACAATACGCACCCCTGCCGGGCGATCAAGCCGATTATGGAACCTGTGTTGGCTGGGCTTCCGCTTATGCCGCGAGAACAATTTCTGAATCTATCGCCTTAAACCGATTAAGTCAAACAGAAACAACCCAAAATGTATTTTCACCTATTCATCTTTATAAAAATATAAGACCCGATGACACGCGCGGCTTACAGGGAGCGCAAATTTACTCGGCTTTGGACTTTTTGAGAGACAACGGCGCTGTAAGAATGCTTGAAATCGAACGTGATATTTCCTTTACAAGAATCGATCTTGATCAATATAAATTATCAAGGCAGTACCCAATTGCCGGTTATGTCACATTATTTTCCAGAGACGACAGGCAAAAACAGGCGCTTATAACAAGGATTGTAAAAAAAAGCCTTACAGAGGGTAAACCTGTCATTATCGGAATGAATACCCCGGATTCATTTAATGACGCGAGAGAAGTATGGAGACCAAGAGAAAATCCGCAGTTTTTTTATTACGGCCACGCTCTTTGTGTAGTAGGTTATGACGATAACAGGTATGGGGGCGCGTTCGAGGTTTTAAATAGTTGGGGCAGAAAGTGGGGAAACGGCGGATTTATCTGGATTCCGTATGATGTTTTTATTAATTTTGTAATGGAAGCTTATGAAATTATTGATAATATAGCGAGCTACAGCGATACAATAAGATTCGACGGTTTTATAAATATGGAAATTTCCAACATTGAACAACATACAAGAACCGCTTCTTTCGCTTTAACACAAAGTAATTACTACAAAGCGACAGAAACAATTACCGAAGGAACAGAGATAAGTTTTACTGTAGGAGCCAGAGAAAGCGCCTATGTTTATTCCTTTTCGGTTTCACAACCTATAGGCCATGATAATTTTTATTCACCAGTAATACTATTTCCGCAGACAGGAATATCGCCTTTATTAAATTACAGTGATAGCATTATAACACTGCCGGGTGAAAACAGAACCATTACGATAAATGAATCCGGTACAAAATATATTATTACGCTTTACGCGAAACAATCTTTGGATATTCAAAATATTATACGCGTATTTTTATCGACACAGGGTACTATTAATAAACGGCTGTCAGCCGCTATCGGCGACGGCTACACGACAGAACTTTTTTACAATGAAAACGAAGCCGCCTTTACAGCGACACCCGACGATCCAAGAACTGTCGCCGCGCTTATAGTAGCGATAACCACGGAATAAATTACTGCGCTAAAATGTTTACCGTGTATGCCTGATTTGGTTCATCATCAAGACACCAGACTTTTAAAAAATAAGTTCCAACGCCAAGATTAATGGAAAGACGAGCGTTTAATCCGTCTCCTCCGTCGTCATCTTCCGCGATTAGATTTAAATTACTGTCAAATAATTCAATATATGTATCAAGACGGTTATTATTTACACCTCTTGTGTTTATCACATAACGTCCCGCGTTTGTTATCTGAAATCTAATCCAGTCTACATCATCCGCGGAATTGAATGTGCGGGTTTGTGTTTCACCTATTTGTATCCATTTAGCAAGTGATGGTTCGTCATCCGGTTCATATTCATCCGCGGACAATAATCCCGCTTCAGAGAAAAAAGCGCGAAAGCCGTAACTTCCTGTAGAGGAAGAGCTGTAACCGCGGACTAAAGCAATATATCGGCTGCCGGCTCTTACATTATATCTAATGCGCGCGTTGGTATTTTGCCCTCCGTCATCATTTTCATCAAGAAGCTCTCTGTTCGCGTCATATAATTCCATGTAAGTATCTGTTCTTCCGGTTGTTTCGATTGTAAGCCGGCCGTCTCTTGATGGAATTAAAAGAAAAAAGTCTTCATCACCTTGCTGTAATGTACGATTAACAGTCGTAACATTATTTTCGCCAACACCAATTTCGTAGGAAATGGGATTTTCAAAACTGCTCGCGCCCTCTCTTACAATTAAAAACGCGCGAAAACCATAAGGTCCTGTAACAGAGGAATTAAAACCGCGCACAATAGCCAGGTAACGTGTTCCCGCGCGTACGTTAAACACAATTCTAGCGTTTAATCCCTGCCCGCTGTCATCATCGGAAGCCAGTTCATCTCCTGTATCATAGTTATAAAAATGCATGTAGGTATCGATATTACCTGTGGTTTCCATTGTAAGACGACCGTCCCTTTCAGGGACAAGGAGAAAAAAATCTTCGTCACCCTCGGTTAAAATACGATTCATTAAAGGAGTGTTAGCGTTGGTACCAATTGTAAAAGTAACAGGAGAGTCCCAGCTGTCAGGTTCCCACGGATCCGATCCGCCGGAAGAAGCGCCGCCGCTCACAGCCGTATGATGTAACATATTATTAATAAATTCACTCCGCTGAAAATTGGAAATAAAACTGCCTTCCAACGCGCGATCTGACGAACGGATCAACCGCGTATATACTCTGATAATATCCGCGACCTGAACAATTTCGCCTATTATTGTCCACTGCGCGTCGGCGGCGTTACCTGAAAGAATTGTATAATTTCTTCGCGGAATATTTACAAGTTCACCGGCTAATTGATTTACCCAATACGCGCTAAACGGAGGCTGACTACCCAAAAAAGTAAATTGACCTATTACGATTTTTTCCGCTCTTGTTTCAACAAGTTTTGTATGAATTTCCCTCGCGAGATTTCTTACAGCTTCATCCATTTGCGGAACAGGGCTTTCGGTATTTTGTGAATAAGCGACATTTATTAATAGACAGAAAACACAAATCGAAATAAAGTTTTTTTTCATAATTCCTCCATAATTAATCGCGTTTCATGTAAATCTTGCTTGAAGGAGGTACTGAATGAGTTATCCAAACACTGCCTCCTATAATGCTGCCCTGCCCGATTATAGTTTCACCGCCAAGAATTGTAGCGTTCGCGTAAATTGTTACATCATCTTCTATTGTTGGGTGCCTTTTATAGCCGCTTTCTTCTTTTTTTACCGAAAGCGCTCCAAGCGTAACACCCTGATACAGTTTAACATTTTTTCCTATAACCGTAGTTTCTCCAATAACAACACCTGTACCATGATCGATAAAAAACGATTCACCGATTTTCGCTCCGGGGTGAATGTCAATGCCTGTACGTTTATGAATAATTTCGCTCATCATACGCGGGATTAACGGCACCTGTCTTGAATAAAAAAAACGCGCGATACGCTGAACCGTAATCGCCTGAAAACCCGGATAGGAAAGAATTACTTCGTCAGCGCTCATTGCCGCGGGGTCTCCGCGTACGGCTGCTTCTAAATCTTTTTCCAATATAATTCTGATTTTAGGCAGCTCTTCAAAAAATTCTTCTACAACTAAAGTAGCGGCGGCATGACATCCCTTACTTCCGCTGTTTATCCCGGCGATTCTAGCGGAAAAAGCAAGACTTTTTTCTACTTCGGTAACCAACGCGTTATAAATAACAAGAACTTTTTCCGCTGTAATCTTTTTAAGCGATTCCTTTTTTGTGCAAATTATTTCCAGAAAACCCGGAAATAAAAGCTCTTCCAAACCTCTTACGATACTTTCGATACTTTCACGACCGGGAAGATTCGCAGCCCCGGAAGGGTTCACCATGCCGTGAGTTTCGTAGTTTTCAAGGAGTGTTTCTATACTTTTTTCAAGCCGTTTCATTCTGCGCCTTGTCTACTAATGTTGATAAATCGCTGCCGCCTTTGAAGCGCAGTACGTTTACCATAAAAATATTTAACTTGTTTACGATATTCGGCGGCAAAAGGTTGCCGTCAACTTCTACCGATAAAATCGGATAGTTGCGCTCTCTTGCCCACGGTGTAAACAATCCTTCGATTACACGCCCGATTAGGCACGCAAACGGGCTAATATTAACAATTCCCGAATAACCTGTATCCATTGCCGCCGCCGCAGAACCTGATGAAACCGCTATTTCTGAATTGAGTTCCAAATTAACAAAATGCTCTACTGTGTATTTCATAATATGACGCATATCGTGGGGAGTTTCTGGTATAAGAGCCGTTGGTTTTAAAATCGCAAGAACTTTTTTCTCGATATAATGTTTCCACCATTCTTCGATTTGCAATTTCTTTAAATCTCTTGACGGTTTGGAAAATAATTTTCTTCCAGGTTTTTGCAACCTGATAAGTTTTCTAAGCGCGTACTCACGGACAAAATCCAGATAGTGAATCCATTCGCTTATACCCGCGATTTTTACGACGATGCCTCTAGCGCTCATAAGTTCGATTAATTCGCCAACAGCGAAATCATCGCGGCGGACATATATTTCGCCGACTATTAAAACACGAGGGCAATCTTCTACTTTTCGTTTTAATGGAATCTTTTTTACATCCGCCGCTACATGTTTTAGTTCTTTCCACAAGTTTTTTGGATTATGTTCAACCGCGTCCATTACACGCCGCCAGGAATGTTCAAAATCTTTTTCCGCTTTTACTGGATCAACCGCGGTTGCCAAAAGCGAACATTGAATGTCCTTTAAATAGTCAGATAACACAATACCTTTCCACATTTCTTTGGCGAAACTTGGTCCCAGTTCTGTGTATGAATTATCAGCGGATAAAATAAAAACTACTACGTTTTCCAGGCGCAGATCGCGGAATAAATTTTCGTAGTAAATATAATACTGCCCCGTACGGCATGGACCTGTAGTAATCGGCACAAATAAAAGATACAGTTCGTCTTTGCGGTATTTATCGCTAAAGAAAAATTCCAGCGCGCTGCCTAAAACAAGATGACTTGGAACACATTCTTTTCCCGAAGCGTGAGCCCGCGCGATTTGAATTGTCTTGTCAGTCGCGACAGGTAAAGCTTCCGCAGGGTATCCCAAACTGCGGATGGCGGCTCCCATGTACTCGGTAGAAATATTTCCCATATTGGAAAGAAGAATTTTAATCCGCTTGTTGTCTTTTACAGGAATTTTTTCGCCTGTTTTGATATTGTCTATACGCATATCAAAATCACCGTTGTCTAATTTTTCACTGACAAAACGCAAGCCGTTATCGTAACGTTCCGCTTCCATTTCAGTTTTCTTCGCGCGGTATCCGTCGATGATATCCAAAAACGCTTCAACACGAGTATCAACACCGGCATCCGCGGAATGTGAATCCAGTTCCAAAACAAGGAACGGCTTTTGTCCCATCATCCATTTCACATAATGCAGGATAAATGAATCCGGCGCGCACGAAAAATTTGTAACAAAAGTAAGATAGATATTATCTTCCTTTTTAAGAAGAGCAGTCGCTTTTAAATCCTGCTGACCATAATACCAATACATATTGGAAAAAATATTTTCATCACGGAACGGCAGAATATCAAAAGGAATTATCGAATAACCTCTTGTTGTAAACTTGCGCGGAATACCCATGTTAGCCTCAGGTGTAAACGCGTTATAAGGACGCCCCAATACAGCGATAACAGGGCGATCCGCTTTTCGCGCGTCTTCGAGCGCCTGTACACCCATTTTTTCTGTCGCTTCAAAAAATCCAAGCTGTTTTGCCCAAGCGACATCGAAAGCCGCTTTTGTTTCAGCTTCGCCAATACCCAATAACTTTGTCATTTCGCAGAAAAGCTCAAGCGCTTTCGCTTCGCCGAATTTAAAACTTACAACCAAAGGCAGCCATTTTTTCGCGTCAATATCGGGAAACGCTTTTTCCATATAGTAAGGAAGCGCTTGCGTTATTGGACAGAAATTCGCGTGAACATCGTTTTCATAACTTGGCATGTCGCGGAAATGCGGCATTAAAACATAATCCGCGCCTTTATCAAGACAATCCTGAATAGCGCCATGCGCGATTTCCGCGGGGAAACAGTATTGCGCTTCCGCGCGCGAAACACCGGCTTGCGCGACTTCGGTAGAAAGAAATGTTTTAATTCCAAGTTCATGGAAAAACCACGAGTACAATGGATAAAGAGTATGCACAGAGAAAGCTCTCGGAATCCCAATAACATAATTTCGATTTTTCTCACGCAAAGACGCTAAGGCGCTAAGGTTATTAAGGTTAGAAGAATTTAATTCGCACTTATCTTCCCTTTGTGCCTCCGTGCCTCCGTGTGAGGTCTTTTCCGATAAAGTCGGCGCGGCGAATTCCTCGAATAACATCTTTTGGCGTTTTTCGACATAGTCAAATACAGGCATGTCTTTTACCTGTTTTCGCATGTTTGTATATTTGTTACAGCGTCCGCCAAACATATACTTTGTATTATTTACATTTAAAACCTGTATAGGGCAAAGGTTTTCGCAAGCCTGACAAGCGAAAACTCTTTCGTAACCAATTTCGCGGCTTACAATATCATCGATTACAATTTTTTGTTCCGCTAAAAGTCCTTCGTCTCTTTTGCGCTTAGCGAGTAACGCTACGCCAAAGCAGCCCATAAGTTCCGGCGAAGGCGGAACAAGTATTTCCTTGTTTAACAACATCGCGAACGCGAGCGGCACTGACGGGTTTTTCGCGACTCCACCCTGTAAAAAGATTTTAGCGCCGATTGTGCGGTTTCCTACAACGCGGTTTAAATAATTAGATACAATCGAACATACAATACCCGCTGTAATATTTTCCCTGCCCGCGCCCTGCTGAACAGCCTTGCGGATATCGCTATTAATAAACGCGGAACAATGCTCGCCAAATTTGCATGGCGCGTTCGCTTCTAACGCTATAGGACCAATATCTTTCGCGCTGTGAATGGAAAGGTCTCCCGCCGCCGATTCTTCCAAAAAAGAGCCGGTTCCCGCGGAACATGCTTCATTCATAGCGTAATCGATAGGTACGCCGTTTTTTAACAATACATACTTGGCGTCCTGCCCGCCAATTTCAAAAATAGTTTCTACATCTTTATCAAAATAAGTTGTGCCGACAGAGTGCGCGATAATTTCGTTGTAAACGCCGGGAGTTTCCAAAAACACACCTAAAATCTCGCGGCTTGAACCTGTTGTAGCGACAAGGCGAATATCAATATTTTTACTTCCGGTATCAGCGATAACTTTTTCCTGAATAATCGAAAGACATTCTTTAATCGCTTTAACAGGATCGCCGTGAGTACGTCCGTAATGACTCGCGACAATTTCATCGGATTCGATATCAACAAGACATGCTTTTGTGGTTGTAGAACCGCCGTCAACACCGAGTATGTAGCCGCGATCCGAACGAACCTTGCCGTCAGTTTTATCAAAAACTTTTATTTTATCTTTCCAGTCGCGAAGCGCGCCAAGCACGCCGAAACGGACATCATTTATACGAAGCAATTTATCCGCCGAAGGAAGACGGTTTCCTGATTTTGGAGCCATAACAGCGGCGCCTAGCGCTTCAAATACAGCGGCGGTTTCGGGAATTATAAACTCAATTTTTGGTGCTTTCTCGCGGATAAAACGAATTATATGGCGGTTAAGAGTGATGCCGCCTGTCAATACTACTCTGCCTGATGTTACTTTTGCCCGTTTTAAAAAGTCGATAACCTTAACTGCCATAACATCGGAAAGCGAAAGCACGATATCATCCTTTGTCGCTTCCCGTTTATTGAGCCTGTGTGTACAGTCGCTTTTCATAAAAACTGAACAGCGTGTAGAAAGAGGGTGAACCTTCGCGGTGTCAGGCACCTTTTCGATGTTATCGAGGGTCATGTCCATGCGAGCAAGCTGTTGTTTTAGAAACTCGCCTGTGCCGGACGCGCATTTATTGCCGGAAAAACTGTTTACAATCTTGCCATCAGCATCCAGAGAGTAAACGATGAGGTCTTCCCCACCCATACTGACAACGGCATCCGCCTTAATTCCAAGGCTTTTCATGGCGGCTTCGACGCAAAGCGGCTCTAAGGTACCGCTAATATCGAACATAAAACGACCTTCGTTACCTGTTACAAGAGCCGGTATCCCTTCTTCTATCTTCCCTTCCGCGAGAAGTTTATGTACCGCGGCGCTAAAATCACCTTCGTGGGGAATAGAAGCTGTCCATACGGGGGTTTCATTATCTAAAAGAGCCATTTTCAGGCTCGTTGAGCCAATATTTATTCCAAGTGTCTTTAAACTTTGTTCGCGCATTTTGATATTTTAGCAAGGTTATTGTTTTGGGGCAATGGTACTTTATACATTCCTGGACATTCTATAGTAAAAAAACATAAATTTACGCCGATTATATAAGTAGTAATTATGAAAATATCAAAATTAATTATTTTAATTGTCTTTTTTACACAGCTTTTTTATTCCTGTAAATCAATTGAACCGGTAATAGAGCCAGAGATTATTCCTCAGGAAGTTCATACAAGTCATATTCTTTCTGTAACATTCAGCCCGGATGGCAGTTTATTCGCTTCCAGTTCAGGCGATAGAAGCATTAAATTATGGGATACGGTTTCGGGCTCATTAATAAGAACTTTTTCAGGGCATACTTCCGGGGTAAATTCTATTAAATTCAGCCCGGATGGCAAGATGATTGTATCATCCGGTTCCTATGACAGGTCAGTTCGTCTTTGGGATATCGATACAGGGGACGAAATTAGATCTTTTAGTAATTCACGTTCAGTTCAAATAAATTTGATAAACGCGGTAGCGTTTAGCCCTGACGGCAGTTTAATCCTTTCCGCCGGCTCAGAAAATATGGTAAAACTTTGGGATATAAATACAGGCAGAGAAATTAGAACTTTTTACGGCGATTTGGGTATGATAACATCCGTAGCATTCAGCCCGGACGGCAGGCAAATAGTATTTACCGAGCAATCCAACAGCACACATAATTTTACCGCTACCATAAGGCATTACGAAACAGCGACAGGCAGGGAAATCAGAACATATCCAAAATACCGCGATGGAATCTATTCAGTCAGTTTCAGCCCGGACGGCAATAAAATACTTTTTGGAAGCGGTGATGGTTCTATCAAAATGATTGATATCGGCACAGGCAGAGAAGTAAAATCTATCACAGGGCATACAGGCTGGGTAAACACAGTAATTTTCAGCCCTGACGGCACTTTAATACTTTCCGGCTCAGGCGGCAGAGATAACAGCGTAAAACTTTGGCATACGGCAACCGGAAGGGAAATTAGAACTTTTACAGGTCACACCGGCTGGGTTATTTCCGTTTCCTTTAACCCCGACGGCAGCCAAATAATTTCAGGCTCCCGCGACACAAGCATTAAACAATGGGAAACAGAAACCGGAAGGCTAATAAGAACCATCGGGACAGAGAGATAGGTAGTTTACCAGATTGTTAAATCGAAATAAAATTTTTATTTTAACAATTGTAATGTTTTATCATCCAATTTTCCATTTGAAAATTTTTACAATGTATATTATACTCTAAACTGCGGAAAAAATTCGCTAAAGGAAGGAGACAATGAACTTATTAATTTCTGATGAAGCTTTTGAAAATTATATAAAACGAAGTGAAAATAATTATCCTCAAAATTCTCGTATTAGACCAGATAATATGGACTTTTTTGATGCTTTATTATCAGTTGATATGGCAGCAACCTCAGAAGGTCGGGAAATTCTTGATGTAATAAGCAAGTTAGACTAGTAAAATGGGTGAACTAAACGAAGGTGCCTTACTTTGTTTTTGGATTGCAAAGCTGCAACCTTTTTATCATCCAAGCATTGATACAACAAAATTAAATTCAAAAATAGCCGTTTGTATATTTTCAAACATGATTTTATTTTATTTTAAAAATAATAAACAAGAAAGGAAAATTCCTCCACATTTTGTTAATGATTTATATTATTCTCTTTTATATAGAGATATAAGTAAAGAATCATTAATACTTCTGGCAGAAAGTTTTATAGAAAAAAATCATATTAATCGTATATAAAAAAAGTGCCAGGCACCATTCATGCCCGACACTTTCGCAATATCTGTCTAAATAAAGTGGTGCCTGCCAAACTAGGGGCGGACAAGACGGAAACCGTAGATGTTGTTCCGATTGGACGGAGTGTCGTAGTCACGGCCCGCGGAACGCAAGTCCGCAGCCGAAAGGAGCCAGCTTCCACCACGCAGCACGCGGTCAGACCCCGAAGACGCGCCCATTGGATCTGTTGTATTTACAAAACTGTAATCTCCATACCAATCCCAACACCACTCCCATACATTACCGTGCATGTCAAATAATCCCCATTGATTAGGCGGAAAACTTCCTACATTTGTCGTCGTGCTTCTATTATAATTAAAATTAGCGTTGTTCGATGTTATCGTATTACCAGTATTGTAAGCTGTCGTAGTTCCAGCACGGCACGCGTATTCCCACTCAGCTTCTGTAGGTAATCTGTAACCGTTAGCGTTACGGTTCCATGTTACTGTAGCGCTTGTTATTGGATTACCTGTCGCCGGTACTCTATTTGTAATCGTATAAGCAGGGGTAAGTCCTTCTCTTTGGCTTCTTCTATTACAGTAATCTATAGCGTCAAACCATGTTACCATTTCTACAGGTAAATTTTCTCCTCTAAAGTTACTTGGGTTAGTTCCCATTATTTCCTGATATTCTTTTTGAGTTACAGGAAATTTTCCCATATTAAAACTGCTTACTGTAACCTGACGTTGTATTTCATCAGAGCCACGTCCTGATTCACTTGTTGGGCTTCCCATCATAAATGTTCCGCCCTGTATATGAACAAAACCTTCTGGAGCTGTTTCTAAATTCTGCGCAAACAAAGAACCAACTGACACAATTAAAACAAGAACTAGAAGAAAAAGAAACCTTTTTGTGGTCATTTTAACACTCCCGGTAAATTTATCTAATCTTAAAGATTAAAATACCACATTTTTTAAGGAAATTCAATAATTTGGCGTTAAATAAGAAATTCCAGCAATCGTTGTTTGTCATTCTCTGTCAATTTGCCAATTGGCGTTTTCCCCTTAAATGTATCTAATGACAATGTAATCACTGTGCCAGTATCAACATACGACTGTTTATCAAGACCTGCTAACATCCAGTCGTTTATTTTAAAATACAAGGTTTTTATTTCTTTACTTTTGTTTTCGTATTGTGTTGTAATTTGATAGATATCAACATTACTTTCGTCAACTACAAATACCAGCACAGGACGATCTTTACCGCCGCTGCCCCATGATAGATAGGTAATAAAAATATCAAAAGGTTTTATCAACCATTCACCGCCCAATCATAAATATCCGGGTATTTTTCTTTGTCGATAATAACTTTACCGTTATCGTCAGAGGGCAATGTAACACGTTTTGGGTTTCTCCTCAAAGCCGCTGTTACAATCTGTTCGTCAAGTGTTGGTGTTACTATAGGTTGGAATGGAAGACGGTGTTCTGCAATAATTTGTCTATAAAACATGTCTATTGCCGTTGTTTGATCCAACCCCATACGGCTTAATAGCACCGTAGCAAGCTCTTTTATGTTAGTATCAATTTTGATATTTACATTTGATTTCTTGGCAATCATAATATTTCCTCATAAAAATAATAGTACAATTTAACGCTATTGTCAACATTCTGGCGTTATACTAGAGTATTGTATGAACCAATATCATTTTAACAATTGCAATGTTTTATCATCCAATTTTCCATTAAAATACTTATCAAGTACTTTCTGAAATATAATAGGCGCGTTTTCAATTTGAGAAAATAATGTCATGGAAGAACATAATTTTAAATCATCCGGAAATCCAAATATTTTTTGAGCGTTATCACAATCCAAATCGAGCAAAACCTGAGATATTTCAATTAAACGGTTTCCGAGCAAATCATGCTGTAAATATAATTCCGCTTCATTTATATCTTTAATCGCGTAATACTGTGATATTTCGCTAAAACCTAATCCGATAATCTGCGGAAAAATGAACCACATCCAGTGGCTTTTTTTATAGCCATCTTTTATTTCCTCTAACGCGTTTTTATAACAATTTTCTTGCGCGTCAATAAATCTTTGTAATTGGTTTTCATTAATTGCTTTCATTTGTTTTAATAAATTTACCATATTTCTGGCATACTTTCAATCTTTTATTTTTTAAAAGCGCTTTTTTTATTGAAAAATATTCAATCATGTTGTATATTGTAGATATAATTTGAGATAACAAATTACAATGGCACATCTGACTTTAGTAATAACCTAAAAAATACTTCTCTGGAGCATAATATGCAATTCACTGAAGCAGATGATCTGGTAGAAACAAATGCTTTCTTAACCACGAACCACACGAACTCGTGCTTACAAAGCGTAAATGAACAACAAGATATTTTATATAAGCATGAGAGCTTTAAGATAAATAGCTGTATATACGCAGTCAATAAAAAACTTGGTGTTGGTTTTTTAGAAGCTGTATATCAAGAAGCGTTAGAAATCGAATTAAGACGCCAAAATATTCCTTTTTTAGCACAACATGAATTGAAAATACTATACGATGGAATTCCATTATCAAATAAATATGTAGCTGATATTATATGTTATAATAAGATAATTATTGAACTAAAGGCGGTTGCTACAATAACCAACCATCATAGAGCGCAACTGATGAATTATTTAGCAGCGACAGGATATAATTTGGGATTGCTTATAAACTTTAACGCATTTCCCAAAGCGGATATAATAAGGATAGTGAGATAAAACTAGAAATCAAAGGTTCGTGTGGTTCGTGGTAAAGAATTTTCTTTTTTAAAAACGGTAAATCACCAGAAGAAATAATCAAAGAATATGATAGTTAATAACAACCCTTTGAGTCTTTGTGTGATTTCTTTTGAAAATGAAGTACATAGCGCGATTTTAATATCTAAAATTTCTCCATTCCAATCGTTGTAGTCTCTCCATGACCCGGATACACAACAGTGTTGGGATCCAGAGTTTGCAAACGCCGCAAGCTTTCGAAGAGCTGCTGTGTATTGCCGCCGGTTAGGTCAGTGCGACCGTAGCCGTTTTTAAAAAGTGTGTCTCCTGTAAAAATCATTGCGGTGTTTCTATCCCAAAACGCCACGCCGCCCTGTGTGTGACCGGGGAGGTGCAGTATAGTAAAAGAAGCGATTTCGCTTTCATCTTCGAGTAAAATATCCGGCGGCGGCATGTTTTTCCAAAAAGCGTCGATAAACGCGGTACTACCCATCGCGGATTTTATGCTTACCGAATGAACTTTGTACGCGTCCTCACCCAAATACATGGAATCCTGTTTATGAATGGCGATCCGCAATTGGGCGCCAAAAGTTTCCTTTAAACGCGGCACCGCGCCGATATGGTCAAAATGACCGTGAGATAGTAGAATAAACTTGGGAGTTAAAGAATGTTTCTTTAAAGCGGATATGATCGAGTCGGCTTCGTCGCCGGGATCGATGATAACAGCTCCATCTTGATCAATGGGGTAAACCCAGCAATTAGTTTCTAAGGGTCCTACAACCAGACGATGTACTTTATCAGACATGGAGGGATAATAACACGAGATTTGCAATTTTTCTAGTTATTATTTTAGTAGTAATAATTTGTTACGGTATTATTCCCATAACAGGCGGATTTTATAACCGCCATAAATGGAAACGTTTCAGGAACCGTTTTAATTTTTTGCGTCTAAATCCTTTATTGGACTACCGGTTATACCGTCAGATAGGTAATGAAAACGGTTTAAGAATTGAAAAATCCGCGGGCGATTTTTTTCGCTTTATTGGAAATGTCGAATCCATAACCGATAACGATACACTTTGGGTCAGGGGTGATGATTTAACAATTCCTGTATCGCTTGAGAAAACAAAATGTTTTTTATTGCCGATGCACGAAGGAGAGGGAGAACCGCAGCCGCCTGAACAGTTTCGATGGAATCGCGTATCAACTTTATCGGAAGGAACAAAAGTTTTTATCGGCGGTTTAATAAAAACGCAGGATAACAGATTAATTTTTACTTCATCAAAAGAACAGCCTTTATTGATAATTTTTTACAGCTGTCCTGATGATGAATTAACAAACAGAATCATTCGCGCGTCAAGAACAAAAAATGAATACTGGAATAGTATAACCCCTGCTTCTTTGGTAATCGGAGCTTTAATATTAATTTCCATAGCGGCATCGTTTCTTGGAAGACCCGCCTTTCGCCTGACAGTAATAGTTTCGTTTGTCGCGGTTTTTGTACCGGTACTTCCCGTACTGCCGCCGGGTTTTCTTTTTACTGTTTTATACCGGCGTTTAACATGGAACGCGAGAAGACTGCGGGTAGAAAGGGATTTAATTCATTTTGATTTAATGCCAGGTATTTCAAAAAACCTGAAAAAAAAATACGCGATCCGCGCGTATACACTTGAAACATTCGCGTGGATAGTAATGCTGCTGGGTGCCGGCATCAATATCGTGTTTATATTTTTGATACTGTTTTCATTTAATATAATTTCATTCTAAACAATGAATTTATATCTACTTATTTCGTGATGGTTCGTGTGGTTCGTGGTAAATTTTTCTTTTAATTATTTTCAATATCAGCTTCAGAGGTTTTGGGTTTGGCGTAATTTACAGAAAGCGTTCTGCCGCGAAATTTAAAACCGGAAAGTTTTTCGATAATTTCATCGGCTTTAGTATCCCTTACCTGCACAAACGAATAGCTGTCAAGTATTTTTATCATGCCGATATCATCTCTTGCCGCTGATGTTTTTGACATGATAAGCGTGATAACTTCTCTTGGAAATAACCTGCGATTTTTACCAATACTGATAAAAAGCTGTTTCGATTCCTCATTTGATAAATTATACTCAACTACCGGTTTTGACGGAGAGGCTTTAATTTTTCTGTTTTTCAGATTCGCGTATTTTTCAACACTTTGAATGTTCGGAGTTTCCCTTTTGTCATAATACATAAAAAGCCAGGCGGCAGCCCATGATCTCTTAAAAAACGAGATTTCCTTTCTATAGAGTTTGTGATATTCACGGAAAATGGATATATCTGTATCTGAATACATTTTATCCAGGATTTCTCTAAGGTTTCTTTCAGCTTTTTCCTTATCAATTGACATATCAACCTCCATTTTCATAAAATAACAGGAAATTCTTATTTTTGCAAGAACATAATTAAAAACATAAGCTCTCTGTTGAATTATTTTTCTCAAATAAGTATATTGATACTACGATGAACACAAATGAACATAGCCAAATGGCGGCTCGCCAGGAACTGCCGACTTGCCACGAAATGGCAAAAGCTTACAACCCAAAATCTTTTGAAGACCGGATTTATTCGTTATGGAAAGATAATGGCGCTTTCAAACCAGAAAGCGGTTCAAACAACAATAAACCTCCCTTTGTTGTAGTAATTCCCCCGCCAAATGTCACAGGTGTCTTGCATCTTGGGCATGGTTTAAATAATAGCCTCCAGGATATAATTGTCCGCTTCCACCGCATGAACGGATCCCCCACGCTTTGGGTGCCAGGCACCGATCACGCAGGTATAGCTACTCAAAATGTTGTCGAACGCAAGTTAAAGGAACAGGGCAAAAATAGAAGAGACTTGGGACGGGAAAAGTTCCTGGAAGAAACATGGAAAGTAAAAAATGAGCATCACGCCATCATCACAAAGCAGCTTGAAAAAATAGGAGCCAGTGTTGATTGGGACAGAGAACGTTTTACAATGGACGAAGGACTTTCGCGCGCTGTACGCGAGGTATTTGTAACTCTTTATGAACGCCAGCTTTTATATAAAGGCAACTATCTTGTAAACTGGTGTACTTCTTGCGGCACTGCTTTAGCCGATGACGAGGTTGAACATGAAGATACTTCCGGAAAAATGTATCATCTTCGTTATTATTTTAGCGATGATAAAGAAAACTATATCGAAATCGCCACAACGCGCCCTGAAACATTGTTAGGTGACACTGCGGTAGCCGCGCACCCGGAAGACGAGCGTTACGCGGCTTTTAAAGGAAAAACTTTACGCCTGCCTCTTACAGAAAGGGATATTCCGATAATTTTTGATACCTATGTTGAACGTACTTTTGGAACTGGAGCGTTAAAAGTTACTCCCGCGCACGATCCCAATGACTGGGAACTCGCGAAACGGCATAATCTTGAAATTATTAATATTTTAAACCCGGATGGAACGTTAAACGAAAGTGTTCCGGAAAAATACCGCGGGCTTTCTGTAAAAAAAGCAAGAGCCGCCGTAATCGAAGATTTACAAGCGGGTAATTGGTATGTAAAAGATGAACCTATAAAACATTCTGTAGGGCACTGTTACCGCTGTAATACTGTAATCGAGCCGTATCTTTCCGAACAATGGTTTGTAAAAATGAAACCGTTAGCCGACAAGGCATTGGAATGCTGGCAGAAAGGCGAAATTGTTTTTTATCCAAAAAAATGGGAAAACACATATAAACACTGGATGGAAAATATCCGCGACTGGTGCGTAAGCCGCCAGTTGTGGTGGGGGCACAGAATCCCGGCGTGGACTTGCGCGGATTGCGGCAAACTTACAGTTTCGCGTAACGACATTAGTTCATGCCCGGAGTGTAAAAGCAAAAACATCGAACA
>Ga0123356_10001955_pt1 | contig 22310 bp, 19 predicted proteins | sample TergutEmb28metaG_2_FD_92546 | JGI IMG/M metagenome (GOLD analysis project Ga0123356, IMG submission 92546) | Embiratermes neotenicus P3 segment gut microbial communities from Petit-Saut dam, French Guiana - Emb289 P3 | ecosystem: Host-associated > Arthropoda: Insects > Digestive system > Gut ...
GACAAAAACGCCGAACAAATCAGCCGTAATGCAGGTCAGGACATACAGGTTAAATATATTCTCGACATACGGGATTTTCCGAATGACCGCTTCGAGGCCTTAATTATCCGGGATTTTGATACTATTGTAAATGACCCCGAGATAAAAATAGTAGTTGAAGTGATAGGCGGCGTCGGAGTTGCGCTCGATTTTGTAAAACGCTCGCTTGCTGCGGGGAAACATGTTGTAACATCAAACAAAGAGCTTGTAGCCGAGTTTGGCAGTGAGCTGATGAAGCTTGCTTTTGATAAGGATGTAAATTTTCTCTTTGAAGCAAGCGTCGGCGGCGGAATACCCGTTATAAGACCGCTTGCACAGTGTATGACAGCAAATATAATCCATGAAATATACGGCATATTAAACGGCACAACAAATTACATTCTTACAAACATGGAAAAAAACGGTACAGCATTTAATGATGCACTGCTCGAAGCTCAGCAAAAAGGTTACGCAGAGGCAGACCCGACAGATGATATTGAGGGCAATGATACATGCCGAAAGATTTGTATACTCTCATCGCTTGCGTTCGGGCGGCATATATACCCGAGAGAGGTTCCGACGCAAGGCATTACCAAGGTGACAACAAATGATATGAACTACGCATCGAAGCTCGGATATGAAATAAAGCTGCTCGGGCGTGCAAGAGCGATAGGCGACAAGGCCGCTGTGTATGTTGCTCCGCATCTTATAAATAAAGAAAATCTGCTCTCTATAGTCAGTTATGTAATGAACGGTGTGGTCGTTAGAGGCAATGCCGTAGGGAATGTCGTTTTTTGCGGAGCGGGAGCAGGAAAGCTGCCGACTGCGAGCGCCGCAGTTGCGGATATCATAGACGCGGTCAAGCACTTAAACAGCCGCAGGTGGTTAGGCTGGGAGCAGTCCGACCCGCAGTTTGTGACAGACCCCGCACTTATAGACTCCGCGTGGTATATAAGAACCGACGCACCGCGTGACAAAATCGAGCGTGAGTTCGGAACTGTAATTTTTGCCGAAAACACAGGTGATGAAAACGCATTTATCACAAGTGTTGTAAATAAAAAAATGATAGATGAACTTTTATCGCGCGGCATAACCGCATTATCTGTATTTCGTATTTTGGGAGACCATTAGTAGGAGACTATTAACATGGCACTTATTGTTAAAAAATTTGGAGGAAGCTCGCTTGCCGACGCAAAATGCTTGGAGCGTGTTGCGTGGATTATTGCAGAGTCATACTCCGAGGGAAACAGTGTTGTTGCAGTGCTTTCGGCGCAGGGCGACACCACGGACGAGCTTATTGAAAAAGCAATGGAAGTAAATCCGAACCCGTCGAAGCGTGAAATGGACGTGCTTTTATCAACGGGCGAGCAGTCGTCAATTGCACTTATGGCAATGACCTTGGAAAAGCTCGGACTTCCCGCTGTTTCGCTGACAGGCTGGCAAATTGGTATGCAAACGGACAGCGTTTACAGCAGTGCACGCATCAAAAACGTTGCAACAGAGAGGTTGAAAGCAGAGCTTGACCGCCGCAGGATAGTTCTCATAGCAGGGTTTCAAGGGATTAACAAGTTTGATGACATTACAACCTTGGGACGCGGAGGCTCAGACACTACGGCAGTTTCAATAGCGGTGGCACTTAATGCGGATTTATGTCAAATATATACGGACGTTGAGGGAATATATACAGCCGACCCGAATGAGGTGGCGGAAGCAAAAAAGCTTGACGAGATAACCTACGATGAAATGATTGAGCTTGCGTCACTCGGAGCAAAGGTGCTGCACAACCGCTCCATAGAAATGGCTAAGCGGTACGGCATCAAGGTTGAAGTTCTCTCAAGTCTAAACAGAAAGCCCGGAACGGTTGTAAAGGGGGTAACAACGGTGGAACATACAAAAATCAGCGGTGTAGCAAAGGATACGGACATAGCGCGTATTGCGGTGGTCAACATCAAAGACGAGCCGGGCGTGGCATTTCGACTATTTCGTGTGCTCGCGGGCGAGCGGATAAACATTGATATTATTCTGCAATCCATAAACCGCGAAAAAATGAACGATATCAGCTTTACCGTAGCAAGAAAAGACTTAACGCGCGCTGTAGAGGTGCTTGAAGCGAACAAAAATGAAATAGGCTACAGTGAAATCAGCACAACAGATAAGATTGCAAAGATAAGTATTGTCGGAGCGGGAATGATGTCGGCACCGGGTGTTGCGGCAATGATGTTTGAAGCGCTCTTTGAAGCGAAAATAAATATCGGAATGATTTCAACGAGTGAAATAAAAATCTCGGTTCTTGTTGATGAAAACGAAGCCGACCGTGCTGTCGCCGCAATTCACACAAAGTTTTACGGTGAATAAGCTCCAAGGGAGTAGTGCAAATGGAAAACTTAGATAAATTGCTTCGATATGACGAGCAGGTCATCTTAAAGCTTCGAAGCTTGTACAGTCAGTACGGGTACGAGCAGTATAAGATGAGCCGCTTTGAAGAATATGGGCTTTATGCCGCAAACAGAGCATTTTTGCCCGACGGTGATATAATCACATTTTCAGGTAGCGGCGGGAGGCTTATGGCGCTTCGTCCCGATGTAACTTTATCAATTATCAAAAATACAAAAAATGACAAGAAGCTGAGCAAGCTTTATTACAATGAAAATGTATACAGAACCGTAGATAGCGAGCTAAAAGAGCAAATGCAGGTCGGACTTGAGTGCATTGGTTTTGCCGACACGAAGCAGGTGGTAGAGGTGTTCCCGATGTATATGAGCTTTTGGATCTGAAGATAGGCAGATGCCGTATGTGCATTGCAGCCGAAAAAGGCGCACTTCGTGAGCCGACTACACTTCGAGTAGCTACGAAGTTCCCGAACATAGCGCGCTCTTATTATACGAGTTTGGGCAAAGATATTGATGTCATTAAGCTTCACGGGTCAATAGAACTGGCGCCGCTGCTAAAGCTGTCTGATGTTATAGTTGATTTGGTGGAAACAGGAAAAACACTTGCAGATAACAACATGGAAGTCGTCGAAACAATCGCGGACATAAGTGCGCGCCTCATATCAAACAAGGTGAGCCACAGGTTCAAGCATAAGGAAGTAACGAAGTTGTGTGAAGAAATTGCAAGCAATTTGCAGACGGGAGAGTAGAGATATGATTAAGATTATTAAATCGGGCGAGTTGAAGCAAAATGGAATGAAGCAGGAAGCAGCAGATGATACATCGCTGCGTGACTGCGTCGCTTCAATAATTGACAATGTCAAAAAGCACGGCGATGAAGCTCTTGTAAAATACACAAAAGAGTTTGACAAGTGCAGCATTACGGATTTTGAGCTGTCAAAAGCGGCTATTGATGAAGCTGCTGCAACGGTTGACAAAGAGTTTATCAAAGTTTTGGAACAAGCAGCCCAAAATATCGAAGAGTTTCATGCAAATCAGATAAACACAGGCTTTGACCTGCTCCCGAAAGACGGTGTTATATTAGGTCAAAAGGTTACGCCAATTTCCCGCGTCGGGTGTTATATTCCCGGCGGCAGTGCTCCGTATTTTTCATCGGTGCTTATGAATTGTATTCCCGCTAAAATTGCGGGCGTTAAGGAAATTATTATTGTAACCCCGCCGTCAAAAAATGGGGTCGACCCGCGTATACTTGCCGCCGCAAAAATTGCGGGTGTTGACAGAGTGTTTACGGTTGGCGGTGCACAAGCAATCGCAGCGCTCGCATTCGGAACAGAAACGATACCATGTGTTGACAAGATTACAGGTCCGGGCAATGCATATGTTACCGAAGCAAAAAGACAGGTTTTTGGTATTGTGGGTATCGACATGATTGCAGGACCGAGCGATGTGCTTGTTATTGCCGACAAAACCGCCGACCCTGTGTACATTGCAGCCGACATGCTCGCGCAATGTGAGCATGGCAAGGACTCTTATGCGGTGCTGATTACCGACAATATGACCCTTGCAAAAAAGGTGCGTGCTGAAATCGAAACACAATTACCTGCACTGCCGCGCAAAGATATTGCAAAGTTTGCAATCAATAATAATAGTTTGATTATTCTGACTGACACAATGGAAGAAGCATTTGATATATCAAACGAACGTGCTCCCGAGCATCTTGAAATACTTCTTGAAGAACCGTTTAATTATCTGAGCAAGGTAATAAATGCGGGTTCAATTTTCTTAGGCAAGCACACCCCCGAAACACTCGGCGATTATATGGCGGGGCCAAATCATACAATCCCGACGGGTGGTACAGCGCGTTTTTCAAGCCCCTTGTCGGTAGATGATTTTGTTAAAAAGTCCTCATACATATATTTTTCGGAAGATGCAATAAACAAAAAAGGCGCCGACGCAATACGTTTTGCAAAAGAGGAAGGTCTGCATGGTCACGCTCTTGCAGTAGAAAAAAGACTGAAAGGGTAAGCAGGTTAAGTAAATGAGCAGGTTTATCAATAACCGACTTAAAGACTTCAAGGCATATATTCCGGGCGAGCAGCCGACCGATTTGGAGTATATTAAACTCAACACAAACGAGTCGCCGTATCCACCGTCTCCCGGAGTGATAAAGGCAATCAACGAGGGCGAAATAAATAAGCTTAATTTGTACCCGAACCCTGATGCTAAAAAGCTTATAAGAAAAATCGCAGAGTTTTACGATGTAAGCCCAAATAACGTTGTAGTCGGTAACGGCTCTGACGAGCTGCTTGCATTTGCATTTTTTGCGTTTTTTGAAAAGGGCGTCTGCTTCCCCGATATAACATACGGATTTTACCCGGTATATGCGGAGCTTTATAATGTGCCGTACTCGCTAATACCACTGCGTGACGATTTATCCGTGGGTGTCAGCGACTATGTGGGTATCGGCAAAAATATTGTAATAGCAAATCCGAATGCACCGACAGGAACAACGCTTGAGCCTTTCGATATTGAAGAAATTGTAAAAAGTAACCCCGACCATTTAGTGTTGGTTGACGAAGCATATATAGATTTCGGCGGTGTTTCCGCAATACCGCTCACAAAAAAATATGACAATTTACTTGTAATTCACACATATTCAAAAGCGCGCTCCATGGCAGGGGCAAGGCTTGCATACGGGGTAGCAAACGAGGCGCTTATCAGCGACCTCAAAATGATGAAATACTCGTTTAACCCGTACAATGTAAACCGCCTGACGCAAGAGGCAGGTTTTGCGGCACTTGAGGAAGCTGATTATTATCGGAAAAATAATAATGAGATAATCAAAACGCGTGAATATACGCGCGAGTGCTTATTAGAACTCGGTTTTGAAATGACGAGTTCCAAGGCAAACTTTTTATTTGCAAAGTTTCGCGGCATCAACGGGGAGGACCTTTACTTGAAGTTAAAGGATAAAGGGATTTTGGTAAGGCACTGGGATAAACCGCGCATATCGGATTATGTCAGAATTAGCATAGGCACAAGGGAACAAATGGAAAAACTTGTTGAAGCAATAAAGGAAATATTGGGGGGAGCATAAAATGAGAAAAGCTGAAATCACACGGAAAACAAATGAAACAGATATAACTTTAATCTTAAACCTTGACGGCACAGGGAAAAATAATATAGATACAGGTGTGGGTTTTCTCGACCATATGCTTGAGCTTTTTGCCGCACACGGCAGGTTTGACCTTGACATAAAATGCAAGGGTGATATACATGTTGACGGTCATCACAGCGTGGAAGATATTGGGATTTGCCTCGGTACGGCGTTTTCTGACGCGTTGGGCGATGCGGCGGGTATATGCAGATTTAGTGATGTCACACTGCCGATGGACGAGGCTCTTGTACTTTGTGCGGTTGATGTTTGCGGAAGAAGTTTTCTCAGCTTGGATATAACACTTCCCGACCGCGCTGTCGGTGATATGGACGCTGAGCTGCTTGAGGAATTTTTGCAGGCGTTTGTCAGAAAGTCGGGAGTGACGGTGCATCTTAGAATGATTGACGGGAAAAATGCTCACCATATTTTGGAAGCATGTTTCAAGGCACTCGCAAGAGCACTTCGCGCTGCCGTAAAAATCGACGCTGAATTAAAGGGTGAAATCCCCTCAACAAAAGGAATTTTAGTGTGAGGTAACACATGATTATATATCCTGCGATAGATTTATACGAGGGAAAGGCTGTCAGGTTAAAGCGCGGCGATTATGAGCAGATGACGATTTACAGCGACGACCCTGTGTCGGTGGCGAAAGGCTTTAAGACTTGCGGCGCAACGGCTTTGCATATTGTTGACCTTGAGGGAGCGCGTGACGGCGAGCCGAAAAACTTCGATTTAATCAAAAAAATAACTGCCGAAACAGGACTTTTTGTCCAAGTCGGCGGTGGTATTCGCACGCGCGATACGATTGAGGAATATATAAACGCAGGAGTAGGGCGTGTTATTCTCGGCACGGCGGCGATATCAAAACACGGCTTTCTGCGGGATATGGTGGCGGAGTTCTCTGACGCTATTGCCGTGTCGGCAGATATAAAGGACGGGTTTGTTGCGATAAAGGGCTGGACTGAGGTTTCAAATCAAGACGCACTTGATTTTTGCGGTGAGGTTGAAAGGCTTGGAGTCAAGACCCTTATTTGTACGGACATATCAAAGGACGGTATGCAAGGCGGCTCAAACATTGAGCTTTATCGAACCCTACGCAGCAAACTCCCGATAGCACTGATAGCTTCGGGAGGTGTATCAACGATTGATGAAATCAAAGTGCTCGCGGAGCTTGGCATGGACGGCGCAATCCTCGGCAGAGCTTTATACGAAAACGAAATAGACTTAGCAGAGGCTGGTGCACTAAAGGGCGACGGGTGATTTGTCGTGTTATGGGACAACCCCCGGCGTCCGCGGACGCCACCCCCTTCGTGAGCGAAGGGGGCTGAGGTGTATTTAGTAGTGACAAACCCCCGTCCCCTTGTCACTTGTATGCTCCTGCGCTCTGTGTTATTATAATCATAACAATTTATCGGAGGAACAATAAAATGATAAAACTACTATTTCTTAACCTCATACTTTTTACAACCCTTTCGCTCGTCAACTGCGGCGGTGCTGCTTCGACACTAACCGACCCGCCTGAAGATGCAAATAGTATAGGTTCAGATTTAATAGAATTTGGATATTCAAATCTGAGTGTAGACTGGCACGTAGACGCAGGCTCCTACACGTTGGGGTTCACCGTTACAGGAACTGCACCTGATATCACACAAATCTCTGCTCCTGTGATGAAAAATAACGTTGATTGGTCAAAAGACATGATTAAGGAAAGCTTTGAATATTACTTTCCGGGTTATTATCAATGGGATATTGAAAGTGGGCAAGTAACACCTTTTCCGATTTCATCTGATGGCTTTGAACGAGGAGAAACACGTAATCACCTTTTTGCTTTGTTAAATTCCGCTGATACAATAATTGGATACGTCATTGTGCCGGTGCTTAGAAATTAAGCAGTTAAAAATAATCCTGGTAAATTCCCTGAGGGATACATTATTTCATTGAATTTAGTGTTATTGAAGATTAAGCACACAGTAAAGCGCGGGAAGAAATAGTGCAGGGGACAACCCCCGGCGTCTGCGGACGCCACCCCCTTCGTGAGCGAAGGGGACATGAAACAGCAAATGAGTTAGCAAAAGCCCCCTTCGCGCATGAAGGGGGTGCCGCCTGCAAGGCGGTGGGGGTTGTCCAAATGTCTAAAACATATAACGCTGTGGGGAATAGGCGACTAATATGCAGAGGCTGTTGCACTTTTTTTGAGAAAATAAAAATAATATCTTGACATTCGACCTACTCGAAGGTTTATGCTGAAAAAAGAAACAAAGGAGGCTTTCAGACATGAACACATTACAAGATATTATTATTGACGAAGAATTCAAAAGGCTGCTGCCACCGCTTGACGAGCAGACATATCTTTCTCTCGAACAAAGCATATTGGACTACGGGTGCATGAACCCGCTTGTGATTTGGAACGGCACTTTAATTGACGGATATAACCGTTACTCGATTTTATCCAAGCATAATTTGCCTTTTAGGACAACAAGCTTGGAGTTTGGGTCGAGAGATGAGGTGCTTATTTGGATTATTTCCACGCAGGTTTCGCGCAGAAATCTGACAACAATGCAGCTTACTTTCTTTCGTGGACTGCATTATAATACCGATAAGAAACTGCATGGCGATATTGGGAGAACTACGCAAAGCTCAACAAACCCTCTAAATGCCGCAAGTGTTCAAAATGAACACTTGCAGGGAAGTACTGCAAAACGGCTATCCGCTCAGTACAGGGTTTCGCCGATGACTATACGACGCGATGGTGAAATCGCAGAAGTAATTGCTGCAATCGGCAAAGTATCACATGACGCTAAAAGAGAAATTCTCTCGGGTGAAGCGCGCATAAGCCGCAAACAATTACGGGATATGAGCTTGGATACGGAAAATGAGTTAGCTGTTATAGCAGCCCAGATAACATCGGGCACATATGAACCCTCACGGCCTGTGTCGCCGTATCCCACAACTTGCCCGTTGGTAGAGGCAATAATAAAAAATGCAAAAGAGTTTATAGAGCGCATACAAAGCAAAGCTGCAAAAGATGCTCCCCATGAAATAAAACTTTTATTGCGTACACATATCAATCAACTCGAAAACGTCATTCAGAGGATTGAGTAAGCACGTCGCGAGGCTCTACACATACTTTCTGTCATAGAGCAATGCGGCGTTGAGGACTACTGCTATTGAGCCTGCATTGTGAGCCAGTGCACCCGTTACGGGATTTAACACGCCAAGCATTGAGAGCACTATTGCCGCAATGTTAAAAACAATAGATATTGTAATGTTTGTATAAATCATTTTTACCGTGGCGTTTGACAAACGTTTGAGATACGGTATTTTGCCGATATCATCACTCATAAGTGCAATGTCTGCAGCATCTACGGCAATGTCACTTCCCATTGCGCCCATAGCGACACCCACATCTGCTGTTTTCAAAGCGGGGGCATCGTTGACCCCGTCGCCAATCATACAAACTTTTATGCCGTCGCTTTGCACAGACTGTATCTGCAAGACCTTTTGTTCGGGTAAAAGCCCCGCATAGATATTTTCTATGCCTGCTTTTTGTGCAAAATACTTTGCTGTTTGCGTATTATCGCCTGTAAGCAAAGCTGTCTTGGTGCTCATGCTGTCGAGGCGCCTTATCACATCGCTTACGTTCTCGCGCATTAAATCTGACAGTGCGATAACCCCGATGCATTTATCGTCGCAGGAAATCAATATTGTCGCTTTCCCCTGCTCTTGAAGCGCGCTTATTGCCGAGGTATCTATACTGTCTTTTATTACTCCGTTTTCAGAAAGATAATTGATATTTCCGCAAAGAACCTTTTTGCCGTCAAGCGTTGCCGATATACCTTTACCGGGCTGCATAGCGAAATCCTCAATAGGCTTTAGTGGACAGGAATTTTCGTTTGCGTATGCCACTATTGCCCTGCCGAGAGGGTGCTCCGAACGTGTTTCTGCCGAGGCGGCTATTGCCAGCAGTTCATTTGTCGAAACAGCCGTGTCAAACGGGATAACATCGCTGACCATGAGCCTGCCATGTGTGATAGTGCCTGTTTTGTCAAACGCTATCATGCTCACTTTTCCCATTTGCTCAAGTGCCTGACCGGATTTTATGATAACGCCGAACTTTGCCGCCTGACCGATTGCTGCAACAATAGATGTTGGTGTTGCGAGTGCGAGAGCACACGGGCAAAAGACGATTGCAACAGTGAGCGCTCTGTAAATATCGCCTGATATGAAATATGTTCCTATAGCGAGCAGGAGCGCTGTCGGCACAAGCCAAACCGCCCATTTGTCAACGATAAGCTGCGTGGGTGCTTTATTTTCGTCTGCTTCTTCAACAAGGCGTATCAGTTTTTGCAATGAGGAGTCCTCGCCCACCTTTGAAGCTCTGATGTCAATAGAGCCAAAGCAGTTAATTGTTCCGCAAAATACAGTATCACCGACTGTTTTGTCAATCGGCAGGGACTCGCCCGTGACGATTGACTGGTCGATAGATGTGTTGCCCGAGATGATTTCGCCGTCAACGGGAATAGCTTCCCCGGGCAAAACACGTATAATGTCGCCTTGCTGAATGAGCGTAGTGTCCATCATTATCTCGACGCCTCCACTCATAACACGCCCTTGCTGCGGAATAAGGCTGATAAGCCTCCCGATACCTCTTTTTGTGCGCTCTATGGTCTTGTCCTCAAGCACTCCGCCGATAGCCATAATAAATGCAACCTGACCTGCCGCAAAAAATTCATCAAGAATTATTGCAGCAATCATAGCGATTGAAATAAGAAGTGCGGAGGATATTTTTTGTATCCCTTTTCCGAACAGTATTCGATGAATTGCGGAATAAAGCAGCGGATAACCGCAAAGTGCAACAGATACCCACGCAGGGTCAACGGGTATATGTATGTCAAGCAAACGAAGTGTCAAGCCTGCCGCAAGGAAAACTCCCCCGATAATTGTTATAAGCAGACTCGACAAAAAGTCATTGAGTTTCTCAAGGATGTTTTTCTTTTCTATTTTCTTTTGGGCTTCGCAATGAGCACATGCCATGATAAACTCCCCTGTTCTTAATTAGACTACACGTGCTTTTCGCAGTGCCAATACTAAAATCGGAATAAGCACGATATGTAAAATAATTCCCGGAATTGCTGTTACAAAGGCTGCCGCAAAAAATTCATCCCAGCCAAACTGCTCCCAACCCATAGGCAATGCCGGAAATATTGCAGCCTTAATAAGTTGCAGTGTAACAAGCCCCCAAACTATCCGCCCGAGAAGCATGGATAGTATTAATGATATGTAGATAAAAATAATTTTCTTTGAAAATGCCTTGTACAATAAGCCTGCAAAAAGCCCGTATGCTGCAAGCTCAAAGCACATGGTTATCGCCATAAAAGGCATTGGCATTCCAAAAATCATCATACGCAAAAGCGGCGCGATAAGCCCGATTATCATGGCATAGGCAGGTCCCGTTATAAAACCGCATAAAAGCACAGGTATATGCATGGGTGCCAGTGCCATGCCGATTTGCGGAATTTGCCCCGTAAATATCGGCAAAACCATACATAGTGCAAGGCAGATAGCTGCGGCGGTTATGTTTTTTGCTGCTATTTTGTTTGATTTATTCATTGTTGTTCCCTCCTTTAACCTATGACCACCCCGACGCTCTGCGTCACCCCTCCAATGGAGGGGAATTATGCGTACATTTCTCTCGTACATTAAACGCTTCAAAGTATTTGCTTTCCATTGGTATCCACTCGCTTAAAAACCGCTCATATAACTCGGGGTTTCGCTCTTTGAGCCTACGCTTCTGCTCATCTTCGTCGAGCCTCATAAAAACGGTGATATCATAAATATTGTTTGAAATTATCTCAGGGTGCATACTATAAACACCCTCAACAACAGTCAGCGGTGTTGGCTCTACGATGACAGGCGTGGCAAAGGTTTGTGTTTTACAATCAAAAGGTCTGTATGTGAATGGCTCGCCCGATGTCAGATGCATCGCGACTTCATCGTTAAATCTTTCAAAATCAATATTCCCGCCCGGCATGCTCAGCCGCTGCGGTGTTCTCTGCTCCGGTCGAAGAAAGAAATAATCCATGTGAATTATATTGCACTTTACCTGCTTCGCAGCAAACCAATCAACAAGTTGATTGGCAAAAGAGGATTTACCGGCTCCCGACATGCCGTCAATAGCCAAAATAACCCTCTCTTTTTGCTCTAAAAGTTGCTCTATATCAGAATACAACTGTTGCACCTGCAACATTTAACCCTTCCTGTCTGTTACACGCTTTGCTGCTGCGACTATGTCAGAGGCTGTCAGCTCGTACTCTGTGCGCAAAAAGTCTTCTGTGCCGACTTGACCAAATCTGTCTTTTATACCGACCATTTCAATGGGTACAGGTCTGACCAATGCTGCCGCTTCTGCGACTGCAGAGCCAAGACCGCCTATGATGTTGTGGTTTTCTGCCGTCACAAACGCTCCGGTTATCCGTGCGCAATTATCAATAAGCTCAGTATCAATGGGTTTCCATGTAAACATATCAACAACTCTTGCACTGATTTTGTCGGTTTGCAAAATTGCCGCTGCTTTTAATGCCTCGTGAACCATAATGCCGCTTGAGAAAATCGTCACATCGTTACCGTCAATGAGTGTGTTTCCGCGTCCGATGTGGAAATTTGAACCCTCTTGATATATGGAAACTGCATTTTTACGAGCCATACGGATATAATAAACACCTTTAAGCTCCGCGAGCTGCTTTAATAAATCCGCGAGCATAACATTATCTGTCGGCTCTAATAAAATGATTTCGGGAATTGAGCGAAGCACACCCATGTCCTCGAACGGCATGTGAGTTCCGCCGTTATAAGCGGCTGTAACTCCGGGGTCTGTGCCAACAATACGGACATTTTGCTTTGCATATGCCGCCGATATCATTATCTGGTCGCAAACGCGGCGCGAAGCAAAACAACCGAATGTATGTGCAAACGGGATTTTACCCATTGCAGATAAACCCGCCGCAATACCTATCATATTTGCTTCGGCAACTCCGCAGTTAAAAGCTCTGTCGGGAAATCTTTGGAAAAACGGTTTCATTCCCGATGAACTGACAAGGTCGGCATCAAGTGCAATGATATTTTCATTTTCAAGTGCAAGTTCAATGAGTGTGTCGCAATATGTTTCACGCATCATCTTGGGGTTCTTTTCAAAAGCTTCATGTATTGTAAACATTATTTATCCCCCTTTTTGTGCTGTGCCAGTTCGCGTACATACTCAAGTTTTTGTGACGCATCTTCTATTGCACTGTCGATTTGTTCTTTTGTGAAATTCATGTGGTGGTTGCCTGCTATTGCTTCGGCGAAGTTGCACCCGTAGCCTTTTATCGTGTCAAGTATAATTGCGCTCGGTGCATCCTTATATCTTTTGGCGTCCGTTATCGCCGCTTTAATTCTGCCCGGGTCGTGACCGTCAACGGTTTGAGAGTGCCAGCCGAAAGCCTTAAACTTCTCTGCTATGTCGCCTATGTCCAAGATGTCGTTGGTAAAACCGTCAAGCTGCTGTTTGTTCCAGTCAATAAATGTAATCAGCTTGTCAAGCTTATGGTGAGCGGCAAACATCGCACCCTCCCATACCTGACCTTCGTTACACTCGCCGTCGCCGAGTATCAGATATGTGTAGTTGTCGATATTGTCGAGGCGCGCTCCGAGTGCAAGCCCGATTGCCGTGGACATGCCTTGCCCGAGTGAGCCTGTCGTCATGTCAATACCAATGGTTTTGTTCATGTCGCAATGGCTCGGCAGACTGCCGCCGCCTTGATTGAGCTCAAGCAATACCTCTTTCGGATAAAAACCACGCAGGCACAAAGTGGCGTAAAGTGCGGGACCTGCATGTCCTTTTGACATAACAAGCCTGTCTCGCTCTCTCCACTGAGGGTTGTGCGGGTCTGAGCGAAGCTCCCCGCCATAAAGTGCGGCGAGTGTTTCAACAATAGACATTGCACCGCCAACATGACCAAAGCCAATGTTAGCAAGAGTTTGCAGCGTAACAAGACGTATCCCCTCAGCTACAACCCTTAAATCTTGAGTTTCATTATTTTTACTCATACATGACCTCCTACACTACTTATCAGTACGCTATTTTATTCGATATATATTCTGCAATATCAGCAATTTTGATGCGCTCTTGAGTCATTGTATCTCTATCTCTGACTGTGACGCATTTATCGGTTTCAGAGTCAAAATCATAGGTCAGGCAAAATGGTGTGCCAATTTCATCTTGACGCCTGTAGCGCTTGCCTATTGAGCCGCTGTCGTCAAAATCTACCGCAAATCTCTTGCTGAGTGTGGCAAATATATCCTCTGCCGCAGGCGAGAGTTTTTTGGAAAGCGGCAAAATTGCACATTTGAAAGGTGCAAGCACAGGAGCTAAGCGGAGCACCGTGCGAACATCATCTTTTTCTGCGTCTATTATTTCCTCGTCGTAAGCATCTATCAGAATGGTTAAAAATGTTCTTTCAACGCCAAGTGACGGTTCAACAACAAATGGGATATATTTATCGCTTGTTTCTTGGTCGAAATATTCCATTTGCTCACCGCTGACATCTGTATGAGCATTGAGGTCAAAGTCTGTTCGTGACGCAACGCCCCAAAGCTCGCCCCAACCAAACGGGAACAGGTATTCAAAGTCGGTTGTGGCATTTGAATAGTGGGAAAGCTCCTCTTTGTCATGGTCGCGCAAGCGTATATTTTCTTCCGATAAACCAAGGGATAAAAGCCAGTCTTTGCAGAATTTACGCCAGTAGTCAAACCATTCAAGCTCCGTACCCGGCTTACAGAAAAACTCGAGTTCCATTTGCTCGAACTCTCTGGTGCGGAATATGAAATTGCCCGGTGTAATCTCGTTGCGAAATGACTTTCCTATTTGAGCGACACCAAACGGGATTTTTCTGCGTGTTGTCCGCTGAACATTTTTGAAGTTGATAAAAATACCTTGCGCCGTTTCGGGTCGCAGATAAAGCTCGGTAGAGTTATCTTCCGTAACGCCCTGAAATGTCTTAAACATCATGTTAAATTTGCGGATAGGTGTGAAATCATTTTTGCCGCAATGCGGGCAGGCAATTTTGTTATCCGTGATGTACTGGCTCATCTGCTCGTTAGACCATCCGATAGGAGACACGCCGCCCTCTTCGAGCAAATGGTCTGCCCTGTGACGCATTTTGCATGATTTACAGTCTATAAGAGGGTCGTTGAAATTCACTACATGACCGGAAGCTTCCCAAACCTTTGCGTTGAGCAGTATCGAACTGTCAAGCCCGACATTGTACGGGTTTTCCTGAACGAACTTTTGCCACCATGCACGTTTAATATTATTTTTCAGCTCAACGCCGAGCGGGCCGTAGTCCCACGAGTTCGCGAGCCCCCCGTATATTTCGCTTCCTGCAAATACAAAGCCTCTGCCTTTGCAAAGCGCAGTGATTTTATCCATTGTTTTTTCGCTGTTTTTGAGCATAAAGTCCTCCGTATTCTTACTCACCGAGTGATATTCCGAGCAAACGTGCTTGTTTGAGCATTTCGCTGTCATGCGGGATTGTCTTTAGCTTGCCTGCCACTTCGCTGAGCGGAACCGCTCCGATAGACAAGCCTTGCAGAGCTACCATGTAGCCGAATTTTCTTTTGAGCACAAGCTCACCCGCCATAGCTCCGAGACGCGAGCAGAAAACACGGTCTGTCGGGGTCGGGTCGCCGCCACGTTGGAAGTGCCCCGGTATTACTAATCTGACGTCCTGATCGAGCCGCTCGTCAAGAGCGCGCACAATCTCCATACCCGGGGATATATCGCCAACCTTGCGTTCTTTTTTTGGCTGCTGTGACATGTCGTGGGTGATTGCTCCCTCGGCAACTGCAATTATTGAAAAGTTTTTACCTGACTGGTTGCGCCTGTTTATAACCTCGAGCACGCTGTCGATAGTGTATGGAATTTCGGGCAACAAAATAACATCAGCTCCGCCGGCAATGCCTGCATACAGCGCCACCCAACCCGCTTTTCGTCCCATAAGCTCGCATACAAAAATACGTCCGTGCGCGGCTGCCGTTGAGTGAAGCGTATCCAAAACATCGGTTGCTTTTGCGACAGCACTGTCAAATCCGAAAGAATAATCCGTGCCGTATATATCATTGTCAATGGTTTTTGGCAGTGTTACAATATTAATGCCGTACTGGCTGAGAGCATAAGCGGTTTTGTGCGTACCGTTTCCGCCGAGCACAACAAGCGCGTCAAGACATTCGTTATGATAGTTGCGAACCATGGTGGTGAGCCTGTCAACATTACTGCTGTCTTCAAAGTCACGTATTGTTTTATACGGTTGGCGTGATGTCCCGAGGATTGTTCCACCCTCACGGAGAATACCCGAAAACTCATGCATCTCCATTTTTCGCCACTCGCAGTCGATAAGTCCGCGATATCCGTCTTGTATGCCGTATATCTCAACATAAGGAACCGCTCCGAAAAGTGTTTTTGCCACTCCCCTGAGTGCGGCATTAAGTCCCTGACAGTCGCCTCCGCTTGTTAAAAATCCTATTTTCATTGTAACAGCTCCTTACATATGATTATTCGTCAATACATTTTATACATAAGTTGCGTAAAACGCAAGTGTTTGTTGATATACAAGATTTGTTTGCAGATTGTTCACAACAGATTACCCCGATTTATTGTATAATAGGCGGGCATGTATAAACTTGGAGGGGTGGCACGTAGTGCCGGGGTGCTTAGAAAGGTAATAATTATGGCAAAAAGTGTACTTATAATTGAAGATGACAACAATATTGCAGAGTTGCTCCGTCTATATTTGGAAAAAGACGGTTTTACAGTTACTATTGCCGGCAACGGTGCTCTCGGAGTGTCGGAGTTTAGGGAAATTCAGCCCGACCTTGTGCTTCTTGATATTATGCTTCCCATTTTGGACGGATGGGGTGTTTGCCGCGAAATCCGCGAGGTTTCAAACGTGCCGATTATTATGCTCACCGCAAAAGGTGAAACAATAGATAAAGTTACAGGTCTTGAAATGGGCGCCGACGATTATATAATCAAACCCTTTGAAATTAGTGAGCTTATGGCACGTATACGTGCTGTCATGCGGCGTTTTGAGGTGACTGACGGTGTTGACAGTAAAAGACTGACATTTGACAATCTTATTATTGATATGGACTCGTTTGAGCTTTTTGTAAACAGCAAGCGTGTTGACGCTCCGCCAAAGGAAATGGAGCTTTTGTACTATCTTGCATCATCGCCAAACAGGGTTTTTACCCGAAATCAACTGCTTGACGAGGTTTGGGGCTTCGACTATTTCGGGGACTCAAGGACGGTTGACGTTCATATTAAAAGGCTTCGCGAAAAGCTTGAGGGAGTAAGCGGTAGTTGGTCGCTCAAAACCGTTTGGGGAGTAGGATACAAGTTCGAAGTATTATGAAAAACAGTACATACTTTAGAATATTTATTGCCACCGCACTTATTGTGTTTATCAGCATTACGGTGCTTGGCGGTCTTTCCGTCACGCTCAATTACAGACGGACTATGAGCGAAAAAAGAACAATGATGACCTCTACGCTGCAGGAAACGGCAAGATACATTACCACGCAGCAGCTCCATTATGGCACTCCGCTTGATGATTTGGAACTGAACATGTGGCTTGCTGTGACCTCGCGCATTACAGGCTTTGATTTGCTGATTACCAATGCCGACGGTATCGTTGTGTCCTATAGTGCACATGCTTTCGGGAAGTTAGGAGAAAGAGTACCGGAGCATATTTTAAGGACAATAGACATAGGCGACGGCTCTGTTATGATGTCAACACTCGGGCAAATATATTCAGCACGCCGCCAAGTTGCCGGAGTGCCGCTTGCCATGAGTATGAGCGGTGAGCTGCGTACTTACGGTTATTTATTTTTGTCAAGTGATGTAGCCTCGCTGCGGCAGGAGTGGCGTAACTTTTCGACAGCCTTTATATTGCTCTCGCTGAGCGTTATGGTTCTTGCTTTTATAATATCGTTTATTGCGCTTAAAAAACAATCCGAGCCGCTCAATGAAATGGCAGATGCCGCCCGTCGGTTTGCCCGAGGCGAGTTTGACGTCAGGGTAAAAAGCACCGGAAGATTAGACGAAATCGGGCAGCTGACGGAAGCGTTTAACGCAATGGCAGACTCGCTCGAAAGCTCCGAGCAGCTGCGGCGTGACTTTATCGCAAATCTTTCGCATGAGCTTAAAACCCCCATGACAGTTATTGCAGGCTTTGCCGAGGGGCTCTTAGACGGAACTATAAAACGTGAAAATGAAGCACGTTATCTCAATGTTATATCGTCTGAAACAAGGCGTCTGTCACGGCTTGTACGCAGTATGTTGGAGCTTTCCACTCTCGACGAAACCGATGCGGCATTAATGCTTGAGAGCAGCTTTGATATTTCGGAGGTAGCCCGCCTGTCGCTGCTAAGCTTTGAGGGCGAAATAGAAGCAAAGCAGCTCGTTGTTGAAGCGGAGCTGCCCGATGATGCAGTTTTGACCCGTGGCGACAAGGACTCGATAACTCAGGTTGTACACAATCTGATTGATAATGCAATCAAGTTTTCGAACCATAACGGTGTGATTGGCTTGGAGTTGTGGCAGCACGGCGAAAAGGTATTTGTTTCGGTGACAAACCACGGTGAAACAATTCCCGAACAGGAGCTGCCAAATATTTTTGAGAGGTTTCACAAAACCGACAAGTCGCGCGGTATTGACCGTGACGGCGTCGGGCTTGGTCTTTATATTGTAAAAGCGATACTCGACAGCCATAACGAGGACATTTTTGTAACTTCCAACGCAGGCGTCACAAAATTCATTTTCTCATTGACGGTGGTTTAGGAGTTAAAATCCTGAGCCCTCTTTGGCAAAGAGGGTGCCGTCCGCAGACGGCAGGTGATTTGTCCTCATGGCAGACCACCCCGGCACTATGTGCCACCCCCCTTCGTGAGCGAAGGGGGCATGAAACAGCAAATGCGTTAGCAAAAGCCCCCTTCGCGCATGAAGGGGGTGCCGCCTGCAAGGCGGCGGGGGTCGTTTTCCGTCATTGCGGGCTTGACCCGCAATCTCTTTTAATGTTCTTTAATTTTCTTCAATTTGATCCAGCCGAATGTTCCGCCTGCGATTAGTGCAAGACCGACAGAGAGTATTATCAAAGGCATCGTAATGTTGTAGTTGTCGCCTGTTTGTGCGATGTCTAAATTAAATACTGCTCTGACTGAAACCGCTTCGTCCGGCATTGTAAATGTGGCGGTTCTTGTTGTTGTGCTCGAAAGTGTAATGCCACCGCCGAGAACTTCCCAACGTACAAACGCATTTCCTGCATCGGGAGTTGCTGTGAGCGTGACAACCGTGCCGGCTGCTGCCGAGTTAACATCAGGATTTGCGACGCCGTTTCCGGTGTGTGCAACGATAATTACATGATGATTGGGTGGCAGGGGTTCAAAGTTTGCCGTAGCGGTTACATTTGCACCCGGCATTGTAAACTCAATGTCAGGATTGGTAAGAGTGCCTTTTACAAGTGTCAGTTCAGGGCTGATAGTCCAGTCCTTAAAGCGTTGACCATCCGGGGGGGTAGTGGCTATTAAATGAACCAACTCGCCTGCAGCAAACTGCGGCCCGCCATTGTCAATTTTGCCGCCGGTTACAGTGACGGTAAACAGCTGCTCTAAAACAGCAGTTGCTTTGATGCTATTTGCGGGCATATTAAATGTGGCTGTAGCGGTAGTCAAGCTGCCCGTAGTAAATGTAAGTGTTGTTGCAGGGTCTATTTCCCATTCTTTGAAACGATATCCCTCGGGTACAGTTGCGGTTATGGTAACAGTCGCCCCCGTATCGAAAGAACCTCCGCCCGTACCGCTGTCAACGGTAACGGTATCAAACGGTTCGTATGTAGCTGTTACTTCGATAGCATTAGCAGGCATTGTGAATGTAGTTTGCGCATTGCTTGCATTTGCGAAAGTAACGCCGGTGCTTGTAGTTGTCCATTCCTTAAAGCGCTGCCCTTCCGGCGCTGTGTTTGCAAGTATATGAACCATTTCTCCCTCTGCAAAGTCCGGGCCGCCGTTGTCAATCTTACCGCCTGTGATTGTAACGGTATAAAGTGGAGAAAAGTTCGCTGTTGCCGTGACGTTCCCAAACGGCATTTGGAAGCTGATACTGCGGGTAGTAAGGCTGCCTGATGTAAATGACGTAACTCCCTGTATTGTCCAATCCTTAAAGCGCTTTGTAGCTGTGTCAGCGTCTGCTGTGATGGTAACAGGTGCATTTAACCCATAAGCACCGCCGCCTGTGCCGCCTGTAACAGTCACGGTCAAAGTGCCAAATTCAACGCTACTGAGCGGTGTTGTTCCACCCGGAGCTTCAACAAAGTACTGTGCCGGATCACCATACCGTTCGCCGTCTCTTTTTACCTCAGCTAATTTTAATGGTGTTGAGTTCGGTATCCAAACTGTTACCGAAGGTGCAACATTTATGGAATTTGTTGAAGGGGTATAAGCTGCATAATCAAGCCCGGTAATTACACCGGAACCGCCGTTAATATTAATACTTCCTTCAGCATCTATTCCGTCCTCGTCTGTAGCAGTAATAATTACAGAAGAGCCGTTATTAATGGTGACATTACTTGCTTCATATATACCAGCACCTGCAGTAATCGTCAATGAGCCGTTGATAACAACATCTCCCTCTGCCCAAATACCATTGTTATCTGCTATTATTGTTAAGTTACTACCTGCTCCAACAATAACACTTCCCTTTGCAACTTCGCCTCCGTCTCCGTCACCACCTCCGACGCTAACTGCTCTGATACCGGTCCAATCGGATAAAATCGTTACATCACTATTGTTGATTGTGGAAACTCCTCCGTTTATATGAATCCCAATCGCATCTGCAGCGATATTTACTGTGCTATCTGTAATAGTGATAGTACTAGCATCTATACCGCTCACTTCAGCTAAAATTGTTATATCGCTATTGTTGATTGTTATGCTTCCGTTATTTGCACGAATACCGTCATCATACCCCGTGTCTGCTGTAATGTTTATTATAGCTCCGTCAATGCTGATAGAATTTTCAGCTCCTATACCGAGACCATATGGGGAGTTAACGGTCACCGAACCGCCACTGATGGAAACATTCCCGCCCCAAATTTGTCCATTAGTAATTGTCACCTTGCTGTTACTGATATTGACACTGCCATCTGTTCTAATGTCTCTGTCAAATGTCACTGTGGTGTCGGTTATATTGATTTGGGCATTTGCTCCGTCAGCTTCTATTGCATAGCCTTCTTCTGAACTCACTGTACCACCTGTCATGTTGATTTGAGCGTTTGTTCCGTTAGCAATTATTGCACTCTCGGATATTGATTTCACAGTACCGCCGGATATATTAATTTTAGCGTTTGTATGGTTGGCAAGTATTGCATTCCCGGATGTTGAGCTCACCATCCCGCCTTTTATGTTGACCTGAGCGTCTACTGTTGTACCTGAATCTATTGCATTCCCGGATGCTGAACTCACAGTCCCGCTATTAACTGTAACATTGGCAGATCCCCCTATTGCATGACCTGATCCGGTTGCTGACACTTCACCTCCGTTTATTATGATACCACCGGAAGAACCTGTTAGAGCATGTGCTGAGCCGTCATTTTCAATTTTACCGTCTGTTGTGACAGTTATAGATATAGCTGAATAACTCGTTTGAACTGCGGCTGCAGGAGGTGAATCGAAAGAACCGGTAAAAACCGCGCTCCATAAGACACTTACCGCCGATGGATATAAATCACCTGTCGCAAACTGAATCGGTATTGTTGCACCGGTTACAGTTCCAATTATCTCTACATTTGTGTTGACTCTGAATAATCCAATACCCCCACTATATATGTATTCCCAATCCGGAGCTCCTGTAGAATTATTTACACTAAAGTTAAAACCGGTCAAGTCTATTACAGTTGCAGAACTCGTGAGCGGCACGATTGCCTCTGTCATCATCGGTGTTTCAAACTCGCCCGCCGGTTCATCGCTAATAAAACCTGCGCCGTTTTCATCGGGCTCATCATCAAAATATGATGCTGCCATAATCAATGTCAGCATCATGCAAAGAGCCATTGTCGCTGCTATAATCCTTTTGGTTTTTATCATTTCTTCTATTTCCTCCCGTATATCGATAAATACATATACTATTTACACAAATATCGACAAATTATATCACTTTTTGGGAGAAATTAATAAGAAAAACCTCTAACCTTTCAGAATTGTAAGGAAGCTTTCATCAAGCCGCTTGCAGATATTTCTCAAAAGCCCCCTTCACGTATGAAGGGGGTGGCGCCGTTAGGCGGCGGGGGTTGTTTGTGTGCGGACCACCCCGCCCTTCGGGCACACCTCATTGGCGGAGAATATTTGACATGTTGCACAAAGCAATTTGTGCACTTCTACAAATTTTCAAAAAACCACAAATCCGAATTCTACATTTAAGCTGTGAAAACTGTGATTTTTCATCATATTTTTATGCCAAAACGAGGTGATTTACACTCGTTTTTCTACATTCTGTAACCATTTTGTAGAGCTCAAACGTTTATAGACGGGTGTGTTTTTTGGTGCTATGGTGACAGCAGGTGAAATAACATAAAACACTTGAAATCATAAGCTGTTTATCATACAATCAGAAAGGAAATACCTATCATGGAAAACACAGCCAACCGTGCATACAAAGC